>Ga0182024_10022547_pt1 | contig 11346 bp, 18 predicted proteins | sample P32metaG_FD_120480 | JGI IMG/M metagenome (GOLD analysis project Ga0182024, IMG submission 120480) | Permafrost microbial communities from Stordalen Mire, Sweden - P3-2 metaG (Illumina Assembly) | ecosystem: Environmental > Terrestrial > Soil > Wetlands > Permafrost | place: Sweden: Stordalen... | reverse complement strand
GTCGGCGCTGGTGCCGGCCTTGACGGCGATGATGTCGCCGTCGCGCACCTGATAGCTGGGAATGTCGACGCGGCGCCCATTGACGCTCCAGTGGCCGTGGCCCACGAGCTGTCGCGCCTGGCGACGCGAGGCGGCGAAGCCGAGCCGCACGAGCACGTTGTCGAGCCGGCACTCGAGCATCCGCAGCAGGTTCTCGCCAGTGATCCCGGGCTGGCGGCTGGCCTTGGCGTAGTAAATCCGGAACTGCTTCTCCTGGACGCCGTAGTAGCGCCGCGCCTTCTGCTTCTCGCGCAACTGGACGCGGTACTCGCTCTGCTTCTGACGGCCGCGGCCGTGCTCGCCGGGCGGATAGGAGCGGCGCTCGACGCCGCACTTGTCGGTCAGGCAGCGCTCCCCCTTGAGGAACAGCTTCTGCCCCTCGCGGCGGCACTGCTTGCACTGTGGTGACGTGTCTCTGGCCATCTGGCTGGCGTTGCTCCTAGACGCGGCGCCGCTTGCGCGGGCGGCAGCCGTTGTGGGCCTGCGGGGTGACGTCGCGCACGCCGGTTACCTCGAGTCCTGCCGCCTGTAGCGAGCGAATCGCCGTGTCGCGCCCCGAGCCGGGGCCCTTGACGAAGACCTCGACCTTCTGAAGTCCCTGGTCGATGCCCTTGCGAGCGGCGGCGTCGGCGGTCACCTGGGCCGCGAACGGCGTGGACTTGCGCGAGCCCTTGAAGCCGGCGCCGCCGGCGGACTCCCAGGCGATCACGTTGCCCTCACGGTCGCTCAGCGAGACGATCGTGTTGTTGAACGATGTCTTGATGTGAGCCTGGCCGATCGGGATGTTCTTGCGCGGCTTGCGGCGGCCGCGTTGGGGGCGCTTGGGAGCTGGCATCGGGGAAGCGAAGCGGCCGCGGCTACTTCTTCGTGGCCTTCTTGCGGCCGGCGACCTGCATGCGTCGCGGGCCCTTGCGCGTGCGGGCGTTCGTCTTGGTGCGTTGGCCGTGGACGGGCAGCCCGCGCCGGTGGCGCATGCCGCGATAGCAGCCGATCTCCATCAGGCGCTTGACGTTCTGCGAGCGCTCGCGGCGCAGATCCCCCTCGACGGTGAGCGCGTCGATCGCCTCGCGCAGCTTGACGACCTCGTCGTCGGTGAGGTCGCGCACATAGGTGTCGGGGTCGATTCCGACCTCCGCCAGGAGCTTGTCCGAGGTCGAGCGGCCGATCCCGTACAGGTACGTGAGCCCGATCTCGACGCGCTTGTTGAGCGGGATGTTGACCCCTGCGATGCGTGCCATTGCGCTTGCTGAAACCCAGCCGGAGCTAGCCCTGACGCTGCTTGTGGCGCGGGTTCGAGCAGATCACCAGGACCGCCCCGTTGCGGCGGATGATCTTGCATTTCTCGCACATCGGCTTGACCGACGGTCGTACCTTCATGGGTCCTTTCGGGCTTGGTCCAAACGACTTGGCTCTGGCTGCCGGTGCGGCCGCCGCTACCAGTCGCGGAGTCTCGGGCACACGCCCCCAGACCGCGGGCACGGCCGCAGAAGCGATCAAGGATCGTAGCAGAGGTTAGGCGAGCGTCGGCGGCTACGTGATCGCGAAGAAACCCACTGCCAGCACGACTATCCCGGCGAGCCCGAGCGCGCCGCCGCCGAACAGCAGCCAGTGCTTGCGCGCGATGATCGACACGCCCGCGAGGACGATTCCGACTTGCAGGCCGACCTCGGCGAGCTCGTACCAGAGGTGTTTGTTGTTCGCTTTATTAACGTCCTTGGTCGCGACGGTGATCGCCGTGGCAAACTGCTTGTCGCCTGGGTCGAACTGGCTGAGAACCTGGGTCTGGAGCTGCTTGATCGTCGAGATCGACGCCGCGTTGAGCGCCTTGTCGCTGGATTGGCCGAGCGTGCCGAGGATCGCCTCGTCGAGGCCGGCGGTCACCTGATAGCCCTCGAACGTCGCGTGCTCGGTGTTGGCGTCGCCGAGCTTGACGGTGTTCTGGATCGCATCCTTGTTCGCCTCGTTGCCCAGGAAGGTCGCGATCGCCAGGAACGCAGCCATGATCGAGACGACGACCGCCGCGCGCTGGGCGAAGCCGACATCGTGCTCGCCACCGGCGCCGTGCTCCATCGCCTCGTTGTGCTTCTCGAACCGCTCGAATGCCTCCGATGCCTCCACCCGATGCTCCTTTTCTCAGCCCGCGGCGGACGTAAGCCTCAGCGGGTTCCCCCGGATGGCGCCGCAGCGTACACATCCCGGCGGCGAGATGCCCGATCGGGCTCGTGCCACGGCGTGCAGACGCGTGGGCCCTCGGCGGTGATCGCGATCGTGAACTCGAAGTGCGCGGCGAGCGAGCCGTCCTGGGAGTAGATCGCCCAGCCGTCGTCGCCCATGCGCACCGCGGGGCGGCCCGCGGTGACCATCGGCTCGACCGCGAGCACCATCCCCTCCTCGAGCACCGGCCCGCGAGCCGCGGGTCCGAAGTTCGGGATCTGCGGATCCTCGTGCATGTCACGGCCGATGCCGTGACCGACGAGCGAGCGCACGACCGACATCCCGCCGTCCTCGACCAGCTGCTGGATCGCGTGCGAGACGTCGCCGAGTCGGTTCCCCGCGCGACACTGGTCCAACCCCGCGAACAGCGACGCCTCTGTGACCTCGAGCAGCCTGCTCGCAACCGGCGAGACGGGACCGACGGCGAACGTCCGCGCTGCGTCCGCGACCCACCCGTCGAGGACGACACCGACGTCGACCGTCAGGATGTCGCCGCGCTGTAGCGCGTAGCGGCCGGGGATCCCGTGCACGACCATCGAGTTCGGCGACGAGCAGATCGATCCCGGGAAGCCGCGGTAGCCCTTGAAGGCCGGCTCAGCGCGCTGCGAGCGGATGAAGGCCTCCGCCGCGCGGTCCAGCTCGCCGGTCGTCACACCGGGGCGGATCTTCGACTCCAGCAGCCGCAAGGTGCGCACGAGGACGTCGCCGGCGGCGGCGATCTTGTCGACTTCGTCAGGGCTCTTCTTGATGATCATCTGACTACCTCCCGGGGCCGCGGCGGTGGCGGGTGGGCTCCTAAATCCCCTCTTCGAGTCGAAGCGTGGCGAGCGTCGCGCGGATGTGGTCGTGCACCTCGGTCACCGAACGGGTTCCGTCGAAGCGTCGCAGCAGACCCCGCTGATCGTAGTAGTCGATCAGCGGGGCGGTCTGGGCGTGATAGGTGGCCAGCCGATCGCTGACCACCTCCGGGCGGTCGTCGTCGCGCTGCACCAGCTCCGAGCCGTCGACGTCACAGCGGCCCTCGTGCTTCGGTGGGTCGAAATGGATGTTGTAGATCTGGCCCGTCTTCTTGGAGAAGCGCCGGCCCGAGATCCGCTTGATGACCTCCTCGTCGGGCGTGTCGATCAGCATCACGGCAAAGATCCGGCGCCCCAGCCGCTCGAGCAGCACGTCGAGCGCCTCCGCCTGCGGGATCGTGCGTGGGAAGCCGTCGAGGATGAAGCCGTCCGCCGCCTCCGATGAGGCGATCCGCTCGCCGATCACGCCGGTGATGATGTCGTCGGGCACGAGCCCGCCCGAGTCCATGATCGGCTTGGCCTGCTTGCCGAGCTCGGTGCCATCGTCGACGGCCTGGCGCAGGATGTCGCCGGTCGCGTAGTGGGGCAGCTCGAAATCCTTGGCCAGCCGTTGCGCCTGCGTGCCCTTGCCGGCACCCGGCGGGCCCAGCAGGATCAGGTTCAAGTCGGACACGGCGGCAGGTCGCGTGCTGGACCCAGCCGCTATTTCAGGAACCCTTCGTAGTTACGCATCATCAGCTGCGCCTCCAGCTGCTTCATCGTGTCGAGCGCCACACCGACGACGATCAGCAGCGACGTTCCGCCGAAGAAGAAGGTCGCGCTCGTCTGGCTGATCAGGATCGTCGGCAGGGCGGCGATCGCCGCGAGGTAGAGCGCGCCGGGGAACGTCAGACGAGCGAGTATTCGGTCCAGGAACTCCGCCGTCGGCCGCCCTGGGCGCACACCCGGGATGAAGCCGCCGTACTTCTTCAGGTTGTCTGCCTGGTCGACGGGGTTGAACGTCACGGCGGTGTAGAAGTACGTGAAGACGATGATCAGCAGCGACTCGCCGACCACGTAGGGCCACTTGCTGGGCGAGAAGAAGTTCGACAGGCTCGTCGCCCAGCCGGTGTGCACGAGCTGGCCGACCGTCGGCGGGAACGCCATCAGGCTGGCCGCGAAGATCACCGGGATGACGCCGGCCATGTTGACCCGCAACGGCAGATAGGTCTGACCGCCCTGCGTCATGCGGCGGCCGATCACGCGCTTGGCGTATTGGATCGGGATCCGCCGCTGACCCTCCTGGATGAAGACGACGGCGGCGATCACGCCGAAGACGATGAACGGCATCATCACCTTGAAGACCGCGTCGGGGTTCGTCCACCAGGCCTGCAGGCCGTGCGGCAGGCGCGAGACGATCGACGCGAAGATCATCAGCGAGATCCCGTTGCCGATCCCCCGCTGGGTGATCAGCTCGCCCATCCACATCAGCAGGACGCAGCCAGCCGTCAGCGAGACGACGATCAAGAACAGCTTTGCGAAGTTGAAGTTGACGATCACCTGCTCGCCGACCTGGCTGGAGAACGACTTGAACAGGAAGACGTAGCCAACCGACTGCGCGAGCGCGAGCCCGACCGTGGTGTAGCGGGTGTACTGGGTGATCCGCGCCTGGCCGACCTCCCCCTCCTTGGAGAGCTTCTCCAGCGAGGGCACCACGACGGTCAGCAGTTGCAGGATGATCGACGCGGTGATGTAGGGCATGATCCCCAGCGCGAAGATCGCGATGCGCGAGAGCCCGCCGCCGGAGAACAGGTTGAGGAAGTTGAGGATCCCCTGGCCCGAGAAGTTCTGCTGGATGGCGTTGACTGCCGACGTCGAGATCCCCGGCACGGGGATGTGGGACCCGACCCGGTAGAGCCCGAGCATCGCCGCCGTGAACAGCAGCTTCTTGCGGATATCGGCGACCGTGAAGGCGCTGAGGATCGTCGACAGCATCGTCGCGGGTGGGTGGGTCCTAGTCTCCGACCACGACGCAGCTGCCGCCTGCCGCGTCGATGCGCTCGCGCGCGGTCGCACTGAATCCGTGGGCATGCACGGTGAGCGCCTTGCTCAGCTCGCCCTGGGCGAGCACCTTGATCGGCACCCCCGTGCGAGTCGCCAGGCCGGCGGCGCGAAGACGCTCCGGCGTGACGTCGTCGCCGGCGGCGAAGCGGCGCTCGAGGTCGCGCAGGTTGACCGGCTGGGTGTGGGTGCGGAAGGGCTCGAACGGCATCGACATCTTCTTGTTGGGGCCGCGCAGCTTGCGCATCCGCATGTGGATCGGGTTCTGGCCGCCCTCGAAGCGCGCGCGGTCCTTGGCGCCGGAGCGCGACCCGTAGCCCTTCTGGCCACGACCCGCGGTCTTGCCAGTCCCCGAGCCCTCACCCCGCCCAACGCGCTTGCGCGGGCGGCGGCTGCCGGGAGCTGGCCGCAGCGTGTGCATCCCAACCCGCTCGGCCTCCTCAGCGGACAAAGGCGCGCCGGCCGACGCGGCGCCGGAGGCCTTCGCGGCGGCGGCGCGCTTCGCAGCAGGGCTCACGCCGACTCCACCTTCACAAGATGCCGAACCGCATGCAGCATCCCCCGCAACTGCGGCGAGTCAACCCGATCGACCGAATGCCCCACACGCCGCAACCCGAGCGACCGCAAAGTCGCAATCTGCCGCTTATCAGCACCGTTGCGAGACCGGACCTGAACAACCCGCAGCTCGCTCACGACGGCTCCTCGACCGCCGGAGCCCCATCGGCAGCGGAAACCTCATCGACAACGCCGTCGGGAGCAGCATCGGCGGCCGGCGCAGGGTCGACATCGGCGACGGGGGCGGCGTCGGCCGTCGCGGATGGTGCCGGCGCGCCATCCGACCCATTTTTCTTCTCATGGGTCGGTGGCGTGGCGGTACCGACCGCGAGACCGCCAGCGTCGGCACTACCGCCGCCGTTGACCACGGCAACCGGAGCCGGACCCCCCTCCAAACCCAGAACGGCGTTGATCGAAAGACCACGGAGCTCGGCTACCTCACGTGGCGTCCGCAGGGTCTCCAAAGCCGCAACGGTCGCCTTCACGAGGTTGATCGGGTTCTGCGAGCCAAGGCTCTTGGAGAGGATGTCGTGGATTCCCGCGAGCTCGAGCACCGCGCGCACGCCACCGCCGGCGATCACGCCGGTGCCTGGCGCGGCCGGCTTCAGGAAGACGCGCCCGGCGCCGAAGACCCCGAGCGACTGATGCGTGATCGTGGAGCCGTGCTTGGGTACGCGGAAGAGGTTCTTCTTGGCGCGCTCGACGCCCTTCTGGATCGCCACTGGGACCTCGTTGGCCTTGCCGTAGCCGACGCCGACGACACTGTCCTCGTCGCCCACCACGACCAGCGCGGTGAACGAGAAGCGCCGTCCGCCCTTGACGACCTTGGCGACGCGGTTGATCTCGACAACGCGCTCCTGAAGGTCCAGGCCACCTGCGTTGACGAGTCGATGGGCGGGGGGCATCTGAAAGAGGGAGGGTAGCGGGGCTGGGGGTTCGGGACGGAGGGGCTAGAAGCTCAAGCCGCCGGCGCGGGCGCCGTCGGCGAGCGCCTTGACGCGTCCGTGGTAGCGGTAGCCGCCGCGGTCGAAGATCGCCGTGTCGACGCCCGTGGCCTTGGCGCGTTCGGCGAGCAGCTGGCCGGCTCGCTCAGCCTGCTCCATGCGCCCGAGCGATCGCAGCGGCGCCTCGGTCCAGTTGACGGCGGCGAGCGTGCGCCCGCTGGTGTCGTCGATCAGCTGCGCCGAGATCCCGCGGTTGGAGCGAAAGACCGAGATCCGTGGACGCTGCGCGGTGCCCGAGACCTTCGCGCGCACGCGGCGGCGACGGCGCAGGCGACGGACGGGAGGGGTGGTGACGGTCATGCCCGCTTGCCCACCTTGCGGGCGACGTACTCGCCCTCGTAGCGGATGCCCTTGCCCTTGTATGGCTCCGGCGGACGCTGCTTGCGAATGTACGCGGCGGTCTCGCCGACCTGCTGCTTGGAGATGCCCTTGACGACGACGCGCGTCGGCGACGGGACCTCGAACTCGATGCCCTTGGGCGCCTTGACGGAGACGGGGTGCGAGTAGCCGAGTGCCAGCTCGAGATCGGAGCCGCGCAGCGCTGCGCGGTAGCCGACGCCCTGGATCTCCAGCGTGCGGCGAAACCCGCTCGTGACGCCCTCGACCATGTTCGCGACCAGCGAGCGCGTGAGCCCGTGCAGCGCGCGGTGCTCCCCGCGGTCCGACGGCCGCGTGACGAGCAGCTCGCCGTCCGTCTGGGCGACCGTGATGTCACGCGGGATCCGCTCGGAGAGCTCGCCGAGCGGACCGTTGACGCGCACGACCTGCGGGTCGATCGCGACGCTGACGCTCACGGGCACGGGAATCGGCTTGCGTCCGATGCGGGACATCTGCCACTGCCCTACCAGACCTCGGCGACGACTTCGCCGCCGACTCCCGCGCGGCGTGCATCATGGCCCGTCATGACGCCGTGCGAGGTCGAGATGATCGAGGTGCCCATGCCGCCGAGGACCCGGGGGATGTGCCCCGCGTCGACGTACGTGCGCCGGCCGGGGCGCGAGACGCGCCGCAGCTGGGTGATCACCGGCTTGCGGTCGTCGGTGTAGCGCAGTGTGACGACGAGCTGCTCGCCGGCGCGACCCGGCTCGCCGGGACGGATGTCGAAGCCCTCGATGTAGCCCTGCTCGGTGAGGATCCGCGCCAGCTCCCGCTTCAGTCCCGACGATGGCATCGCGACGATGTCTCGAGAAGCCGCGGCACCGTTGCGAATGCGCGTGAGGAAGTCGGCGATGGGGTCGGTCATGGACATGGCTTCAGTGGGTCCGGACTACCAGGAAGACTTCGTCATCCCGGGGATGTAGCCGTAGTGGGCCAGCTCGCGCAGGCAGATCCGGCAGATGCCGAACTTGCGGTAGACGGCGCGCGAGCGGCCGCAACGGCGACAGCGAGTGTAGGCCCGCGTCGGGTACTTGGGTGTCCGCTGCTGGCGGACGCGCTGGGAGGTCTTGGCCATGGGCTCCTTGCAGTTCTCAGGCGGCGGCAGCCGCACGGTCTTGGGTCTCGGGGTCGCGGGCGAACGGCATTCCGAACGCTTCGAGCAGGGCGAGCGCCTCCGCGTCCGTGGGCGCCGACGTCGTGATCGTGACGTCGAGCCCGCGCACTTGGTCGACCGAGTCGTAGTCGACCTCCGGGAAGATGATCTGCTCGCGCAGGCCGAGCGAGTAGTTGCCGCGTCCGTCGAAGGCGTTGCGCTTGAGCCCGCGGAAGTCGCGGATCCGTGGGATCGCGATCGACATCAGGCGGTCGAGGAACTCGTACGCCCGCTCACCGCGCAGCGTCACGGCGACGCCCACCGGCATCCCTTCGCGGAGCTTGAAGTTCGCGATCGATTTCCGCGCGCGGCGCACGCTCGGACGTTGGCCCGCGATCGTCGCGAGCTGGCTGGCGGCGGCGTCGAGCATGTTGGAGTCCTGCTTGGCCTCGCCGAGGCCCATGTTGAGCGTGACCTTGACGACGCGGGGCGCCTGCATCGGCGTCGAGTAGCCGAAGCGCTGGGTCAGCGCCGGAAGAATCTCCTGCTCGTAGCGTTCTCTGAGTCTCGACATATCTAATCCAGGCGCGCGCCCGAGCGCCGGGCGACGCGGTAGCGCTTGCCGTCCTGCATCTCGATGGAGACGCGGGTGCGCTTGCTGTCCTTGGGGTCGACCAGCATCACGTTGGATACGTGGAGCGGCGCCTCGCGCTCGATCACGCCACCCTGATCGCCCTGCGGCGTCGGCTTGGTGTGGCGCTTGACGATGTTCAGGCCCTCGACGATCACGCGCTGCTGGGCCGGCAGCACGCGCATCACCTTGCCACGCTTGCCGCGGTCCTTGCCGGCGATCACGATTACATCGTCGTTGCGCTTGATCCTCATCAGAGGACTTCCGGGGCCAGCGAGACGATCTTCATGAAGTTGCGATCCCGCAGCTCGCGCGCGACGGGACCGAAGATGCGCGTCCCGCGAGGGTTTTGCTGGTCGTCGATGATCACGGCGGCGTTCTCGTCGAAGGAGATGTAGGTGCCGTCCTCACGACCGAACTCCTTGCGCGTGCGCACGACGACCGCCTTGACGACCTCGCCCTTGTGCACCGACCCCTGTGGCGCCGCCTGCTTGACCGTCGCCGTGATGATGTCGCCGACGCCCGCGTAGCGGCGCCGCGATCCGCCGTGCACGCGGATGCAGAGGATCACGCGCGCTCCGGTGTTGTCGGCCACGCGCAGGCGCGTCTCGTTCTGGATCATCGTGCCTTCTCCAGCACCTCGACGAGGCGCCAGCGCTTCGTGCGCGACAGCGGACGGCTCTCGACGATCGAGACCTTGTCGCCGGCGCCGGCCTCGTTGCGCTCGTCGTGGGCGTGCAGCGTCGTCGAGGAGCGCACGATCTTCTCGTAGCGCTGGTGCCGGCGAGTCACGTCGATCCGCACGACGATCGTCTTGTTCGGCTTGTCGGACACGACCACGCCCTGACGCAGCTTCGGCCGTCCACGACCAACGGACACCGGCGGGGTCGGCTCAACCGCGCCACCACCCCGCTTCGCCCGAGCCCGCACCCGAGCCCGCCGCCGCTCAGCCGCTTTCCGCGCCCTCACCTCCGCCCGCTCCGCCACCCGCTCCTCAACAGTCATCGCCGCACGCGCCGGAGCAGCCTTAGCCGCCCGCGCAGCCGCGCGCCGCTGCTTCGGCGTCAGCGCCGCAACAGGCTCAGCGTCAGCCGCCGCCGTTGCCGGCTCCGCCTCGGGCTCAGTCACCGGCTCGGGCTCAGGCTCAGGCTCGGGTTCCGCCTCCGACGAGGACGCGTCATCGGGGTCATTCTGAGCAACCGAAGACGCGTCGGTCTCCTCATCCACAGGATCCGGGGACGCGACCTCGTCGCCAGGAGCAACCGGCGTCTCGTCCTCAGGCGGAGTAGACGATTCCTCAGTCAACGCGAAGCTCCCGTTCCAGGTCGATCCTACGCTGATCGGCAATCGTCAAAGCGCGCGCAAGGTCGCGCTTGGCGCCGCGCAGGCGGGCGGTGTTCTCGAGCTCCCCGGTGGCATGCTGGAAGCGCAGCCCGAACAGCTCCTTGCGCGTATCGCGCACGTGCTCGACGAGGAGCTCATCGCTCATGTCGTGGACTTCCTTTGCCTTTGGCATCAGGCGCCGTCCCGGGTGACGAACTTGGTACGCACGGGCAGCTTGTGGCCGGCGAGGCGCATCGCCTCACGCGCGAGCGACTCGGGCACCCCGGCCAGCTCGAACATCACGCGACCGGGCTTGACGACGGCGACCCAGCCCTCCGGGTTGCCCTTGCCGGAGCCCATCCGCGTCTCCGCCGGCTTCTTCGTGAACGGCTTGTCGGGGAAGACGTTGATCCAGACCTTCCCGCCACGCTTGATCTTGCGCGTCATCGCGATACGCGCAGCCTCGATCTGGCGGTTGGTCAGCCAGCCGCGATCGATCGCCTTCAGTCCGTAGTCGCCGAACTGCACCGTCGCCTGGCCGCGCGTGTTGCCCGGCATCCGGCCGCGGTGCTGCTTGCGGTGCTTGACGCGCTTGGGGGACAGCACTAGCGCGTCACCTCCGGCGAACCGCCACCGCGACCGCCGCGACCGCCGGGACCACCCGGGCCGCCACGGCCGCCACCGCGGCCACCCTGACCACCTTGGCCACCTTGGCCACCGCGCCCGCCGGGACCGCCGGGACCACCGCCACGGCCGCCCGGACCGCCGCCGCGACCGCGACCGCCGCCGGGGCCACCGCCCGCGCCGCCGCGCCCGCCCGCCCCGCCGCCGCGGCCGCGTCCGTCGCGACCGCCGCCGCGACCATCGCGCTCGTCGCCCGGGCGCGGCGGTGGAGGCGCATCGAGCGAGGTCAGGTCGGAGCCCGTGTAGCCGGCGGGCATGATCTCGCCCTTGTTGATCCAGCACTTGACGCCGATGCGCCCGAACGTCGTGCGCGCCTCGTAGAAGCCATAGTCGATGTCGGCGCGCAGCGTGTGCAGCGGCACGCGGCCGTCGGAGTAACCCTCCGAGCGGGCCATCTCGGCGCCTCCGAGGCGCCCGCCGACCTGCACCTTGACGCCCTTGGCGCCAGATCGCATCGCCGATGTGAGAGCGCGCTTCATCGCCCGGCGGAAGGCGACGCGGTTCTGCAGCTGCTCGGCGATCGATTGCGCCACGAGCTTGGCGTCCAGCTCCGGGCGCTTGATCTCGAGAATGTTGACCTTGATCTGT
>Ga0182024_10022546_pt1 | contig 11346 bp, 8 predicted proteins | sample P32metaG_FD_120480 | JGI IMG/M metagenome (GOLD analysis project Ga0182024, IMG submission 120480) | Permafrost microbial communities from Stordalen Mire, Sweden - P3-2 metaG (Illumina Assembly) | ecosystem: Environmental > Terrestrial > Soil > Wetlands > Permafrost | place: Sweden: Stordalen... | reverse complement strand
GTTCCAGCAGTTCGTAGGCATCAACGCGGTTCTGTACTACGCGCCGCTGATGTTCAGGAACCTGGGAGCGTCCACCGACTCGGCGTTGTTGCAAACGGTCATCGTCGGACTGGCGAATGTCATCTTCACGGTGGTTGCGATCCTGACGGTCGATCGACTGGGGCGCAAACCGCTACTGATTATCGGCGGATTGGTCATGGGGGCGGCCATGATCACGCTGGGCTTCCAGTTTCAGGCCAACGCCGTGGGCACCGGGCCGCTGATCTCCGCCATCGCGTACATCGCCGGGTTCGCACTCTCCTGGGGGCCGGTGACCTGGGTGTTGCTGTCGGAAATGTTTCCGAACTCCATCAAGGCCAAGGCGCTGGCGATTGCGGTGGCCGCGCAATGGATCGCCAATCTGTTCGTTACATGGTCGTTCAAGATCCTGATAAGTAATTCGACGCTGAACGCGCTGTTCAACCATGGTTTGCCCTACTGGATCTACGGCGGCATGAGCTTCCTGGCCGCGGCGTTCGTGTACTTCTACGTGCCCGAAACCAAGCGCCGGACGCTCGAGGAAATCCAGCATCTCTGGGGGCCTGGCGTCGATGCTGTGGCCGCGGTCAAGCACACGGCGGCTGGCTGATGCGCCGCTGAACTGCCGGGGAGCTTGCCAGGTGTACCTGGGAATAGACATCGGCACATCGAGCGTGAAAGCCGTCATCGTCGAGGCGAGCGGAGCGGTCGCAGCGCAGGGTTCCGCTGCTCTGGTTGTAAGCCGCCCGGCGCCAGGGTATTGCGAACAGGATCCCGAAGGCTGGTGGCAGGCGACTGTCAGCGCGGTTGGCAGCCTGCCGGCGGACGTGCGCGCGGCGGTCCGGGCCGTGGGTTTGAGCGGACAGATGCACGATGCGACGCTGCTGGATGCCAACGATCGACCCCTACGCCCTGCGATCCTCTGGAACGACGGCCGATCGGCGGACGAGTGTCTGGAACTTCAGAGACGCGAGCCTTACGCGCGGACAATCACCGGCAACATCGTGATGCCCGGCTTCACGGCACCGAAATTATTGTGGGTGTCGCGCCACGAGCCGGAGATTTTTCATCGCACCGCCTGCGTGTTGCTGCCCAAGGACTATGTGCGGCTGCGATTGACCGGCGAGAAGGTCAGCGACATGTCCGATGCCTCGGGAACCGCCTGGTTGGATGTCGGCAGGCGCGATTGGTCCGATGCCATGCTCGCGGCAACCGGGTTGACGCGCGCACACATGCCGCGGTTAGTCGAGGGCTCGAGCCCCTCGGGGACGGTGCAGTCCGCGGCGGCGGAAGTGCTGCAGCTGCCGCGTGTGGTGGTCGCAGGCGGTGGCGGCGACAATGCAGCCAGCGCGGTGGGACTGGGCGTGGTGCTGCCCGGTCAGGCATTCCTGTCACTGGGAACCTCCGGCGTTCTGTTCGTGGTGACGGACCGGTTTCGCCCCAACCCGGATCGGGCGGCACACGCCTTCTGCCATTGTCTTCCCAATCGCTGGCACCAGATGTCGGTGATGTTGAGCGCGGCCAGTGTCCTCGATTGGGTGGCGCAACTGACCGGCGAGACCGATTTGCCGCGGCTGATCGGCGCCGCCCGCGAGCGCGTATTGACCCGGCGATCGCCGTTCTTCCTGCCCTATCTGTCCGGGGAACGCACGCCGTACAACGATCCCCACTGCCGCGGCGTATTCTTCGGCATCAGCCCGGACACGAGCGCCGCGGACCTGACCGCGGCGGCGCTTGAAGGGGTGGCACTGGCATTGGCCGACGGCATGGACGTGCTGGTGGAAAAGGGCGGCTCGGTCGGTGAAATCAGCGTGACCGGAGGGGGTGCACGCCTGCCGTACTGGGGTGAGCTGCTGGCCGCGGCACTCAATCGCCCGCTGACCTATCGGCTGGGCGGCGAAGTCGGCGCCGCTCTGGGCGCGGCGCGGCTGGCGCGCCTGGCGCTGAACGGCGAGCGCGTGGAAGAGGTGTGCGTAGCTCCGCCGATCGATCGAGTCATTGAGCCGGACCGCGCGTTGGCTGCACTGCTTGCCATTCGCCGCCGCACTTTTGCGCGGCTGTATCACGATCTCAAGGATGCTTTTATGGAGTTCTCCGCATGAGCCTGTTTTCAAGCGTCGATCCCATCCGCTTCGGGGGCCCCGACGCCAAGAGCGAGTTTGCCTATCGCGTCTATGACAAGGATCGCAGGGTTCTCGGCAAGCGCATGGAGGAGTGGCTAAAGGTTGCCGTCTGCTACTGGCACTCCTTCAACTGGCCCGGCGCGGATATCTTCGGCGCTGGAACCTTGCCGCGCCCGTGGCTCGCAACCCCGGTCACGCAGACCATGGCCGATAGCAAACTCGACGCCGCGTTCGATTTCTTCACGCGACTGGGCGTGCGCTATTTCACCTTTCATGACGCGGACGTGATGGCCAGCGCCGCCACTCTCAAGGAGCACGAGCAGAACCTGCGCAGAATCGAAGCCGGCATTGCCTCGAAGATGGCGAGCAGCGGGGTAAAGCTGCTGTGGGGCACGGCCAACCTGTTCAGTCACCCGCGCTACGCCGGCGGCGCCGCCACCAGCCCCGATCCGGAAGTCTATGCCTGGGCGGCAGCGCAGGTGCGCTATTGCCTGGAAGCGACTCACCGGCTGGGGGGCGAGAACTACGTTCTGTGGGGCGGGCGCGAAGGCTACGATTCGTTGTTGAACACCGATCTGAGCCGCGAACTCGACCAGTATGGCCGATTCCTGTCGATGGTCGTGGAGCACAAGCACCGCATCGGTTTCAAAGGCGCGATCCTCATCGAACCCAAGCCCTTCGAGCCCACCAAACATCAGTACGACCATGACGTCGCGGCCGTGTTCGCGTTCCTGCAGCGCTATGGGCTGACGAAAGAAGTCAGGGTCAATATCGAAGTCAATCACGCCACGCTGGCGGGATTGGATTTCGAACACGAGATCGCCGTGGCGCGTGCCTACGGTATCTTCGGCTCGATCGACATCAATCGCGGCGATCCGCGCAACGGCTGGGACACCGACCAGTTCCCCAATAACGCGCAGGAGCTGGTGCCCTCATTCGTCCAGCTGGTCGAAGACAAGGGTTTCGAAACCGGCGGATTTAACTTCGACGCCAAACTGCGCCGCCAGTCCGTGGATCCCGCGGATCTGTACCTGGCTCACATCGGGGGCATCGACACCATTGCGCGGGCGTTGCTGGCGGCGGCGGATGTCGTGGCGGGCGGCGAGTTGGCACGCCTGCGGCAAGAGCGCTACCGGGGCTGGAGCGGCGAGCTTGGCAAGCAGATTGCCAGCGGCGCGATGAACCTTGCGAGCCTGGCGGATCTTGCACTCGAGAAGAACCTCAATCCCGCGCCTCGCTCAGGCCGCCAGGAACTGGCGGAGAGCATCATTGCCAGGTCTTGCAGGTACTGACATCGCTAGGTCCCGGCCGTTTCCAGCAGGCGTTCGGCTTGCAGGTTCTGCAAATCCCGACCGATCGTCGCCACTGCAAGCGTGCGTTGCCCCCGGCGGTAGCTGACCGCACAGTCCCTGGATCCCAACGCGCCGTCGACTGTCGTGGCGTCCCATTGGTCGGCGTGCCCGACGTAATTGATCGCGACGTCGTAATGCTGGCTCCAAAAGAATGGGACGGCAGCGAACGGCTGGTGCGATCCGAGCATGTTGCGCGCTGCCACCTGACCCTGGCGCTCTGCCACCACCCAATGCTCGACCCGGATCCGCTCGCCCGAGTGAGGATCCGGCCAGCGCGCAATATCGCCGGCGGCAAATATGCCAGGGGCACTGGTCTCGAGGTATTCGTTGACGAGAATGCCACGATCGACCGTCAATCCGGCCTGCTCGGCGAGTGCAACGGCAGGCCTCACGCCCACGCCCAGAACGACGCAGTCGGCGCGGAGGGCACTCCCATCGGTGAGCGTCACCTGCGTGCCGTCGACGCGAGCCACCGACTGCCCCAGGTGGAAACTGACGCCGTGCTGTTCGTGAAGTGCCCGCACGAAAGCGCCTACCTTCGGGCCCAGCACGCGTTCCAATGGCACTCGCTCGAGTCCCACCACGTGCACCCCGAGGCCGCGCGCGCGCAACGATGCGGCAACCTCAAGCCCAATGAAACTTGCCCCGACGATAACAGCGGTTTTGGCCGACTTGACCGCCGCAAGGATGGCACGACAGTCGGCAATGGTTCGCAAGTAATAGATCTGCGCGCCAGCGGTTGTGGGAAGTTCCAGGCGAATCGGCTCCGCGCCCATCGCGAGCAACAGGCTGCCAAACACGAGTTCTCGTCCATCGCTCAGGCGCAGCAGACGGCGCGCCGCATCGATCGATGCGACACGTTTATTCAGCATGAGATCGATGTTCCGATCGGCGTAGTAATGGGCCTCTCGAAGAGGCATCCATGCCTCGGGGGCAGTTCCCGCCAGGAAATCCTTGGAGACATTCGGACGATCGTATGGCGCGGTGTCGTCGGCGCTCAGCATCGTCAGCGGACCGGAATACCCCTGGCGTCGCAGCATGTCAGCGGCCGCCAGCCCAGCGGCTCCGCCGCCGACGATGAACACGGAGCTGGGGGCCTTTGCAGAGGATGCAGCAACCGCAGCAATGGGGGGCTTTGGGGGAGTGAGCTTCTCTCGGACGAATACCTTATCGAGCAGCCGTTCGACACGCCAGGCGGAAATCGGGTCGAGCGCCGGCGCACGCAAGGCTTCGCCGGTTCGCAAGCTGAAGCAGGCGTGGTGCATGGGGCAGCGGACCGTATCGTCGACGATCAGCCCATCTGCGAGCGGAGCATGATAATGGGTGCACAACGCGCCCACCGCGAAGTAGTCCTGTCCGCTTCGCACCAGAATCGCGTCTTCGTCATCGACGCGCCCCCTGATGATCTGGCCTTGCGCGAGATCCTGAATGGCAATGCCGCCTTTAAGATCGGGGCGATTAGATGGATCCATGCCTGGTACTCCGGTAATTGGCGTCGGACCAGCAGTCCCGCTGGTCGCTGTGTGCGGATATGCTAGCGCAATGGCGATTCGAGGCATCGATTTCATGGACAGGTCCCTGGTCGTTGCCAGGCAACTTATCGGAACAACGCTGCTGATTGATGGTGTGGGCGGCATCATTGTCGAGACCGAGGCATACGATGAGAGGGAGGCGGCATCCCATAGTTTCATCGGTCCGAGGCAATGGAACTCGGTACTGTTCGGGCCTCCTGGCCGCGCGTACATTTATCTTTCTTATGGTATCCACTGGTGTCTAAACTTCGTGTGTCGGGAAGCCGGGCACGGTGCCGGAGTCTTGATCCGAGCCCTGGAGCCCACTACTGGCATCGCCGAAATGGTGAGCCGCAGGAAGCAGACGGACATCAGATTACTATGCGCAGGCCCCGGCCGCCTTGGGCAAGCGCTCGGCGTCACCCAGGCACTTAACGGCAAGCGGATCGATTCACCACCGTTTCAATTGCTGGTATCCAAAGTGCACCCCAAGGTCGTTCGCGGCACTCGCATTGGCATTTCGAAGGCAACGGAGCGAGTCTGGCGCTTTGGGTTATCTGGTTCTGTCTTCCTCAGCCGTCCCTTCCGGTGAATTGCTATGGTTGCTGGCACTGCCAGATGGCGGTGGACACCGCCAACACGATCAAGCGCTATGCGTGGCAGGGTAATGACTGTGGCCTGTATTTACGTGCTCTGAGACGCTAGGTTCTCTCGTCAGCAACCGCTATTCTGCAAGCATGGTGCGCTTTACCGTCAACGGCCAGCCGCAGAGCGTCGAGGCCGATGCCGACACGCCGCTGCTGTGGGTGCTGCGGGATCACTTGAGGCTTACTGGCACCAAGTTCGGCTGCGGTATGGCCCTCTGCGGTGCCTGTACCGTGCACGTCGAGGGGCTGGCCGTGCGCTCGTGTGGCCTGCCCTTGAACGCCCTCGAGGGCAAGACGGTCACGACCATCGAAGGACTATCGCCCGACCGCAGTCATGCCGTGCAGCGCGCCTGGATCGAGCTGGACGTGCCCCAATGTGGCTACTGTCAGTCCGGGCAGATCATGTCGGCGGTGGCACTGCTGCGCGACAACCCGGCGCCCAGTGACGATGATATCGATGCGGCGCTCGCCGGCAACATCTGCCGCTGTGGTACCTATGCGCGCATTCGCAAAGCCATCCATCGGGCCGCGGAGCTGCTGAGAGAGGCCAAACGCTCATGAGCAGCCGATCGCGCGATCTGCGCCGCGCGGCGGATCCCTCGCGTCGCGAGTTTCTGCAGCGCACGGCGCGCTTGGGGAGCGGGCTGATGCTCGCGATGGCGCTGCCGGGGCTCAGCAGTGGTTCGCGCGCGGCAGCTTCAGGCAGCCAGCTCAATGCCTGGCTCAGAATCAGCGCCGATGATTCGATCACCATCCTGGTGGATCGCTCGGAAATGGGACAGGGCGTGTACACGGCCCTGCCGATGCTGCTCGCCGAGGAGCTCGAGGTCGATCTGTCGAAGATCAGGATCGCAGCCGCACCGGTCGGCGAGCCCTATGTCAACGTGCTCAACGGCGGTCAGGTCACCGGCACCAGCAACAGCGTACCGGAGGCCTGGCAGAAGCTGCGCAAGGCAGGAGCTGCGGCGCGATCGATGTTGATCACGGCGGCGGCGCGGCGCTGGCGCGTCGATCCGTCGAGCTGTCGCGCGAGCCAAGGCAGGATCCTCGGTACCGGGGGGAGGAGCGCGAGCTACGGTGAGCTGGCCGAAGCAGCCGGCAAGCTGCCGGTCCCCAAAGAGGTGCCGCTCAAGCAGCCGGCGGATTTTCGTCTGATCGGCAAGCCCCTGGCGCGCCTCGATACACCGAGCAAAGTGGACGGCAGCGCTGAATTCGGCCTGGACGTACAGCTACCGGGCATGCTGCACGCCGCCGTCGCACTCTGTCCGACACTCGGCGGCAAGCTCGGAACGGTTGATCCGGCTGCCGCACTCGCGCTGCCGGGTGTACGCCGTGTGGTGCCGACCGAGAGCGCAGTGATCGTGGTGGCGGAGCATTTCTGGCAGGCGAAGAAGGCGCGCGATGCGTTGCGCATCGTGTGGCAACCGGGAGCGAATGCGGATCTGGACAACGCTGCGATCTGGTCGCAAGTCAACAGGGGCGCCACCCAGCCCGGCGCGTCGGCACTGACGAGCGATGATGTGGCCGCAGCGCTCAAGGGCGGTCACGCGGCCGAGGCCCTCAAACGGGCAGCGAAGACTTTCTCCGCGGTGTATGAGTTGCCGCTGCTGGCTCACGCGACCATGGAACCGATGAACTGCACCGCCGACGTCAGGGCCAATGGCTGCGATGTCTATGTCGGCACGCAGGTCCAGGGGTTGACGCAGGCGGTTGCGGCCGAGGCCGCGGGCCTCAAACCCGAGCAGGTCAACGTGCATACCACGCTGCTGGGCGGGGGCTTCGGGCGCCGCCTGGAAGTGGATTTTGTGCCCGCGGCGGTGCTGGCCTCGAAGGCGGTGGGCGCGCCGGTGAAGCTGATCTGGACCCGCGAAGACGACATGACGAATGATTTCTATCGCCCCCCGGCACGCGAGGCGGTCAGCGCCGGGGTGGATCAGCACGGCAAGCTCGCCGCCTGGGCGCTGCACATCACCAGCCCCTCGATCACGGCCCGCTTCGATCCGACCAATAAGGATCCATTCGATTCGGTGATCGAGTACGTGCAGAACTTTCCCTATGCGGTGCCGAACTTCGATCTGACCTACACCCGCCAGGAGATCGGCATCGGCGTGGGGTACATGCGCTCGGTGAGCCACGCGCCGAACTGCTTCGCCATCGAAAGCTCGATCGATGAAATCGCCGCATTGGTGTCCAGGAATCCGCTCGAGTATCGCCGCGAGCTTCTGGCCGGCAAGCCGCGTCATCTGCAGGTACTCAAGGTGATCGCCGAGCGCTCGGGCTGGGGCCATGCGCCCGCCGGGCGCTACCAGGGCATCGCTTTCATGGAAGGCTACACCTCACACATCGCCCAGGTGGCCGAGGTGTCCATCGACGCCGGCAAGCTCAAGATTCACAAGATCACCTGCGTCATCGATTGCGGACAGACCGTGAATCCGCGCATCGTCGAATCGCAGCTCGAAAGCGGCATCGTCTATGGACTCACGGCCGCGCTCTGGGGCGAGATCACGCTGCGCGCCGGCCGCGTGCAGCAGCGCAATTTCAACGACTACCGGGTGCTGCGGCTCAATGAAATGCCTCTACTCGACGTCCACATCATCCCGAGCGACGAACAGCCCGGCGGCATCGGCGAGACCGGCGTGCCGCCGGTGGCGCCGGCGGTCTGCAATGCGATATTCGCGGCGACCGGCAAGCGTCTGCGATCGCTGCCGATCGCGGCACACAAGCTGGTGTGAGGCAGCCGGAGGACGAGATGAGTGAATCGATCAGTCGTTGGCGATCCAGCGGCGTGCGGGTCGTGCGCGCCAACGAGCTGGATGTCGCCACGGCGCAGACTCTGGGGATGCAGCGCCGTGCTGCAATCACCACCGCGCGTACCGGCGCGACCAAGCTCTGGGCCGGGACGGTGACCATCGATGCCAAGGCCAAGACGGGCGCGCATCATCACGGTGACCTGGAGAGCGTGATCTTTGTCGTCAACGGCGTCGCTCAGCTGCGCTGGGGAGATCGGCTGGAGTTCATCGCTGAGGCGCAAGCCGGGGACTTTATCTATATTCCTCCTTACGTTCCGCACCAGGAAATCAACGCCAGCGAGGATCTGCAGTTGCACTGCGTGCTGGCGCGCAGCGGCCAGACCGGTCTGGTCTATAACCTCGACATCGAAGCAGTCGAGACGCCTGAGCCGGTGCGTTGGGTCGACGATCTGCACCGTTAGCGCGATTTATAGCGTCCCGGATCAGGCCGCATCGGCGCCCAGCATCGCCTTGATTTCCAGGAAGTCGCGCAGTCCGTGCTCGCCCCATTCGCGCCCATTGCCTGACATCTTGAATCCGCCGAAGGGCGTGTTCATGTCACTTGGAGCGCCATTGATCGTGACCTGACCGGCGCGCAACCGCCTGCCCACGCGGGCCGCTCGGTCGCGATCGCCTGACCAGATGTATGCCGCCAGGCCATAAGGAGTGTCATTGGCAATACGGATTGCCTCGTCCTCGCTTCGGTAAGGGAGAATGCAGAGCACCGGCCCGAAGATTTCCTCGCGCGCGATCAGCATGTCGTTATTCACGCGGGAAAAGATGGTCGGTTTGACGTAGTAACCACGCTGCAAACCCTCGGGGCGTCCCTCGCCGCCGATCAGCAGCTTGGCGCCTTCGGCGATACCCCGCGAGATGAAATTCTCCACGCGGTCGAACTGAATCTTCGACACCACTGGCCCGAGCTGCGTGTCGGGTGATTTCGGGTCGCCGGTCACGATTTTCTCCGCCACGCCCCGGGCAATCGCCTCGACTGCATCCAATTTGTCGGCCGGCACCAGCATGCGTGTGGGCGCGTTGCAGGACTGGCCGGAATTCTGAAATACGTGCTGCACACCTGCCGCCACCGCACGCTCGAAATCCGCATCCTCGAGCAGAATATTTGGTGACTTGCCACCGAGCTCCTGATGCACGCGCTTGACGGTCGCTGCCGCCGCCTTGGCGACTTCGGTTCCCGCCCGCGTCGAGCCGGTGAAGGAGACCATGTCAACGTCCGGATGCGAGGCAACGCGGGCGCCGACCTGCGATCCCTCGCCATTGACCAGGTTGAATACGCCAGCCGGAACACCGGCCTCATGGAGAACTTCGGCCCACAGGATCGCGCTGAATGGCGAATATTCCGATGGCTTCAGGATCATGGTGCAGCCGGCTGCCAGCGCCGGGACAACTTTGGCGGCGACCTGGTTGATCGGCCAGTTCCAGGGCGTGATCAGCGCGCAAACACCCACCGGCTCGAGCACCAGCCGCGAAGCACCTTGTCGCTGTTCAAACCGAAAGGTCCGCAGCACCTCGATCATCGCCTGCAGGTGGCCGACGCCGATGCCCGCTTGCGAGCCGTGAGCCAGCTTCGTGGGCGCTCCCATCTCCTCGCGGATCGCATCGCCGAATTCCGCATAGCGCCTTTGGTAAACGGCCAGAATCCGCTCCAGCAGCTCGCGCCGGTCATCGCGCGTGGTCTGAGAGTAACCCTCGAACGCGCGCTTCGCGGCCGCTACCGCGCGGTCCGCATCGGCGGCGCTGCCCAGCGAGATCACCCCGGCGACCTCCTCGGTGGCCGGATTGATGACCTCGAAGTCCCGCGGTCGAGCCGGTGCCACCCACTGACCGTCGATGTAGAAATTCCTGAATTCGTAGGCCATGGGTTCCTTCCTTCCTGCGGGTAGATCGTGCGCGGCACAGCCATTGTAAGGAGCGCGGCACGGGCTTGCTACCGCGCGATCTGTGAGTCGATCCAGACCGCGAAGGCGGCGCGTGCCCGATCCCCAGCGAGGCGCTCCGACGGCGTGTAAGCTCTCAGGAGTGATTGAGAGTCTCGACGGTGTGCTGGTCGTGGGTGCCGGACCCGTGGGTCTGGTTACCGCGCTGCAGCTGGCGCAGGCCGGCGTTCCCGTGCGGGTGGTCGAGGCAGAAGCGACGATCGGGACCTCGCCACGCGCGGCGGTCTATCACTCCCCGGTGGTCGAGCGGCTCGACCGCTTAGGACTGCTGCCAGACCTGAAGCAGATCGGTGTCACCAAGCGCGGCTATCATTACTGGAACATCGAGCACCAGCTGCTCGGGCAACTCTCCTTCGATGCGCTGCGCCCTGAGGACACCCATTACCCCTTCAATCTGCACTTAGGTCAGGCCGACCTGGCAGCGGTGGTGCTGCGCCACCTGCTGCGCATCCCGGGCGCCCAAGTGCGTTGGCGCGCACGTGCCGTCGCCCTCACACAGGACGATGCCGGCGCTACGGTGACCGTGCAGACACCGGAAGGGGAGCACGGTATACGCGCACGCTGGGTCGTCGCGGCCGACGGTGGGCACAGCGGCATGCGCCACGCGCTCCACCTGGCGCTCGACGGCCTCACCTGGCCGGAATGGTTCGTGGCCACCAACGTGCGCTTTGATTTCCGGCCGCACGGCTACGGCGACTCGAACGCCGTGTTCGACGCCGATCACTGGGCGATCATCGCGATCATCGATCAGACCGGTCTCTGGCGTTGCACCTATCGCGAGGAAGGCTCGCTGTCGGAGGACGAAGCTCGCGCACGCCAGCCGGAGCGCTACGCGCTGTTTGCGCCGGGCCTGCCCGCGTGCAAACCTGAGGCCGTCGCCCCCTATCGCGTTCACGAGCGTTGCCTTGAGCAGTTCCGCATCGGTCGCGTGCTGTTCGCCGGCGATGCCGC
>Ga0182024_10022545_pt1 | contig 11347 bp, 9 predicted proteins | sample P32metaG_FD_120480 | JGI IMG/M metagenome (GOLD analysis project Ga0182024, IMG submission 120480) | Permafrost microbial communities from Stordalen Mire, Sweden - P3-2 metaG (Illumina Assembly) | ecosystem: Environmental > Terrestrial > Soil > Wetlands > Permafrost | place: Sweden: Stordalen... | reverse complement strand
TTCACTCAATCCAGCCCTAATATATTCCACATTCAGTTTGGCAATATTGGTCATGGAAATTTCCTTAGGGCAAACAGATTCGCAGGCACGCGTATTGGTGCAGCTGCCAAATCCTTCTTTATCCATTTGAGCGATCATGGCATGTGCCCGTGATTTTCTTTCCGGATTTCCCTGTGGCAACAGAGCGAGGTGGGAAACTTTTGCGGAAACAAAAAGCATGGCCGAACTGTTCTTGCATGCGGCAACACATGCGCCGCACCCGATACATGCAGCTGCAGCAAAAGAAGCATCCGCCATATCCTTCTCAACCGGGAGGGAGTTGGCATCGACTGCGTTGCCCGTATTCACAGATATATATCCGCCGGCCTGCATGATGCGGTCAAATGCTGAACGGTCCACGACAAGATCTTTAATTACCGGAAAAGCATTTGCTCTCCAGGGTTCAACGGTAATGATATCTCCGTCTTTATATGCCCGCATATGAAGCTGACATACGGTATTCGCGTGCCATGGTCCATGAGGGCGCCCATTGATATACATGGAGCACATCCCGCAGATACCTTCGCGGCAATCATGATCGAAAGCAATGGGATCCTGTCCCTCCCGGATCAATCTTTCATTCAGTACGTCTATCATTTCCAGGAAAGACATTTCCGAAGAAATATTTTCAACCTTATAGGTTACGAATCCGCCCCTCGCGCCGCCGTTCTGTTGCCTCCAAACTTTCAGGGTCAGGTTCATGATGTAGTGATCCATGTGTTAATTTGAAAATTTGATAATTTGATAATTTGATAATGAAATACAATTCAGGACCCGAACGGCAATTCTTGTTTAGAAGTTGCAATTTTCCTGGATAAAATCCTGATAATATCTTCCAAATCATTCTTATATTTTTCTTCATAATTATAGCCTTCACTCTTTTCGCATAGCGTTACCCAATATAAACTTTCACTAGCTTCTTTGGCAGCAACTTTCATCTTATGTATGAAATCTGCTTTGCTCTCCGCATTTTGTGCTTCAAATACATTCGCTCCTATTGAAGTGGACGATCTTAATAACTGATTAGCAACAATGAATTTCTTTTCTTCAATATGGGTGTTACAATATCTAATAATCAATAATGAGAAAGCTAAGGTCTTTTCTACAATAATATTTTCCCTGTCATTGCGCATCGGCGTGTCAAATAAATCAATTTGAAAATATCACAATTCCTATATTTATTTTCAAATTAATTCATTTCCCAACTAGTCCTTACAGGAATTACCAAAATACCACTATTATTGTCCTCGCACCCTTTGCCAAATTACTTCATTTGCCTTCCATTCCTATTTCGCAAAATTATTTCTCATTCATTTTCAAATTTTCAAATTTTCAAATTTTTACGATTGCCCACCTTACTTATAGCTCCGCTGCGTAGGTTTTGCAACTTCAAATTCAAGATTTTCTTTATGCAGCTCCCATTGGTGCAGGCCTTTGTATTCCCATGCTGACACAAACGCGAAATGTTCATCATCACGCCTGGCTTCTCCCTCGGGTGTTTGCATCTCTTCACGGAAATGGCCGCCGCAGCTTTCATTGCGGTCGAGCGCATCAATGCACATCAGTTCACCCAATTCAAGAAAGTCAGCCACACGGTTTGCTTTATCGAGTTCAGGGTTCATCTCCGCCATAGCTCCCGGAATTTTCAGATCCTCGTAAAATTCCTTCTTCAACTTTTGTATATCCCCGATGGCTTCCTTCAAACCGACTGCATTCCTTGCCATTCCGCATTTTTCCCACATGATCTTTCCAAGCTGTTTATGAAAATGATCGACGCTTTTTGTACCCTTGATGTTCATTAATTGTTCCATACGGGACGCCACAGCTTTTTCAGCATCCGCAAAAGCCGGATGTTCCGTCGGAATTTCCGCAGTCCGGATCTCATCAGCAAGAAAGTTTCCGATCGTATATGGAATCACGAAATAACCGTCTGCCAGTCCCTGCATTAGTGCAGATGCGCCAAGCCGGTTCGCTCCGTGATCAGAAAAATTGGCTTCCCCCAGGCAGTAAAGACCCTTGATGCTGGTCATCAGTTCATAATCTACCCAAAGTCCGCCCATCGTGTAATGGATCGCAGGATAAATACGCATGGGTATTTCGTACGGATTTTCCCCCGTAATCTTTTCATACATATCGAAAAGGTTTCCATATTTTTCTTTTACCACTTCTTTTCCAGCATTTCTTATTTGTTCTTCCGAAGGATTATCCATTCCCTGTTTGTGCCATTCCACATGGCCAAAACGATGTATCGCATCTGCAAAATCAAGATAAACGGCCTGCTTTGAAGTGCCCACACCATAGCCCGCGTCGCATCTTTCTTTTGCGGCGCGGCTGGCCACATCGCGCGGCACCAGGTTTCCGAATGCAGGATATCTTCTCTCCAGATAATAATCCCTTTCAGCTTCGGGGATCTCATTCGCTTTGCGCGCATCATTTTGCTTCTTAGGCACCCAGATGCGCCCATCATTGCGCAGAGATTCAGACATCAGTGTGAGCTTGGACTGGTAGTCGCCTGAAACAGGAATGCAAGTGGGGTGTATCTGGGTAAAGCATGGATTGGCAAAATAAGCGCCGCGCTTATGGGCTTTCCATACTGCTGTGGCATTACAGCCCAGGGCATTGGTGGAAAGATAAAAGACATTCCCGTATCCGCCGGAACAAAGCACGACGGTATGTCCGAAATGCCTTTCGAGTTCTCCTGTCACCAGGTGACGCGTAATAATGCCCCGCGCTTTTCCATCTATTACCACGAGCTCCTGCATTTCATGACGCGCATACACAGTAACGTTACCCAGGGCTACCTGCCTTTCGAGCGCCTGATATGCGCCGATGAGGAGTTGCTGACCTGTTTGTCCTGCTGCATAGAACGTTCTCTGAACCTGCGTACCACCGAAAGAACGGTTACTGAGCAAGCCACCGTATTCCCTTGCAAATGGCACTCCCTGTGCAACGCACTGGTCTATAATACTCGCGCTCACTTCAGCGAGCCGGTGAACATTAGATTCCCGTGACCGGTAATCACCTCCCTTAATGGTATCATAAAACAAACGAAACACGCTATCTCCGTCGTTTTGATAATTTTTTGCAGCGTTTATGCCACCCTGCGCCGCAATACTATGTGCGCGTCGGGGAGAATCCTGGAAACAAAAGGATTTTACCTTATAGCCGAGTTCCGCAAGCGATGCGGCCGCGGAAGCGCCGGCAAGCCCCGTTCCGACGACAATAATTTCCAGCTTACGTTTATTCGAAGGATTAACGAGTTTAACATGTCCCTTATATTCATTCCATTTCTGCTCAAGTGGCCCTGAAGGAGATTTTGATTCGAGCATAGCGTTTGGAGAGTTTTTATTTAAATTCAGGTTAATTTGAAAATTTGAAAATTTGATAATTCTGTTGCTAACTGGTGCTCATTGAAATCATAAATGCCTTCATTTTCAAATTATCAAATTATCAAATTACCTCACCCCACCCAATCCAGATAAACCGAAACCGGCATCATCGCGAAGGCAACGGAAACGATCACGGCAAATGCATATCCTGCGATATGTATGATCCTCATGTACCTGCCATTGGGAACACCCAGGGTCCTGAAAGCACTCTGAAATCCGTGGAGCAGGTGATATAACAGTGATGCACAACCGATAATGTACAATACATCCACCAGGGGGTTCTGAAACACCCGCACAATTTCTGCGTACTGATTGGCCACCTGTTTTCCATTGATCTCAACGGTCGGAAGTTCTCCGAAACGGGATGGTACCCAGAAATTTGCAAGGTGAATCACGAGAAAGAAAAGCAGCAATGTTCCAAGCAACCCCATGCTGCGGCTATACCATTTACTACCCCGGTTACCCAGATTGACGGCATATCCGTTTCGTCTGCGTCCGCGATTCTGAACTTCCAGCGCCAGTCCCTGAACAGTGTGCAGGATCAACCCTGCAAACAAACCTACTTCAAGGATCCGGATGACTACGGTAGTGCCCATGAAATGAGATGCCAGATTAAATGTCTCTCCGCCATCATTAGCCCAGATACAAGCATTGACGCCTACATGAACCACCAGAAATGAAATCAGGAAAATTCCGGTCAGGGACATAATAAACTTCTTGCCAATGGAGGAAGTAAAAAATTCAGACCATTTCATATTTGTGTTGAAAATTGAGAATCAGTAGAATAAGGCAAAAATAAGTCAGGAAATGGGAAATCCCTACCTTAGCCACTCAAAAATCTGTTTTTGATGAAGCGCGAAGAAGATTTTGAAGCCAATCTTTCAGGTGAGGAAGGAACGACGGAGGAAAGTAAAACGAATTGGTTCAAGCGGATCAAAAAAGGAATTCTTACCAGTACCGCCGAGAAAAAGGAGACTCCGGAAGGTCTCTGGACCAAATGTCCGAGCTGCAATTATATATGCACGATGACCGAATTGCGTGAAAATCTTTTTGTTTGCCCCAAGTGTAACCACCACCACCGCATCGGAAGCGATGAATATTTCGAGATCCTTTTCAACGACAACAAATATGATGTGATGTTCGAGAATATCCGGTCAAAGGATTTTCTCCATTTCACGGATTTAAAGTCATATGAAAAAAGATTGGAAGAAACCTGGGCCAAGACGGATATCACGGATTCCATCCGGATAGCCACGGGTCAGGTCAAAGATCATCATATGGTGGTGGGTTGCATGGATTTTGAATTCATTGGCGGATCGCTGGGAAGTGTCATGGGGGAACGGATCTCCAGGGCGGTTGATCATAGTCTCCAACATCGTGCGCCTTTGCTGATTATTTGCAAATCCGGCGGAGCCAGGATGATGGAAAGCGCTTTTTCACTGATGCAACTCGCCAAGGTATCCGGCAAACTTTCCCAATTAACTGATGCCCGCATTCCCTATATCTCATTGCTGACAGATCCTTCCTTTGGAGGGATTTCTGCTTCTTTTGGCATGCTGGGGGACCTGAATATTGCCGAACCCGGCGCTTTAATCGGATTTGCCGGTCCGCGGGTGATCCGGGAAACCATTAAGAAAGATCTTCCGGAAGGTTTCCAACGCAGCGAATTTCTCCTGGAACATGGATTCCTGGATTTTATCGTCAACCGGAAAGAACTGAAACAAAAGATCACCACCATACTCACCCTGCTCAGAAACTGAGCATCTCACCTAACTTTGCCAGGTTTTTACTTACCCATGACTGAAATCAGGAACAGAGCTGCCTATCATGAATACCAGATCGATGAAAAATACGATGCAGGTATGGTACTTGCAGGAACGGAAGTAAAATCCATCCGGGAAGGTAAGCTGAGCTTTGCGGATAGTTTTTGCTCTTTTTTCAAATCGGAACTCTGGGTGAAGAACCTGCATATAGCTGAATACCGGTTTGGTACCACCAATAACCATATTGCCGTCCATGATCGCAAACTTTTGCTGACCCGCAAGGAGTTACGCAAGTTGGAGGCCAGACTGAAGGATAAGGGGTATACCATTATCCCCTTAAAGGTATATTTTAATGAAAAGGGACTGGTCAAGATGCAAATCGGCCTGGGAAAAGGGAAAAAATTGCATGATAAAAGAGAATCCATCAAACAAAGGGACACAGATAGGGAGATAAAACGTTATATTAAATAGATAAACAATAGATAGTTTTCATTTTTCCCGTGGAAAGCCCAAAATAATCGGAAGATGGTATAATGATTGCCGGATTAATGCGTTAAATCTGTTCGAATACCCATTACTTTGAAACCCATGAAAAACCTGATCATTCTTCTCACAGCGGCACTTTTCGCAACGGCCAGTCAGGCACAGACCGTTACCGGCTATTGGTATGGACAAGCCAATGTGGAAGTATCCGGCATACAAAACAATTATCTGACCGAACTCATCATAGCCCAGAAAGGAACCAGGGTGAAAGGCTTTTTCGGGTATTATTTCAAGGATGTGTACCAGAGTTTTGTCGTTAAGGGTACATATAATCCATCCACCCGGAAAATAGTTATCTCAGATATTCCGATTATTTTCTATAGAACAAATTCCACTGAAAACAGTGTTGACTGTATTACCAGTTTTTATGGAACACTGCATGTATCCAAAGTAAAAACAGAGCTCACCGGTTATTTTTACCGCGATAAAAAATATACCTATACCTGCCCCGATCTGCGGGTTAACTATACGCTGTTTGAAGAGGCCAAGGTGGAGGACAGCATTTTCAAAGACATGACCAGTACGCGCACCTACTGGAAGCCCCAACCTTCCATGGACCTCGTGAAGGGAAAGGATGCAAGCCAGGAATCCGCAATGGAAATGCCAGCAGATGTTGTGTCTAAAGGATCTGCAAAAGAAAAATCCGGAGCTGTTGCAGCCGGAAATCAACCGGTAACAGCCTCTTCCGTTCAACAAGATAAATCATCAAATGATCCGCCACTGGGCAAAAAGGTAAATTCGGAAAGTGCGTCAGTTCAGACGCACAGCAATGGCAGCCTGAGCATTGTGGAAGAAAAGCCTGTCAACCCTCCTGATATTTTAAAGATCAACACGGAGTTTAAAAAAAGAAAACAGATCCTGGGTAAGTTGATTGACGTTTCATCGGACAGTGTGAGACTGAGTTTTTATGACAATGCTGAAGTGGACGGTGACAGTATTTCGGTATTCCTGAATGGCGTGCTCGTTATTGCCCATCAGGGCCTTACTGAGCGCGCTTTTAATGTATACGTGAAGCTTGACAGCACCAAAGACATCAATGAAGTAAGCATGTTTGCCGAGAATCTGGGAAAATATCCTCCGAATACCGCTCTTATGGTAGTCAGTGATGGTGAAAAAAGATATGAAACTTTTCTCTCGAGCGATTTCAGTGGTAACGCCACCATCCGTCTTCGTCATCGCAAGAATTCTATTGCCGGAGAAGTACAATAGGTATTTAATTATACTACCGAACACATTTTCACCCACCTTCGCTTCGCTTCTGTGGGCAAAGCATTTTCAAATTCTCAAATTTTCAAATTAATTCCTAAACTTCTCCACTCCTGACGCCGGTTTCCATCCCGAACCGGGTTCAAAATAATTCCACAGCAACGCCGAAACCTTACGCTGCAATTCCCAGGCTTCGTTGTCAGGCTCCCATCTTTGATCTTTATTATTTTTTGTGGCGATATAAAAAACATAATCGCCATGCGGGGCATTCACCAGGACCGCTTCGGAACGTGAATCATCCAACATGCCCTGCTTGGAGGCTGCCTGCACGTAAGGAGGAATCTGGGAAAGAGCATATTCGTCCCAAAAAATATGTGTGAGTATCCGGTACATGACCTCAGAGGCTTCCGGACTAACCGCATTGCCCTCGCGTATCACAACCATTAGGTTTGCCATCTCCCTGGGTGTGGTCTGGCCCCATCCGTATAATTTCTTATTCTGCTCTCTGCCAGGCGTACGGGAGTTAAGCCGGGTATACTGGAATCCGTGGTCAGCCAGCCAATCATTGATAGTCACGCCGCCACCTGCCAGCTTTTCGCACCAGACAGCCGCTGTGTTGTCGCTGTGCGTAATCATCAGCGTAATGGCATTTATTAAATCGGTTTTTGCCGTGTCTTTAAAATACTGCATCAGGCCCGAACCCCCCAGGGCCATGGAATCCCGGTAAACCAGAGGCTGATGATACTTATATACGCCCTCCTGAATTTTATTGAATATACCGATCAAAATGGGAACTTTTACAATGCTGGCCGTCGGGAATATAGTATCCGCGTTTATTGCAACTTCCCTTCCGGTTTTTAGATTGCGGACATAAATGCCGGCGGTGCCATGAAAAGAATCAATCAATACCCGCAGTTTGCTGTCGAGTTTTTTGTCCGTTTTGTATTGAGCAAAAACTGGTGAAAACAAATTCAAAATCACAAAAACTATAAAGAAAATTCCCTGGAAAGAAAACTTCATGTGTTGATTTTAGGAGAAGTTAGGTATTTATAAAATAGTCTCCATCAGGAGATCATGAAATAAATACTTATTGGATCCGGGAATTTATCATTCAATTCAATATTCCTCGTACATAACTTCGTTGGCATAACCATTCTTGTAAACCAACATTATATTTTAGTTCATTCTGTTGAATCCGGGTCTGAATTTTTGTTTTGAGGGATATGACCAGCGCACTACATTTGCAGGGGTTTGCAATTACGGGATGTAGCGCAGCCCGGTAGCGCACTACGTTCGGGACGTAGGGGCCGCAGGTTCGAATCCTGTCATCCCGACAGTTCGCGTTGCAGACAACGCCAATGGCCCGTAAAACTCAGTGTTTACGGGCTTTTTAATTTTTCCCACATCAAATTATTGCAAAAAAGATCATTATTCGTGCGAACAATAAGGTGAACAGAATTTAGAATTTACTTTTGTTCTTAAATTCAACTTAACCTTTTAATGATCAATTTATTACAAGAATTTAAATTGATCTATTTCGATGCGTTTTGAGTTCATTTTTCGTGTTCGAGGTGAACAGAATTGTGTCAATTGATTACATCACGTTTTAAATGAAAATGCAATGAGAAATGAAAACACTTTTGGTATTCACTTTATTTTGCGTGTAGGCCGTACCGTTAGAGGCAAGTCTCCCATTTATGCAAGGATTTCGGTGAACAGGACCAAATGCGAACTGGCATTAAAATGTCATATCCGCAAAGAGGACTGGAATTGTGTAAGAGGTGCTGCAAAAACAGGGAATGAGGAGTTGAAATTGTTAAACAGCTATCTGGAAGAAGTAAGGGGAAAATTAGTAAAGCAGTATCGCGCGTTACACATCACGGACACCCTTTCTTTTGTATTCATTCATATCTATTGTTTTAATAGAAATGCCCCCTGTTAACCCCCCGTAAAAACAAAAGGGGGTTGACAGGGTAGCATGAAGCGAGATTGACTACGGGTGATCAGGAGGAAATTTATTTTTAGGTGTTGATAAAAAAATATTTTGATCTATCAATCGTAATATTGTGTTATAAAGATATGGGACTTACTAAAACAGAGATATTTTCAGAAAAACAGAACAAGCTGCCTTCCGTGATGAAGGCGTTAGGCCATCCAGCCAGGATTGCCATTATCCAACATATTATTAAAAGTAATTCCTGCATGCAGGCGTAATAACCATTATTGGAATCCCATCTATGGCACCCGACATACAATAATGCCTTCAGCAAGCTTACATATAGATTTTTCATCTTAAATATCTTTATTCAATCTTCTTTACCCGCTCACCCTCAGCATGCAAACTTATTGCAGAATCTGTGATCGCTGCTTTTATGGATTGAAAGCTGATTGTAATTAGTGTGATGATAAATATGAACAGGAATGTTAATGCAAATACGCTAACGCTGATGCTTACCCGATAAGCATAATTGTCGAGCCACTTATTCATTGCCCACCTGGAAAGCGGGAAAGAAATCAAGACTGCAATCGATATCAATTTCAAAAAACCTTTTGGTCCTGGTCGCGCAACAGTTTAAATATGTTACAGATCTTTCGTGTTATCGCCAGGTTGACGATCGATCAATTCTCCGTAAGGATCAATACCAGCACTGGAGGGCCTCCCCCTGACGAAAATATCAAAATCGTGTTCACCGGCTGTTAATTTGTATCTCTTAAGATAGAGTTCATTTGTGCCCGCCCCAAACACCCCGATATCAATATAGTCATTCACCTGCTTCGCCGCCGTCTCCATTCCGGAACCGTCGCAATAGAACTTCCCCACACTAACCCTTAAATGAACTTTATACGAGCCGTCCCCAACCGCCGAAGCCGTAGCCGAAATCACTTTATTATCATACAACGTGATCCTTTCCCACGAATCATCCATATAATACTGCAGCGAATCAGGCACCATTTTCCTGATGTATCGTAGTAAGTCGCCGCTTCCGGCATATGGAGGATGGTCACGGTAGGCATATGCGTCCCTGAATTGTTTTATAGCCGCGTTCAGGCTATCCCCGCCAATGTAGTCCCCAATCCCATACAGGATCAGCCCCGCTTTCGTATCCCAAACAAAGTCGTTCTTCGAATCGATGAGCGGGTTTTCATTTCCAAACGCAGCGTTGTGCCTGTCCAGGTAATACTTCATCTCATCCCGAAGAAAGCCCCGGACCTTTTCCCTGCCCACCTTTTTCTCATAGACCATCAACGCTCCATACTTGGCCAGCCCTTCCAGTATGTCCTGTGAGCCCAGGGTGTAGTTGCCGGCCACCTGGAATGCCCACCATTGTTGCGCAAGCTGAAAGGCGGTATTGAAATAACAAAAATCAAATTGATCCGGTCCGGTGAACCAGGTGGTCCAGCCATTATTTTCGCCAAAAGTTATGCCGGTGGGAAAACTGTTATGCCAGCCCGTGACTGTTTCCAGCAACCGGACCTCTTTGAAGGGATAGTCTCCAAAGGAGCCTGAATAATACCGAAGCCCATCCTTGCATCCATCTAAAAAACGCTTTAGGTTCGCTTCATGTTCCGGATGATAGTAGATGTTGATCCCGACCTTCTTTCCGTCCGGCAACGCGACGCTGTCCCGGAGGACATTATACCTCGCCGAAAGCACCGGAAAATCAAAATAATTTTTTGGGCTGTCCAGCACATAATGAAAGTAGTTCCTGCCGTTCTCGACCCAGGAACTTTCAAGGGTGCCGGGCGCAACCGCGACCTGGTCTCCCGAAGTACTGATGGTGGCCTCGAAACTAGTCAGACCGGTTATGTTGGTAAAGAGTAGTCGGCTGATTCCTGCCGGGTCCGACCATGGAGGAAGACTTTCCCTCCGCTTTGGCAGTCCGTACCGCTCCCGGAGCTGCGCGTCCTTCAATTCATCGTTTTCATCGTAGCCCATATCGGGCAGTCCGCCGCTGAAGAAAGTACCGTTGCACAGGACATCGAACGGCGCCCATTTATTGGCAAAGCCGGTCAATTCTACCGTAGATTTTAACTCCAACAGTGCCGTATCGCCGGGTGCGAGCGACCGGGGAAAGAAATAAATGCGGTACATAGCCGTATCTGATGCGGATTTGAACGGGCTGAACGCAGCCCGCGGATAGATCAACGGATAGGTAACCGGCATTTCTCTTCCATTGCAGCTCATGCTATAGTCGGCAAGCTCGTCACCATCCAGCAAAATCCTGCAGATCGGGGTCATGGTTCTGTTGACGATCGTAAAGTCAGCCCGGGTGGCCGTCCTTTGTTCCGCGGGAAAGATATCGGTATAAAGCCGGTATCGGACGATACTCGGCAACGGGTCGTCCGCATATTTTTTTAGCTGCCGCTCATACAATACCGCGCGCCGGATGATTTCTCCCTGAGTGA
>Ga0182024_10022544_pt1 | contig 11348 bp, 8 predicted proteins | sample P32metaG_FD_120480 | JGI IMG/M metagenome (GOLD analysis project Ga0182024, IMG submission 120480) | Permafrost microbial communities from Stordalen Mire, Sweden - P3-2 metaG (Illumina Assembly) | ecosystem: Environmental > Terrestrial > Soil > Wetlands > Permafrost | place: Sweden: Stordalen... | reverse complement strand
GGAAACGAAGTCGGCACCGAGCAGGCTGGGGCGCTCGGGGCGATTCGCGAAATTGAGGCGCGGCGGGCGCTGGCTACGCTGGGAATTACGAACGTGTGGTTCCTGGGCGGCGCGGATACGGCCAGCCAGGATGTTTTGCAGTCGCTGGCGAACTGGCAGCATGGGGCCGCGCTGGAGCAGTTGGTGCGGCTGGTGCGACTGACGCGGCCCGAGGTGGTTCTGACATTTTTGCCGGGAACATTTATCGGCGAAGACCATGGCGACCATCAGGCTTCGGGAGTTCTGGCTACGGAGGCGTTTGATCTGGCGGGTGATCCGACAGTTTTTCCGAGCCAGGTGGCGGTGCCGCTGCGGCGGCTGGAGCCCTATTTGGAGGGCCTGAGACCCTGGCAGCCGAAGAAGATTTATTACTTTCCGGATGCGGACCGCGACGACATTTTTCGCGGCCAGGGACCGGAATATTCGGTGAAGGAGATTTCGAAGTCGTCAAACAAGGCGTATTGGCGGGCTTCGCTCGATTCTTTCCGGCTGCACGAGACGCAGGCGAAGAGTTTTGTCGATCAGCTCAGCAAAATGGACGACGCGGCGATTGAAAAGATGATGGCCGCGGACGGTTGGACCGACGTGCAGCGATTCGTGCTAGGGAAATCGCTGGTGGGCGGCAGCGTGACCGGGCCCGTGTTCGAGAATATTGCCCCGGGCGCGATTCCCTTTCGGCGCGATTCCTTTTCGGTAGCATCGCCCGGCTCCGAGCTGGCGGTGGAGCTGGCTGGGCCTTGGAATTTCTACGCGGAATTCCGCCGCGCTCACGGGCTCGAGCACTTGCCGCATCCCGAGCCGCCGGAGATCGCTTTGCAAGCAGGTGGGTCGCTGGTAATTCCGCTGTGGGTACACAACCCGACCGGCGCCAATCGCACCGTGACCTTGTCGACGGAACTACCCGACGGTTGGGTGGTATCGAGCGGCGCGGGGAAATTTGTCGTGGCCGCGAAGCAGACGGCTCCTGCGCGCGTCGAGATCAATCTACCGGTCCTCGCCAATGCCGCGAAAAGCAAGGAAGACGCCCGGGAAGTGACGCTGCGCGCCGAATCAGACGGCGCAGTTGTCGGCGTCGTGAAGTTGCGCGTGGAACTGCGCAAGCGCTCGTTGCCTGAATAACGCGAACAACGGCAAGAGATTGCCACGGAGCGACGGAGAAAAAACGACACGATAGGATAGTCACAAAATCTCCGCGATCTCTTTGATCCTACCCTCGTGCCCTCGGTGTTGGTTCTCCTTTTTCTTTCCCTCTTTTTCCCCCTTTTCTTCCTCCGTGTCTCCGTGGCAATCCCCTTTTCGGTGGTCAGGATTTTTTGGGGCGGGCGGCTTCCATAGATTCCCAAGCGGAGTCGGGAACCATCAGCAGGTCGTTGAATTCGCCGGCGCCGCGAAGCCATAGGGCGCCATCGATTACCACGCATTCGCCGTTGATGTATTCGGCCATGTCACTGAGAAGAAAGGCGGCGAGGTTGGTGAGTTCTTCATGGCGGCCGAAGCGCTTCATGGGATGCGATGCCTTGGCGTGTTCTTCAAATTCTTTTGAGGGCATCAGGCGGGACCACGCACCTTCGGTGGGAAACGGGCCGGGGGCGATGGCGTTCAGGCGGATGTGATACTTCGCCCATTCAACGGCGAGCGAGGTCGTCATGGCTAAGACGCCGGCTTTCGCGCACGCGGACGGAACGACAAAACCAGAGCCGCAATTTGCGGACGCGTACGTGGTGACGATGCTGAGGACGTTGCCGCCTTGTTTCTCCGCGATCCATTTTTTTGCCAAGGCTTGCGTGCAGTGGAACGTGCCATTGAGGACGATGCTGACGACGGCGTTGAAAGCGTTGGCGCTGAGCGTTTCGGTACGGGCCATGAAATTCCCGGCGGCGTTGTTGACGACGGAGTCGACGCGGCCGAACTGGCCGTAAGCTTTCTGGGCGGCGGCTTCGACGGCGGCGTAATCGCGAACGTCGCAAGTGGCGTAGGCCGCGGAGCCGCCGGCTTTCGCGATTTCTCCACAGACGTTGCGGAGAGGTTCTTCGCGACGGCCAATGATGAAGATACTGGCACCGAGTTTTGCGAAGTGCAGGGCCATGGAGCGGCCCAGGCCGGAACCGCCGCCGCTGATGAAGATTCCGCGGCCCTTGAACATACCGGGTTGAAACACGCCTCACCGCCTTGCGAAGAGAGTGCCGCGCTTTGTGGCGGCGCGGAGAGTTTAGTTCATTCGATTTTATGGCGCTGTTGTATTTGACCCGCTTTGACGGCCCAGGCGATCTGTTGCGGTAGGGACACGGCACAGCCGTGCCCGCGCAAGGGCGCTTGGACCGGCCGAAGGACGGGCACGGCGGTGCCGTGCCCCTACACGTCGCGGTTACGGCGTAGATTTCAGCTCGGCGGGGATTGGGCGGCCCATGGCTTTGGCGTATTCGGCGGCGAATAGGGGACTGTCCGGAAATTCCTGGCTTAGCTCGAGGAGGAGCCTTTGGGCCAGGACGTTTTGTTTCTCGCGTCGAGCCGACAAAGCGAGCAGGATTTTTGCGAAGGGCTGCAGGTAGCGGCCGCTGTCGGCGGTCTTGGCCAGCTGTTCCATACCGAGTTTTTTGTCGCCGTGAATTCCGATGAACCACAGGCCCATACGGTAGCCGACATTAAGCGAGCCGATGATGTAGTTTGCCGCGCCCAAAGCGACGTAAGCATCACTCGTGTCGGGTTGCAGCGCCAGCAGTTCTTTTGCGTATTCGTTGGCTTCTTTCATTCGTTTTAGGCCGTCGACCTGCTTTTTCTCGAGGATGGCGTCGGCGTCGGATTCCATTCCAGCCGCGAGAGTCAGACCGAAGAGTGCTTCGGGGTCTTTGGGATTTTTCTTCATCAGCTGATTCGACAAGGCGCGCGTTTGTTCCAACGCCCCGCGAAACTTTGCCATTCGCTCCGCATCAGGTTTGCCATCGATGCCATTCAGGAAGCGTTTTTGGTCCAGGAAGAAATCGCTGGACAGAACGCTTTGGCGGTAGAGCTCTTCAAACAAATAGCTCGCGGCGATGGCGACCTGGCCGAAAGGATCTTCCGCGTGACCCGATTCCCAATTCGCAAAAATGGTGCGCGCTTCGGAAAAGTGCTGCGCGTAGAGTTCGTGGAAACCTCTGGCGAGTTCCGGTTCGATGACGAACGCCGGGCCGGGACCAGGGATGTCGCTGGCGGCGCGACCCACGCATTTTGCGGGAGCGAGCAGCAGCAAGAGCGCGATGAGGCCGGTTAGCCGGAGACCAAATTGGCAAGCGAGGTGCTTCATGGGTTGTGATCCTTCGCTTCGTCTGCCTGCGCAGGCAGGCTCAGGATCAACCAGAACCAGATTACAAGAACGATGACACCTAAGCACAAAAACGACGACCCGTCGTTTCGATCCGTACACGTCGTTTCGCTCGCGGTTAAAACAAGCCGGGCAGGAATCTGGGTTTGCCTGCCATCGCTGCGCGATAGTCCGGGTTTGCGAAAAGCACCCGCTCTTCGGTGGAAAGCCGCTGGGCCAGGACCGCCGCATGGGCAACGGTGCCGGCGATGGCGGTGATCCACGCCGTGTGAATCAACGGAAGCGCGAGCATCTCCGCAAATACCGCTGCATAGTTAGGATGCCGAACGAAGCGAAAAGGACCGGTAGTAATCACGCCGAGGCGAGTGGAATCCATGACTTGAACGTTCCAATGATCGCCGAGCGTGCGAATGACCCACCAGCGCACGGCGTTCGCGGCCAGAAAGATTGCGAACATCACGGCAGCCAGCGCGGGAATGAAAGGCCGCTTGAGGAAGACGACTTCCAGGGCGGCGCCGATCAGGACCGCGGTGTGCAGGAGCACCATCCAATGGAAGCAAGGTTCGTCAACTTTGGCGGCGCCGCGCGCGACCAGTTCTTGCTGGTGGCGGCGGGAGATGCGCAGTTCGACCAGGCGCAGCGCCGCTACCACGAGAAGCACTACAAGAAATGCGATGACGCTCAGGTCCATTGCAGCAACAAAAATTCCGCGCTGAATCCGGGGCCGAACGCGGCGGCCAAGGCGTAATCGCCGGGGTTGAGCGGGCGCTTTTCCAGCCACTCCTGCAAGATGAACAGAATGGTGGCGCTGGAGAGGTTGCCCACGTTGGCTAGGATGTCCCAGGACGGCTGCGTCTGGCACTTGGTCAAGCCTAAGGCAATTTCGATATTGCCGAGCAGGCGCGCGCCGCCGGGATGCAGAATCCAGCCCTTGATGTCTTCCTGTACAAGGCCGTGGCGCTCGAGGAAGCCGTCGATGAGCCCTTTAATTTTTGCGCCGATCATTTCGGGGACGCCTTTGTCGAGCAGGATGTGAAATCCGGAATCGCGGAGATCGAAACCCATGGCGCCGAGGGAATCGGGAAAGGTGTAGGTTTCGGACACAAGGATTCGCGGCCCACTGCCGCCGTTGCCGGTGACGAGCACGGCCGCGGCGCCGTCGCCGAAAAGGATCGACGAGATCAGATTGGCCTGGGAAATATCCTTGCGCTGGAACGTAAGCGAGGGGAGCTCGACGGCGATGATCAGGACGTTTCCGCCGGGGTACGCTTTCAGGAAATCAGCGGCGCGACCCAGTGCCATGGCGCCCGCGGCACAGCCCAGTTCGGTAAACGGCATTCGCCGGACGTCGGAGCGGAAGCCCATCAGATTGATGAGGTGAGCGTCGAGCGAGGGGATCATGAAGCCGGTGCAGGAGACGGTGATGATGAGATCGACGTCTTCGGGGCGGAGGCCGGCGCGCTCGAGGCATTTTTCCGCGGCTTCGCGTCCCAGCTTGATCGCGTGCTCCATATACTCCTGGTTGGTCTTCGAGAGGGCGCGGGGCTCGACAGTGTACTCGATGGGGAAAATAGCGTGGCGCTTGTGGACCTGGGCGTTGTCCACGATGCTCATCATGGCTTCGAGCTTGCGCTCGGGGATGTCGAAAACGCGGCCCATGTAGTACTTCACGTCATCGCGAGTAATGGTGAACTCGGGAACGGCCGTTGCGGTGGCGAGGATGGTCGAGTGGGAAGAATTACCGTTGTTAGACGGCGCGACCGTAGGTTCGCGAGCAGTGCTCAAAGGGGTCCCCTGTCTTCCCGGAGCAGACCAAGGCCTTGCGACCAACCGATGCGAAGGCCTAAAGAGTGTGCGAAACTCCAGCCTGCCAGATTCCGGCCCTAGACTCTACATCATTCGAGGCAAAGCGCGGTAGATTTGACACGGCGTCCCAGGCGACCATCCGGGCGCTGCGGTTGGATTTGTTTGACCAATATTCAAGTGAGGGTTTCCCGTCCGTAAAACCCATTCGGCAAAATTAGGAAGCTGGTTGATGTATGCTTTCGCGGTCATGAGGTCAGCACCATGAGGGCAGGCACAGTGTTCGGCAAACGATCGTTTCTAGCGGCTCTTGTTGTCGCGGCGACCTGGTGCGCTTCGGGAAGTGCGGCGCCGGAACGTGACGGGCCGCCGCTTCTGGTGGTGATCTCCATCGATGGCTTGCGGCCAGACTACATTACAGCGGCGGATGAGCACGGCGCGAAGGTGCCGAATTTGCGGCGCTTCCTGAAAGAAGGGGCGTATGCGGAGGGCGTCGAGGGAGTGGTGCCTACGGTGACGTATCCGAGTCACACGACGCTGGTGACCGGCGTTTGGCCGGCGAAACACGGAATCTTCGCAAATACCACGTTCGATCCATTGCAGAAAAATTATCAGGGCTGGTATTGGTACGCGGACGACATTCGCGTGCCCACGTTGTGGGATGCGGCGGCGAAGGCGGGGCGGACGACGGCGAGCGTGCAATGGCCGGTGACGGTGGGAGCGCATATCAACTGGGATATCCCTGAATTTTGGCGGGCGAACACCGAAGATGACGCAAAACTTCTGCGTGCGGTGGCCACGCCGGGACTGCTCGCCGAGGCTCAAGGTGAGATTGGCCCGTACAGCGGCGGGGTGGATACCACGGTGGAGGCCGACAAGAATCGCGGGCGTTACGCGGCGTGGATTCTGGAGAAGAAGCACCCGAGCCTGCTGCTGCTGCACTTGATCGCACTGGACCATATCGAGCACGACACCGGCCCGTTCAGCACGGAATCTGTTGCCGTGCTGGAAGGGCTTGACGCGGTGATTGGAAGCGTGCGCGAGGCCGCGGAACGGCTGGCACCGGGGCACGCTTACGTTGCGGTGGTTTCGGATCACGGGTTTGCGCCGACCGAGGCGCAGCTGGATTTATTTCCGGCGTTTCGGGATGCGAAATTGTTCACCGTCGATGACAAGGGCAAGATCACGGACTGGAAGGCGATGCCCTGGGTGACCGGCGGGTCTGCCGCGATCGTGTTGAAGGATCCGGGCGATGCCGGGACTCGGGCGCAGGTGCACGATCTGCTGGCGAAGGTGGCGGAGGATCCGGCGAACGGTATCGACCGGGTACTGGATGGCGATGAGCTTCACAAGCGCGGGGGCTACCCGACGGCGGCGTTTTTCGTGAGCCTGAAGCCGGGGTGGCGGACGGGCTATGCGGTGGACGGTCCGGTGTTGTCGAAGACCAAGCTGGGTGGGACCCATGGGGAGCTGCCAGATGTGCCGGAGTTGCGAGCGGCGTTCTTTATAGTGGGTCCGGGCGTCCCTGCGGGACAGGAGCTGGGCGTCATCGACATGCGGGACATAGCGGCGACGCTGGCTCATGAGGCTGGATTGGCGCTTCCTTCGGCTGACGGCAAGAACCGGCTTCCCTAGTAACTTTGAAGATTCTTCGCCCCCTAGGGTTTTGTTGATTCTAAAGAGGCTGCACTTTTTAAAATATTGATTCTAAATTGGTTAGCTCCAATGGCTTGAATCGAAACTGGATAGAGCGGATTCTCTCGCGGGAGGCGAGAGACAGTCCCGAATGAGGGAAGTATGCTGCGATAGTAATCGTTTTGTCAGGGTAAAAGTGTGTGTATCCCTCGCCCAGTCGCGGTTTGTGGCAGATCGGGGATGGCCTATGGCTTGAGTGATGACAGTGGGTGAAGGTTAAGATCCTTCGCTTATCCTTGTCGGATAGGCTCAGGATGACAGGTTTTGCTGGGGCGGTGGACGGGCTGGGGACGATGGATTTTGCTGAGGCGGACGGGCTCGGAGGATGGGTTGTGCTGTGGCGGGCGCGCTTGAATGATTTTGTGGAGGCTTTGGGTGAATCGTGGTTCCAAGAAGGGGTGGGGTTTGCTGCGAAGAAGCGTTGGTAGGTTTCGCGTGTCCGTGTTGGTGGCTTTTGCCTGGGTTGTGTTTGGCGGGATGAGTTTATGGGCTCAGCACGGGCCTGGGCCGGCGACTACGGAGGGGGACTTTGTCGTTCACAATTTTGCGTTTCGGTCGGGGGAGTCGCTGGCCGAAGTGCGGTTGCACTACACGACCTTGGGGAAGCCGGCCCGAGATGCGCAGGGGCGGACGACGAATGCGGTATTGATTTTGCATGGCACCGGCGGGTCGGGGCAGCAATTCCTGGCGCCGTATTTCGCGGGGGAGTTGTTCGGGTCGGGTCAACTGCTCGATCCGGCGCGCCATTACATTATTTTGGTGGACGGTATCGGCCACGGGAAATCCTCGAAGCCCAGCGACGGACTTCACGCGCACTTTCCGCAGTACGACTACGACGACATGGTGGAGCTGCACTACCGGTTAGTGAAAGAGGGATTGGGCGTCAATCACTTGCGGTTGATTTTCGGAACGTCGATGGGGTGCATGAATTCGTTCGTATGGGGCGAGACGTATCCGGACTTCATGGATGCGCTGATGCCCATGGCGTGCCTGCCGGTGCAGCTTGCCGGACGTAACCGGGTGTGGCGGAAAATGGTGATGGATGCGATTCGAACGGATCCGGAGTGGAAGGGCGGCGAATATACCGCCGAACCGCAGCAAGGGTTGCGGGTGTGGCTCGATTTTCTGATGATTGCCGGGAGCGCTCCGCTGCCCATGCAGAAGAGTTTGCCGACGCGGGATGACGCGGACAGGTATGTGGACGATTATTTCAAGAGCCGGATGGCCGGAGTGGATGCCAACGACGCGTTGTACCAGGTGAATGCGTCGCGAAACTACGATCCGTCCGCGCAGCTCGAGAAGATCAAGGCGCAGGTGATGTGGATCAATTCGGCGGATGACTTCGTCGATCCGCCGGAGCTGGAAATTGCGGAGCGCGAGGTGAAGCGGTTGAAGAACGGGCGGTTTGTACTGATTCCGGTGAGCGAGAACACGTTTGGGCACGGGACGCATACGCACGCGGCCATTTGGAAAGAGTATTTGGGGGAGTTGCTCGAGGAGTCGGGGCGGTAGGTTGGGTGGTGTATCGGTTGGGTACGGGTTGGGGTTGGTCTAAACCTCAACCTTTGAAAAGGCGCAAAGGGTGGGCACCCGGGTGTCGACGAGTAGTTGGGTTGGTTGCCGAGATGGGGCGCAGCGATGCTGCGCCCCTGCCATTTGGTAGCGGCGGAATCATTTTGGGCGGGGAATTGTTATTCGGTGCGAAGAGCACGTAACGGGTCTACTTGGGCGGCGCGGCGCGCGGGGATGTAGCAGGCGGCGAATGCGGCGGCTGCCAGGACCGCGGCGACCAGGCTAAAGGTTGCCGGATCGGTCGGCCTTACGCCGAAGAGAAAACTTTTCAGCGCGCGTGTGAGCGCCAGAGCACCCGCCAGGCCAAAAGCGACACCCACCAGCGCCAAAGTCATTCCTTGGCGGAGAATCATGAGCACGATTTCCGCAGGACGCGCGCCAATGGCCATGCGCACGCCGATTTCGTGGATGCGCTGGCTGACCTGCAAGGCCATGACACCGCCGATGCCGGCTGCGGCGATGGCTAACGCCAACAGTGCGAACAAACCGAGGAGGTTCGCAGTGAGGCGCGGCGCGACAATCGAGTCCGCGCGCACTTGCTCGAGAGACTGAATGCGGCCCGCGGGCTGATCGGGATCGACTTCGTATAAATGTTGGACCGTGGCGCGCGCGATGTTCATGGGGTCCCCTTGCGTTCTGGCGATCAGGCTGGGCGCCATCTGCGGATATTGGGCGAAGGGAAGATAGATGAGGTCCTTGGGGGCCTGGTCGAGGCTGCGCTCGCGGACGTCGCCGGCAACGCCGACGATCTGGATCCACTTCTTGCCGTCGTCGAAGGAAATGCGCTGCCCGGCCGGATCGAGATCGTGGAAGTAGTGGCGTGCGAGTGACTGGTTGACAATAGCGACGCCGAGCTTGCCGGGGCGGTCGCGGTTGTCGAAGGTTCTTCCGCTGAAAATAGGAATTCCGAGGGTGCGGAAATAATCGGAACTCACCGCGTTCAATTCGGCAGCCGGCTTGGCGTCCGAGGCATCGCCCTGGCGGCCTTCGATCACAAACTTGCCATCGGCGGCGGGCGATTTGTCGAGCGGGAATTCGCCGGACATCGCGGCGGAGGTCACTTGCGGCATCGCCTGGACTTTTTCGAGGAGCGAATCGGAAAAGTTGAGCATGCTTGGATCGGACATGTACTTGGAGAAGTCCAGGCTGAGTTGCACGGTCAAAACATTCTCCGGCCGGAAGCCGGCGTCCACGCGCTGCAGGTTGATCAGGCTGCGGACGGTAAGACCCGCGCCGATCATGAGAAGGAAAGAGACCGCGACCTGCGCGACGATTAATGCCCTGCGGGTTCTGCCGCCCGCCGAGCCAAGCGTGGCTTGCGTTCCTCCTTCTTTCAACGAAGTGATCAGACTTTCGCGGCGGCTTAACGCGGGCGCGGTGCCGGTCACGATGCTTACGAAGCCGGCGATCGCGAGCGTGAAAAGAAGGACTTGAGCGTCAATGTGAATTTCATGCGCGCGTGGCGTGAACCGCGCGACGTATGCGATCAGCAGTTCCAGACCGCTACCCGCGAGGAGCAGGCCGAGCAATCCGCCGCCGAGTGCGAGCAGGAAACTTTCCGTCAGCAACTGGCGGAACAAGCGCACCCGGCCTGCGCCCATGGCCGTGCGCAAGCCGAATTCTCGCGCTCGGCGCACCGTCCGGGCCAGGTTGAGATTCGCGACATTGGCGCAGGCGATGAGCAATACGAATCCTGCGGCACACAGAAGGAACAGCATGGTGGGCTTGGCGTCGCGCGTGAGTTCCGTTTTCAGCGGCGTTACTTCCATCCTGGCCGTGATGTCTTTCGAATAATCGTTCGGATATTCGCGTTGCATCGAGGCCGCCACCGTCGAAAGGTCGGCTTCGGCCTGGGTGGGCTTGATGCCTGGCTTCATCCGGCCGAACAGGCGCAACATGCGTCCCTGGCGATTGGCGATCATCTCCGGGTCGGAGCGGAAAGGGCAAGCCGACGAGGGCATGTAGACGTCATTTTCCTGCGGGTATTGCGGAAACGGGGGAAGAATACCGATCACGGTGTGAAGCTTGTCGTTCATGCGAAACGTTTTACCAACCACCGTCAGGTCGCCACCGAAACTGCGCTGCCAGTATTCGTAGCTCAGCAGCAGGACCGCGGGGGCGCCGGGCTTCTCGTCGTTGGGCTCAAACATGCGGCCCGCTAGGGGTTTCACGCCGAAAAGATCGAAATAATTCCAGGAGACGACACCGGTTTCGACTCGCTCTGGCTCGCTGCGGCCGAGGAGGATGAATTGCATGTTGTGGTATTCGACGACGCCATCGAGGCTGCGATTTTGGCGGCGATAGTCGTTGAGTTCGGGAACCGACGAACGGCCGATCCCAGCGCCACTCGCGGTGCGTTGGCTCAGCATGAGAAGACGCTCGCCATGCAGGTAGGGCAACGGCTTCAGCAGGACGGCATTGACGACGCTGAAGATCGCGGTGTTCGCGCCGATGCCGAGACCCAGGACGACGATCGCGGCCATCGTGAAGCCGAGATTTCTGCGCATCATACGGAGCGCGAAACGCACGTCCTGACGGAGCGTGGCGAGGTGTTCTTGAGGCGCGGTGGTGAAGATTCCCTTGGCGGTTTCCCACCAGAGGCGCCAGACGCCTGTTTGGTCTCCGTGACGGGCAGCTTCCGCGCGTTGTTCGACGAAGACCTGTTCCATCTCCGGACCATAGTCGCCGCGAAATTCCGCGGGCAGCAATCGGAGGAGCATCCGAAACAGGCGGGTGGTGCGTGTGGGTGTGCTATCGCTCATGATTACCTCGCGCCGATTCGTGGACGCCGTACCTTCAACGTCTATGCCAACTGAGTTCTTTTCAGAAGCCGCCGCGAGCGGGCCAAGGCGACCACTTTTTCCAGACGCTCTGCTTCCGCGGCGGCCACGTCGCGGCCCTTGGGTGTCAGGCGGTAGTAGCGGCGGCGCTCGTCGTC
>Ga0182024_10022543_pt1 | contig 11348 bp, 15 predicted proteins | sample P32metaG_FD_120480 | JGI IMG/M metagenome (GOLD analysis project Ga0182024, IMG submission 120480) | Permafrost microbial communities from Stordalen Mire, Sweden - P3-2 metaG (Illumina Assembly) | ecosystem: Environmental > Terrestrial > Soil > Wetlands > Permafrost | place: Sweden: Stordalen... | reverse complement strand
GTTCGGGACCAGGGGGTCGGAGGTTCAAATCCTCTCTCCCCGACCAATTTTTCTCTCGCTCTTTCAATCGTTTACGCGGCCTTTTGCACTTCAGTTTTCTCGGCGATTTTCGGTACATTCGGTACAACTGAAGGCAATTCGAAGCCGAATCCGCACTTCTCTGCCCACATCTTGCGGAACTGAACATCCTCTTTGATCTTGTCGTAGAGGTCGCTCATGGAATTCCCAGCGTGTGCCATCCAGTAATTCCGAAGGCCTTCTGGGCACTCGGTTTTGTTCCGCAGATACGTGTTCCTGAAGCGACGGAACGCATGGTTTCCAGCTTTATGCGTTCCATTGAACTGGTTCACAAAGTTCAGTTGCTTCAGTGCTGGGTGCAGATGGCGACGGATGATGTTCGTGGGCGAGAGAGGCTTTCCCAACTGAGTGCAGAAGAGGAAGCCCGTCTTTCGGTCGCCAACGAACTCTCTGAGGAGAGCGGCAATCGCAGGGTGAAGGTCAACCTGACGAAGGCCGTTCTTTGTCTTGAGCCGTTGTTCGACCCTGCCGTGATGAACCTTCTGTTTGATGGATATGGTCAAGAAATCTGAAGAGATGTGCTTGTCGATCTCGATACCAAGCGTCTCTCCGATTCTAAGACCAGTCGCACCAGACAGAATGAAAACCATGCGTTCCCGCCTGTTCTTCCACCGTGCTAAACCCGTCATCACTTCGGTGGAGAAGGAAGGCGTGTTCTGTTTTTCCTTCTCAACCACAGGCAGGTCGATAAACTCAGCGTTCCACTTTCGAGGATAGATTTCTTCGCCTTGTTCATCGACGGCAGAAGCCACGACCATCTTTACAACTGGAGCGTAATTATCGGTGATGGTTTTTGCAGACAGACCTCCTTCCGACATCTTGGCAACTACGGTCTTCAAAACCGCATTGTTGATTTCGGATAAGGGTAAGTCTCCGATGTTCGGGTTGAGCCAGTTGTCAATGCACGCCTCCCACGTCTCCAGAGTTGAAGCCGCGATAGGTTTCCGCCTCCTCTCGCTCAGGTAGTTGAGCCACCACTTCGCTTGTTGTCGAAACGTAACACCGTGTTGTTGGTTTACGACCTGACTGAAATACTCCACAGTGTCGGCTCCGCTCGCCGTGATAATTTCACTAGCACGGCGTTCCCTTGCGGACTTGGATAGCGTACCGAGTCCTGAGATCGGGCAGATTCTCCCCCTCATGTGCTTTCGCTTTTCTTTCGCTTGAACATCCATCCACCACCGAACAACCCACCATCTACCACTTCGTTCAATGTGACCTCTCTGACCAGTTCTGCGGGACATGCTCTTTCCTCTCCGCTTAACTGGTGTCGCGGGAACGACCTTAATATCACTGGTGGGGAATTGCAACAGCTTGGATTGCGGTCTGCCGAGTGGAATCAGGACCGGGCGTTCTTGGGGGCAGACCTCCCCATACACCGCCAAAGGCATGGCAGCGGAAAAAAGGACACCCACGCTGGGGGTAGGTATCGAGCCCGAAATGAGGATGCACTGTTCCAATGAAGCTGTCCTTCGTGACCACGTTCGGTTTTGTGACCTGCTACTCACTCTCGAAAGCTTCCTGATGGTGATCATCGAGGTCAAGAAATATTCTGCGGACACCGCCGATACCGCGAAGCAAGCCGGATACCACAACTGGCTGGAGTTACAAAACTCTTTTTGCCAGCGCAGGGGATTCCTCCTCACCACGGATGCTGGCGAAGAAAAGTACGAGAATTTCTCTGCGCTGCGTTGGGGTGACGTGTGCATTCGCCTCAGGCGTCTTTTACCAAAACTGAGAACCAATATCGGGTTGGTTAAGACGGCAATGATTGTCGCTTTTATCAGCGCAGTGGAGACGAATCTTCTCAACTTCGTAGTTCCCCCAACGGAATCAGTCCAACGGCTCTTTTACGCGAGGACCATCGAACATCTTGAGAAGTACTTGGGAGACGATATTGTATGACAGTCGTTAAGGAAACGAGCTTGCTCATAGAGGGAATAACGTCGTATCCCAAAGCTCTTGGTGCGCTGAACGAATTTGGGCGATTAGTTATTTCGACCATACGAGAAGCTGTTGTAGAAGAACTCGGCAGTTTATCCACCGCAGTCGGATTAAGGCTTACAGAAAATGACCTCGGCGATTACCTGAGGCCTAACAGATTGGGCAGCTTTGACCCGAAGAATGTATCTGTGGGAGTCAAGGTCGACCGAATCTCAGAGTCGGGGTGGTCGCTCTACTTCGTGCTCTTCTGGTCGAAGGGCGGGGCTAGCCTTAGTGTCTCCATCTGGCTGAAAGACGGCGATGTGGCGAAGTCTGCATTCACAGCGTTCCAGAAAGGGCCGTCAAAGGGAATCTTGCTTGACGCTGGCCGCGAGATATACATCAGCCGTGCGCTCGTGCCTGAGGCTGCGGAACACCTTTCTGTAATTCTGCGAGAACTGATCGGGGACTTTTCTAAGTTTTGGACTAAGGCGGGCGGCTTGCCGAAATTTCTCAAGCCTAAGGCCTGACCACGACACCCAATGCCGTGACATCAGCCGTCCACGATAGAATGCCCGTCATCCTCGATCCCGACAGCTACGACCTTGTGGCTCGATCCGGGGATGAGGGATGCGGCTGCCGTATCTGAACTGTTGAAACCCTACGATGCACGGCTGATGCGGTGCTATCCAGTAGGGTCCCATTTGTAACGGTCTGCTAAATTTCCTCACTTCACCCTAGTGACCGAGCGTCCCGCGTTCCATGTTTGATTTGAGACTAGCCGCCAGTCGCTCGGGCCGGTTCCGCCGACCGCAATATTGGGAAGGCGTGCAAATAGATTCCGACCTTCGTCATAAAGTAAAAAATATTGAGGATCGTTCGACTCTCGCTCGGTGTACGGGAAAATGACAGCATCAACCTCACAGCCTGCCGGACTGTCTGATGAAGAAGTTCGCTCCTCCCATCCTGTTGCGGAAACTTTGACTGTTTCGTTGACGCACTCTAGGTCGTTTTTCTTGTATTTGGACTGATATTTTGTGCCGATAGGAGCACCCCCCTTGATAATCGGGGGAATCGGGCCGTTGACGAAGTTGCTCCAACCGAGCGAAGGGGCTTGTTGCGGTTGGTTTTGGCAAGCTTGCTTAATAGCACTGTCCGTGTCTTCGAGAAGCTTGAGATTCACTAGAAAAAGCAGATTGTTACAGGCTTTCTGTTGGTCAGTGTTTATTGCATCAGTGACCAACTTCGACTGCGCTCGGAATCGCTCCACTCCCTGTGAATTTTGATTATTCAACAGTGCCACCACAGCGTTTCCTGTGAATCCTAGGGCCGCCACGAATAATCCAATCACGAGTGGATTGAGCCACGGAGACCTGTTGATTTCTGCTTCCTTTGCTGCTATCTCACGTTCACGTGCCGCAACCTCTCTCTCACGTAAATCCAGTTCACGTTTTTTGTGCTCCTCATCAGGAGGGGGCGAAGCCGGGAAAACTTCAGATTCGCTCATGGAATCTCGCAGGAAGCGTAGACTCTGCGGAGTCTATCATTCCAGCAGGTACCGGACAAATGGTTACGCATTAACTAAGGTCAGGCTGCGTTTGGTAGCTGTCATTCTCGGTTGAACCCCAGAAGTTTTCTGTCCACACCACAACCATGTCCTCCGAAGTCACTCGTTCCTGCTCCGGTACTCTTCTTCTGCAACGTCCAGAAGGGCGCGGAGAATGGGATGGACTTTATACTTGTCGAGACGGTCGGAAATCGCGACCAAGTAATGCCTGATCGGCTCAAGTTCAGAGAGTAGCGTCACCGCATCCGTATCTGTGATGTTTGCCCAACGCTTCTCGTCCCAGACGCGCCATTCGCTCGCATCGCGGACATAGCGAATGCGGCCACCAAAGCGCCGAACCAAACGCTCGGCATTGCCCGTGTCAGTCTTGCGGTAGTTGAAGCCGGTCGTGTCGATCTCTGGCTGCTTAGGCTGCTCAGGCTCAGCTTCAGTCTGCGGTGTCTCATCATTCAGGAATGCGACGACAGCCTCAGGCGATTCAAGATGCTGCCCATCCGCATCCTCGACGGAAAACCTCGGGTCCTTGAACAGCAGATCGTCATCGTCCTCCACGTAGATCAGATATGGGTAGTCCTCGATGTCATGCTCTTCTGACAGGAACTCTTTGAGGTCGTTGATGTCCTTGTCTTGACATCCCCCAGCCATGCACTTGAACCCGATGCGGTTCCCGAAGGTGATGCAGCATTTGAAGCTCCCCTTGTGCTGACCTTCGTGGGCACGACCGACGAACGGGCACTCCGACAATTCGACGTACAGGACGCCAGCCACTGTTTTCTCCGCGCCTGTGGTGGAAAGCTCGTTGCGGTCGAGCCAGTCATAGCGATCGAAATCAGGGTGGAAAGCAGATTCCTTGATATGCCGAGATGAGCGCTCCTTCTTAGAACTATTCTTTTTCAGCCAATCGACCATTTCCTGTGGGATGGGCTTGATGGGGAGATCGTTCGCTGGAACGTACTCTCCGTAAGGTTCTTTGTCCGTGCGCTTCACGCCTGGCGAGGCACAGGCGAGGTTGTGAGCCTTGAACTCGACGACAGGCTTGCCATCGGGTCCAAGGACGTTGCAATTGCCCAGTTCTTCGGATGCAGCCGTGTGCGAGTAATAAACCTGCTTGTGTCCCGGACTCGGGGAGTTCACGACAAACGTGTCGTCGTAGGTCGGCATCGCGAGCCGCTCTGCTTGATCCGGGTCATCAATATCAAGGATGCAGGCAACCCCGTTTTTTGGCACGGAAACCCAGTTGTGTCCTGCGTAGCCGTTGGCGTTCCACTTCTTCAGGGTGTCGATGTCTGTGGTCGCGAATTCGAGCGATCCTTTAATAGCCGGGTGCCGAAGACCCGGCAAGGTTGGTGTTTGGTGCACGCCGCGACGTGCATGGTTCAAAATCTGTTGGAAATCCATGATCCCTCTCTACTTGTTTGTTTCACGCTGACTCCTTCAATTCGCTCCTACGCCTTGGATCAGCGTAGGAGGCGGGGAGAAGAAGAGAACCCGCCCCCTTGAAATCTTCGTTGCCGTCGCGCCGAAGGTCTGTTCATGAAGAGAACTCCATAGTCGGTTTGTGTCGATTACCAACGTTCGAAATTATTTCCGAGGCCAACTTTGGCTCATTCTTCGCGCCGGTGATCTTGGGATACGGGCGTAACAACCAGGGAATGGTGGCGACCAGAATTGCTTGCCAGTGTGCGCGGGTTCCCTTTTTCGCATCATTTTTGACAAGACTGCAAGGTCAAACAAAACTTCGAGTTTTCTGGCGGGAGTTGAGTATTAGGTAAATGTGGTGCTGATTCATTTCGGGATAACCCGACAGCCCACAAGTAGTAGGTCGGTTTTGTTTGGGCCGTGTGCTGACTGGCAACAGGAGCTCACGGCCCGATTTCTAGGAGATTAAGGTCATGAAAGAAACATATCGCGAACGTCCCCAACAGCCCATCTGCACATGGGACGAGATTCAGTGGGAGGAACCAAAGCAATTGGAGGACGAGACGGGAGCCATTCGCTTCTGCTGGCCGCTGGCTTCTGAAGCCCAAATGTGGGAACAGGTCAGGTGCCGTGAATGTAATCAACCCGCCCATTGGGTCGGGATCGGAAGTCCGTTTAACGACAGCAAGCAGTATTTCTTGGCGACCGACGCTTGGTGTTACTGGTGCTCTCCACGCCACCACTTTACGGAGGAAGAACTGCGGCTAGTCCACCATGCTGAGTGGGCCCGGACGCAAACGGCGAACGAGATTCTCGAACTCATCCGTGACGCTCGCTTACAGACCGACGACAACACGGTTGAATCGGTTCTTTCCGACCTAGCCGATCAAATCAGGGGAGCCACGGAGAGTCGGGAAACAAAATTACAGCAACGGGCTGTTTGGGATCGGCTTTGCGGACCCGCTGTGGATGGATAAGACACAAGGCGTGGAATGAGGGAAGAGATAGTCACCAACGCCAGATTTGCGTGGTGAGCCTAACTCGCCAAATAGGTTCCTCAAGACGCTCACTCTGAAGCAAGGCAAAGCGATTTTGGCAGCACTCGACGACACGGCTCGAAAAGGTGAAGGTGCCTTGAGAGAGTTGGCAGCTGAACCGGAGCCTCTTCGTGAATGCGTTAGGCCCAACCATATTTGACCATTGCTCGGGAACCCCAGCCCGTTCTGTGAAACTAAAATGCAAATTCCCTAAATTGCCAGTATTTACACGAGGAGGAGCTAACAGCACATGACAACAGAGCAGTTCTACAAGTTCAAAAAAGAAAGCATTTCAGCATTCGGCGAACGTCTTATGGAGGCTACTAACTTCTGCACCGAGCCCACCGACAATTTCAACCTGACATGGGAAGAAGCTCAACTACTGAACGATGCGTTGACTCTGTACCACGACGTAGTCCACTACAACAGTAAGCACCCGGATGCGCTGTTCCAGACGCCACGGGAAAGCTGAGGGGGGCTCAGACCCTCGACGGGGTGAGACAGTTATATCGCCCCTTGCGATGAGCGACGACGCTTCGATGTCTGCAACCTCGCCCGAGGTCGCGTGCATCGTTTGCCCCGCCTTGGGCTCACCCGTCCACGACCGCTGATCCCCGCTCGAAACCCGTATCGATCTTCTGCCGCCCGGCCTGAATTGCAGCCTCGATAGCAGAGTCCTGCGTCGGGAAGGTACTGGGCAAGTAGAAGTGAGTTTCGGTCACGCCGGACGCATCATGTTCTTCGATCCAAAGTTCCGCCGAGAATCCCCCATCCTGTTGCTGGTATGACCGTGCCTCGATAACGTGGCCCTAGTATCCCTGTCTGCTCTTCATGGACTGCGACCCTTCAGGTTTCAAGTATTGCACTTCGGTTCGGGGCGTCTCCCACTCGACAACGGTTTGCGATACCACCTTCGATTAGTTGGCGGTCTTCCAGTTCGGGGCACCCTAAGGCAAGCTAGTCTCAGGCTACACAGGATGTAATATTGCCGATAAACCCCTTTGAAGGAACACACCATGGATCAGGCTGAAGCAACACGCGCGATTGTCACTGTTGGGGAGGGGCGCGGGTTTATCGTGAGTGCGCAAGATCACTACATCATCACGGCTGGCCATTGCTTGCCTTCTCTCCCGCCTTCAAATGCCAATTCTGACCGGTCAGAGCGCATATACGCGGGACTGCTCGGGTCCCTTCGAGAAAAGCCTACAGTGTGGGCGGAATGCTTGTTCGTCGATCCAATCGCCGATATCGCCGTGCTGGGGTCGCCGGACAACCAAGAACTCTTCGATGAAGCAGAAGAATATGAGGAACTGATGGAGTTGGCTATCCCGCTGCCAATCGCCGACTCGCCGACGAATGGCACAGCGTGGTTACTATCGCTCGATGGCCTATGGTTCCAGTGCTCCGTGCAGCACAACGGTGGCATGCTGCGCGTCTCCAATGCCATCGAGGGCATCGTCAGCGGGATGTCGGGTTCGCCGATTGTCGCGGATGACGGATCGGCGATAGGAGTCATCTGCACGTCGGGCGGCCATCCTGGTGAGGTGCCGACTAGCGGCGGGCCAAATCCGCGCCTCGTCCACAACCTGCCTCTTTGGTTTTTGCGGAAGATGCTGAGGTCGAGCGCACTTGAGTGAACAATGGACGTTGCCCGGACGAGACGACACGCTCTTGAGCAACTTTCTGCGAACGGCTCCCTGAGGAGACAGGCGACAGTACATATTTTGCTCTCACACCGGCCATACGCGCCGAGCGAGCGGCAGGCGCTTGAATGCGGAAACGCTCAGTGCGCCCCGCGCCCGCGCTTTTGAACCGGGCTGTGCGAGGCACTCACAAACCGAAGCATACGGAGCTTCCCACATCTCACGAGCTTCTAGTGTTGCGTTGTCCAACAGCACGAGCAACACTGTGTCGCAAGGCGCACCTAGTTTGATGCGGGACATGCGCTGTCCCGGCTTGGCTTTTGCACCGTAGGCACGTCCTTTTATCTGTATCCGCTCTTTGCCGCGTAGCGCGTCATAGCCGACTGTACGGGCGGGGACGAGTGTTAAGCTGAGAATTTCGGCGGCGACGTACTCTGCAACCTCCCCGGTGACGCCCAGAGGTTTTCCCGTCAGCCGATAATATTCCACCGCCAACAGTTTCACTTTCGCAAGAATTTCGCGTACTCGCGCTTCGTTTCCCCTCATGTATTCTGCGCCCGCCGCTGAGCCCGTTGTGAGCGGGTTCTTTCCTTCTTTCAGTTCCTTAATGTACCGATTAACGAGTGCAGGCACCACCACCCTTTCAAGAAAACGCTCCACTTCAGGGCGCAATTTTCTTCTGTTGGTGTCAGCTTTAGGTGTGCTTTCAGCGGGAGTCTCCATGGGCATCCTCTGGAACAGCGGCGATAGTCGTTGCCACAATACCATTCCAGCAGAGGGCGATTTGGCTGCCGAGGAGGGGTGCAGGTCACCCTCAACTTCGATCAGCTTGCGGAGCGCCTGCTATGATCCGCGTTGATGCGTGCCTACAAGTTTCTGGATGCACACTTCGGTCTCAAGAACCTGAAAGAGAAACGGTTGAAGCAGTCGCGTATCGGCGATCTCAACGACCCATTCGAGTTGACGCCCTACGACCTCACTGACCTCGCCCTTCGGAAGACGTTCCCCCAGACGCGAGACGACTTGGATAAAGTCAAGGGCGTGCTCTGTTTCAGCGAGGATTGGACGAACCCGGTTATCTGGGCTCATTACAGCGACAAGCACAGGGGGCTGTGCCTCGGGTTCGAAATTCCAGAGGCGAAGGGAGACCCCGCGAACGACGAAACGGACCATGTCAAATACGTACCGGAACTCTTGCAGTTTCCTTCTAACTTTTGGGATATGTCGGATTCGGAACACTCCGCCTTCGTGCGAACTGTCCTTTTCACAAAGTTCAAGCACTGGGAGTACGAGAACGAGATACGAGTGTGGGGCTCACTGCAAAACGAGGAAAATGGCCTCAACTTTGTCGCCTTCGGCGAGAGCTTGCGGCTCACGGAGGTCATCATCGGACAGAAGTGCTCGCTTTCGAAAGCAGAGATCGTGATGGCGTTAGGCTCGCTCGCTGGGGAAGTGAAGATCAAGAAGGCTCGTGCAGCCTATAACAAGTTCGAGATGGTCGAGGATGAGCAGGGCCTATAGTTCGTTCCTCGGCTCGATATCCCAGCACGTTACCCTCACCAACTGGGACGGGCGACCTTCTCCTGCACTGGAGTCTGCAATCACGCTCGCCGAGCGGATCATGCGGAAGATTGATAATGTGTTCTCTGGCTGAGGAGCATTTTGGAGATTGGGCAGCCGCAGTTGGCTTTCTCTGTGGCTCTCAAACGCTGGCTGTCTGCGATACGCTCAGGCATCTCTGCGAACTGGGGTAGGTTCGAGTTCAAAGTCAATATGGTCGATTTCGAGCGGTGAAATTGTGGCGTTCACCTTCCGGCGTAGTTCAGTGAACGCCCTGCGGGACTCGTCGTTGGCGAGTCTATCCCACTGCCCCCATGGTGGCGATGCTGCTGATTGGGAGACTGAGACCACAAGCCGACGCATTTTCGCACCCGTGAAGCGGCTTGGCTGAGTGAAGCGGGCTAGTTCTCCTGCAATCGTCGCCCAGTTCTCCAATAACGCGTCAAATGCTGCCCGTACAGATTGCTCCGATGGTTTCGCAACAGGATCAAGCCGCCACGGCAGATACATCGGCCCGCCAAGAGGACCAACGGTGTGCGATGACGGCTCTTCAACTGCATACCAATCTGGCGGGCCAACTACGACCAGATCAGCGAGGCCATGCTTTTCCGCCCAATTCACTGTCTCAGCCCATCTGCGAGCTTTTTCAAGATCGTTGGTGGCCCACCAACCGCCCAAGATCAGCGGTTTCGGCGGCAGCCGACTTAATTTGCGTTCAGCGCACACAGCCAGCAGACACTCATAAATCTCGTGCCAGTAGCGTGGATTGGGGCAAATGTTAACCATTTTCGGAGCGCCCTGCGCAGCTACTACTCGACCGACGCGTCCACGCCTTGCAGTGGTACGACCTGAATTGAGATCATCGCGGCCTCCTCGGAGATCACATTATCCCATTAGGATCAGAATTGAGCCGCAGACTCGTTCTTGGACTTAAGACGTATAAGCTTGGGATGTATTGGGCTTGACCTCCGGAGCGACTACCCAGCTGGGTTCGGATGCCTCTCAGGAAGCCCCTTCTGCTGGGATTTGGCTGCCCGAGGGGGTTCAGGTCGGATCGGGCGTCTCACAGGTGCAGGCAGCCTTTTGTACCACCATAGCGACGGTGTAAGGAATCACAGCTGGCACGTTACGGTCGTCGCCCGGCGAAAAGAGCCAGCAAGTTATAGTATGAGGTGGCAGTCCCGCATCCAGTGGAGGGATCCGATGGGCGAGATGATTCAGTTCAAGCGACCGGACGGAAAGACCTGCCCGGGCTATCTGGCATCTCCCAAAGCAGGATCAAGCGCGCCCGGCTTTGTCGTCATCCAGGAATGGTGGGGGCTCAACGATCAGATCAAGAAGACCGCGGATCGGCTCGCCGAAGCTGGCTACCGGGCGCTCGTGCCGGACTTCTACCGGGGCAAGGTCACGAAGGCCGCCGACGAAGCAAACCACCTGATGACGAACCTCAACTTCCCCGATGCCGCCGGTCAAGACATCCGCGGCGCCGTGCAGTACCTCAAACAATCCTCGAAGAAGGTGGCCGTGGGCGGCTTCTGCATGGGTGGAGCGCTAACTATCCTGGCGGCTGTCCGGGTACCAGAGATGGACGCCGGCGCCTGCTTCTATGGCATTCCGCCCCTCGACGCCGCCGATCTGAAGAAAATCAAGATTCCCCTGATTTGCCACTTCGCGAACAAAGATGATTGGTGCACACCCGCCAAGGTGAACGAACTGGAGGCCGCGCTCAGGCAGTCGAAATCACAGTTTGAGCTCTATCGCTACGAGGCGCACCACGCGTTCATGAACGAAACCCGCCCCGAGGTGTACGACTCGGCATGCGCCAAGACAGCGTGGGAGCGAACGCTAAAGTTTCTGAAGACGGCACTCACATAACGGGTTCGCCGGGGGGGCGAGGCAAGTCAGGAGGCTCGATATCCGAATAACTTTAGGCACTCCAGTCTCAAAAAATTGTCGAAGACCGGAATGTGAAGGCCGCCCTTTTCAAGGACGAATTTGCACGAAATGAGACAGGCCCGCCATTTGAATTCCTCGGTCCCGTGTTTCTTGCCGTAGGCGGTGATGTCTTCCTGGGAAACGCCAAACACCACGGCTCCTATTTTCGACCAGACGCAGGCACCC
>Ga0182024_10022542_pt1 | contig 11348 bp, 10 predicted proteins | sample P32metaG_FD_120480 | JGI IMG/M metagenome (GOLD analysis project Ga0182024, IMG submission 120480) | Permafrost microbial communities from Stordalen Mire, Sweden - P3-2 metaG (Illumina Assembly) | ecosystem: Environmental > Terrestrial > Soil > Wetlands > Permafrost | place: Sweden: Stordalen... | reverse complement strand
CTCTTGCCCTGGAACCTCGCCAGCGAACTTGCTCCAGACTCGCTCCACGCTGCGTAGTAAACCAAGCAACTCTGTCAAGACGGCCTACAATCCACGCTTACTAACAACACGGAGCGGCCGAAGGAGGCAGAGCAGAATTTCAGGGACGCGCTGACGCTATACGGAGAGTTGGCGAATATTAATGCAGGTGCCTATCAGCCGTTGGTTGCGGGAACGTTGAACAACCTTGCCAATTTGTATGAAAAGACGCAGCGGGTGAAGGAAGCGGAACAGGCGTTCCGCGAGGCACTCGTAATCCGATGGGGCCTGGCAAAGTCCAATCCGCGCGTCTATCAGCAGGACGTTTCCACCACATTTCAGGACTGGGCAACTGGGCAACAATGTACAGCGGAATAAAGGAAAGTAAGCCTTCCGGCTCTGAATAGGACTCGATCACTAAAAAGGAGGTATCGGGCCTGTGTCGAAAAGACCAAAAGGCTGCCCGGTTACTCCATGTCAGAAGCCTTTCGGAATTGAAGCCGGGCGATTTTATTCGACCGGTTGTACGGTATGAATATTTCCGGCGGATTCGTATGGTAATCGACTACCAGATGACGAATGTCGGTACCGCGGCTGGGCATATTATACTCGGTAAACTTCTGAGTGGCTGGATTAAACTTGGCAATCATGTCTGTATTCAGCATGTCGATCCACACGTTGTGCTCGTTATCGATCACTACTCCGTATGGGCGGCTGTACTTTTGAGGCATCGCATATTGCATCACTTGATGGGTACGGATGTCCATTTTCGCAATTTTGTCCGAACAGAATAGAGCAACCCAAACAACGTCCCCATTGGGATCTGCCCCAATTCGTCGCGGGCAATTGTGGAGTGGGGTTGCAGAATTCGGACCGGGTTGAACTTTCACATAGTTTTCTCTATCTTTGTCGGTGACTTCCATGCCGGTCTCAGGCCCAAGAGGTTCGAAAACAATTTCGGAGGTCTTACCCGTTTCCGCATCTATGACGTCCACCCTGTCGCCACCTGGAGAGGTGTACCAGGCGTTGCCGTCTCTGTCGACAGTAATTCCGTACGTACCTTTGTGCGGAGTGACCATTTTGTAGAAGGTATATTCCCCTGTTTTTGGATTTAGTTTTAAAGCCCCATCTTGCGAGGTGGCCCAAACAATCCCTTTGTTTACTTTTTTATCAGTTACAACGGTAGTTCCTGCGTCGGGCATGCCCTCGGGTCTCCTAAAATCTTTGAATTCTCGATTCTTTACGTCGAACTCTAGAAGATCTCCATTCGCCTGATTATTAGCCCAAATATTACCTTCTGGATCGGCGTCGAGCCCGTGTGTGCCCGCGACCCCGCCATCCTTCGCAGGAAACTTAAAAAACGTGACCTTACCGGTTCGAGGATCGAGCTCGCAGATACTCCGATCCCTTGTTCTATCATCCGAGAAATAGAGGTTGCCGTCGGAACCAACCGCGCCAGTGTGCGACGCACGCCCTTCCCAACGAGAGGGAGTTCCTTCCATCCAGTCGCTGCCATTATGGACGTAGGCCTCAGATGGGGCGTCCGGACGCGGAGTATCGAACTCGGTGATAACTACCTGCGCTGATTCGCCTGTGGGCCGCGGGAGAAGCTTCAGCTCGTAGTCTCGAGGTTCCGGCCCACGAACCTTCGTTAGAAATGCTACGATTTCGTCCTTGTAGGCATTCATCATCGGTGTTCCAGTAGCATTGAGGTTCACTGGGGTCCCCTCGGAGCTCATCGACATAACACTGATGATCTTGCCCCAACCATCAGCATCAAACCTGTTTTGCAACGCAAAATGGTTATCATGGCAACCGCTGCAATTGTTTGCAAAGATTTGCTTAGCCCTCCTTTCGGCCGGGGTTTTCTCGGGGAAGCTATTCATCCATTCAACCCCGGTGAGTTGCTTCTCGAAATTCTCAAGTGGTCTGAGTTGAAGTACCGCGACCTGTTGCACCCCTGTACCTCCGACACTTACATCGAGCTGTCCGGTCTGAAATCCCTCGGCTTGGGCCCTCAAACTGTACTTGAGGCCTTTTTCGAGCGGCGGGAAAACGTAAACACCTTGCTGGTTGGTAAATACGGTGGTCACGAAGGTCTTGCCCTCACCCCGCATGGAGACGGTGACACCTTCGAGAGGTTTACGATCGAGGGATGTTATCATTCCTTTGACCTTAGGGCCGCCCGTTGCGTATTGGGAAGAAACCTTAGGTGCGACGAAGGCGCTCGCGAGCGAAACAATGAGTGTAGGTACCCAGCAGAACTTTCTGAGCCTTCTCATCTTTCCTCCTTCTGAGATCAGCTTAAAGTCTTTAAGTAGGCGATTATGTCATCGACGTCTTTAGGCGCCAGGCCATATTTCCAGCCAGGCATATAAGTAGGTCCGCCATTCAGAATGATTTCTCTCATGGATTGTTCCTGTTCCGAATCCATATTCTTAAACATTCCGCTCAAGCTCGGTCCCAGTGAAGACACACAGCAATATTTGCTTCCTCCTGCGCCGAACGTCTTTGCGAGATGACAGAGTGCACAGCGCTGAATAAACAGCCCTGCCCCTCTCTCTTGCTGCTCGGTTAGTTTTGCGGCGCTCGAGTGACGGATCGGTAATTGCCGTGAGGTGGGCGGACGCACGCTGGCAGTACCATCCTGTGCCGACACAACAGTGAGGTGGCCCACACAAAAAGCCACGATCACAACCAGACTTGCCAAATAACCTAATCTAACAGCCCCGCTAGTCGGCATAAGAACCCCTTGTGCATTTGGCGAGTTGGGTCCCTCTTGCCCCGCGAATCTATGATGTTTCCCAAACCACGTCAACTAGAATACGAAGATCTCACGCTATTTCCGATTGGATCCTTTGGAACCTAAATCGATGCGAATTTGTTCGCATCCTTAAGCAAGATGGAAGAGCCTCATCGCATTGCCTTTCAAGATAAGATCCCGCTCCGCGACGGGGAGGTTAAATTGGTCGAGAACCGCGTTCGGATACTCGATGTCTCTGGCGGCAAAGATGTCCGTGCCGATCACGATGCGGTCGGATCCGACAAGGTTCATCAGAAAGCGGAACGCTTCGGGATAGTAGGTGAGATAGTCGTAATGGAATCGCCGGATGTACTCTTTGAAGGGACGAGCCAGCGTCACGACAGGGCCCCGGTCTAAATAGTAATGATACAGAAAGTGCTCGACACGTCCGGCAATGTAAGGAAAGTCGCCACCCGCATGCGGTAACACGATTTCAAGTTTCGGAAACTTGTCCAAAGTGCCACTCGTGATGAATTTGGTCGCTATCACTGCATGATCGTTTGGAGCGTCGAGCGCGGCCGAGAGGGCGGGAGGTTCGGCAGTCCTATCGCTTCCATAGGCACCGCCAATCTGGTGAAAAAGAAGCGGGTACCCGAGCTCCTCGCACCGCGCGAAGACTGGAGCAAAGGCCGGCTCGAATAGGTAATCGTGCCTTTCGATGGAGTCCGGCAGATGGAGTGCCTTCATGCCTGGCTTTCCAGCAACGCGATTCAGCTCTTGCAAGGTAAGCGCGGGATCCCGAACAGGCGCCGCGATCCCAGCAATAAAGCGGTCGGGAAAGGCTGTGTGAGCTTCAACGGCTGCGTCATTCACGATTTGCGCAAGGTGCATACCCTGTTCCGGCGATGCCCATTGCCAAGGCGCAGTGCCGTCGAGGGTCAAGACGTGCATTTGGACCCCATGCTCATCCATCCATTTGCGTCGTTTGTCGAGATCGAAATATAAAGGGTAAGGATTGACAACGGGATGCCCATATTCAGCCACGGCTTTGAGGTAGACTTCCGGTGCCCAGTGAGAATGAACATCGATAGAAACAGGTCCGCCAACGCCCGCCTTAGACGGGCGTGCGTTCCACCACGCAGTGGCCTGCGCCAGCGCAGCATTGCTACACAACAGTGTCATCATTGTGCCGCCAACACCCACCCTAACGAAATCTCTGCGTCTGATTACAGGCTCTTTCACGGACACTCTTGCATCTCTCATGATTACGTACTCCTCAAAAGTCAATTAATCTTTCGCGGTTTACACCAATAGCAAATGGCGGTTTGTCGGAGCCCGTGTCGGACCGGTACAAGATCGTCGGGCCCTGTATGTACTCATAAGGTGAAGTCCACCGTCAAGAACCGAGGCGGACAACCTACGAGTCACAAACCAACCATGCCATCGGTCAACTCAACCGAAGCAACCCACGCCGAAACAGACCCGTGAATGCGTGTCAGCGGTTTCAGAACCCACGCCAATTCACAATTTATTCAAGCCCTCCGTTAGTACGATGGACGTTCCCCAGGGATCGGTGAGTTCCGCGCTCGCATAACTCTTATGGCGTGTCCTGCTATAGGGCCGATCCAGCTTTACACCCTTCGCTTCGAGCTTCTTACAGAACATCTCCAGGTTCTTAACTTCGAAGCCGATGTGATCAAGCGCGCGTCCCCTTGTTGATGCAGTGGGGCCCGCTGACTTTGAAAACTTCAGCTCCACACCGGGAAGGCTCCCGGCCGCAACAGGCTCGGCTGCCCTTGGAACGAAGTCAGAGAATATCTGTGCTCCAAACATTCTTGCGTACCAGGCTTGCGCTTCCTCCACAGAAGACTCGGGAACAAAGAAGTGAATGTGGTCGGTCGCAATCGACGCGGCAAGGGGAGACGGGGCAGGCATGGTTGATGTACCTAAAGCCGCCGTGCTTCTTGACGAGTCCAAAATTTCAACTTTCAGATCATCCGGAGAGTATACGTTGCCCCACGACGACCCGTTGGGATCCGGCAACCGCGTTCCAGCATTGGGGTCCATCTTCACGCCCGCGGCTTTGAGTTTTGCCAATAGCTCCGGCCCATTGGGCACATGGAATCCGGTGTGATTGACAACCGATCCAACCGTTCCACCTGAAGGGTTACCCTTACTTAGAAAAACGAAAAGGCCAGGAAATTTGATGACCTTCATCCCATCGACCTTTATCGGCCTGCCACCCATGAGCATCCAGAACTTCTCGGTAGCATCGCCGTCCCGCACAATCGTGTACCAAAAGCCCATCGAAACCCCCGCCTCGTTCGGGGCACGCAAATCCGCCCTCGATACAGCGAGAGGCCACAGCACGATAAGAAGCAAAATGCCGATAATTCTTTTCATAGACTGCTCCTTCCTCTTCGAAGGGCCACCACCTGGCGTTTATCGCCTATCACTGCGCCGTCCTGAAGATCGGCGCCCTTCACAGAACTCAAACACGGTGCGAATGATACAACGAGTTAGAAAGTGACCAAAACCTATTGGTCAGCCACACTGCTAGTCCATCACTGTCTTCCATGTCGATTCGTGACCGAGTCAACCCGTTAGCCATTATGGAACTGTAGGAAACCTAGTTGAAATGTTTATGACTTGCATTCGTGAGAGTAGACATCCTCCTCTCGATCGTGCTTCTCCTCGAGGTAGTCACCTTCCCGCCAAAAACACTCGGATCTCAGCCGGCGAAAGATGTCAGCTACGGCCGATTGCTGTGGTTTCACAGCTAATAGCTCATTGTAACGAGGGGAAGATGTCTAGGTAATCCTCTCATCATGCGTTGATACTGCCCGAACCGCCTCCCGTCAAGCGAAATATGTCATTGAAAGGGCAACTCAGATTGTTTACTTGAGCAGGAGCATGATGATCAGGGCGTCAGATTTCAATTGGATGAGCATTGGGGTTGGTATCATTTAAGCAAAGCCTAAGACCGTGTTCATAGAATTCGAATTGCGCATTTGCCAACGATCGTTTATGAACGCGAGACTAAATCAAGTTGGGAGGAGAAGGACGGCTAATGTTGAGTTTTGCCGCGAGCAGCGTGCGCCATCAAACCTGCATGCTCGGAGAGCGCGATGGAAGAAATTGTGAACGCGGGGGCTCAAAGAAGGTCGCGGTCAGCTTATTCTCATTGGTAGCGTTGACACTCGCCATGCTACAGCTTGCCCTGAAACACTGACCTTTTGAGCGATCCGAGATTTCGATGATGTCTTCGAAGGGGATTTATCCGTAGCCCCGGTGATGATAACTGGCGGTCGCGGGTCGCGGTTGGTATCTTCTGGTCTCCGGATGGGCATCGAGCTTTTGCCAGTCCAAGAACAAGAACAATCCGGATTCGGCTTCGCGGCGGCCCGAGGGAGCTTCATGAATTCGATTCTTAGTAAAAGGCAACGCCACTCGATTAGGACCTCTAGAGTGGCGCTCCTGTCAGCAGTCCTTCTCCTTCCTGTGCTTTCCGCTCGTGGTCAAGACGGGGCTCCAACCCAAACTAAGCTTCAGTTACCACCGGGGACAGGCCAGAAAATCATGGAGCGTGATTGCAACATATGCCACGACGTCAACGTAATGGTGGCGGGCGCCCAGTGGGATCCCAATGATTGGGCAGGCCTTGTCAACCGCATGGTTGAGTTCGGGGCTCCTCTGAATAAAGAAGAAATTCGAATCGTGGCCGATTATCTGACCACGAATTTCACTGGCAAGGGGAAGCCGGCCGGGGTGGTTGTTCCTGGCGTCGTGGAGGCTACCATCAAGGAGTGGGACCTCCCTACTCATGCCTCACAGCCTCATGATCCTCTCTACACACGGGATGGCTTCCTCTGGTACACAGGACAATTTGCTAACATGCTCGGCCGGTTCGACCCGAAGACACAACAATTCAAGGAATTCAATTTGAAGCACCCTCATTCTGGCCCGCACGGTTTAGTGGAAGATAAACAAGGGAATATCCTTTTCACTGCACAGCAAGGAGGCTATATTGGGAAGCTGGATCCGAAAACAGGTGATGTAACTGAATACCCGCTGCCTGTTTCTGGCCTTCAGATGCACTCTCTTGCCATCACACAAAAAGGAATGATCTTCTTCACTGTCTTGGAAGCCAGAGCGCCTTGGCGTTTGGATGGGAGTAAGATTGGAAGGCTAAACCCGCAAACCGGTGAGATAAAGCTTGTGAATACACCCACGCCAAACTCGGGTCCCTATGGCATAGTGGTGAATTCCAAGGGCATTCCTTTCTTCACCGAGCGGGGCAGCCCTAGGTTGGGCAGTGTTAATCCGGAAACCATGAAGATTACGGAATATGTTCTGCCAGATCCAAAGGTCGGCACACGGCGTCTCGCGGTTACACCCGATGACGTCGTCTGGTATACCGACAGTGTCCAGGGCCATCTGGGTCGGTTCGATCCCAGGACTGGAGACTTCAAAGAATGGCCCTCCCCAAGCGGACCTAAGAGCTTTCCTTACGGAATTAACACGGTAGGCAATGTGATTTGGTATGCCGAGTCAAATTCAAGCCCGAATATGATTGTTCGCTTCGATCCAGAGACGGAGAAATTCCAGACATGGCCTATCCAGGCGGGAGGGGGCATTAAGCACATATCGCCCCAGCCAGATGGGAATCTATGGGTTACGCGTCCCGGGAGCAGCGGCATTGCGTACATCCAATTAAAAAAGGAAAAGCAATGATGCAGCTTCCGCTGAGCCTAATACCAACGCGCCCTGCGGGTTCCGACTTTGCGCTGAACACCTGCTTGTATTTGTTCCTAGAACCCTTTAGAAAGGTCGAAGGGACCGTTCAGTCAGCCGGAAGGTGCTTTTGCGAGGAAGGAATCGAGGAAAGGCCAGAGCTTTTTTGGCGATACCGGGAGTGTCCTTATGAAAAGTAAGCTCTTGATTTTTTTGTATGGAGCTGTCGGTTTTCTTGCCATCGCCATCCCGACGCTCGCGCATCACGGAACTGCTGCATACGACACGAAGAACCTGATCACCCTGAAGGGAATCGTAACGGATTTCTCTTTTATCAATCCGCATACACAAATCTATATCGACGTGAAGGACGATAATGGCGGCGTTATAAATTGGGGTTGTGAATTAACCAGCCCTGCCAGGTTGGCTAGGGTTGGTTGGACCAAGGATTCGCTGAGGCCCGGGGACCAAATCATTGTTACCGTCGGGCCGGCCAAGAACGGTGCACATGTGGGGGTTATCAGGACGATAGCGGTTAACGGCAAAACACTGTCGCCGGGATTAGATGAAGCGCCTAGCTATTGATCCGCGCAGCGCGCTTCCGACAAACTAACCATCATTCATTCAGCGCGTTGTCCAGTTTTTCATGCGCAATTGCCTGGGTCAAATCCCAACTAGTTATTCTTGGCCATGTTGTCGCGTATAGATTGGTCGTATCGATCACTCGGTGGATACATGGTTGCGCCTATAGCCTATCTCAGCGTCTGAGCAAGCCGCCTCGCGCAACTAAGATCACCGTGCGGATTGTGACGAACCGCAAGGTAGCAGAGGAGGAGATGAAGATGCGATCTAAAGGTAAGCTGTTAACACTCGTCATTGCCGTTGTATTACTCCGCTCAGTTTGTTACAGCGCAACAGTAACCGGAACAGTAAAAGCACCTGATGGCGCTCCGTTTATGGGCGCATTCGTCGAGGCTCGGAACACCAAGGCCAAGATGACGGTCAATGTGCTGTCCGACGGCCAGGGACGCTACCGGATAGAACAGCTGCCAGCCGGTGAGTATAGGCTGCAGATCAGGGCAGTGGGCTATCGGGCTGATTCTCGTACGGGAGTGAATCTCACGGCAGACCAACGCGCCGCGTTCAACTTTGCGCTGCAGAAGGACATTGTGCACTGGAACGACATTTCCCTTTACCAAGCAAAGCAGCTTTGGCCCCCGGCAAACGGGAAAGACTTGATTCTTGCGAATTGCTCTGTCTGCCATGGATTTCAAAGCCGCATGGCTTCGGTGACGCGGGATGAGGATGGCTGGAAAGATCGGGTCGAATACATGCGGACAGCCATACATTACGCGCTGGCGCGTATCACTGATCAGGATGCAGGCGAGATTTCATCTTATCTCGCTAAGTTGTTCGGCCCGGAATCCGTGCTGCCGAAATCTCCAGCGGACATGCCAGAATACAAGGAAACTGTGCGACCATTCAGCAGCGAGGCCATGAATATTGTATATGTAGAGTACGATATGCCAGGGCCGAACCGCATGCCCTTCAGCGCCGCTCCCGATAAGAACGGCTACCTGTGGATCCCGAATTTCGGAACAGTTAATAAGATTACGCGGCTCGACCCGGAAACCGGGGAGATGCAGGATTTTTCCGTTCCCAATGTCGGTACTGCGAGCATTCATTCAGCCGTACCGGCGCCTGACGGTTCAGTTTGGTTAGCCGAGCAGGGTGCGAACAAGTTGGGCAGATGGGATCCCAATACCCAGAAGATTACCGAATACCAGGATCAGTATTTGCCAGGGAAGGAAGGGATTGACGAGGGCGGTGAGAAGCACACGGTCCGATTGGATCCAAGCGGAAATGTGTGGGTTAGTGGTGTCCCGTTGACAAAATTCGACCCGGAGACAAAAAAGTTCACCCGATTCGATCAAGTACCTATCGCCTACGATGTTAAGCCGGATAAGAATGGCGATGTTTGGTTTACAAGCCCACTGTCGTTTCTCGGCGGGCGCGTAAACAAGATTGGCAAGGTGAACGCAAAGACAATGGATGTTTCTCAGTGGGTTTTGCCAACGCCTGGCGCTTACCCTCGGCGCCTGGAAATAGCTCCCGATAGCACGATTTGGATCGGCGAGTTTAATGGCGGCAAGATGGCTCGGTTTGATCCGACGACTGAAACCTTCAGAGAATATCCGCTGCCTGGACCGGATCCTAGTCCATACGCCTTGGGTTTTGACGTGGCCGGTTATCTTTGGTACGACTCCCACCGCATGGACGAGATTGGGCGCTTTGATACCAAGACGGGGCAGACGACGGAGTATCCGTTCCCGCACGCTGAAATCGCCATGCGCGAATTTTTCCGTGATTCACAGGGCCGGATGTGGTACGGGAGCAATCCAAATAACAAGGTGGGTTATTTTTACTTGGCTGGCGAAGCCGGGGAGCCGAGGCTGCCACTCAAATAGGAAGACGCCAGCAAGTTCGTGTCACAGGCGCGCCCAACGGGCCATATTCAGTTTAGCTCATCGACCGTGGTGGCAGGAATGTTGATTCGCAGCTCCGGGCGTGGATCTTTCCCGACTGCGTACTGTTTTCTGACGCTTACAAATTCAGATGGCTCTAGGAGGACAAGAATGGAATACCTAATGGAGACATTGCTTCGCGGTTTCGAACAGGGAAGGGTGACCCGAAGGCAGCTCGTTCAGCGCCTAGCGCTACTGGCAACGGCGGCGTCTGCTGGAACGGTTGTGTCAGCAGCCGCGGCCGATACCAAAGTAGGTGAAGCCACCTACATCAACCACGTTTCTTATCAGGTGGCCGATTACGCTAGGACCCGCGACTGGTATGCGGATCTGTTCGGTATTAAAGCAGTATTCGACGACGGAAAAAGAAAGGCCAATCTCTCGATCGGTGAATCGCTCATCGCTGTTCATACCCGGCCTTCTCCCGACACGCCGGTCGTCGATCACATCTGCTTCACGATTGCGAACTGGGACCAGGACAAGAGTGTCAGGGAAACGGTCGGTGCCGAGCTGAAGCGTCGCGGGCTTGAGCTGCGGCCGACAGAGCGGAGTTTCCTCATCAATGATCCAGACGGCTTCGAAGTCCAGATTGGCGGAAAGGATCAATGAGTACAGGGCGAGCCCGGGTCGAACAACTGAAAAGGGCCTTCACCATTTTCTGGGAGCCCGAAGCAAGCGCCTTCCTCGACTATCAAAGGACTGAGGCATTGGCGATGAGCCTAACAAGTCCACCCAGCGCCCAGAAGTTGTCAGATAGTGTTGCACGAGAAAGCGAAGCGTATTACAAAGTTCCAGGTTTCAGCGTCGCCTTCTTTGACCTGGCCAAATCTTATGGACTCGTACCTACGGATTTGCCGACGTAGCGAGCAAGAAACCGGTCACGACGGAAACACTCTTCGAGGCTGGCTCGGTCAGCAAGCCTGTCTCCGCTCTCCGAGTAGAGGAGAACGCAGTGGGCTTTAGGTTTTCCTTGGCTCTATCCGCCGTTTCCAGCTTCGTGCGCGTTTAGGTCCACCGTGGCACCACTGACGTCTCCCCCCTCAGTCGGGTAGGACAGTGGCGCGTAACGGGCTTCGAATGATGCCGACGTTTCCACCGTCCCCCCTATCATTCCGTACGGCGGGTTTTCCCCAGTACGGCTGGAAGGCTGGCATGTCAGACGATACCTTCCCGATGCCGCAACGGCTTAAGCCTGCTCCCGGCATTCGCCAGTTGAGTCCCGGTTTGCACTCGTCCTTCGCACACCTCGTAGTCAGAATCGGTCGTCCCGTTCTGTGTCGGGCCGAAGACTCCTTGGTGTGCCACCATTGGAGTAGGGTTCTACTCCG
>Ga0182024_10022541_pt1 | contig 11348 bp, 8 predicted proteins | sample P32metaG_FD_120480 | JGI IMG/M metagenome (GOLD analysis project Ga0182024, IMG submission 120480) | Permafrost microbial communities from Stordalen Mire, Sweden - P3-2 metaG (Illumina Assembly) | ecosystem: Environmental > Terrestrial > Soil > Wetlands > Permafrost | place: Sweden: Stordalen... | reverse complement strand
GGCTCGGCGCCGGGGGTGATGGCGCAGCTGTTCGCAGACCCCAAGCGCCCGCTGCTTGACCAGGCGGTCCCTCGCAACCTCGCGCCGCTGCCGCTCGACGCGGTCGGTGACTACGTGACGGGCCGCTTTGGCCAGACCGGGCGTGAGGCTAGGGTGGCGCTGGGTCCGTTGCTTGAGTTCACGCGCGGGCATCCCCAGCGCAGCATGATGCTCGCCCACTACCTGTGGGAGCGCACCACTCGCGGCCAGAGCGCCGATGAGGGGACGTGGCTGTCTGCGCTGGATCAGGCCGCAGCCGACAGTGCACCGCTGATGAACGCGATCTGGCGGGCGCTGACACCCAACGAGCGTCGCGTGGCCAGAGCACTCGCGGTCACCAGCACGCCGCTGCACAGCGAGGAAACCGCCTCGGCGGTGGGTATCAAACGCTCGAGTATCGGCCGGGCGCTCGAGAGCCTGGTGGCCAACGCCGACGTGATCAACGAGAGCGGCAGCGCCCGCCTGACCGATCCGATGTTCGAGCTCTGGCTCCAGACGCGAGGCCTGACCCCCACCGGCGGCGACAACCAAGACGATCTCGTGTGAGCTTGATTTCAGTCCGTGTCGCTACCGGCAGCGCGTGCCGATAAGGAGGGCTCCGCGGACTTGCGCGACCGCCAAAGCAATCGTGAGCGCCGAGCCGACCGAGCGCGTGGCTAACGTCGATCGCAAGCGCCGCCTACGGTCTGGCGGCTCGCACCGAGTCTGATAGCTTGCCCATCCGAGGGGCGCGTCGTGCGCCATGGGGATTTGCCCTGTCCATGGCAGCAGCTGGCTACGAGGGGGCATCTACCAGTATGGCGTTCGTAAAGCTGAGGCAGGAAGCGTCAAAAGAGGCCACGGGCCTCTACGACCGTGGCGATGATGTTGCGGCCATCGTGAGGGAAGTCGAAGCGGTGGTGACTAGTGGAAGGCTGCGCATCATTGAGCTGACTGGCGAGGCGGGACTAGGTAAGTCCCGCCTTCTAGCTGAGGTACGTCGGGCTATCGATGAGAAGAACGCGACGGCGGCCTCACCAGTCCTTGTTATGTCCGGCCGGGCACGAGCGGCTTCGTCTGGCGTCGCCGCATTTCAGCCGTTTATTGATTCTGTAGGCGATCTGGCAGCCCGGCTCAACACTCATGACAGCCGCTCGCAACGTGCCTTCGCTGCGCTTCGTGAAAATGCGCCACTCGTTCTCAATGCCATCCCATTGATTGGGCCGGCGCTCCAGGCAACTGCGACCGTGGCGCAACATTACGCGAAGTCCCCTCAGGCTGAGGAAGCTCCCGAGCAGACGCATCGCCACCTGATCCGCTTCTTCGCTGCGCTCGCGCATGATCAGGCCGTAGTGCTTGCCCTCGACGACATGCATTGGGCGGACCCCTCTTCTGTCGACCTGCTATTTGACATCGCCGAGAGCCTCGCAAGCCTTCCTATCCTCATAGTCGTGTCTTACCGGGCTCTGGACCTAGCCCGGGAACGGGAGTCGCATCCCTTAGCAGCAACTCTCGATCGGCTCCGCCGCTACCGACTTGTCAGCGGACGGATCGAGTTATCCCGTTTGGACCAGACTGCGGTCACGAACATGGTCGAAGATCTCATCGGCTTACCACCGTCTCGTCACGTTTCTGAATGGTTGTACGACCGCACAGACGGTAATCCGTTTTATGTAGAAGAGTTTGTCGCGCTGCTCTCGGAACGGCAGGAATTAGACGACTGCGACGGCAGCGTAGACGTTCCTCTTGAGCGACTCATCGAAATTGATAACGAAATACCTCCCACAATTGAAAGCGTCATTCGCCAGCGCTTCGCGCTCATAGAGCACACTGAGGAGTTTCGCTGTCTGCAGGTCGCCTCGATCATTGGCGAAGCGTTTTCCCGCGATAGCGTGATCACGGTGAGCGACCTATCTCCATCGGCAGTCGATGCTGCCCTTCGCGACGCGTGCCAACGGTTTGGTCTAATCGAACCTTTCGAGTGCGACTCTTACCGTTTCTACCACGGTCTCGTTCACGAGTTCCTAGAGCATAAGCTGCGGTCGGCCGACCCGCTGGACTATCGGACGCTTCATGCCCGGTGCGCAGCCTATCTATTAACCTCGCCACGCGCAGACGACCTTCATTGGCTGCAGGAAGTCGCGCGCCATTACCACGAGGCGCAACGCGATGACGATGCCCTACGGTACGCGTTGAAGGCTGCGCAGCTCTCAGAGCGGCTCGGCGCGCTAAATGAGGCTGTGCTCTTCGGTGAGTGGGCCGTCGCCCACGCGGACAAGCTGGTGGTCCCGCTCGACCGCGTGATCGCTCGCATGACGCTAGGCTCGATTCGCCAAGCGCTTGAGGAGGTAGACGAAGCGCAGAAGACGCTTGAAGAAGCCGCGATGATCGCAGGCGAGGCGGAGCTTGGAGGCGAAGCTCGGTTGGAGCTGCTGGTTAAGCTAGCCAGGGCACGCCGGAAGACTAATGATTGGTCCGCGGCGCGTGAGGCTCTCGAACGCGCGAGCGCTCTTGCACCCACCGCTGACGTGGCGAACCGCTCGTTGATTGGATTGCTGACGGGCGAGATTGCCCTGTGTGGCCGTCCAAGAAGCCTTGCGTCGGCGCGCCAGGTCCTAGAAGCAACATTGGCACTCAGGCCGGATGATCGGACCGAGATATCCGTTTGTGGTCATTTGGCGCTTGTTTATCAAGCCCTGGACGACCTGAAAGCGAGCGACGCCGCCGCTGAGCAGGCGCAACGAGCTGCACACCGCGCGAACCATCCCGCAGCACTGTACACCGCTGGTATTTTTTGCCTCCATCTTCACATCGCCCGTCTCGCGCTTAACGACGCTGAAGTCGTTTTGGATGACATTTCGGCTTTGGCTTCGGAACATGGGATCGGCTATGCCGATGTTCTGCGCTACCAAGGGCGCCGCGCGGCGCTGGCGCAAGATTGGGCGGCTGCCGCCGTTCACTACGCACGCTTTCTACTTTCCGATCTTCGACTAGCTCAACATTTGCCACAGTCTCGTGATTGGGTCCTTACTCACGTCGCTCTGCAGGGGTATGAGGTGCTGGACCTCAACGGTAAGGATTCGGCGCAGTCGTTTATTCTGCAGACGGCCGAACAGGTCGCCCGCCGACACGAGCTTCAACAGATCGCCCCTACCCTCGCACGCGACTTGGCGCGGATTACGGACAGCTTGGAGCTACCTGAGGGGCGGCGGTTGCTCATGAAGAGTCCTTCGGCGGAGGACGCGTTCAGCTTTTACATTGATGATCTGCTCGCGTTTAGGCAGCGACACAAGTTCATCTGATGATTGTGGTAGTAGGGGACGCGAGCTGGGACGTGCATTATGAGGTACCTCGCCTTCCGTCGCTTGGCGAAACTCTGTCCGGGCGACTGATTTACCAGGGGCCCGCTGGTGGCTCGGCGAACACCGCGGCTTGGAGCGCGTCGCTCGGAAGCGAGGTGATGCTCGCTGCTCAGCTTGCTACGGACGTCGCCGGCGGCCGCTTCCAAATTGCGTGCGACGCGATCGCACAGCTCCACCTTCATGTACTGCCGGGGGCGACCCACACCCGGTTGACAACGGTTCTGATGACCCCTGACACCGAGCGGACTATCGTCATCGACGCGCCTTGGAAGAGCAACAACGTCGCTCCAGACGAAGCAGTGCTGACGCAGCTGCGCGAGGCAGCCGTAGCCCTGATCAACGTCGATGACCGTGACACGCGAACGCTCTACAACACGGAAAGCAACGCAATTACCGTTCTGCCAATGCAATTTCTCGCGGACGAACTCGAGTCCAATTCCTCCTGGGACGTGATCGTCGGTAGTACTGCCGAAAACGAGCCTCCGGACTCGCACGACCTACTTCGAGTCGGTGCGAAGCTGTGCGTTCTAACAACGGGTGAGGCCGGAGGGCGATTCTGGTTATATGGTCACTGGGCGACGTATGAGAGCCTCCCCGTCGCCGCTCGGCGTGACAGCACGGGAGCGGGGGATGCATTCGTCGGTGGGCTCATGGTCGGTTTGGAGCGGGGTCTCGCTGCAGAAGGAGCTCTCGCAGTGGCCTCATGGACCGGAGCTAGAGCCGTTGAGCAAATGGGATCCTGGCCGCAGTCAGACTTAGCGCCGCCGCAGTACCTACTTTCGCCGTCATCCTGCGTGGGTAACGACTGAGGCCACGCCGGTGGGCAGCACGGCCGACGATCGTGGGGCGGATCGGGACATTCTTCTCGAAGGGCACGAGGCCGAGGTGAGGAGCCAGTTCGCGAGACTGTCCGCGCAGGGAAATCGTGTAGCCAACTTCACGAAGAGGGCGGCGGCCGCAAGCGTCTTACACGCCGCGGCGACGTGGACTCGGCGCCGGGAGATCAGGCGCTCTAGGACCCCAGTGACCTCATTCGTGGCAACCACCACATCCCGCCGCGCCACTAACTCGATCCAACCGCAACACGTCGGGCGCCGTCACGTACGGCGCTCGACGATAGGGCTTTCAGTTCTCGCGGCTTGCCAGAGGTCTACGGGGCCTGAGTGGCCGCCGCGGGGGACGACTCGGCCTCTACGGCATCGCTGTGGCGGCGGCGCCCTTGAGTGCGAGCATCCGCCGCGCCTCGTCGGGCGTGGCGATCTCGAGCGACAACTCGCGGAGGATGCGGCAGATCTTCGCCACCTGGTCGGCGTTGGACTTCGCCAACTCTCCCTTGGCGAGATAGATGCTGTCCTCCAATCCGACGCGCACGCTGCCGCCGATGGCTGCGCCAATCGTTACCAACGAGGTCTGGTGACGGCCGGCTCCCAGTACGGACCAGTAATAATCTTCGCCGAATAGCCGGTCCGCGGTGGATTTCATGTGCATGAGGTTCTCGACTTCAGGGCCGATGCCGCCCAGGATCCCGAACACCGTTTGCACGAACAGCGGAGGCTTGACCAGCCCGCGCTCGACGAAATGAGCCAGGTTGTAAAGATGCCCCACGTCGTAACACTCGAATTCGAAGCGGGTTCCACTCTTACCCAATTCGTTGACCAACCACTCGATGTCCCTGAAGGTGTTTCGGAAGATGAAGTCACGGGAGTTTTCGAGATACTCCTGCTCCCAGGGGTGCTTGAACTCGGAGATCCGGTCGAGCACCGGAAACAGCCCGAAGTTCATGCTTCCCATGTTCAGCGAGCACAGTTCAGGCTTGAACGTGCGAGCGGCGGCGCTTCGCTCCTCCAGCGTCATACCGTGGCCACCACCCGTGGTGATGTTGATGACGACGTCAGAACGCGCGTGGATCTCTGACAAAAACCTGGCAAACACTTCGGGATCGGGCGTTGGCCGTCCGGTCTCAGGATCACGAGCATGAAGGTGCACGATGGCCGCGCCCGCGTTTGCAGCGTCGATCGCCGCGGCGGCGATTTGATCCGGCGAAATCGGCAGGTACTCAGACACCGTCGGTACGTGAATGGCGCCCGTCACGGCGCAACTGACTATGACTTTCCCGCGGGCGGCCATCGTCGATCCTAGGCTTGGTCTCTCATCGCGCGCCAGACGCGTTCGGGAGTGAAGGGAAGGTCTCGGATATGCACCCCCGCGCAGTCGAGGATCGCCGCGGCGATCGCAGGTGCGATCGCCAGGAGGCCGCCCTCGGCAAGCCCCTTGGCGCCGCCTGGCCCCGGTCCATCGCCATTTTCCTGAAACAGGCTCACCATCTCCTCGGGCAGATCACAAAGGGTCGGAATCCGGTAGTCGAGTGAGCTCCCGTTGCGCAGGTGCGCGCCGTCGTATATGAGCTGCTCGGATAGCGCCAAACCGATCCCCATGACCAGCCCACCTTCGTCCAATCCCTTCGCCCGAACGCGGTCATGCACCTTTCCGGCATCGGTGACGTGCGCGATCTTGTGGATGCGAATCATCCCGGTCGCCGTGTCCACGCTTAGTTCTGCCGCGGTCGCCACCGCCTCGTAAAACGGCGTCGGGCCGCCGAGCGGATGCCTCTCGTCTCTGGCCGCCGTGAATGTGCCGGTGGCTGAAAGCTCTCCCGCGTTGAGGCCGAAGCGCAGTGCCAGCAGGTCCCGCAGGCTGCCCGACCAGCTTCCAGCGGATATCCGTCCTGGCTGTATCTCGAGACTCTGTGCCACCGGATCGTGCGACTGGCGAATGATGTCGAGAAGTGAATACTTGTGCTGCTCAACCGCATCGAGCAGCGCGTTGCCCATATGGACAAGAGAGCGGCTGGAGGCGGTCAACGCGTCGAAGGGAGCGGTTGCCGTGTCGCCCATGATCAGCCTCACCTGCGCCGGCTCTATCCCTAGACCCTCGGCGACGATCCGGGTAAATGCGGTGACTGCTCCTTGCCCCATTTCCGACGTGCCGACATGCGCGGTGACCGTTCCGTCGGCACGGAGGGACACAAGGGCGTTGGAGGTGGTCGCGGGAATACAGCTCTTCATTCCGAACGCGATCCCGCGGCCGCGGCCCGGCAGGGTCGGCGCGTCCCAGCCGATCGCATCGCGGGCGCTCTCCACCAGGGCGATCCAGTCGCCGTCCACGGGTGTCTCGTACGCAACCAGAGATTCGCCCTGTCTCTTCATGTTCGAGGTTCGCAGCCGCCACTGCTCGATGCCCAGGCGATGCGCCGCCTCGGTGAACTGCCCCTCCAGGGCGAAAGTGAAATGTGGCGCGCCGAAGCCGCGGAAAGCCGTGGTGGGTGGGGTGGCCGTGAAGATCGCGCGCGCTCGGACCGAGGCGGCCGGAGTTCGATATGGCCCGGTAGCGAAGAGCGCTGACTTCGAGACGACGCGCTCTGAGATGTCGGCGTACGCGCCGATCAGGAAGTCTGCCTCGATGACCTGGAACTTGAGCTTGTGCTCCCGATCGAATCCGGTTTCGATCCTGATCTGCGCGGCCTCGCGTTGTCCAGTGAGGAACGACTCCTCGGCGCTGAGGGCGATCTTGAGGGGGCGCCCGATCAGTCGGCTGAAGAAGGCAGCGGCCGGGGCCACCTTGGAGTAGCCCTTGCCTCCGAAGCTTCCGCCCATGTCGACGGCGCTCACGTCAACCGATGGGAGGGGGAGCTCGAGCATCTCGGCGATCACCCGTTGCTCTATGAACGGGTGCTGGATCGTGCTCAGCACCGCCACTCCATCCGGGCGCGGCAGCCCGATTGCTGCGTACGTCTCGATCGCGAAGTGGTGGGCAAACGGGGCGGTGTAGGTGTTCTCCACGATAAGCGTCGACTCGCGGCGTCCAGCATCGACATCTCCCCATCCGTACGTCCACTCTCCCATCACGTTGGAGTCGCGCGGATGCGGGGAATCCTGCTCGCCCGGCAGTGGACGGTGCAGCGGATCGCCGGCCAGCGCATCCTCAACCGTGTGAAAGCCCGGCAGCTCCTCATACGTCACCCCGACGAGCTGCGCGGCCATTCGCGCCTGAGAGTCCGACTCAGCGACTACGAGCGCCACCGGCTCGCCCTGGTATCTCGTCGCTCGGTCGGCCAGCAACGGCTGATCCTGCGTCACCGGCCCGAACCGCGGCACTGCACCCATGCTCCTGATGTCGGCCGCCGTATACACGCCGATGACCCCCGGAGCATCGCGCGCGGCGGCAACATCGATCTGCTCGATCAGCGCTCGCGGCACGTCGAGGCGAACGTACGCCCCGTGGAGGAGGCCATCGATGCGGATGTCGTCCACAAAGCTGGTTCGCCCGGCGGCTCGCTCGATCATTGCCGTGGGAAATCCTCCACCGATACGCCCTGCCGTGCCTGCGGTCGAGTCAGCCATCCTGCTCTCTGCCCTGATCGATGAGGCTTGCGACCGCGGAGACAATCGCCTCATATCCCGTGCAGCGACAGTAGTTGCCCGACAGGCCGGCGGCAAGTCCTTCAGGGGTGCGAATCGGCGCATTCGCAATGTACGATTTGACCGCCAACATCATGCCCGGCGTGCAGTATCCGCACTGCAGCGCGCCGTCCGCCAGGAATGCCCGCTTGATCTCATCATCATCGGGCACCCCCTCGATCGTGGTGACCGCTCGGCCGGCGGCGCTCGCGGCGAGCATCAGGCAGGCGTCGATCGCCCGGCCGTCGAGGAGTACCGTGCACGCGCCGCACTCCCCTTGCTGACAATTCACCTTCGTGCCGGTCAGACCCAGGTCCTCCCGGAGCAGAGATAGGAGCGTGACCCTCGCCGGGGCCTTGATCGCTCGAGGCTCGCCGTTGACTTCGATCTCATATTCCAGGAGCCGGCTCATTTCGACCCGACACCGGTTTGTTCGATCGCTCCGGCATAAGCACGCCGAATGCACTCGCTGACCATTGCCGTCCGGTACTCCGACGACGCCCTTACATCGCTCAGCGGGCTGATTTCCTGCGCGACCGCGACTTCGACAGCCGCCCAGTCGAGCTCGTCGGACGACATGGACATCGCTGTTTCTGTCCTACGGGCCCGCAGAGGCGTGGGAGCCACAGAGGCCAGCCCAACCCTGACACCTTGGCTCGAGAAGGCAACGGCCGCGCCAACGATCGCGATGTCAACGCCAGTGGTTCTGCCGAGCTTCACATAGCGGGAGCCACCCTGCGGGGGCGGGATGTCGATGCTCTCGACCCACTCGTGCGGGCCCAACTGGGTGAGACCCGGTCCAATGAAGAACTCATCAGCCGATACGCGACGCCTCCTCGCGTAGCCGCGGACATTCATAACCGCCTCGTGGACCAGCAGGGCTGGGGCCGTGTCGGCCGCCGGGCTCGCGTTGCAAACGCCGCCAACCAGCGTCCCCATGTTCTGGATTTGAGCCGACCCCACCGTCTCGGCACCATCGGCGAGCGCGCGGCAGCGTGTGCGCACGGCTTTGTGGTTGACGATCGTCGTTAGACGCACGGCTGCCCCGATGCGAAGCGAGCCGTCGCCAGTCTCGAGCACCATGTCTAGGCCGGGGACGTAATTGACGTCAAGGACATGACGGGGGCTGACGCGTCCAGAACGCATGTGTACGAGAAGATCGGTGCCGCCGGCCAAGAGGTGCCCGTCGGCCGCGTGGCTGCGCAGAAACGTGTCGACGTCCTCATACGATGCGGCGCGCTCATAGCTGAACTCCTGGAGAGATCTCATCCCGGAATGAGCCGTGCCAGCCTCTCTCTCAGCTCGTCCTCGTCTATCCCGGTCAGATGCCCGTCCCGCACAACTTGTCTTCCCCCGCAGAACACGTGCTTCACCGCTCGACTCGACATCGAGTGCACGACGCTTGAACCAAGCGACCGCGCCGGGAGCAGCGAGTAGTCCGACGCGTCAAGCACAAGGAAATCCGCCTTGTGGCCGGAAGCGAGGCGTCCGACGGGAACGTTGAGCAGTGCGCCCCCGTCGGCCGTTGCCATGTCGACGAGCTCGTCGTTCCTGAGAACGGCCGGATTGTGTGAGCGCAACTTTTGCACGAGCGAGGCCACGCGCAGATCGCTCCTCACGTTCAATGAGTTGTTGCCGCAGCCGGCGTCCGTGCCGATCGCGACTTTGATCCCCGCCTCCAGCAGCCTCGGCACATCGAGAATGTCGTCCGCGAACCACAGGTTCGCAGCGGAGTTGTAGGAGACCCGACCTCCGCTGCCGGCGAGCAACCCGACCTCGTTGTCATCGAGATAGGTCGCGTGCACACTGACCAGCCGGTCTGATAGGACGCCCCACTGGTCCAGCAGCTCCACCGAGCGCGCCCCGAACGTATCGATAACCCTCGTGACGTCATTGGGCGCGTACGCCAGGTGGGTGTACCACAGGGTGTCGTACTCCTCGGCCAATCTATGGGCTGCTTCCAGCATCGGGCGTGAGGCTCCCATGATGCTGTGCGGCGCCGGGCTGATCTCGATCGCTGGGTAGGCGTCGAATTCAGCGCGGAGCTCGCGAAATCGGTCTTCCGCGACCTCAACCGATTCGCGTGTGGCGTCCCCGCCCCACTCGGCGTCGAGGAAGGTTCTCCCCATGATCAGTCTTATCCCGAGATCGCGCGCCGCCTGGATCGCCGCGCGGATGTTCTCGTTTCCGCGCCCGTTGAGGTAGAAGAAGTCCGCGACGGTCGTGGTGCCCGAACACAGCATCTCGGCGAAGCTGAGGGCTGCACCCAGATACGCGTGGTCTACGCCGTATACCTGTACGGCCTCGTAGATCCCGCGCAGCCAGGGGTCGACCTCCATGCAGTCGAGGGTCCCGCGCAGCAGGGTCAGGTAGGTATGCGTGTGTGTGTTCACGAATGCGGGAAAGATGGCGTTGGCGCCAAAATCGGTGACGGCATCACCAGGAGGTCGGCCCGTGCCGGTGGCGGTGATGGAGTCACCGTCGACTTCAAGCCATGCCCGCTCGACGAATTCGTGGTCGAGATAGACCTTGTCAGCGGTGTAGTACTGGCTCACGTCGCTACCTGCCAATCGCAGTCGAGGTTCAAAGTGGGCGCTTGACCGGCTCGGGCCGGGGCGTGGACGTGTCAGGGACCGAATCGCCGCGGATTCCGAGGAATATCTCGCGGATGTCCGGGCGTGCCAGCAACTCGGACCCCGACCCTGTGATCCTGACCGAGCCGCCGACCATGACGTATCCGCGGTCGGCCACTGACAACGCCTCGAGCGCCTTCTGCTCGACAAGCAGCACCGCGGCACCGCGGCTTGTCAGCCGAGGGATGTGCTCCCGCAACACCACGTCGGCAAGATCTGACGCGAGTCCGGCCGTGGGTTCATCCATCATGATGGTCGCGGGCTCCAGCATCAGGACTCGGCCGATCGCGACCATCTTGCGCTCGCCGCCGCTGAGCTTGTTTACGCGTCGGTCAATCAATCCACGAAGGATTGGGAAGGTCTCGAGCACACCTTCGATGCGGCCCTCGACGTCTCTTCGCGGCAGCGTGTACCCGCCGAGCTCGAGGTTCTCCCGCACCGTGAGGGTGCGGAACACATCCTTGGCCTGCGGTACATAACCGATTCCGGCCCTGGCCAGCCGGTCTCCCCGTAAGCTCGTGACGTCACGATCGTCGAGGTAGACGCGACCTCCCTCCGGCTTGATCTGCCCAGTGATGGCCTTCAGCAGGGTGCTCTTTCCGGCGCCGTTCGGCCCGATAACCGCAACCAGCTCGCCCGCCCCGACGCTGACATCCACACCGTTGATGATCAGCCCGTGGCCGTAGCCGGCATCGAGCTGCTCGACCCGTAGGCGAGAGGGGCGCTCGGCGTGGCTATCCAACGAGGTAGGCATCCAGGACCTCTCCCCGCCGGGCGACGTCGCCCATCGTTCCTTCCGCGATGACACGCCCCTGTGCCATCACGACCACGTGATCGCACATTCGCTCGATGATCCCGAGCTCATGCTCGATCATCAG
>Ga0182024_10022540_pt1 | contig 11349 bp, 16 predicted proteins | sample P32metaG_FD_120480 | JGI IMG/M metagenome (GOLD analysis project Ga0182024, IMG submission 120480) | Permafrost microbial communities from Stordalen Mire, Sweden - P3-2 metaG (Illumina Assembly) | ecosystem: Environmental > Terrestrial > Soil > Wetlands > Permafrost | place: Sweden: Stordalen... | reverse complement strand
AGCGCGACTTCGATGCGCTCCAAAATCAGTCGAAGTGCAGGTGTAGCCAGGTTTCGGTACGCCGGACTGCTGATGGCCCTGTCTACTATTTCTTCGTCTGTCGGCCAGCGCCTAGTCGTCCCGCCGCCGCTTAGCAATTTCACGCAGAGTGCGGGCCTCACTTGATCGCCAGACAAGCCGCGGAGGCTCCCAATGACCTCGACAAACAGCTTGTTATATTCCTTTGTCTCCTCACGAGTGAATACACGCCGCGCAATGAAAGACTCAACCACATTGTGGCAGTCGTTGACCTGTTGCTCAGTCAATCCCGCGTCCAGCTTTAGATAGAGAATCAGCGGCAGTGTTGTGGAAACGTCGAAGTCCGCAATCACTCGCCGAAGATCTGTACAAGGCAAGGCTGATGCGACGGCAGTCTCGTAGTACTGGTACGCCTCGCCATACTTGGTAAAGTCGGCCAGTTCTTCTCGAACGTTCGCGTACCGTGGTGGCGCCGCGGCCACCCAACGTTTGTATTCCTCGTTGACGCGACGCGCGTCGACCAATTCGCCGGTCTTCGCCATCAGAAAGAACCTCAAGCCGAGGTCCAGTCGCGAGTAGCTACGCCCGCCTCGTCTGACCTCCGTGCTCCAAAAGTCAGTTTCGAACTTGCTCCAGTACTCACTGAAAATCGAGTCGCGGCCTACTTTTTCTTTTTCGGCACGCATGAAAATGAGGCTGCGCAACAGGTCGGACTGAGAAAGCGGCCGGCCCTGCGAATTCAGTGAGTAGAAGATCTCCTGAGAATCATCCCCTTCGGATAGCACTATTTCTACTACACAAAAGTCCTGCTGGAGTGCTTGAAGCAGGGCGAGTGCGCAGTCCTCATCTGACTTTCCTACCCGGACGGAGCTTTTGGCAATCCAATCCGCAATGCTTCTAGAGAAGTACAGATAAGCCTGGACCAAGTTGCTACGTGGCTCAGGGCTGCGCTTCCTCGGCAAACGGACGAGCGGGAAGCGCGCTTCCACGGCAGCAGTGGATCCAGCAGAAATCACCTGACTGAAGACTTCCCGATTCAGTGTGGTCGGCCACAACTTGAATATCTCCTCTTCGGGATGTTCCATGACATCCGCGTCGGCGTTCTCAATATAACGGGTTGTTGCACGATCAAGTGTCTTCCACTCATTCTTGCGGGCAAAGTCACGGTAGGCGCAGAATAACAACTGCAACGTTGTCAGGCGTTGTTGGCCATCAATGATGAGGAAACGTTTCACCTCGCGAGGAGAGGTGGGCCGAACACCGTCAATGATTAGCGCGCCGAGGTAGTGCGCGTTGGTATTGGTGCCAGCGAGTTGAAGGTCTGCTTTTTCGGTTACATCCTCCCATAGCGTGGACCACTGCGGAATCTCTTGCCAAACGTAGAGGCGTTGAAACATCGGCACTACATAACGGAGTTGGGCGTTGAAAAGTGCATCTAGCGATCTGGAGTTGGCTTGCATCCTTATTGCAGGAATAATCATAACGCAAATAGTTGCCCATATCGTAGGGTGGCTTATGTAGGAAGCGCTCACAGGCATCCACTTGGTTGTGCAGCCAGCATAGCGGGCTGCTTGGTGCATTGTTCTCGAAACACGTTCTCGAAAGCTTCGGATCAGAATGGGCCTTTTATTCTCCGGCTCCGTCAATCTGGAGCCGAGGTCTTGTTTTTCCCTACTGCCTGATGGCCTTCAGGCTGACGAAGGGGCGGGAGGGAAGCGAAATGACCTGGCTTCGGCGGCAATGTCGGCAAGAGATCTATATGAGGTGGGTACTCCTCGGCGTCTTTGACCGTTAGAGGCGGCAATCGACGCGGCTATTCGGCGGATGCTCAAAAAGGCGGCGAATGCGTAGCGGTTGCTGGTGCGCAGTACTCGCCAGCCATTACGTACCAGACCATGCGCCCATCGGATGAGGTTGTTCTCTCGCGCCCACTTCAAGGCGCGTTGTACGGTGCTCACGCAGCATCGGGCCTTGGCCGCAATCGCTTGATGGGACGGAAAACACTGGCCGGTGCGGGGATTGTAAAAGCCGAAGAGCAGAATTTCGTAAATCCTCATCCAGCCATAGGGGACGCCGCCAAGGCGGTCGATTTCGGCCTGAAGGCTGACGATGCATGCAGCCTTATCGTTGCGTTGTAGCGGAGGGCCGTACTCGGTCCCGAATTGCTTCTCGATCATGGTGATTGCTCCTTGGGGTTGAGGGTCAACCGCCAGGAAGGGCCGGAAATCGGCGCAAAACGACCCGTTGGCGGAAATGTGCTTTTCCGCTTGACTCGGGGTCTGATTTCGGAGAGAGTCGGTCCTGCGATAGAACGACTTTCCACGGTTTCGACCGGCATCACGGCCCGCCACTGGCGGGCTTTGTTGTTTCTGTGTTCGGTTCTCCAGACTGTTGACGAACAACACGCGCCGAATCGACGCGCCGATTTGCCAGCCTGCCTCAGAATCAGTCCAAAGTCGAGAGTCCGCACTTTGATCCCAATATCTTGTGGCCGGCAGAGGCGCATGCCGCTTGCGGTTGATTGCGGGGAGGGACAGCGGAAGCCCTTCCCTGCTCTGGTGTGAGACTTTGCATTAGCCGTCCGCAGGCGCTGGATATGCGGTGCTGGTGGCAGGGCTAGCTCTCGCGAGATTCAACCGCTTCAGTGCCCAGTTTTGGTGGCGTAGCGTCGATGTTTTGACAACCCGGCCAAGCCACATCTCCTGCCCGGAGCCATTTGATGGCGATATCTGATAGCTATCCGATATCGCCGTAGTAGCGATCCGGCAGCCGCAGACTGTCCTCTTGCTATCGGATAGCTTTCTGATATTGTGGCGCTACTCTACAGCTATCCACAGGAGCCCCAAAATGCCGACTATCGCATTCGTGTCGCCGAAAGGCGGCGTAGGGAAGACCACCTCGGCCTTCCTGTTGTCCACCGCGCTCGCCAATTTGTATGACGTGACCATCATTGATGCCGATCCGAACCATCCGGTCAAGACGTGGGCGCTGGGCGGTAACACGCCGGAGCGCCTGACAATCGTTTCCGACGTGGATGAGGACACCATCATCGAGCGCATCGAGGATGCCGCTTCGAAAACGCCCTTCGTCGTCGTCGATCTGGAGGGGACGGCTTCGAAGACCGTCGTCTACGCAATCTCGCAGGCTGATTTCGTCGTCATTCCGACGCAAGGCTCGCAGTTGGATGCGAACGAGGCCAGCCGTGCCATTCGCGTCGTGCTGCAAAGTGAAAAGATGACCGGCAAGGCAAAACCTTATGCCGTGCTGTTGACGCGCACCAGCCCGCTGATCCGCACGCGCGGCCTGGCACACATTCAAAACGGATTGATAGACGCGGGCATCCCGGTGCTGGAAACCGAACTCAACGAGCGCGACGCGTTCAAGGCGATTTTTGCATTTCAGCAAACGCTCCACGGCCTGAACGCTGCCGACGTTCCCAATCTCGACAAAGCGAAAGCGAATGTCGAAGAGTTCGCGCGCGAGGCTCTGGCGAAACTGACGGCGGAGGACGGCGGTAGGGAAAGAGAAGCCAATGAAATAAAGGAAGTGACGGGGGCTGCATGAGCGGGCGCGTCAATCCGTTTGCGGACCTAACAACGCCGCTTCCGGCATTCACGATAAAACCGAAAAAGGAGAAGCCCGTCGAAGAAGAGGCAATCGCACGCATAGCGGCGGAGAACAATTTCCCAAGCCGGCAGGCCCCGAAGATTTCACGAGAGCCGAGGCGCAAGCGCCGGGTTTACACCACGGGCCGCAACCGTCAGTTCAATATCAAGGCAACCGCCGAGACCGTCGAGCGTTTCTACAAAATGGCCGATGAAAGAAAGGTTCCGCTGTGCGCGTTGCTCGAAGAGGCGCTTGAGGCGCTGGAGAGAGCAGGGGTGTCGCGGTAATGGTTTCCGCACTCATTGACATCTTTATCCGAGCGTGTTCCCTCGACCAACGCTGTAGCGCCGGCGATAATCTTCCTTCACCGGGCGCAGCCTGCCTTTGCACGGGCATTTGATGTGAGCCGCGATTACTTCACGTACAAAGGCGTCCGGCGTGTGTCCGGGAACGAGGTCGGCGTGAACGCCGAGGAAACTGCGGTATCCCGTCTCTGAAATGAACGGCTTCTCGGGCTCAACCACATTCGCCGAAAACCCCGGCCAAACATCTATGCTCGCGGACGCGCCCACCATTCCGTCCATTACGATATGCACGGGCATCTCGTCGATGGTCACGGTGAACTCGCCCTGCTGGCCCCACATCGGAACAGTACCGGGCAGGGCTGCGGTTTCGCGCATGAGGACGTAGCCGGGCGCATCGGGGCCGCTCAAAATCCCCGGCTCACCGTTGTTCAGTTTCACGGCCAGACGATTGCCTTCCTCACGTGTGGCCATCGCGGTCGCTTCATCCCCGGCGAGCATAGCCTCGTGGTGCTTCTCCAGCAGGGCGCGGTAATGCGCAATCCCGTCGTCCATCGTTGACGGCAGCGAGGCGGCTTCTTCCTGTTCGAGAATGTCGTCGAAGCCGAATCCGAGTTGGTGGGGGGATGAGGACATCAGGCGCTTATACAGCCGGGCGTCCTGATGTCAACGGGCAACGGACGCCTCAGTATTCCGCGGCGAGCATGATCGTGAGAACCCGGAACGACCTCTTCGGATCGGCGGGGTCTTCTGCGCCGAATTCCATGGTGTCATCCGCATAGTAATCGATCTTCCAGAAAATGTGCTCACTGTCGGGAGCCGAGATGGCCCCGAAATCATGCTCCCGGTACGGATCGTTACCGGGCTCGAAATCTGAGAACTGGCGGACCCGTTGGAGTATTTCGGCTTGAGCCTGACGCCCGCGCGCGGCGACGCCGGCCGTCATGCAACACCGCCCCGGCACCGAGCGCGTGTCGGAAAGCGTCATGCCTGCCTGGCGGCGAAACTCGTCATTCATCGCGGCAATCCGGTTCGCGCGTGCTTGCTCGTCGGTCATGGCACCGCTCCCTTCTTCGTAAGTTTGGCGATGGCGAGCCTGACCTTGCCGGCTGTATCGTTACCGTCGGCCTCGATGCCGGCTTCGCGAAGGAGGAGAGAAGTGAGCAGGGCGCTCCGGATAACTTCGAATGAATTTTCGAACTGCTGTGGGGAGTGGATGTTCGTGGCGATATATTCTTCGATCTGAAGCGCATCAAGTTCGCGCTTCGTCTTACGAGTTGAACGGGCAGCGGCACTTTTCGGCCTGGTGGTGACCTTGGTGTGGTGTGTGGTTCTGCTCATCGGTTTCTCCTTCGTTGATGGGCTGCACGATCGCAACCGATGCAAGAACCTTCGCACGTGTTCAAAGGCGGAGATGTCCAAAGCGCGAAGCGGTATCGAAGGAATTTTGTTGCGCGAGGAATACGCGCAGCGGGGAGCACGCAACCAAAATTCCGAGAAACCACCTTTGGACAGCAACGCCGCGCGTGCCAGGGTCAGCATCGGGTAATTGCGACTATGCAGCCCGGAAAAAACGAAAGCAAGGAATGGGAGCGGACGGTTTGCGCCGGAGCCGGTTTTCGCGTAAGCTGCGCAAGCGCGTTTTCAGGCGATAATGACGAGAGGGACACTTCATGACCATCACTTTGCCGCTTCAGCCGCAGGAAGAAGCCAAGCTTGCCGCCCTGGCGCACGCCAAGGGTGTTTCGACCGACACCCTTCTGCGCGAGGCGATCGATAAAATCCTCGCTGATGCGCCATGCCAGCCGGACGAGCCGAAGGGTGAGTCACGGCCGATCTGGGACGTGATCCTCGATAACATGAAAGATGTTCCTGCGGAGGAATTCGCGCGCTTGCCGAAAGACGGGGCAAGCCAGCATGACCACTATCTCTATGGGCATCCGAAGCGCGATCTATGAACGCGGTCTTTGCCGATACGTTTTACTGGATCGCATTCACGAATGTTCAGGACGTAGCGCATGGAAGGGTGGAAGGCCGTCACCCGCTCCGCAAGGCCGGATGTGATCTGGACGACCGAAGAAGTCCTCACCGAGTATCTGAATTACTTCGCCGGGTGGGGTCCGCATTTCCGGAGCAAGGCGGCGCTCAATATCCAGAACATGGACAACCGAACCGTTCGGATCGTGGCGCAAACGGCGGATTCCTTTCGCGCCGGGTTCGAGCTTTACCGCGAACGTCTGGACAAGGGATACAGCCTGACCGATTGCACCTCCATGCAAACCATGCGGAGCGAAGGCATCACCGATGTGCTGACCGACGATGTGCATTTCGAGCAGGAAGGTTTTCGCGCCGTCCTGCGCGCGGGTGGTTAACGGAAATCGGCTGCGGCCCCCCAGCTTCATGACGAACAAAAGGCGAAACTTCTGATACCCTTTGATACGCATGATAAAGGACGTTGCGCTATTTAGGGAGGCGTGTTAGGGTCGGACAAATGGACGGCCTCGAATTCGAACTCACCCTCATTCCTGCGCAGGGTGATCCGCCACTAAGAAGCCCCGAGTATCAAGCCGAGCTGCGTAACTTTGAGCAGGGCCTTCAGTCGAACGGGCTGGAGGTCTCTCACATCATGGAATTCCAGGAGGCGTGGGCACCAGAGCCCACTGTCCCGCCGTATCTCGGGGATTTCATCATCAAACTCGCAGCAGTCGTCGGCCCGGTGCTCGGAACTGGCATTGGTGCCTGGCTTCGCGGCCGATACGGCCGCAAGGTGCGCGTAAAGGTGGGAGCCAACGAGATTGAGGTCGAAGCACAAACGGTGGAGGAAGTGGAAAGGCTCATCGCCCGCGCGCAGGAAATTCAACAACACACACTACCCAAGGCTATCCATGAGCCATGAGCTAGCCGTCACCAAGGACGGCGGGCGGCCTGTGCTCCCGGCGCTCATTTGTTGAGGCAGGTGACCACGGCGCGCTGCGCTTCCTCGAATTCTTCACCGTCAACATCCGCAACCGCAACACGCGGGCGGCCTATGCGCGGGCCGCGGCTGCCTTCCTGCGCTGGTGTGAAGGGCAGGGGATTAACGAGCTGGGGCGCGTTCAGCCGGTGCATGTGGTCCGCGTATATCGAGCTGCTGCAGGGCAAGCGGGCGGCTCCCACGGTCAAGCAACATCTGGCGTGTATCCGGCATGCTGTTCGACTGGCTCGTCGTCGGGCAGGTGATGCCGACGAATCCGGCGCACTCCGTCCGCGGGCCGCGCCATTCGGTCACAAAGGGTGTTACGCCGGTGCTCTCGTCGGAAGAAGCAACCGCGCTGCTTACCGGCATGGATGTTTCAACCGTCGTAGGTCTGCGTGATCGCGTCATCATTGCAGTGATGACGTACACCTTCGCCCGCGTCGGGGCCGTCGTCGCGCTCTCACCGTCGAGGATTACTTTTCGCAGAAAAAACGCTGGTGGCTGCGCCTTCACGAGAAGAACGGCGAGCTCAATGAAATGCCCTGTCACCACAAGCTGGAAGAATATCTTGACGCCTATATCAACGCGGCAGGCAAACGTTGTTCCGCTCCGCGATCGGCAAGACCGCGCAACTCTCCGCGAGGCCGATACTGCGCGGGGACGTCTGGCGTATGGTGCGACGCCGCGCTGCTGATGCGGGAATTGAAACGGCCATAGGCTGCCACACCTTCCGCGCCACGGGGATAACGGACTACCTGACGAACGGCGGGCGCATCGAGGTCGCGCAGCGCATGACCGGGCACTCGAACGCGAAAACCACGGGCCTTTACGACCGTCGCAACGATGACATCAGCGTGGGCGAAGTCGAACGGATTGGGATTTGAAAAAGTTACTGCTGCAAGAAATGACCGTGAGCGCAAAAGTTAGGCAGCGGTCCAGTTTGAACGTATCCACGGCTGCAGAAGCATTCATCTGCAGGCGTGAAGGCAGGCTTTTTAGTAGCCGCGCCTTGCAAAGATTAGGAGGCCAGAACCTTCTCCGTTTATCGTATCAAGGTCGGCCCGAAGACTCTGCCCAAACCTATTCAGAGACGGCATCCGAACCTTTTAGATAAGACTGTGTTTTCTGATCCACAGTGTAGACAAACGCACTGAATCAGGGGATCGTCGCTAGATGCCGACTTACAGACGTCGCCTATTCTTGGAGACGAGTATTTGTTCTCCGCACGCCTGGCACTTCTGCCCTGGATATGGTTCGTAAAGAGGCTGGCCTTGGATCATAGCTTTTATAATAAACCAGCCTCACTCGAACTGGCGCGCAGTTCGGCGCAAGCATCCAGTCCGGCGCAGCGTGAGATACTTGGACATGTACCCTAGCTGGAAATCCTCGGTCCTAGCTTTTCACTCAGTATTTGCTCTTGTAGCTGTTACTGGCCTCCTCCCGACCGCGAGGGCGCAGTTTGCCCAGCAAGGTGGCAAGCTCGTCGGCACCGGCATCGTAGGGGTTGCAGGGCAAGGCGAATCCGTCGCGTTATCCGCAGACGGGAATACGGCCATCGTAGGCGGGCCCAACGACAACAACGACGCCGGAGCGGCGTGGGTTTACACCCGCTCGGGCGGCGTGTGGAGTCAGCAAGGCAGCAAACTGGTCGGCACGGGCGTTGCCTTGATTGTGTATCAAGGTGCCTCCGTGGCGCTGTCCGGCGACGGGAACACCGCAATCGTGGGCGGGTCCGACGTTCAGGGGGCAGCGTGGGTGTACACGCGCTCAGACGGCGCGTGGAGTCAGCAAGGCAGCAAACTGGTCGGCACGGGTCCCGTCGGGCTTGCAAATCAAGGCCACTCCGTGGCGCTTTCCGAGGACGGAAACACGGCTCTCGTGGGCGGGCCCGCGGACAACGGCGGTGCCGGGGCAGCGTGGGTCTATACGCGCTCGGGCGGCGTGTGGAGTCAGCAAGGCGGCAAGCTGATCGGCTCCGGCGCTGTCGGGAGCGCAGAGCAGGGTGCCTCCGTAGCGCTATCCGGGGACGGGAACACCGCCATAGTGGGCGGGATTGATGACAACGGCGATGCCGGAGCGGTGTGGGTTTATACGCGCTCGAACGGCGTGTGGAGTCAGCAGGGAGGCAAACTGGTCGGCGCGGGTGCCGTTCAGCCATCGGGGATTGCGGCGGGAACCTATGGCGCATTCCAGGGCAAGTCCGTGGCGCTATCTGCGAACGGGAATACGGCTATGGTCGGTGGGTATCTTGACAACAGCGGAGATGGAGCAGCGTGGGTCTATACGCGCTCTGGCGGCGTGTGGAGCCAGCAAGGCGGCAAGCTGGTCGGCGCTGGTGCTACGGGGGATGGGTTTGGCGTTTCTGTAGCGCTCTCCGGGGACGGGAACACGGCGGTCGTGGGTGGGTTCGGCGACAGCAGCTCTCTGGGAGCAGCGTGGGTGTACACGTTCGCACACGGCGTGTGGAGTCAGCTAGGCGGCAAGCTGGTCGGCACGGGTGCCGTCGGGCTTGCAAATCAAGGCACGTCCGTGGCGCTGTCTGGGGATGGAAGCGCGGCGATCATCGGTGGGCTTTTGACAACATCGACGCGGGAGCAGCGTGGGTGTTTGTGTTGTCTGCTGCCTCCTCCGGCCCTTCCATCGCCTCAGGCGGCGTGGTCAGCGGCGCTAGCTTCCGGCCTGGAACCGCGCCGGGAACTTGGATTACCATTCAGGGCGCGAACATATCCACCACAACGCAGACATGGAGCATTTCGGATTTTTCGGGGAGCAATCTGCCCACGCAGTTGGGCGGCGTCAGCGTCACCGTGGACGGGAAGGCGGCTTACGTCTATTTCATCAGCCCAGGACAGCTAAACGTCCTCGCCCCAGCAGACGCCACCCAAGGGCCGGTTCCGGTTCAGGTCACGACCGCCAAGGGAACGAGCAATGTCGTGGACGCCATCGAAACCGTTATCTCGCCTGCACTGTTCACGTTTAGTCCTCAAGGGGGGAAGTATGCCGCTGCGGTTCGCGCGGATGGCACTTACATTGCTCCACCGAATCTCATTTCTGGCGTGGCCACGGTGCCCGCCGCTCCAGGCGACATCGTCCTCCTCTTCGGTACCGGTTTCGGCCCCACCACGCCCGCGAGCCTGATCGGCCAGTTGATCAACCCCGCACCCCTGGCAAATCAGGTGACCGTTCAAATCGGCGGCGTAGCGGCGAACACGCAGTTTGCCGGCATCGTTACCCCCGGACTCTACCAGTTCAACGTAGTTGTTCCGAACGTTCCGAGCGGAGACAATTCAGTCTCGATAGAGATCAGCGGCAGTTTCTCTCAGCCGAACGTGTTCCTGACCATTCAACAGTGACCCCAGCTAACGTCAGCTAACTAACGAGGTAAGCGGGTTGCATCGAGCGCGGCTGGCCATTTTGACTCGACATTTGACACACGTCTAACCCCACGATTGGCGCGGGTTCCGCGAATGTTTCAAAAGGGTAGCATGATATTATTGTGGCATGGATAGGCTGAGTGCGGCGAGGGCAAGCATAGCACGGACCTGGGAGAACGGCGCGGCGATCATCGGCGTTCCCATGTCATACCTGGATACATTCAGCGGCTACCTGTCAACTCCCCCGAATACGGAATGCTGGATTTGGACAGGACCCAAGAAGAAGAGCGACGGCAGGGGACAGTTCACTTGGACAAAGCAGGATGGGACAAAGAAAAATTCTAAGACGCACAGGTTAATGTATGAGCTGTCCAACAGGCGTCTAGTCAAAGAGAGCATTCCGGTTGTTGCGACGTGTGGGAACGATCTCTGCTTCAGGCCCGAGCACCTGAAGGAGCAGCCAAGAGGCGGCAAAGGTACTCGCGGCGGGCACGGAGCCTACAAGTAAAAGCAAATGACCCACTAACCCTCGCGGTGCGTATCGCTTTGTTTCAAATTGGTAGGTGTGTGAAACCGGCACCAACGCTTGGTTGGGGCAACACGCCTACGCGGCCTCGGCTTCCTGAGCCGGCGTGGCGATCATCAAACAGATTTCGCCTTCGCCGTCGTCGTAACAGTTGCCGCAAATTAGCAGCGCGTCCGGCTTGGCCCATGCCAGTCCGCTTTCCTTTGCCGGCATCCGTGCGGCTCTGCTGCACGGGTGGCCCGCGCCATCCGGCGGCATACGGCCACGGGCACAGGTCGGCGCTTTGCGCCGACTCAACATTCTATTCCCAAAACACGGGTGCGTTCCTGCGGCGGGTTGCACCGGCAAGCGGTGAGCGATCAGCGCGCACGCCGCAAGAAAAACACGAAACCCGCGCCGGTTCTGCCGGCTCGGGCTCGCCAGGTTCAGTATTCTTCCGGCAAAAGGAAGGTAGTCGCGCTGCGATCCGCTTCGGTGATAATCCAAAGCTTCACGCCGGTACGCGGGAGCCGATCGCGGAAAGAATGCGAAACCCTTCTTTCACTGATAGCGCATTCTCGCGCCGGT
>Ga0182024_10022539_pt1 | contig 11349 bp, 9 predicted proteins | sample P32metaG_FD_120480 | JGI IMG/M metagenome (GOLD analysis project Ga0182024, IMG submission 120480) | Permafrost microbial communities from Stordalen Mire, Sweden - P3-2 metaG (Illumina Assembly) | ecosystem: Environmental > Terrestrial > Soil > Wetlands > Permafrost | place: Sweden: Stordalen... | reverse complement strand
GTTCGAGAAGCTCTGGGGCGACATGAGCGCACTACCCGAAATTCGCACCGCCTACGCCGTCGTCCCCCGCCGACGCGGCCAACAGCTCAAAGACCAGGCCCAACTCGACGCCTGGCTCCGCGACGGGTCCGCCGCCTATGTCGAGTCGCTGTGCGCATGGAATTCCAACGGAGAGGGGGGACTCTAATCCCGCCCTCCGCCCATGCCCGTTTCGCGCCGGCCGGTTGACTGGGCGTGGTGACCAGACCATTTGAAAGAACACGCCTTACAACTCTCGTCCTCACGCCGGCAGCCCGGTCATGATGAAACTCAGCATTTCTTCGTGGCTTCGTGCCTTCGTGGTGAACTGAGTAACTGGGCGAAAACTTGATCGAAACACGGAAGCGCCCGGCGATCGCAATAGTCATCCTCGAAGGCCTTCCGAGCACGCCTCCGCAACTCCTCGCACACTTCTCGGTTCCGCATCAGATCGCGAATGAATTTGGCGACGGCATCGGGCTGTCCCGGCCGCAGGCTCGCGCCGCAGCCAAAGCGCCCGATGGCTTCATCCACGTTCGTCCCGGTCGGCCCGATATAAAGGATCGGCAGCCCCATTGCCAGATTCGAATGCAGCTTGCTGGGGCTCATCACGCCGGCGGCATAGTTCTCCAGCGTGATCAGCGCGCAATCCGCAAGAGCCATCACCGCCGGCGTCTGCTCCTTGGCGACGTAATCGTGAAACAGAAAATTCGTCAGCCCCCGGCTCTTGGCCTGCTGCCGGATCCAGCCCCGCATCGCCCCGCCGCCGACGAAAAGAAACGTGATCGGCTCATCTCGCAGCCGCTCGGCGGCGTCGAGCATCGTCGCAAACTCATGGCCGTATCCCGCATTGCCAAGATAGAGAACGACGAACCGGCCTTGAAGCAACTCGGCCGTCGGACTGCCCTGTGCCCCGATGCTCGCCTGTGGCACGGCCGTCCCGGCCGTGCTGGATGCGTTAGACCGAAGAAGACTTGCCATTTGCAATAATTCCCCGCTTGACGCGGTTCCGCACGGGCGGGACGCCCGTGCCACCGGCGAGTTTTCTTCGTTTCCCGGAAACAACTTCAGCCTCTCCCAGTTGGAAATAATATCGCACGCCAACTGCCGATCCCGGGGCGCATATTGCGACAGCAGCAATTCCCTCATCGCCGAATCCAGGCAGATCAGATGATCGATCCGCCGGAAGATCGCGCGATTCAACTCGCGCATGATGTCGCTGATTACACCACCGGCTCGAATCATCCCGGTGCGCTCAAGTGCCTCGGGATAACAGTCCATGTTCCACAGCACCAGCCGGGTGCGCGGATGAAGCAGCTTCTGAATCACCCCCGCCAGCACGATATAGGGCGGCGTGGTCAGGCAGACAATCACATCCTGCCGCGGCAATACCGCTGCCCGAAACATCGCCACAATGTAAAACGTCAGCCAATCGATCAACCGCGTAAGCAGCCCTCGGCTGCCGAGCTGCGCCGTCCACACGCGAATCACCCGAACGCCTCTGTCCTCCGACCCCGCCACCGGCTGCACATACCCCCCCCGGCCGCAGATGACCGTGACCTGATCCCCCATCGCCGCGCGATGCTCGGCCAGCGAGGCACACAGGTGTGCCGTGGGGCTCAGGTCGGGGGTATAGAACTGGTTGATGAGGGTCAGCCGCAAGTCGGGGGCGAATTATGGCGGCGGGTGGGGTGCGGTCAAGCGAGTGAAAGGGCACTGCGCCGCGGCGATGGAAACGCGGCCCGTCAAGTTTTAGTTGCAAATTCGAGCGGTTATCGCAATATTAGCCGGCAGGGTTAGCAATCATCTCCAACCGAAAGACGGGAAATTAAACATGACGGACACCCCCTCGATTCCCCCCGAAAGTACGCCGAGCGTGCCAGCGGCCGGGTCTGGCACACCGCCGGGAATGCCGATTGATTACTCAACCGCTGCCGTGACCGGTGCTCCCTATCTCGGGCCGCCTCCCAATGCGGATGAAAAGACGATGGGGATGCTGGCGCACCTGTTGGGCATTCTCGGCTTCATCGGGCCGCTGATCGTCTGGCTGATGAAGAAGGACCAGAGCCCGTTCGTCAATGACCAGGGTAAAGAGGCTCTAAACTTTCACCTGATGATGGTGATCGGATTCGTCATTGGATTCGCGACGATGACTTTTTGCATCGGCTTTTTTATCCTTCCCGCAGTATGGATCGTCAGCGTGATTTTCAGCATTCTGGGCGCGATGAAAGCCAAAGATGGGATGGCATACCGCTATCCGTTCACGATCCGATTCATTAAATAGGCGGCCGCTCGATGTCGTGGGAAGCCTATCGCTGGACGGCCAAAAGCCCGGCTGAGTTGTATCAGACGCTCGGCCCGCAGGGCGTCGATCATCTGGTCCGCCAGATGCTTGACGCCTGCTGGCGCGAGTACCCCGCGGAGGAGCGCACGCTCGCCGCGGTTCAAAAGGCGGCGCAGGAAGTCTTCGACCGCAACATGGCGGTTTGGGCGCGCATCAAAAAGCCTTCGCCCGCCGCGTTTTTTGAAGACCTTCTTCCTGCCGCGGCGGACGGGTTCCTGCGACAGGCCATGGTGCTGTGCTGGATGATGCTTCCCCGCGCCGGCGGCCGCGATGTCGGCGACGTGCGGCGGATCATCGGCGAGATTTTCGCCCGCAACCTTGCCGCCTGGGAACAGGACGAGGCGACTTTCACCGGGAAGAAGATCAAACGCGCCAAAGCCAAACCGGCGCGCGCGGCGCGGAAGCCAACCGGGACGAAACGCAAGGTTCCCAAGAGGCCGGCCCGAAAGCGGTAGATGGATTTGAGTCAATCCGCGCTCTGGGGTATCGGCGAGATGGCGGACCTGCGGTCCAGCCGCTACGCGGGCAGTGACATCGGCGCAGCGCCGTCCCCCTGAGGCTTATCCCCCGATCATCACCGTCGGCAACCCCAGAACAATCGTCCCCCCGTGCGCGGTCGGGTCGCCCATGCGAGCGGCGGGCTTGCCGCCGATCAGGACCGTGGTTGAGCCCATCGCGATCGTGTCCGGCGGCCCGACGCAGACGCACAGGTCGCCCACCGTTGCGGCGGGCATGCTGCCAATCAAAACCGTCGGCGCGCCCGGGCCAGTGATTGGGCCGCCCACGTGGGGGATCGGGGGCAGCCCGGGCGTCACCATCGGGCACACGTGCATGTCGGTCAATCGCGCTGCAGGAGGCATAGTAAGACCTCGAAACAATGAATTACTTGGGCTTAAACTTCAGCACAGTCCCATCGGTCCTCGAGAATTTCAGGCCTGACCCGATTGTGCCGGAAACCAGGATCGGCTCATCGGTTTTAATCATCGCCAGATCCAGAGGCAACGGAGAGGTGTCGAGCGGCGGAGCGATCCTGGTTTCGCCATGGATCGGATCCCAGACCATCCAGCGGCCGGAGTTATCCTTGAGAAGCGCGGCGAAGAATCCGGATTGAAACAAACGAACGATGGCGCGCGATATGCCGGCATCATGGCTGTACTGAATTTGCCGGCGGGTCAGTTCCTCATAATGACCCGCCGGCACTGCCTTCCAATTGATGAACTCGAGGGTGGGACCGCGGTTGCTCATGTTCCACATGAGCAGCCCACCCAGGAACTGGTCTTCCTGATCAATGATGAGCGTCCCGCCAACGAACTCCATGTTTGACCACTCACAAAGCTTGACAGCCGCGCCCGGCTTGAAGTTGGGTTCACCCGGCCAGGGCATGCAATACAACGCCAGTTTCCTGTTGGCTTCTGCGGTGCAATAGCAGACAAATCGCCGTCCGCTGGAAAGCACCCGCGATTCAATCCAAAGCGGCGGAGAGGCCAATGTCGCAGAAGCCCCGGGCTGGATTGCCGCAGGGGTGAGATTAAACGCCTGCAGCACGGCCCTGCCGGTGGCCGTAATGGATAGCAGCCCCGCGCCAGTGGGCCGGCTGCCATCATCCGGCGGCGCGGCGCAGTAGAGAGGCGCGACAATCTGATAGTCCCCTTCGCCGATGGCGACCGAGCGAACCGCGCTGCTGCCCGTCGTCGAATCGACGTAGGCCGCACTGAGTTTTTTGCCATCGATCCACGCCATCCATTCCCCAGTCATGATCGTTTGATTAGGCCCTTGAGAGAGCACCCCGACCGTCCGCAAGTTGACCGGCGCGACGGGGTCCAGGCGCTGCACTCCCCCGCCGGGCAAAAGGGTGATGCCCGCACGCAGCAGCACGGGCGGATCCGTTGCGACATTCAGCACCGCCGCACTAAAAGCCGCGTACTCGACCCGATTCAGCGACAGGTTTCGGGCGGTAAATGGATGGATCTTGACACGAACAGCATTGGACTCGGCAGGCTTTGCCGGTCCCCAGCTCCACAGCGCGGAAACTTCGTATTCGCCGGGCCCCGGAAAAGATGCCTTCATCAAAAGCGGCACAACGACTTGATCGGCCTGCCCGGCGTTGAATGCGATCTTTCGGTCCTGATCGAATGGTTTTCGTTCGGGCTTAAAGAATGAGTCAATGCCTGTCTTGATTTCCGTAACGCGAAAGACAAGGCTCCATGGTGAAGTACCTGGATGCGAGGCCTCATCCTTGCCCGAGCCGACATTCGTCAGGATCAGCAGACAGTCCGTATTCTGCTGCACCAGCAATTCGTTGCTTGCGAGTTTGATTTGAATGGTGAAAGGCAACGGTTTTGTCCTCAAGAATTAAAGACTGGCGATCGGATTGGCCATGATGTTGTAGCCACGAAACGCCAGGACGCATTTGCCGCAAATCTGACCCTCGGAGCTCTTGTAAGACATAAGACAGATCGCATCGACGAGCTTGTCGTGGCGAGGCGCCATCGCCCCACCGCCTTGAGCGCCAGGCGGATCGTTCCCGGTCCCATGCGAGCGAAAATGACAGTGCGTGAATTCATGGGCAAAGACGGCGGTATAGTCATTGACCCCATCAGGGGGACGATTCATGTTCGTGCGCGCCGGCCAATTGTTGGCGCCGAGCCAACCGTAAAACGAGCGGTATTCCATGGCGACTCCGCCCATGCCCCCAATAAATCCAGGAGCGATCCAGAGAGCAAAATTGGCCCCGTCGAAGAGGGTCAGACCCGGGAGATGGCCATATTGCGCAAGCGCCTGCATCCAGCCTGATTGACAATATGCGTTAATGATGTTGCCCATCTGGCCGGCGAATGCCGCAGTGGGATTTTGTGCGGTCGGTCCCGCGCCTCCGTTGACGGGGATCCGCCGCGCCGCCGGCACCAGCGCATTGTATGACTTGGGGGACCGCATCGGAATCTGCGCCAGCGCGGTGGAGGCATTCACATCGGCCGCGTCAGTGTAGAACAGCCTGCCCCAGTCGATATTCACTCCCAGGCCCTGCGAAACGGCCGCCGCTTGTGCCGCCGTAATCGCGCCGGCAATTGCGGCGGTAAACTCAGCGTTGGTTAGATTACGTGGCGATTTTGCAGCATCGTTATCGAACGCCAGCTCACAAAATGCGCGGGCGAAATTGGGTTCCATGCCATCGTAGGTTGTCGTGCCGTCGCCCATGGCGCTCATCTCCACGTTGGCCATTCCCAAGAGACTTTGGAGATTGTTTCCAGGTTGCGACACGCTCCACAGCCCAAAACTCCATTGCAAAATACTGGCCGGCTGGTTGTATGCCGGATCCTTCCAATCCGTGTCTATTGTCGCGGCCACGCCCGTGGGCTGGCGAATGAACTGGCTGATTCGCAGACTCCGCCACAGCACCAGGGTCCCGCTTTCGACTCGCGTCGCCAAGGCGTCCTCCGGCTTGAACGGTTGAGTGGGCGGCCCAACGCAGGCGCGGAAGCGATAGCGATCTCCCCCGCAACGCGAAGGCATGAAGATGACGCCTGCTTCTCCCTCCTCATTGGTCATTACCTTGACTGCGCTGGGAAACGTGGCCTGATCCGATTTGACCGGCAGGGCGTAATCCTTGTGGGTGTACGCGGTCCGGGCGCCGCCGTGCTGGCTGTTAAATCCCTTGGTGGCGGTCAGCTTGAAGATCCGCACAAGCTGTTCGTTCGCGGCCGTGATCGCAGCGCCGCCGGGACCGGTCGAGGGCGCCACGTCGGTTGATGATGCGGGGCTTCCCTGGCCACGCTTGCCGCCTACCGAAGTATGGGCGTTGGTGACTTGCGGATCTTTTCCCGAGGCATCAGGCTGCAAAGCGATTACCGCGTCCACCACCTTTTTAGGACCGGCGCCTGCCGCATTGCGAATGTTGGTGGCTCGAAGCGGCGGTACATTTAATTGTCCGCCCACGGGCTGGGTCGCATCGAACGCGGGCATGTCGTAGGGCTTGACCAACTGAAAATAAACCCAGGCATTGGGCGCGGGTTTCCACTCGGTGCTTCCCGGCTCCATCATTTCAACCTTGGCAACCAGTGGTATCTTTCCCAACACCGGGTTGTCACGATAAAAAAGCGACTCCATGGCATACAGGTCGTCGAGCCATCCGGCGCTGGCGTAGTTGGGGTCGTAATGGGGTGTTTTGTATCCGCTCCAATCCTTGAAGAAGGTATAGCCTCCAGGAAACCGCAGCTTCGCAAAGTTTGCCGCGGTTGTCTGGGCCGGGTCAGGCCCGCTGCCATCGGCCAATTCAGCGGCGGGCGCTGGAAGCTGACCGCCGTCAATCACCCAACTCTTGAGCAGCTCCTGTATCTTCGCGTCGGGGTCGGCGCCCGCGAAGATCTTGGTCGTAACCCAATCCCAACAGGTCTTGGACGCTGCCGGTGCGATAACGGTCCCATCCGCCTTTTTCACAGGGTCGGTCACAAACTTGTGTGCCAGTGGCACGTAAAACATTCCCAGGACCTGAAGCCGGGCCATGCGACCCTTGTCAGTTGTGGGCGGATCCGGAAAAAGGTCCTCGATCGCCCCGAAGCTAAGGGAGATCCGATACTTGGGCCGCATGACCAGCGTGTTGAACAGGCGGCGATCGTCAAAGTCCGGCGCAACATGTCCGATGCTGTCCACCGGAGTCATCGAAACCGTCGGGCTGTCGCTGGGAAATGCAGACATTCATATTCCAAAAAGAGCCGCGCCTCTCGTGGCGCTTGATGCTACGGAGACGGATTTGCCGGCTTGGGCAGGGGTCCAAGCACGGAGTCAGGTTTGTCAAAGATGTCGACCAGCTTGGGCTGGGTTTCACCTTGTCCGGCCTGCCCATCAACCTTCAGTCCACACAGAGATTGAAACGTCTTTACCGCGGCTTTGGTCAAGGGCCCGGAGATTCCATCAATCGGGCCCGATCCGAGTCCTAAATTGTTCAGACGCTGTTGGACGCCGGAGGTACACCACTTATCAGGCGCCTGTTCCATGATGGGGTTCAAAGCGCCGATTTGCAGGTGCCAGGTAACGGGAGTTGGACCGATGATGGGCTGTCCCGGAGCAGTCTTTGGCGGGGGCAAACGAACCGTCAGATCCGCCGTCTGGGCCCCACGGGGAATTTCCTGCTCAATCTGTCCCATGTTGTTGGTATTTCCCTTTAACGGGACTGCAGCTCCATCAATGACTAATTCGTACGCGGCGCTGGCGACCGCTGTGAAATCGGGGTGCAGAATCCTCAGCCGAAGGAACAGTTTGGTATTGGGTGTTACAAACGGGTGATCCGCGTTGGTCGGTGCGGCTGCACGCGTCGCGTCCTGTTTGGGAATGCTGACCGAATCCCCACCATCAAGCTTGTTGCCCTTGTAAAGGACATTGGGATTCTTTCGTTTTGCGCTCAGCGACGAATTAGCTTTCCAAATTGTATGCCAATCCAGAAACCCGTTGTCCACGGCGAGCTTGCTAATATGTTCGCTGGCCTTTGCAATGTGTGTCTTCGCCATGGCGCGTCTCTTCTATAGTTTCCGCCACTCGCCCTTATCAATTCGGGGAAAACAGATTTGACAGCTTCCAGGCGTAATTCCAGTCAGCTTCATTTTGCCCTGGTCATCGAGACTGCCGGTTTGTTCAGTTCCGTCGGCGAGCTTGATGAGGTAAGGCTCGTTCGCAACTGCCTTGCCGGCGTCATCCTTCAGCGAAAAACTGATCCAGGCGGTGGGCTTTTGTGACTCGGAAGAATCTTCTGCCGAACCATCGGCTCCCGAACCATCGCTTGATTTGGAGATCGCAGTCGAGCCATACTTCCCTGTGCCTGTCTGGCTTTGTTCGGCCTTGGCTTTTTCGACCGCGCCGGGATCGGCCTCGTCAGCGGGCAAGGCTGTCTTGGGAGGGGCAGGCGCCACCAGGTCGCACGTCGTTCCACTCTTAGCGCTGGGCATAACGATACGGCTCTTTCTGCTCAATTAATCATCACGATGCCGCCCTTGAGGGTCAGCATCGCGTCTGCCTGCACCGACACCTGTGGGGCCTTCATCCCAGCCTGTGCCTCCGATTCGATCGACAGAGGCCCGGTCGCCTTGATGCTGGTGGTTGCAGTCGATTCGGTCTCAATTGTCCCAGTCGTCCCGATTTTGATGCCGCCCGCTTCGATTGCAATATAGCTCTGCCCAACCTTGATGGTCACATTGGTCATCGCCTCGATCACGACGTTGGCGGCCTTCAGGTAATAATCCTTGGTGACCTGCTCTGAATGGCCTCCCTGGAACACTTCAGCCACATCGCCCCCCACCTTCAGTGAAAAAGTGTTTGCAATGCTCTTGGCTTCCTTCCCATCGATGATGGTATGGCGGTCACCTTTGATGTGTTCGTGGTGCTCGCCGTCCACCGTCTCATGGCGATCCACTTCGATATGCTCGAATTGCGTGTTTTTTACGATCAGATGCCGATCGTGGCCGATCGTCTCAAAGCAATCATTAATCACTTGCGTGTTTTGGTCTTTTTGGGCGTACAAAAAAACGTTTTCAGAACCTTTCTTATCCTCGAATCGGAACTCGTTAAACCCGCCGCCGCCTTTGCTGGAATTGGATTTGATCGTCGAGATCGTCTTGTTGTCCGGCAGCGGGTATGGGACGGTGACTTCGCCGTTGTACACGCGGCCCGTGACCAGCGGCCGATCGGGATCGCCTTCGAGATACTCGACGATGACTTCCTGCCCAATGCGGGGGATGAACATCGCGCCCCACGATTTGCCGGCCCATACCTGGGCGACGCGAATCCAGCAGGAGGAAGTCTCGTCGGCTTTGCCGTGGCGGTCCCAGGGGAAGTGGACCTTTACACGACCGAATTGATCGGTGTCGATTTCCTCGCCGGACGTGCCGACGACCATCGCCGTCTGCGGGCCACGGATGAGAGGCCGCGGAGTTAATCGTGCCGGACGGAACACCTGGCTGGTCGGAATGGCGGTGAATTCGACGCGGAACAGCGGCTCGTTATCCGGATTCAGAGTGCTCTCATACGCGTCGGCGAAGATCGAGTAGCGGGCAGACGTGACCACGTATTCAATGTCCTTGGCCTCGGCAAGCCCCGACACCTTGAACGTGTAACCGCACGCGATCCCGCGCGCGTTAGACTCAGCGGAGACGACTTCATACTCGGCCTGGAATTCGTCCAAACGCACCTTCGCGTACTGCTCGCCAGCGTCTCGCGCGACGTAATTTTGCGGGAAATCATAGACTTCGTAGTCCGCTTGTGCGTTTTGCCGGGTGACGTTGCTTTTTACGTTCAGGTCGTTGGAGGGCTGCTTGAAGTCAAACGATCCCAGTGCCACGGCTCCGGGTTGCACCTGCTTCCGAGTTTCCCAGGAGGAGATGTGCTCTTCATCGGTGTGCGTGCGCCGCCGGCCGCGGTAGATCAATTCTTCGTAACGCGGATAGGGTTCGTGTGCCGTGGCCGAGTCGGCCAGCACCATCGTGTGGCTGTCGTCCTTGTGCTCGAAGAAATAATAGATTCCCTCGCGCTCCATCAGCCGGCTGACAAAATTGAACGACGTCTCGCAATACTGGACGCAATATTCCACGGGCGAATAAGTTCCCGACAAAGCATCTCGAAAGCCGGAGAACGTCGCGTCACGGAACACCTGAAGTATGGTGTCCTTGGTCGATTGGTTCTGGAAGATGCGGCAGTCCGCTGTTCGGGTCAGCAGCCACGGCCAGGGGACCAGCGTTGCGCGATAAGTCGGCAGCTCCGCGCCGCCGCTCACCTGGCTGAAGCGGCTGACAATCCCATGAAACGCCCGCGGCGAGCCGTCCGCCAGATCCAGCCGCACCGACATCGGCGCGCCCAGGATCTTGTCGAAATCGACTTGCTGCGGCTTCTCGCTGATCAGCTCCAGCTCGTACTCGTATAGACGTCCCAGGCGCTCGACCCCACTGAATCGCCGCAACAGCAGCACGTCGTCCCCCAGCGGCGAATACGCCGCCGCCGGACGGCTTCCCTGGCTGCGGTTGCGGGTCAGAATCTGGGTCATCGTTGCATGTCCTTCCGGCGATCTACACATCTCGGAGGTTCGCGCCAACTAGCACGAGCCCGCCTTTTGACAGCGGCATGTGAACGTGGCTCGGCGGCGCAAGGTAAGATTCCGCGGTGTTGGCCTTGGGATCGATGGTTTGCCGGTTCCATCCGAATTTATACCATCGCATGATCTCGTCGCGGCCGTCGAGGGTGTGGGCCTCGCCGTGCGGCCCGAAGACTTCGATTTGGTCGTCGGTGTGACCCGTATATTGTGCTTCGCCGCCATGCTGCACCATCGGGACACCAATCGTGGCATTGACGTACTGCTTGACCGCGTCGAGCTCCGCGGACCGCATGTGCGCCTGCCCATGAAGCTGCTCGGCAACCGCCATATTCGGGCCGAGCTGCCGCGGATCGATGATATCTTTCAGGTCGTAGTCGCCGTGCAGGTACATCCCGTTGAACATTAGACACCCGTAGTGCCGCGACGTCGGGTCCAAATCGACCATGAAGCAGCGTTCTCCGGCAAAGCTGTCCGGCGGGATATTGATCTCCCGCAGCCGGTCCCGCGAAACCCCATCCCTGGTGGCCGACGCGTGCATCACCTGGCCCAGGTTCGGCCGAGTCAACGGCGTGTTCCGCGACGAGAGCGTTTGCCGATTCAGTTCGTTCCCGTCATGCACGCCCAGGCCGTGGAGGAATTTCTCCCACGCCTGCCCGGCGGCGGATATTTTCGACTCCCGGCCGAAGGCCTTGTGGACCGTCGGATCGATCACCAGGCCCGCCAGCTCGTAAGCCCCCACGTCGATGTCAGCGGTCTTCGGCTTGCAGTCGATCGGCTTGGGATAATACCTGAGAGTGCGATCGTGCCCAGGATCCCAAGTGTGAAGGCCAATGTACTTCAGCGATTGCGCGTTGGTCCACCGCACCAGAATCCACTGGCCGAAAGTTTGGGCCGCACGGTGGAATGTGAACCAGTC
>Ga0182024_10022538_pt1 | contig 11349 bp, 6 predicted proteins | sample P32metaG_FD_120480 | JGI IMG/M metagenome (GOLD analysis project Ga0182024, IMG submission 120480) | Permafrost microbial communities from Stordalen Mire, Sweden - P3-2 metaG (Illumina Assembly) | ecosystem: Environmental > Terrestrial > Soil > Wetlands > Permafrost | place: Sweden: Stordalen... | reverse complement strand
GTCACCGCAGCCACGCGATCGTCGTTGATGATTGCCTCCACTTCGGACGACTCCACCAGAAGAGTCTGAAACGCACCCTCCGGGAATCCCGCGCGCAGGAAAATGTCTTCGATCGCCAGCGCGCATCGCGGCACGTTCGAGGCGTGCTTGAGCAGGCCAGTATTGCCGGCCATCAAGGCCGGAGCCGCGAAGCGAAAAACCTGCCAGAACGGGAAATTCCAGGGCATAACGGCCAGCACGGGTCCCAGAGGCTGGTACTTCACGAAGCTTTGAACTCCGTTAGTGGGAAGGCGGGCGTCGGCCAAGGCATCGGCGCCTGTTTCCGCGTAATAGCGGCAAACCAATGCGCATTTCGCCACTTCGGTCTCCGCAGATCGCAGCGTCTTGCCCATTTCCTCGGTCATGATGGCTGCCAAACCGCTCTTGTTGTTTTCCAGGATATCGGCAACCCGAGCTAACTTTGCTGCCCGTCTCGCGAAGGGCGTCTTGCGATAGCTTCGTAAGACCTGGTCGGCCAACTCCAGACGAAGTTCCACCTCGCTGCGAGAGTGTGGCTCGAAGATTTTGATCGTCTGGCCGGTGAACGGATTAATAGAGGCAATCATGCATTTGGTAAACGGAACTTCGCTTGCCGGATGTTCCTAAACACGTTCGTATAGCACTTTGCCACCAACAATGGTCATGTCCACTTTCATGTTCAACACCTTCGACGGCGCGACATTCAAGAGATCCTCCGGCAGTACGATCATGTCGGCGAGCTTTCCAGGTTCGAGGGTGCCTTTGATCTTTTCTTCGCGCGTAAGAAATGCCCCATTCCGCGTGTACATGGTGATGGCTTCTTTGATGCTGACCGCTTCGCCGGCACCGTAAACTTTGCCGCTTTCGCCTTTGCGAGTCACCGCGGCGTAGAGGCCCACCATCGGGCCGATCGGAAGATTGTCGCTCCCGAAGGCCATGAACAACCCGTATTTCTTCACGGGCGTCGCGATCGCATTGTTGGTGGCGAGGCGGTTTCCTTCCAAAGTCTCGACGTAGCGGCCTTCCAGGTTGTAAGTAAAGTTTGGCTGCTGCGCGATGTGGATTTTATCCTTCGCCATCAGCTCCATGGTGTGGGCGGGCGGAAGAACGGTGAAATGGCACAGGTAGTCGCGGTGATCGGCGCGCGGATACTTCGTCAGGACGTCGTCGAGGGCGTCCACGGTCATTTTGATGGCGGCATCGCCGATGGCGTGAATGCCGAATTGCCATCCGAGCTTGTGGCCTTCCTCGATGTTGGCGTGAATCTGCTCGGGAGTGAAGAAAGCGCGGCCGCGGAAGCCCGGCAGCCCTTTGTAATCGATGAGCGACCAGGCGGTGGGGCCGGTGAAGCCTCCGTCGGCGGCCATTTCGCCGATGGAGCCGACGCGCAGGCGATCGTTGCCGTCGCCGGTCTTTTTGCCAAATTTCTTGAGCCTCATCGCGCCCAGCTTGGCCTCGCCCTGAGGCGACGGATAGCCGACCTGAACGGATGCGCGCGGCAAGTCCGTCCCATGCTTTTGGTACAGCAGTTCCCATTCGGCGTACGAACCGACCACATCGGGATCAACGGAAGATCCGGCTTCGATCACGCTAGTGATGCCGAGCTGAAGCTGCTTGCGCACGTCGGCCAGCAGGCTTTCGCGAACGTCGGCCGGTTTGTCTTTGGGCACCAGGCGCATGTAGAGATCGTTCCGTTCGCGGATCACGCCGTTGGGGGCGCCGCTCGAGTCCTTTTCAATGAGGCCGCGCGGCGGATCGGGCGTGGCGGAATTGACGTCGGCTTGTTCGAGCGCCCTGCTATTTCCGACAGAGCTATGACCGCCGGCCCGGACTAGTACGACGGGATTGTTGGGCGCCGCGGCGTCCAGGTCGCCACGTAATGGCTTTTTCTCTCCGTCAGTGAAGTGATATTCATCCCAGCCGCCGCCAGTGATCCATTCGTTTGGTCCCAGTTCTTTGGCTTTTGCGCTCACTTGATCTTTCAGTTGCTTTAGCGATGTGGTGTCGTTCAGGTCGATGTAGCGGCGAGAATGGCCGCCCAGGTGGATGTGGGTGTCATGAAAGCCCGGCATCACCATGCGGCCGCGCAGATCGATGGTGCGTGCCGCGCTGTATTGGTTGCGCAGCTCGTTGCCCCCTACCGCCAGGATCCGCCCGTCTTTGATGACGATCGCCTGGCGAATCGAAAATGCGTCATCCACGGTCACGATCTTGCCGTTGAACAGCACCAGGTCGGCTGTGCCGCCTTGCGCCTGCAACTGCGCTGCTACATCCAGCGAGGCAACGCCCGCTATACCTAGAAATTCACGCCTGGAAAATTCCATCATTCCCTCACAATTCAGAAGTCAAGCCGAAGCGACAGTTGTCCAACGCGATTGCCGCCGTTCTCCGAGCTCTGTACGGTTTGCGTTACGCCGAAACTACTGAGCGCGGTATTGCCGCCGAACTGGCCGAGCGACGACACATCCATCGACGCTGGAGGTGCAAAGTTCGGATGGTTCAGGATGTTCGTAAACGTGGCTTCAAATCGGACACGCAGTCTCTCCCACGGCACAAAAACTTTCGACAACCCGCCCGCGATGGTCACCGTCCCCGGACCCTCGCATACTCCGACTCCCGCGTTTCCAGTGCGTCCCGCGCCCACTGGTGTGAGAACGAATGCATTGTCATTGAACCAGCCGTTCGGCGTCGGGTTCGAAATATTGCAGTTCGCGATCTGGTCGGGCCTCACAACCGCCGGCCGGCCCACTTCATTGAGGTTTGCCTGGCTGTCTAACGGATTGCCATCGTAAGGCGTCAGGTACGGCCCGGTTTCGGCCAGAGCAATCGAGCTGATTTGCCATCCGCCCAGCACTCCGTTTGCAAAGCGATTGGAGTTAGCCAGGAATTTCCGCCCGTGGCCGAAGGGGAGTTGATAGATTCCGGTCAGCAGGAAGCGCTGGCGGCGATCTCCGGGCGCATTGCCGCGATCATTTCGCAGATTGAATCGATCGTTGACGCCCACCACGAAGCCCAGCGGGCCTGTGAAGTTGCCCTGTTCGGCGCCATAAGCGGCGGGAGCATCATTGTTGGCGTCGCTCAAGTCTTTCGCCCAGTCATACGTAGCTTGCACATAGAAACCGGACGCCATGCGGTGGGAGAGCTGCAGTTCCATATCCTGGTAGTTGGCAAACCCCCAGTTCCCCAATTGATAGATCGCGGCCCACTGCGGATAGGGCACTTCCGAACTGGAGAAAGGCGTTGCGCTTGCGCGGATAGAATTCTGGTCGGTCGTCAATGGCAGACGGTAGGAGTTCTCTCCGATGTAGCTGATTCGGCCGGTCCAGTTTTTCCAGAACTCATGCTCGATCGTGACGTTCCATTGCGCCGAAGCGGGATCGCGATAATGCATCTGCTGAGCCACGTCAAAGGTATACGTGCCGACGTCGCTCGGCACCAGACCACCATTGCCGTAAGCTACCTGCGGAAGCTGAAACAGCGCTTGGCCGTTCGCTCCGATGGCATTAAAGTAGAACGGCGAATTCGTGCTGCCGGTCCCCGTCATTTGATACGCCACGCCGCCCAGAGAGGGCACAGTGAAGATGCCAAAACCTGTCCGGAATACGGTCTTGTCGTTGCCGAACGGACGCCAGGCGATACCGATGCGCGGGTCAAAGTTCTTGTAGTAGGTATAGCGTAGCCCTTGCGGCAATCCCGCTTGACTGGCAGTTTGCACCGGCGAACACGGCAAAGTAGCGATAGTCCCGGGACACGCGTTGATTTCATACAGCACGGAAGCGGCGGGAGGAAGGACCTTCGCGGCTATGTCCGGGTAGACCAGGCCTCCGTTGGCCGGATTGAAATTGGCAATGTTGCCATTTTTTTCAGTAAAAGGTGGCTGCAGCTCCCATCTCATCCCGAAGCTCACGGTCAGATTCTTGGTCATGCGCCATTCGTCCTGCGCATATACCGCGCAGGGCTGAGACATTTGATCGATACGAGAGCCAATGTCGAAGACGCCGTTAAAAGTCGGCAAACCCAGAAGAAGATCCGCGAATGCGTTCCCGCTGAAAGTACCGGAGAAGTTCAGCGAGCCGAATTCGTCAGAAAGACCAAAATTATTGACCGTCGTATAACTCACCGAGCGGAAGTCGACGCCGAACTTGAGGGTGTGCTTCCCCTTGATCCAGGAAACATTGTCCGTGTACTGGAGTGTCTGCGAACTCGATGGCCCTATGTCGCCATGGCCGATCGTCGTGAAACCCGTTCCCGCGCTGAAGTTGAATCCCGGGAAACCACCGTCCGAGCCTGCGTGCGACAGATCCAGCCCTTGTAAGCCGAGATTCGCTACAACAGAAGCACCTGTGAACGGATAGGTCTCGGCTGTGTTCAGGTGGCTATATCCAAAGCGGAACTCGTTGACCAGATGAGCGGTAAGTGTATAGCTGTCCGCAAGCACGAGGTTTCGATCCGCCTCAGCGATGTTGATCGGTGGCAACAATTGGGAGAGGTTGTTGAAGGAGGCTTCCTGCTGGAAGGGAAGGTTCTTCCAGCTCCATCGCCCGAAGAGCTGGTTTTTGCTGCCGATGTATTGATCGATCCGGATGTCATACCCGTTGGTTTCATTTGCCAAAGGCTCCAATGTCCGGTAGTTGCCGACGGTGGACCTGGAATCGTAGTTCGGCGCTGGATAGTAGGTAGTGAGAAGCTTTTGCGCCACCGGGTTGAGCATGCTCGCCGGGATCTGATTGTTTGGGAATGGTGCACCGGTGAAGGGGTTCACGGCAGCCGGCCCCGGCACGTTGTTGAGATTGCCGGAGACCATGGACGCAGTCGGGACGCTGTCGATCACTAAGTCCGATCCAGGCTTGCGATTGCCCTCATAGTCCACAAAGAAGAATGTCTTGTTATGGCCGTTGTAGAGTTTCGGAATGACCACCGGGCCGCTGAAACTGCCGCCGAAGGTGTTCCAAACTTTTCCCGGCTTTTGGTTTGAACCATAAGTCGTGGCGTCGAGTGCGCGATTCTGAAGATACTCGAAGGCGCTTCCATGAACCGCGTTGCCTCCGCCCCTGGTGGTGACGGTAACGTCAGCCGAGGATTCCATTTCCGCGTTGTTATTGATGGCCGATACTTTGAATTCGCTCAGCATCTCCGACGAAGGATACATGTTCGATGCGGGCGAATTGCGTTGAACGTTGACCGAGGAGGTCCCATCCACGCTGTAGTCGGTCATGAACGGGAGGGAGCCGGTCAGCGCGATGGTTCCGTTCTGATCCTGCTGGACGTTAGGCAACGAGACAATTGCGCCGAGCGGGCTGGTAGAAGACCCGCGATAGTTGGCGGGTAATTGCGTCACCTCCGAATTGCCGATCGTGTTAGAGATGTTGGCGTTCTCCGTGTTCACCGCTGCTGCTTCGGTTGTTACCACAACGCTCTGCTGCACCGCCGCGAGGCCCATGCTTAGATCAACGCGTCTCTCCTGGCGCGCATCAAGCGTAACCCCATCCGTCTTCACGGTCGCGAACCCCGGCTTTTCAGCGGTTATCGAATATGTACCCGACTGCATGTTTGGCAACTCATATTGCCCTGAGTTATTCGACATCGCCGTGCGAGTGGCTGCAGTGTCCATATTTGTAGCCGTTACGGTAACGCCAGGGATGATACTGCCCGACTGATCCTGGATCGTACCCAGAAGGGTGCCGAATGTAGACTGAGCAAAGGCCGATGTACCTACCAGCAGACACAAAGAAGCAGCCAGCAACCATGAGCGGTTCTTCATTCCGTGAAACCCCTTTCGCGAGCAGAGTGAAAATAGTTGAGGCTCTGCGAACTCCCCCGATCGCCTAAAAAAATGTAAGGCTAGAGTACAAATACGGGCGAGGCACTCAAATCAACTAGCTTCCTAAGGTTTGAAGTATGGGGGCTTGTTTCACTTTTGTCAATGCATGCCAACTATTCATTAACATTAGTTGAATCAATAACGTACGGTGATTTTTAGGCGGGTTATCAACCGGTATATGACCGTGTTTGCAGCCGCCGGTCCGCTCCGCCGGCTCTCTCCGCTCTCTTGCGATACCGGTGCTATAATCCTTGCATGTTGTTGAGCGAAACAGGGCCTCCGGCACAAGTAGACCGCATCCTTCAAAGTGATACCTTCCGCGCTTCGGGTGTGTTGCGTCGCTTGCTACGCTATCTCGCTGACAGAGCGTTCTCGGGAGAGGCGGATCAACTCAAGGAATACACAATTGGAATTGATGCCTTTGGCAAGCCGCCGACTTATGATCCCCGCCAGGACGCAATCGTGCGACTGCAGATCGGACGTCTTCGCCAAAAGTTGGGCGAGTATTATCGGACCGAAGGCAAGGATGATGCGGTCTTGCTGGATCTTCCGAAAGGGCACTTTAAGCTGAAGTGGGAGACACGCCCAACGGTTCCCGACGTTCGCTTGGATGAAGTGAACAACATTAATCGAGACCAGTTGGAACATAGCCTTCGATGGCGCCGAACTACGATTGTTCTCGGTTTCGCTTTTTTGCTCTTGGCATTGTGGAGTGTGTATTCGGCCACCTTGCTTTGGCACGCCCGCCAGAACCAAACCGGAGTGACAGCTTGGACGCCGGAAATGGAACAACTATGGCGTCCATTTTTAGAATCCAAGAGGCCTCTGATCATCACTGTCGCGGACCCGCTTTTCATCGGACTGCGGGGCACCGACATCTACTTTCGCAAAATATCTCTGCGCCGGCCAGAGGACGCTACGAATTCTCCAGAGGTATCGGCATTGCGGAAGTTGGTTGGAAATCCCAGCATTCAACCTACCTTCAACTTCACACCAACCGGAGAATTAGTCTCTTCGTTCTTGTTCGGCAAGCTCCTGGGGACTCGCCGGCAAGATATCTCCTTGGCGCTCAGCAGCCAATTTCCTTTGCAGGAACTGGCAGAGAACAATGTGATTTTGATCGGTCCGGAAGTGATTCTTAACCAAAGACTGCCCGGAATCCAACTTCAGCCGGAACTGGCGCAGGTGCCGGAGGGAATCCGCAATCTGCAACCGCGAGCCGGCGAGCCCGCGCTTTTCGCGGATAGACCTCCCGGAGCAGCGCCCAACGATGGTGAGGTTTACGCGCTGATATCGCACGCGCCCGGTCCGCTGGGCAGTACAATTTTTCAGAGTTTCACCAGTAATCGCACTTGGGGGCGCGAGGGCGCGGTCCGGGCATTCACAGATCCGGCGTTCGCCCGCACATTGGTAAGTAAGCTCAGAAAAGCTTCGGGAGAAATTCCCCGTTACTACCAAGTTGTCTTGAAAGTGAAGTTTACGGATGGGATCCCGACAGACATATCCTACGTACTGCACCGGGACCTGACACCGCTCTAGGGAACGACGATTATCCCGCCCATCGTGACATCGTTGTGCAGATCAATGGTGTGTTCCAGCTTCAGCGTCGCAGCGTTCCAGACCTCGATCTCAAATCCCGCTCCATACAGGTACAGCTTTTTGCCGTCACTCGATATGCCGAAGCTAAAGCGCGGACGGCACGAGAACTCCGCTGTCATCGTGCGCTGATTCGTTGCTAGATCGAAGGACCAGAACTCGCAGCGTCGATTACCGTGCTCTCCGCTGCTGATCACGCTATAACCAGTCTTGCGATCAGGCGATACTTGTATCCCCATCATGCCGGCTGGAGCAGGGCCGATCTCTGTAAATTTGAACTCGCGCGAATTCAGGTCAAAACGGGCGATACCAAAGAAACGACGGTGAACGACGCTATCCTCGGCATTGAATAGCGAGACGAAGGCGCCCTGCTCATCCAGTGTTCCGACCGGCGCTCCGATGCCGATGTTGGCCATGTCGGGAAAGTCCGGCTGTGCCAAATCGATCGTGTCTGCGGTGTGGAAGTTGTTGGTATCGAGAATTTTGATCTTGTCGCGGAACTGGTAAAGGTACTTCCCGTCGGGGGAAATGTGGAATGGGTTGCTCCCCGGGTAGGGATTGTTTCCCTCCTGGTCCTCGGGAGACATATCCGCCGTGCGAACGATCTTCTGCTGGGCGAGGTCTATGACGGCGTACTTGAATTTGCCGATTTCATAGCGATCCGCTTGCTTGACTACTTCTCTTACCACCGTGTACAACTGCTTGTCCTGCGGATCGGGAGCAACTCCGTAGATGCGAAATTGCTGATTTCCATGGTTCAGCTCGAAATGCTCGAGGACCTTGTGGCTTGCAATATCGATGACTTCGACGCCGTCCTTGTCGTTGGAGGTGACGTAGATTTTCTTGCGATCGTAAGACTGGCTGATAGCCGTGGGAATCCCGATCTCGCTCGGTATCTTATCGACGATCTGTTGGCTGGCTTCGTCAATGACGAGAATGTGGTCGGGATATGCCGGAAGAAAAATTGTACCAGCGTGGGCAAAAACGCAGAGCCCAAGAAGAATCGGAAGCGAGGACTTGGTCATGGGCATTAAGGAAATATGAGATCCAGATTCCGCCAATCCTTGGTGGCACTAGCGCACTTGCTGGTCCAATCCGGAGAATTGTTGAGGTGATCCGGAACCTGGGCAGGCCAGTAGCAATCTACGTAGCAATCGTAGATGTCGCGCTCCAGAGGTTGGCAGAGACCCGCCGCGCCGCCGGCTGAATCCACTTCCCAACCGGGCGTAAAGATCAACGTGCAACCCATGGGCACTCGCATTTTCGGAGGAGCTGGCGGTCCTTGCAGCCCCACCACATCCTCGCGCTTCGACGCGACGAAATCGTCGATGCGGCGGGCCTTTTGATTGACGGCTCGCAGATGTTTCATTGACCTTTCCTTTCGGCGAAATAGTCGAGGAACTCGGGCCGCCGCGCGGCGATAGCGCCATAGATGCTCAGACAGGTATCAGTCCAGTCACGAATCCAGTCGCAGTAATGCAGATTGGGGTGCCCGGTGTCGCCGTAGCGCACAAAGGCCTCATGGTGACAACCACCGGCGCATACCGGTCGCGCCCAACAGGTGTGGCAATCGTACTTGGCGTTGATGTGGCCGCGACTGAGAAAGTCGGCCTGCTTGTCGCGGTCGATGCCCGAAGATACGTGGCCGAGTGCGTGCTGATCCGAATCGACGAAGCGGTGGCAAGGAGCGATATCGCCCGAAGGGCCAACGCCGACCAGTCCAAGGCCGGCGCCGCAAGGGTGCGATTTACTGATGCCTTGATGCAATTCGCCGAGCGTGTCGCTGACGTTGGAGAAGCCGTGCATCTCACCGCGAAGTGCGAATTCAAGGTATTCATTCGCGAGGATCTTGAACTGTCCGAGCACACCGTCCATACCGCGGTCATTGATAGAGTACAGCCGGTCTGGAGATGTGGTTACCGGAGCAAAGCCCACTTCATGGAATCCAAGATCGTTCTTGAGATGGCGGAAGATACGGACTACGTCGGTGACGCCCGAGGTCAAGGTGACGCGCGCCGTGATAGGGCGCGTGCGATGGTCCTGGATCAGCGCTCGCACCCTCGGCTCGATGATGTCATAGCTGCCGCGGCCACCGGCGAAGACACGTAGCTTGTCGTGCATCTCCTTAGGACCGTCCATGCTGACCGTGACGCCGATGCGGTTCTCCGAAAGGAACGCGATAATTGCTGGCGTCAAAAGGGTCGCGTTGGTGGTCAGGCTGAAATCAATCGATAGCGAGTGTGCCTTCGCCTGTTCGTTGGCATAGCCCACCACCTGCTTCAACAGCGGGAAATTCATGAGTGTCTCGCCGCCGAAGAAAGTAATATGCAAGGCGCGCCGGCCGGCGGACTGCTTCAGCAAGAAGTCTACTGAAGACCTGGCGGTTTCCAGGTCCATGAACTTCGGCTTGCCCTCGGGTGTGGCGACCTTGTCTTCGCCATATTCATAACAATACTGGCAAGAAAGATTGCATTGATTGGTGAGATTCAGAACCAGCGTTTGGAGCGGGAAGTCGGCGCGAGGAATCTGCGTCGGCTCGTAGGCTGGCTCTTCCGTGACCAGCACGTGAGACTGAACCAGGTCATCCACTAATTCCTCGGCGTCCTCTGGTGTGAGCCCCAGGGCGTTCAGATCCGGGAGGAGTTCGCCGTACGAAAGCTCGTTTTGACCGATCCGGTCGATGACAACAGCAGCGGCGGCGTCCAGTTCGAAGATTCCGCCACTCGGAACAAGATAGAGAAAACGGCGGCTACCCGCGCTGAGGGCGTGAAACTCACCCAGACGATACGCGTATTTTTCAGTTACCGTCACGGCGTGATCTCCTTATCCCAGATAATGTAGAGCGGTGGACTGACAACAAGGTATCCTTTCGCAGAGAGTGGCTTGCCGTTCCGGTCGTGCTCGCTCTTCGCGGTGGCCACCACCCAAACCGTGCCGTAGTTGTCGCGCATTTGGTTGCGCCGGGGATTCGGGCCATCCAGCGCCGGCGTGAAAAGTCCCGTCTCGCTGAGGGTACCTACATACTTTTGGTCGTCGTCGCCAAAGACCTCGGGGAATTCCTCCAACGACCAAGAAACATCGATTGGCCCGAGCGCAACATCGTCAGCCGTGTTTGGCTTGTTGTCGGCCCCGCGATTATAGGCCATCACTTCGAACTGCTGATAACCTTTGGGGCGCTGAGCAGCTCCGCCGAGCCGCGCGATAGGCGTTGCCGGCAAGACTCGAATGTAGTCGATCTTATCGTAGACCGCGATCGCATTCGGAAGCACCGCGCTACCGACGACAATATCGCGCTTTCCGGAGATTGCATTCTCCGCCACATCCACTTCCGCTACGATCTCTTGGGGTGTGTGGGACACAATGCGGCGGACGGCGACGCCCGCGCCGAAATCGAGATCGGCAGGAGTGACTTGAGCAGGCAAGCCGTCGCCGACTATGCGCACGCGCTGAGCCTTCGATCCTGCCTTCAAGGATGAGCGGTCGATGAGCAAGATCGTCGCGGCTCCAGATACTCTTTGCAATTTCACATCTGCACCGAATTCGTCGTACGAGCCCCAGAACCAGCGGCCTTCAGCCCGGGACTGATCCGGCGCGATCATCATCGATTCGCGCATTTCGGCCGGAATGTCACCGGGAGCAGAGCCCGAAGGGCTTCCAGTGGATCGTCCACGCCACGCGTATCCGTTGAAGACCAGGACTTTGCCGGAACGCTCGATGACTGGTCCCCCGGCGACCGGAAGCACTTTAACTTGCGTCGTGAATTCGTCGGGAGTTGAGCCAGCGTCGATGGTCATCTCCCCCGAGAAGTCGCCCCGGCCGGCGATGTACGCCGATACCAACCATTTGCCGGCCAGCTTCGGAGCCCGCGTTCGCGTTCGCCAGGACGCCCAATCGGGTGTTTCCAGCGGAAAGTT
>Ga0182024_10022537_pt1 | contig 11349 bp, 13 predicted proteins | sample P32metaG_FD_120480 | JGI IMG/M metagenome (GOLD analysis project Ga0182024, IMG submission 120480) | Permafrost microbial communities from Stordalen Mire, Sweden - P3-2 metaG (Illumina Assembly) | ecosystem: Environmental > Terrestrial > Soil > Wetlands > Permafrost | place: Sweden: Stordalen... | reverse complement strand
GACGATGATCGCCGGCTGGCTGTTCGCGGTTGGTGTGGTGAAAACAGTGCAGGTCTGTGCCGTGGCTGGCGCGGCGATCGTCAACAATACCATACCGAGCGGCGCGACTGCGAACGCCCTCCGCGCGCGTGACCGGCACGCGCCGAACGTCATGATCATGATCGTTCTCCCCACGCCGCACCCGCGGCGTCCCTCGAAGTCACGGCACAAGCGCGACCGTGCCCCATCCAAATCAGCTTGATCCAACCCTCCCGACACCCGACGGTCCCATAGGCCGCAACCTGCCACAACCCCCAAATGGGTCCTGTGGGGCGCGGCGCGTACGGCCGATCAGCCTGCTGCCAGACCGGTCAAGACCGCCGGCCGACGGAAAACTGAGCAAGCAGTGCAACCAATTGCGCTTGCCGATGGGTATTGGTCTTCTGAAAGATGCTTTTCAGCCGTTTGCGCGATGTCTCATAACTGACGCTCAACTCGGCCGCAATTTCTTCAATCGAGTCACCGCTCGACAATCGACTCGCCAGGCGCGCCTCCGCGGGAGTTAAACTGAATGTGCTCATAAGATCCCGTTCGACCAACCGGACGCGCGCCTCCAAGTCCACTAACACTGCAACGATCTGACACGGCGCGAAGCAATCGGCGGCAACTCCCGACAGCCGAGAGAGATAAGCCAGGATTGGATGTCCCTCCTGGCGCGGCAAGCCCACCGGCGGCTGAAGAGATCCACCATCGGGACGCCAGAGCAGAGCATGGAGGGCGCGGTCCAGCGCCGCCGTCGCGTCATGGTCCCGCGACACCAGTCGGTTGCGGACGATCTGAAGGTCAGAGCCGAGTAAGCGCTCGGCGGTCTCGTTCAGGCGAAATACATCTGCGCATCGATCAAACAGAACCACTGCCGATCCGGTCATCTCGAATGCATCGAGCGCCGCCTCTGCGCGGGCAAAGCCGAACGCACGCGCCGTCGCCGCCGCCGCAGAAAGACTCCGCGACAGCGCGCTGAGGCGGCGGATGTCGTGGCGGGCGAACGGGCCCTCATCGGCGGAGCGTTGGATGGCGAGGCACCACAAATCATCACCGGCCGCAACCTTGACACCGGCAACCCATCGCAGCCCGAGCGGAGCGCAAAGCTCTCGATAAATCGGCGTTCGAACGAACTCCTCGGGAGACCCAACATCAAGGTCGGACATGGCGCCACGCCGGACCAATGCCGGGATGCCGGCGTAGCGTGGATCGGCTTGGTACCAGCCGTCGCGAAAATAGGCCGCGAATAATTCTCCGACCGACTCACTGATCGGGACGCTCGGCAGATGCCCGCGAAGCGGCAGCAGCGCAGCTCCGGTGCTGCCGGTAGCCGCCGCGGCAACACCCATGGCGTCTTGCCAAAGCGCCGGATCGGCCGCCGCCGCCGAGAAGGCGTGAGTAACACTCACCAAATCGCCCGGCTGCACTTTCGTGGCCATTTCGCCCCCATCGGCGCATGGAGTCTCCGAAAGACTTCAATCACCGAATGAAGGGACTGACAAGCAACCGCAGGGCCGGACGGGGGCTGTGGAGGGAAACCGCGACGCGCGGCTGCACGAGATGCCGTCGCGTCCCGCAGACACGTCCCACATTGCCACCGCCGCCAACGAGCATTGAAAAGGATGAACGGGTCTTGAAAAAACGCTATACTGATCGCGTTGAACTTTTGCGAAGCCCGATTGTTGCTTGAACGCCTGCCGGCAAGGACCAGAAAATAATAATCGACCGCCGCCGGCCACGCTCGAGGAGAGGACCATGCCGTATACGCTTCCCGATTTCTGCACTGATCTATCGGCAACGCTCAAGGCCAAGGGTGAAAACGGCCTGCCCGAGATCGCGGAAAAGCTCTCGGCGCTTTTGGCCAATCCGGCATTCGTCAGCGCGACGTTTCGCGAAGACACGCCGATCGGCCGGCGCGAGCTTTGGCATGATCCGGAAACTGACGTGTATGTTCTGGCGCACGTGCAGGAGGGCGGCAAGGTCGGCAAGCCGCACAGCCACGGCGCCTCCTGGGCGGTCTACGGAACCGCGCGCGGCGTCACCGAGATGACGGAGTGGCGGCGCGTCAACCCGGCCGCCGAGGCCAACGCCGTGCTGCAAAAGGCCAGCGCCTATCCGCTCGGTCCCGGGCAGACGCGGGCTTATTCGTCCGGACTTATCCACTCGACCGCTCACCCCCACAAAGCATGGGTGATCCGCGTTACCGGGACCGATCTCGACGCGATACCGCGTTACCGCTTCCGGCCGAAACAGGACGAGATTCTCGAGCGGGTTTGAGCCTCGGCGAGCGCTGCCGCGGTCCCGCCATGGGGCTTACGCGGCAGGCTGTGGCGGCGGGTTGCCCGCCGCGGCTAAGTCTTTGGTAGAACAGGAAAACTGGCGGGAGCGACGGGACTCGAACCCGCGACCTTCGGCGTGACAGGCCGACGCTCTAACCAACTGAGCTACGCCCCCGCGGGCGCCGTGGGAGTTAAGGCGCAGCTTCGCGCAAGTCAAGGATTTAGGCCTCGAATCGGGCTTTCCGGCCTGCCTTACACGCGCCATGAAGTGATCGCAGATACGCCCGGCATGCAGAAACCATCGGTGGAATCGGCAAAACAAGCGTGGTCAGCCGCAGCCGAATCGTCTAACTGCTTCGCCGTGGCGGCGCTTTTCGCGCGCTACCGCTCATCGAGGAGGGTTTTATGGCAGCCAAAACAACCGCTACGACCGTGACTTTGAAGCATCTTGCGGCAAGCCTTGCGGAAGATAATGAACTTTCAAAAAAGCAGGCGGAGGCCATCCTCGGCGGCTTGGTGGGCAACATCGTCAAGCACCTGAAAAAGGGCGAGCGCATCCGCATCGGCGGGCTCGGCATTCTGCAGGTGCGAAAGCGCGCCGCGCGCATGGGACGCAATCCGGCGACCGGCGAACCGATCCAGATCAAGGCCAGCAAGAAAGTCGCTTTCCGCGCTTCGAAGGAACTCAAGGAAGCGATTTGACCAAGCAGTCGTGTCGGCCATCGGATCGGCCGCAAAAGCCGATCGCGCCTGACGCGGCAATGTGTGCCCGCTTGCCCCCTGCTCGGCCGGAGCAGCGAGGCAAGCGGGCGCTATTGTGTTGGGGCGCCTAACGGCTTGGCCAGCCGCGCGAAGCGGAGCCGATGCGGTTGCCTGCGCATGGAGCTAATGCCCATGCCGGGGGCAACCTTCGCGGTGCTCCGCTGGCGAAGGTTGGTGGGCGGTGACGGGCTCGAACCGCCGACATCCTGCGTGTAAAGCAGACGCTCTACCAGCTGAGCTAACCGCCCGTGCTGCGAGGTTTATCGCCACGGCATGCGCGCGTGCAAGGAAAACCCGGTGTCACCGATTGATCACGCTGCAACCCGGATTTTCATTGCCGCGTCACAAATAGTCCGGCCGTGGCCCGGGCGCACTGCCTGCCGCCAAGAAAGTGTGAGATAGTTTCGCGATTGAGGTGCTGGGCCGGATGCCCTGAAGAGGGGAAACTATGATCCGTACATGCGTCTACACGATCGCTCTCGCGCTCATCGTCGTGACTGCCGCGCGCGCGCAGATGCCGCCGCAGCCTCCGCCGGTCAAAACGCCGATGCAAGGCACTGATCAAGAGCGCACCGCGTGCCATCCGGACGTGATGCGATATTGCAAAACACTCGTCAGGGAGGACGGACAGGACGACGTCTTCGCCATCCTTTCCTGCCTGCAAAGCAATCGCACAAAAATCAGCAATGCGTGCCAGCAGGTGCTGGCAAGTCACGGACAGTGACCTGATGTTTGCCCGGCGCGCTCTCGGTATTTGAGAGCGCGCCAGGCACATTCACTCGGATTCGACCGGCTCCACCGGCTCGGCCGTCGGAAATAGATGGACATTGTCGCCGTCGACCTCGGCCGGCTCTTCGCCGCCGGTTTCGACGCGCGCCACATGCTCGGCGAGGCGCACCCAAGACTGCGCCAAGGTGAGCCAGAGCGCCTTGTCGCGGTCTTCCTGCGACAACCGCGCCATCGCCACGCATTCTTCCGCACACTTACGATGATCCTGAGTAGTCCCCATGACAACCCTTCCCGACTGACGCAACAGCCCCCGATTATGGGCGGGCGAGTACGGCAGAGACGGGATCGTCCGATGGCGGAAAGCGGGCGGTAGAGCAGGAACTTGCGCGGAACTTCGGCGCGCAACGGCGGCGATGCACATCCCGATCGGCAAGCGAATCTGCCGAGAGGACCGGCCGCAAGCACTGCGTCAGGATCATGACGCATAGGCGCTGCTGCAAGGGAGGCGCCTTAAATCCCGTGTCGTTGTTAAATTTATTGCAAATTTATTGCGGAAAGCATGCGTTCCTCACCTAGCTGCACTGCAGCAATTCCATTTCGCAATGCAGCATGATCCACCTATATGTCCAGCAGATTCAAGAACAAGGAAAGGATCGCAAAATGCTTTTGTCGATCGTGCGCTTCCTGCATGCCTGGAAGCGCTATGGCTCAGCCGTGCAGGAACTTTCGAGCCTGAGCGACCGTGAACTGGCCGATATCGGGATTACCCGATCCGACATTCCGCGGCTGGCTTGGGAACACGCGCAGGCCTGAGCCCTCCACGCCTCGTCGATCCGGGGTTCTCATTCCCCATCAGTCAGCGCCCGCCTTGTGCGGGCGTTGGCTTTTTGGCGGCCGCTGGGCGTTTGACGGGTGGCGGCTTAAGGGGACGGCGGCTCCATGCCCTTGGCCTTGATGATCGGCAGCGCGGCCGGACCCGACAAAAACCTGACGAAGTCGCGCGCTGCGGCGCCGTCCTTGGCGGCCACCGCGACACCGGCAGCATAGACCGTGAAGTTCTGGATTTCCGCCGGCAACGGGCCGACCAGCACGACGCCTTTCACCGGCAGGATTTCGCTGATCTGGTGGATGCCGATCTCGGCCTCGCCGTCGGCAATATGGCTCGCGACTTCGCCGCCTTGGACCAGGACCGCCTTGGCGTTGACCGCGTCCGCGATGCCGAGCCGATCGAGAAGTTTCTCCACATAGATGCCGCTCGAGCCGCCGGCCTTGGGATCGATAAAGGCGACGGACTTCGCCGCCAGCAGCGCCTGCTTGAACGCCTCGACGGTGCCGATGTCGGGCTTTGGCGCGCCCTCCTTCACGACCACGCCGACGCCGGTCTTGGCCAGGTCGGCGCGGCTGCCGGGAACGATCTTGCCTTGTTTCGTGAGGCTGTCGATCGCTTCCGGCGTCAGCACCGCAACGTCGAACTGTTCCTCGCCGCTTTGGATCAATTTGAGGTGTTGACCGACGGTCTGGAACGCCACCGCGACGGTGTTGCCGCTCTCCTTGCCATATTGTGCGACCAGCGGCCGCAGCACCTGCTTGAACGCGCCGCCGCTGACGACTTTGATCTCGGCGGCTTCGGCCAGGTGCGACGCGGCAAGTTGCGACATGGCGAGGGCGAGTGTGGTGGCGAGAATCGAAAGACGCATGGCGGCTCCTGGACGGTGCGCGCGCCCCACCATAATCGCCCCGTTTGCCGCGCGATAGGCCGGCGTTGGCGAGGTTGCGCGCGACGTGCTAACGGGCGCAGTCATGCCCGTGCTCGACTTGACGGATGCGGCCGCGCTGCTGCCGGCGCGCGGTGCGCTGATCGGCCTTGATCTCGGCAGCAAGACCATCGGCGTCGCCGCCAGCGATCCGGATCGGCGGCTGGCGGCGCCGGTCGAAACCGTTGCGCGCCGACGCTTCACGACCGATGCGCAGCGCCTCCTCGGCCTTGCCGCCGAGCGGCGCGCGGTCGGCTTCGTGCTCGGGCTGCCGATCAACATGGACGGCAGCGAAGGCGCGCGGGCGCAATCGACTCGCGCTTTTGCCCGCAATCTCGCCATGCTTACGCCGCTGCCGATAGCGCTGTGGGACGAGCGGTTATCGACCGCGGCGGTGGAGCGGGCCTTGATCGCCGCCAATGCCAGTCGCGCCAAACGCAAGGCGGTGATCGACCAGCACGCCGCCAGCTACATCCTCCAGGGCGCGCTCGACCGGCTCGCCCGCCTGCCGCCGGCCTGAAACGCCGGAAACTCCGCGCCCGAGCGCAATCGCTTCAGATTGAATCGATTGGCGCTCCAGTATTTTGATTGAGCATGATCTTTTCGGAAAACCGGTTTCACCCCCGGATCAAGTCCGAGGGCAAGCTCTTTCCGGATCATGCTAGCAGCGATAGCCGCCGCAACTTGCGGGGTCGGGCGGACCGAACGGCGTGCCGTTGCGGGACTGGTAGTCCTCGCCGCCAGGGACGTAATTGTACAGTCCTTGATACTGCCCACCGGCATGACCGCCGTGCCAGCGTACGGCGGCATCGCCGGGTTGCACGACAACGAGTGAGAGCGCGACGGCCAAACCCGCCGCTGCCGCGGATCGCCGCATAGTGTCGAACGCCATGTGTGCCTCCACTAACGTAATGGGTTTTACGTCCTCGATATGGGTTTCACGTCCTCGATCGTTCAAAACGCCAGTCGCCGTCGCCGGCGAAAGCGGCCGCGACGACCCCGGACCGCACGAGCGAACGCCGATAATCGGCACCGCTGTCAGCAGCCGCGGATCGAGAAATGGCAATCGCCGCGGCGCCGCCACGTCCCGTAAACCGGCGTCCCGTAACCCGGCGCCACGTAATACGGTGCCGCATCGTAATACGACCCGGGCGCGACGACGGGGGCCGCTTCATAATCGTAATAGCCGTAATAGGGCGATGCGGCGGCCGCGGCTGCGGCGCCGAGCGCGAAACCGGCCACCCCGGCGCCGATCGCGGGACCCGGGCCCCATCCGCCCCAATGGGCGGCGGAGCTGCTCGTTACGGCGGTCAGCGAGAGGGCGCCCGCAAGTCCCGCCATGACGGCGGCGCGCCGGAAGGTCTTTAACATTTTTGTCTCCTTTGAATGTTGCAGGGTTCCCACCCCGCGCCATCTCCGTCGCGGAAACCCAAACGTGGCGAACATGTTCCATGACCGTTCGCCGACGTACTGAACGGAAGAAGAATTTTAACGGCGCAAAGCCGCCAAGGTGATCGCGGGCAATGTTCCGGTGCATGGCGCGCCAATGTTGCCATGGCGGGCTTGCCGGACCGTTGGTCTTGGGCCTATAGCAGCGCTTTAATGACCAAACCCCAGCCGCTCACGCGCCATCTCATTTCGATCAACGACCTCAGCAATGCCGAGATCGAAACGATCTTCTCGGTCGCCCAGGGGTTCTTGAAGGAACTCGCCGATCCCAAAATCCACTATCGGATCGGGCGCAGCACGAATCTGGCGGCCAAATCCATCCTCGCGAGCCTGTTCTACGAGCCGTCGACGCGCACGCGGCTGTCGTTCGAAAGCGCGATGCTGCGGTTGGGCGGCGCCAACATCACCAGCGCCGATCCGGCGGCGAGCTCCGCGGCCAAGGGCGAAAGCCTCGCCGATACCATCCGCGTCATCTCCAACTATGCGGACGTCGTCGTCATCCGCCATCCGCGCGACGGCGCGGCGCGGCTCGCCGCCGAATATTCGCAAATCCCGGTGATAAATGGCGGCGACGGCAGTCACGAGCACCCGACCCAGACGCTGTGCGACCTGTTCACGCTGAAATCGAAGAAGAAGAGCCTCAAGAACATGAAGGTCGCGATTTCCGGCGACCTCAAGGGCAGCCGCACCATCCATTCTTTCGTGTACGCTTTGGCGCGCTTCGGCGCGACCATCGATCCCCTGCCCGCCCCCGGCATGGAGCTGCCGGACCACGTCGCTCGGCGGCTGCGCGAGGAATTCCACTGTCGCATGGTGTCGAAAGATCCGGCGCAGGCGCAGGCCGGCTCGATCGACGCGCTCTACGTGACCGCCGACCAGCCGCATCAATTGTCGCTCATTCCCGATCCGGAGATCGATTACGGGCTCCTGGTGCAGAAGAAGATCGATGCGGTCTATGTCACCCGCTTCCAAAAGGAACGCTGGACCGAAAAAGAACGGCCGTATCCGAAGATCGATGCCAAATTCCTGGACGAGGCGAAGTACTCGGACGCCAGCGTCATGCACCCGCTGCCGCGCGTCAACGAGCTCGACGCCTCGCTCGACAGCGACCGCCGCGCGATCTACTTCCAGCAGGCCGCCTACGGCGTTCCGGTGCGCATGGCGCTGATCGCGCTGATGCTCAACCTGCACCCGGACAAGTCGCTGCACCAATTCACCGGCGGGTTCGCCAAGCCGAACGATCCGATCTATGCCCAACGCATCGGCACCGGCCTGCAATGCGACAATGCCAATTGCATCACCGGCGATCCGGCCGAGCGGCAATACGCCGCCAACAAGTTCTACGTGGTCGAAGAGGACGGTGTGCCACGCTGCAAGCTGCGCTGCGTGTATTGCGAAAAGGACGTCGCCGATGACACGACCGCGCAGCTCGTGGTCGCCGATACGCCGCGAAAGACTTTTACGCCCGACTTGGCGACGCTCGCTCAGGCCCCGGCCGAGCGGCTCAAGCATCTTGTGATCTACCGCAACGCCGCCGAGGCGGTCGCCGCGGGCTTTGCGCCGCGCGAGCCGCGGCGACACATCCGCGCCGGTTGAACGAACGCGCCGCCGGCCGTCCGCCATGCCGCAACCGTTCGACTGGTCGCTCCTGCCCGCATATGCCGCGGCTCTGCTGTTCGGCTATCTGTGCGGCTCGATCCCGTTCGGCGTACTGATCACGCGGCTCGCCGGCGCGCCGGACGTCCGCTCCATCGGCTCCGGCAATATCGGCGCGACCAATGTTCTGCGCACCGGCCGCAAGGACCTCGCCGCCGCCACGCTCATCGGCGACATGCTCAAGGGCGCCGTCGCGGTCGTCGTCGCCGGTCACGTCCTCGGCCGCGATGCCGGACTGGCCGCCGCGCTGGGGGCATTTCTCGGCCACCTGTTTCCGGTCTGGCTCGGCTTCAAAGGCGGCAAGGGCGTCGCCACCTTCATCGGCCTGCTGCTCGGCCTCAAGCTGTGGCTGGCGTTGGCGGCGTTCTGCGTCATCTGGCTCGCAGTCGCGGCGGCCACGCGCTATTCGTCGCTCGCCGCGCTGATCGCGAGCGCGGCGACGCCGGCGGTGCTGTGGTGGCATTCCGATCGCGCCGAAGCCGTGCTGTTTCTCCTGCTGGCGGCGCTGCTGTGGATCATGCACCGCGCCAACATCGCCCGCCTCGCCGGCGGCACCGAAAGCAAGATCGGACGGCGGAGCTAGGCCGAAGCCTCGACCGGCGCCGCGGCGCGCACCGGGGCGCCGTGGGTGTGCGGGATCTTGTCGGCGAACACCTCGACGAAATGGTCGGTCTCGCCTCCCGCGGTATGCGGCCGCAGTGCCTCGTCGCGGTGGCTGCGCGCCGCCGGATCGGCCGCCACCCTCGCCATGATGCGGCGATAACGCCAGATCAGCCGCAGCCACTGCGCGGTGACTTTGAGAAAATCGGCGACGCGCCACGGATAGAACGCCAAGGCGCCCGGCACCGGCATGCCGTGGCGCCGCTGGCTGCGAATCTTGCGGCGCAGGAAGCCGAATTGCAGCGGGTGCACGCCTTCGATGCGCGCCGCGCCGGAAAAGATCGTCAGCGAATCGAGAATCTTGGTCCGGTTGATGCCGGAGACGACCGCGCGCCGCATGATCGTCTCGACGTGCTCATCGGTGTAATAGCGCGTCCAGGCATCGGCGTAGACCTGCATCCAGGTTGCCTTCGACATCAGCGGATGCGCGGTGCAGGCGTGCTCGAGATCGTATTTGTTCATGTCGGGATCCATCGGCACCCCGCGCATGTGCAAGGTCTTGTGGTCTTCCGATCCCGGCAGCGGCGTCAGATAGAAAAACTCGAGGATGTCGACCGGCAGCTCCTGCTTGATGATCTCGATGTCGCGGGCGATGGTTTCCGGCGTGTCGGTCGGGAAACCGAGGATATAGCCCGCATAGGTCATCACCTTCTGGGCGCGCCACGCCAGCAGCATTTCGCGATATTCCCAGATCTTGTTCTGGCGTTTCTTGGCGCCCATCAGGGATTCGGGATTGATGTTCTCGAGCCCGAGGAAGATCGCCGTGCAGCCGGCGCGCGCCGCCTTCTCGATGAAATTCGGAATGCGGTGGCAGAGCGTGTCGACCTGAAGCAACAGCTTGATGTTGAACTTGTCGCGCTCGCGCAGCTCGATCAGGCGATCGAGAATCGGTTCCCAGTTGCGGTTGCGGGCGAAATTGTCGTCGGTGATGAAAAACCGCGTGATATTCTGCGCCGCATTGGCGCGCACGATCGCCTCGACGTCATCGGGCGTGCGATAGCGCGATTTGCGGCCCTGCACGTTGATGATGGTGCAGAAGCTGCACTGGAACGGGCAGCCGCGGCCGGCATCGAAGCTCGAATAGTGGCCGGCGACCCGGGTCACCACCGAACGCGGCAGGATCGGATAGACCGCGGCCGCCATCTCGGGCAGATCGTTGAGGTATTTGTAGATCGGCTTGGCGCGGCCCGCGGCGACGTCGCACAACACCTCGGCCATGCGGCCCTCGGCCTCGCCGGCGAACAGATGAATGCCGAGATCGAGCGCCTCCTGCAGATCGGCCGGCAGGCTCGGCAGCATGGCGATGCAGCCGCTGACGTGAAAGCCGCCCATGACGACCGGAACACCGAGCGCGCGGAATTGCCGGCCGAGATCGAGGGCGCGCGGAAACTGGTTCGACTGCACGCCGATCAGCCCGACCATGCCGCCGCCGGCGGTGGCAATGCGCTTGGCCACGGCCTTGACGTCGACCACGGTGTTGCACTCGTCGGCGGCCTCGATCTCGATGTCGACGTCGGGCCCGAGCACGCGATCGCGCGCGCATTCCTCGATCAGCCCATAGACGCTGGCCAGGCTGTTCGACGGCAGCGTCGAGCGCCACCATTGAATGACGTAGCCGTCGGCGTCGTAATGCGACGGCTTGATCAGGGCTACTCGAAAGGCGCGCTTAGCCAGGGTATCCCCCAATATGCTATCCGCAATGTGCGAACGCCCGTCCCGATCCGCCGCATGCTGGCGCGACTCTGCGGGTTCACCGGTCGGTTTGCAACCGTTACTTCGTGCAATGTCGTTGCGCCCGGCAAGCGACGCAACGCCCAATCGCACGGCGGGTCCTGGTCCGACAGCACCTCCTTCTCTTCCCGTGCCGATCGATGCAAAATGGCACGCTTTTCCGGAACAGGCGCGCGACCATGAAAGGGTACCCATGACCATTCGCGTCGCCGCCATCGAGGTCAGTCACTGGCATGCGCTCAACGATGCCGCCTACCTGCGCCACCTCGTCGCCATGCCGGACGTCGAGCTGGTCGCCGTCCAGGACT
>Ga0182024_10022536_pt1 | contig 11350 bp, 12 predicted proteins | sample P32metaG_FD_120480 | JGI IMG/M metagenome (GOLD analysis project Ga0182024, IMG submission 120480) | Permafrost microbial communities from Stordalen Mire, Sweden - P3-2 metaG (Illumina Assembly) | ecosystem: Environmental > Terrestrial > Soil > Wetlands > Permafrost | place: Sweden: Stordalen... | reverse complement strand
TCGTTCAATGCGAGGATCACGCAACTCAGCAAAATACTTCAGGGGATTGTTCATTCCCCCTTCTTAACTATTTCCACCTCCCTGCATATAGCAAGCTATGGACATTTATATGCGTCGGCCCTGCCCCCTGCTCCCTCCGAATCTTCAGATCTACAGGTGTTGTACTAGTGTCGACTGAAACTGTGTCACTGCTATTCCTGCTCCCGGTTTGACTTCCCAACGCTGGTTTGCTCAGATAACCTTTCGGGCTGTTGGCGATACAAGGAAGAGCGGGAACGCACAATGAAAGTCTTGATCCTCGGTTCGGGAGGCCGCGAACACGCGCTGGCCTGGGCGGTAAAGCGGAGTGAGCGGGTTACCGAGGTGGTGTGCGCCCCCGGCAATGGCGGCATGGCCCAGATCGCCCGCTGCGTTCCGGTGGATCTCAAGGACCTGGACGCGATGATTCGCTTGGCCGTGGATGAACAGCCGGGCCTGACCATTGTTGGCCCGGAGCTGCCGCTCTCTCTGGGCATTGTGGATGCTTTGCAGGAGCGCGGCCTGCGCGTCTTTGGGCCTACCAGGGCCGCTGCCATGCTGGAGAGCAGCAAGGCTTTCGCCAAGCGCTTCTTGCAACGGCACAACATCCCCACGGCCAACTATGCTGTTTGCGTTACCCCCGCCGAATTCGACAAGGCTGTCGAGATCTTTCGTGCGCCGATCGTGGTGAAGGCCGACGGGCTGGCCGCCGGCAAGGGCGTCATCATCTGCCCGTCGCGGCAGGTCGCCATCGAAGCAGCGCAGGGGCTATTCAGCGGCAAGTTGCTGGGCGAGGCTGTGCATCAGGTAGTGATCGAGGAGTTCCTCGAGGGCGACGAGGTGAGCTTTCTCTGCCTCTCTGACGGCAAAGATGTGGCTCCGCTTGCGCTGGCGCAGGACCACAAACGCATCGGCGAGGGCGACACCGGGCCGAATACCGGAGGCATGGGCGTCTACTCGACCGATGGGCTGCTCGACGCTGGCATGAAGGAGTGGATTCTGCGCCACATTGCCGAGCCGACCGTGAGGGGTATGGCCCAGGAAGGCACGCCTTTTGCCGGGGTCCTTTACATCGGCCTGATGATGACGGCACGTGGCCCGCAGGTGCTGGAGTTCAATGCGCGCTTCGGCGATCCTGAGACGCAGGCCATTTTGCTGCGCCTGGAGAGCGATCTGGTGGACGCGCTCGAAGCCTGCATCGATGGCACCCTCGCGGAGACAGAACTGCGCTGGACACCCGGCGCATCGGCCTGCGTGGTGGCCAGTTCCGCAGGCTATCCGGGGAGCTACAAAACGGGCTTGCCCATCGCCGGGCTCGATGCCGCGGCCAAAGTGGAGGGGGTGGTGGTCTTCCACTCCGGCTCATCGCAGACGGGCGGACAAATTCTCACAGGCGGAGGGCGCGTGCTGGGGGTTACCGCTGCCGCGCCCTCGCTGAAGGAAGCATTGGGACGCGCTTACCGAGCTATGGATGAGATTCACTTCGACGGAATTTATTTCCGCCGCGACATTGGCCATCGGGCCCTCAGGAGAACACCATGACACCCGCTCTATCTTTCGAAGAACTGCTTGCCTGGAGCGACGAATCGACCCAACGATGGTTTCAGTTTCTGGCCGAAAATCCGGCTGTTCTCGATCTGCCTTGCGGCATCTACGGAACAAGCAATGTGCTTGGATTGGTAAGGCACATTGTCGTGGTTGAAATGCGCCACGCGCAACGTCTCTCGGGCGAGACGGTTTATACCTATGAGCAGTTTCCGGACGGACCTCTCGATGCGCTACTGGCCCTCCATGCCGAGGCGATTGCGCGCTTTCGCAAATTGCTTGCTGATCCCACGCAGGATTGGGCGGCAGAGATGGAATTCGTGACATTGACTGCGGGCACGCTGCGCTCGTCGCGCAGGAAACTGCTGGCTCACACGCTGCTGCATGCAGTGCGCCACTGGGCGCAACTCTCGACGCTGACCCGAGCCGCCGGCTTCCCAACGGGCTTTGCGGGCGATCTGCTGCTTAGCTCGGTTCTACGGTAGTAGTCTCGGCCTCGGAAACTGGCTTCAGTTTCTGGAAACAAGACCGGCAGAGAACCGGCCTTCCCTGCGTGGGCTTGAAGGGGACCGTAGTCTCCATCCCGCACTCCGAGCAGGTCGTCCGCGTCTCAGAGCGAACCCTCTGACTGCCGCGGGCGCGCTTGGCCTTGCACTGCTTGCAGTGCTTGGGGTCGTTGGTGAACTGTTTGTCGTGGAAGAACAACTGTTCGCCGGCTGTGAACACAAACTCGGCGCCGCAATCGATGCACTTCAATGTTCTGTCGGTAAATTCCATGGCCGGTTTCCCCGTGACAGGGAATCACCCCGAAATCGGCCATGCTCAATAAGACTTGCCGGTCCCGTATCCCTGTCTTCGTACGTCTTTCCACAACAAGGGCCCGGGCCGCTCTATCTAAAGCGGCTATTTCAATGTCTCCCCGCAAATCGGAAGACCTGGCTACCACGAACACGCTCAGCGCGTGAAAAGGTGGTTCAGTGAAATAAAAGACAATCGTAAAGCGCCGCCCCTAGCCGTTAAGTGCTTATCGGAATCTTCCGCATTTTGTTGAGCGGGAGCCGATGGGGCGGCGCGTGTTACGAATGGTTTGAAGCTAGTCGGCCTCTTTACGAGCCTTCTTGCGATTCCGCTTGCGCGCCAAAGCCGCCTTTACGCGCTTCTTCTCGCCGGGCTTCAGGTAGTAGGAGTGACGCTTGACTTCCTTGATGATGTCCTCCTGCTGTACCTTCCGCTTGAACCGGCGCAGCGCATTTTCGAGCGGCTCGCCTTCTTGTACGCGAACCTCTGCCAAAAAATCCCACCTCCAAGCCTGCCAAAGGGGCTAATTGCTATGATACCGGGAATCTCGGAGTTGCGGTCAAGCCCGGACCCATTTCACCGATAAAATCCTTTTGTTGCAACGGAATTTGGCCCGATTTGGCTCTCCGCGCCGTGATCCCGGCTGATTTGGGCACTCTCGGCCCTTGACTCGCAGACTCCTGGGCGCCCCGCAACGGTCTTCTCTTGCCCCGGTTGACCGACAAAATGCAATAAACTTGCCTCTGAGGCATTGAATTCATGATCCGCAGCTATCAGGGGCGCTCGCCCCAGATCCCAGCCAGTTGCTACGTAGATCTCTCTGCCCAGCTCATTGGCGATGTCGTCCTTGGCGAACGCTCCTCGGTCTGGATGAACGCCGTGTTGCGTGGTGACGTAAACTCCATCCGCGTCGGCGCAAACTCGAACGTCCAGGACTGCGCCGTTCTCCACGGCCAGCGCAACCTTTACCAGGTGATTGTGGGCGACTGGGTGACCGTCGGCCATAATGCCACCGTGCATGGCTGCGTGGTCGAAGACGAAGTGGTCATCGGCATGGGCGCCACGATCCTCAACAACAGCCGCATCGGCACCGGCTCCATCATCGCTGCCGGCGCAGTGGTCCCGGAGCATACCGTGGTGCCGCCAAGGACACTGTGGGCCGGCGTCCCGGCCAAGATGCGCCGCGAGTTGGGGGAAAAGGACCGCGCCCTCATCCTCGAATATGCCAAGAACTACTTGGACTACGTGGAGATTTATCTGAAGGAACCACCGGCTGCGACCTAAACCGGCGGCGGATTGCGCTCTGGAAAGTTCCGCTGGTGCCAGTAGGGGTAGATTGGCGTGACCGCGCTGGCTTTGTCCAGCTTGGCCACCTGCTCCGCAGTCAGGTTCCAGCCAGCCGCTGCCAGGTTTTGCCGCAACTGCTCCTCGTTCCGCGCGCCGATAATGACCGACGAAACCGTTGGCCGCTGCAAGAGCCAGTTCAGAGCCACTTGCGGAACCGTCTTGCCCGTTTCGGCGGCGACTGCGTCCAGAGCTTCCACGACCGTGTAGAGAAATTCATCGGAAACCTGCGGTCCGGCATCGGCGGTCTTGTGGAGCCGGCTCACCTCAGGCACCGGCTGGCCGCGGCGAATCTTGCCTGTTAGCCGGCCCCAACCCAGAGGACTCCACACGAGAGCGCCAACTTTCTGGTCGAGGCCGAGCGGCATCAGCTCCCACTCGTATTCGCGGCCGATCAGGGAGTAGTAGATCTGGTGGGCCACAAAGCGCGTCCAGCCATAGCGATCGGCCACGGCCAGCGATTTCATCAGGTGCCAGCCGGAGAAGTTCGAGCAGGCGATGTAGCGCACTTTGCCCTCGCGGACAAACTTGTTCATCGTGTCCTGGACCTCTTCGATGGGCGTGAGTGCGTCAAAGCCGTGCAGGTGATAGATGTCCACGTAGTCGGTGCCCAGGCGGCGCAGGCTGGCTTCGAGCGCGCGGCGCAGGTGGTAGCGCGACGAGCCCCGATCGTTGGGACCGTCGCCCGTGGGGAAGTAGGCTTTGGTGGAGATCAGCGCCCGGTCGCGCCTGCCATCGAGCGCTTTGCCCAGAATCTCTTCGGAACGGCCATCCGAGTAGCCGTCGGCGGTATCAAAGAGGTTGACGCCGGCATCGAAACAGAGGTCGAGCAATCGTCGCGCTTCGGCTACGTCGGTCTCGCCCCAGGCTTTGAAAAACTCGTTGCCGCCGCCAAAGGTCGCGGTGCCGAAGCTGAGTGCGGAAACTTTGAGGCCAGAGCCTCCGAGAAGTCGATATTCCATGGTGGTTTGGATGCGGGAAGGTAAGGGAGGATGCAGGGGTGGCCGGCGGAGCGAAAGTGTCCGTGCGGGTGGCCTGGAGACTGCGAAACATGCCACTCCATGAACTGCATCGCGCCCCTACAGCTTGACAACGAAGGAGCCGTGGAATACACTGTAATTACAGTAGAATACACAGTTAGTTGAAGTCTAGAGCGTGTTATTTAGGAGCAGGGGTGAGTGAACAGGGATTGGCTTTCGATTGGGATGCCGCGAATCTGGACCATATTGCAAGACACAATGTAACGCAGGAAGAAGCAGAGCAGGTGATACTTGGATACTCGCTCGATATAGAGATGCAGATTGCGGAAGACGGCAGCGGAGAAGAGAGGTTGCAGCACCTCGGAGAAACAGCGCAGGGCCGAATTCTGCAACTGATGACAACATGGCGCGACGGAAAAGTCAGAGTGATTTCCGCATGGGATGCGCCCAAGGCATTGAAGTTGTATTATCTGGCCGAAATGAGGCGGTTGTATGGAGACACTGAAGATTCCGAAGTTTGAGAATGAGACAGACGAGGCTAACTGGGCTTACGAGAACCGTGAAGGTCTGGCTGCGGAGTTCCTAAAAGCGGCGAAGGAAGGCCGAGTGCGGCAGGGAACTCTGAAGCAACGCGGCGTCACGCCACCGACCACTATTCGCCTTGCTCCAGAGGATATGTCACGCGCTCGAACGTTGGCCGAGCGCCGAGGACTGCGCTATCAGACCTATCTTAAGATGCTGATTCATGAGGCGCTGGAACGCGAGGAGCAGCTAGCGAGTTGAGGACAGGTCGTCTTCATCAACTTCAAAGCCCCCGGGGCCGGACTGGCAGACGCGGATTGATGGGGCTTTGCTGGAGTCGATCAAGAGGCGGGTATAGATGCCATTTAGACTAGAAGGTTATGAGCACACTGAAAGCCGTTCGCGGCACACGCGACCTGCTGCCGCCGGAGACGGCCCTCTGGAACCGCATCGAGGCTACCGCCCGCGCCGTCTTTGCCCGCTACAACTTCGGCGAGATTCGCACGCCCGTTTTTGAAGACACGGCGCTCTTTGCCCGTGGCGTGGGCGAGGAAACCGACATCGTCTCGAAGGAGATGTACACGTGGGAGGACGGCGAGCGCTTTAACGAACTGCGGATGATTGTCGACTGGGAATCACGGAACAGGGCAGATGATCCGACGTACGTCCAAGCTGGGCGCGCACACGTTGAACGCCTTTCGCCGCTGTTGACGCTACTAAATGCCATTGGGGTTCAGCGTGAGGTCACTTGGGGAGTCGCGCTCTCAGGGCAGCAACTCCCAGGAAGCGCACCTGAATTTGTTTGTTTCAGGCCAAGGATTTCCGGCGAGGCGATATCCGCGCTTCTGAAGGCGAGGGAACTTGCCAAATCCGACCCAGCAAGCCACCTTCGGCAGACCCATGTTCGATTGCGGCTGGTTGTGCCAACCAATGCCGCTGATAACCGTTGGATTGAGAGACACGATGTCACAATTGAATGGTTTGAAGGCAACTTCTTTGACTCCGCCCAGTCGCTGACCTTGCGGCCGGAGAACACCGCCGGAGTAGTGCGCGCTTACATCGAGAACAAGCTCGGCGAAGCCGGCCAGTTGCAGAAGCTCTATTACATCGGTCCGCAGTTCAGGCGCGAGAGGCCGCAGAAGGGGCGCTACCGGCAGTTCTATCAGATCGGCGCGGAGGTGATTGGGCCACCGTCGGCAGGGAGCGAAAGCCCCGTGCGAGACGCCGAAGTGCTGGAGATGCTGGCTACGCTGCTGGACGAGCTGGGCATCACGGGCTGGACGCTGCACCTGAATTCCGTTGGGTCGGCAGCCGACCGCGCCCGCTACAACGACGCGCTGCGCGCCGCGCTCGTTCCGGTCGTCGGCAAGATGTGTGTGGATTGCCAGCGGCGCGCCGTCACTAACCCCCTGCGGGTGCTGGACTGCAAGGTTCCCGAAGATCAACCGATCATCGACACGCTGCCGGTGATTGCCGACTCGCTGGATGAAGAGTCAAAAAAACACTTTGCCGCGGTAACGGCAGCGCTCGACGCGGCGAGCGTTCCGTATACGCGCAATCACCGGCTGGTGCGCGGGCTGGACTACTACACGCGTACCACCTTCGAGTTCATCCATGGTGGACTCGGTGCCCAGAACGCACTGCTCGGCGGCGGGCGCTACGACGGGCTGAGCGAGATGCTGGGTGGGCCAAGAGCGCCGGGGATCGGCTTTGCCATGGGCGAAGACCGGCTGGTGTTGACGCTGCTGGCTCAACTCGACCAAAAGGCTGCCCCACCGCAGGTGGCTGATGCATTCATTGCTCCGCTGGGCGAGGGACTCAATGCTGCCGCACTTGTGCTGGGCCGCGAATTGCGCCAGGCCGGGCTGCGCATTGAGCTGGGCGATGGCAGTTTTCGGCTGAAAAAATCCTTTGAAGCCGCCGACAAGACCGCGCGCCGCATCGTCATCCTCGGCGAAGACGAGCTCCAATCCGGTATTCTGACGGTGAAGACCTTCGCCACCGGGATACAGACCAAAGTTCCTCGCACGGAGCTGGCTGTCTTCCTCAACCAATGAACCGGCGGCAGATGAAGTTTGTGGTATCCCACCCTTCGCAAAGGGCGCGAAGGATGGGGCACCCGCAGCTCCCTCAGGGGCTAAAGCCCTGATGTTTTACGGTCCTTATCGGCACGACTGAAGTCGTGCCCTGACACAAACCAGATTTTCGAAACATGCTCGAACAAAACCAGCAAGCGCGTAAAGGACATAGGTAGTGCTCGATTTTCTAGGTAGTCTCGAACGAACGCATTATTGCGGCGATCTGCGCTCGGCTCACGCTGGGCAGTCTGTGGTTTTAATGGGCTGGGTCAACCGCCGCCGCGACCACGGCAACCTCATCTTTCTCGACCTGCGCGACCGCTCCGGCATTGCGCAGATTGTGCTGGACAAGGAGCTGACCCCCGACGGCCACTTGAAGGGCGAGCAAGTGCGGCCCGAGTATGTCGTCGCCGCCGTGGGCAAGGTGCGGCTGCGCGATCAGGACGCCATCAATCCCAAGATGCCCACCGGCGAAATCGAGATCGAGGCCACGCAGCTACTCGTCTTGAACGACACGCGGCTGGCGCCGTTTTCGCCCTCTGAAGAAGCCATCCAGAACGAAGAAGTTCGCCTTAAGTATCGCTACGTCGATCTGCGCCGCGCGGAGATGCAGCACAACTTCCGGTTGCGGCATGACATCACGCTCGCCATCCGCGACAACCTCAGCCAGCAGGGCTTTCTGGAGATTGAGACGCCTATCCTGACCAAGAGCACGCCGGAGGGGGCGCGCGATTTTTTGGTGCCCAGCCGCGTACATCCCGGCGAGTTTTATGCGCTGCCGCAGTCGCCGCAGATCTTCAAGCAGATTCTCATGATCTCCGGCTTCGACCGCTATTTTCAGATCGCGCGGTGCTTCCGCGACGAGGACCTGCGCGCTGATCGCCAGCTCGAATTCACACAGGTCGATCTGGAGATGAGCTTCCCTCATCAGGAGTCCGTCTTCGCTGTCGTCGAGCAGTTTTTGGCCGCAGGTTTTGCAGCGGCTGGCGTCACGCTGCCTACGCCCTTTCCGAAGATCACGTATGACGAGTCCATGCGGCGGTTTGGCAGCGACAAGCCCGACCTGCGCCTCCCGGGACTCACCGATGTGCGCTCAGCTTTTGCGGACGCGGCGCTCGCCACGCTCCAGATCGACCCCGCGCTGCCTGTCGTCGCGTTCCGCATTCCCAACGTCGGCGAACTGAGCCGCAAGGAGCGCGAAGATAACCATCCCCTCTTCGATTTGAAGAAGGGCGCTAAGTTTATTGACGATTTCAAGCGGCTGGCCAAGGGATTTCCCGAAGCTGCTGTCAAGGTGCGCGAGCTAGCCGGTGCTGCGGAGGCCGACTTTGTGATCATTGTTGCCGGCGATCCCGCCCACCCGGTCAAGGCCAGCGACACCAAGTTTGAAGGGCGGCTGAGCGAACGCGAGATCAACGTCTACTCCGCCGCTGGAAATTTTCGCACCGAGCTGGCCAAGAAGTATGCGGAGAAGCACGGGGCCTTCGACATTACCGAGGCTGTTATCCACCCGGACAGGCCAATAAGCGGCGAGGCGATGGCGGGCGTATTTCCCTTCAATCCCATCTGGATCGTCGACTTCCCCATGTTTGAATACGACGCGGCCATCGCGAAGTGGATGCCCGCGCATCACCCATTCACCGCGCCGCATGAGCACGACATGGCCAACCTCATCACCGATCCGGCCAGTGTGCGCGCCAACTGTTACGACCTGGCCATGAACGGCCTTGAGCTCGGCTCCGGCTCCATCCGTATCCATCGCAAAGACGTGCAGCAGCAGATCTTTCAGTCGCTGGGCATCAGTGACGAAGAAGCGCGCGCCCGCTTCGGCTTCTTTCTCGAAGCGCTCGAATACGGCGCGCCGCCCCACGGTGGCATCGCACTGGGTCTGGATCGCATCGTGATGCTGCTGGCTGGCGCACCCAGTTTGCGGGAGGTCATCGCCTTCCCGAAGTCTGCCAAGGCCATCGACCTCATGGCCGACGCGCCGACGACAGTGACCGACCAGCAGTTGAGGGAACTGCATATCCGGGTGGCGCGGAAGAGCTAGCGGGCGCCCATAGCTTCGCTGAAACATGAGTGTGTCGGTTCGAGGAGATCCCTCAATCCACGAAGGCCACTATACTGGTCGAGACTCGTTGAGGCGGAAATCTATCGATGGATCATCTCTGGACTCCCTGGCGGTATGCCTATGTCACGTCGGCGGATTGTACTGTGCGCCCCGGCGTTCCAGCGAGCCTCGCCGCCTGGCCCGGCAACTTGGGCTGCGTCTTCTGCAACCTCATAGGCTCCATCGATTTTGCGATCGCGAACGGCATGAGCGTGGACGAAGCGGAGGCAGCAGGCGGACTCATTCATCGCGGGAAGCACTGCTTTATTTGCCTCAATGCGTTCCCCTACACCTCTGGCCATGTGATGGTGATGCCCTATGCTCACCTCGACCGACTCGCCGCTCTGTCCACCGAAGCCGCCCATGAGCTCATCGATCTGGCCCAGCGCGCTGAACGGGTTCTGCAAAGCCTCTATCGCCCCCACGGCTTTAACTTTGGTTTGAATATAGGCAAAGCGGGCGGCGCGGGCGTCGCCGGACACATTCATTTCCATGCCCTGCCGCGCTGGGCCGGCGACACCAACTTCATGACCACGATCGGCGAAAGCCGCGTTTTGCCGGAAGACCTGGAAACGACGTGGAAGCGGATGCGAGCAGCGTTTGCGGAGCAGCGGAGTTAGGGCGGTTCACCGTGGCGGATGGCCGGCTACAAGATGGCCAGCTTTGATCGGGCGTAGGGAGCAGCCTTCAGGCCCCTGAAGGCGGGTTTGGTGACTCAGCGAGTTTTTTCGCGCGCCACAGAGATCCCTCTAGGGAGACGACTGACTTCCGCGCCACGGGCATTGCGGGCGCAGCGGCATGAAGCCCGGCAAAGAAGGCCTCGCGCACCTGCGTCATTTGCTCAACGATGCCGCCGGTCCAGGCCACGGGAACCTCGCCCACGATTCCGTGCTTGGCGCGCAGCTTGGCGCGCACCAAAAGTACAAACTCCACCAGGTCGGCCGCGGCCTGACGCAGAACTCCCAACGCGACGGGATCTCCGGCATCAGCCAGCGCATGGATGGCGGGCGCCAGTGCGGCAAAGTCCTGTCCTGGTTCGCTGTTGCCTAGATTCACGAGGTCTTCAAGAGTGTGTGTTCCCCAGATCTCGCCCACCTTCTTGAGAATCTCTGTCGGCTCCTCGCGGTCGTAGGCGCGGAGCGCCCGGCGCACGCTGTGCAGCCCGATCCAGTAACCAGAACCCTCGTCGCCCAGATGCGAACTCCAGCCGCCGGCGCATTCACGGCTGCCGTCGGGCGAGCGGCCAATGGTATTCGACCCGGTTCCGGCGATCTGCAAGATTCCCGGCCCGCCTTGAAAGGCAGCATCCAAGGCGATTACCTCATCGCCGACGACTTCGGAGCGCTCGGCATGAAAATCACGGAGAACCGCGGTGATCCACTCCACCGTTCCGGGCAGGCTGCAACTGGCTACGCCGACTGAAGCCGCATACACTCCGGTTATACCGGCCTGCGCGTACACATCCTTGAGCAGCGCGCGCAAATTCGCCTCGGCAGCTTCGGCGCCCACGCGCAGCCTTTTGATGGAGCCATTTTCGGCGTGAGCCAAAACCCGCTCACCGGCAACAATCGAGGCGCGGGTCCGAGTCCCTCCGCCATCAACTCCAAGGACTACACTCATTTTCTTGCTCCGTCACTCTTTTCGGGGCGGCGGCAACTTTTCGCTCACCGTCTCCGCAGAACTTGCCACTGGCTTGATCTCCATCGTTACCACGCAGTTGCGCCCATTCTCCTTGGCGCGATAGAGGGCGGCATCGGCGGCAAAGATCATTTCCTCTGGGCCGGCCGGAAATCCGGAAGCCGCGCCAAAGCTGGCGGTCACCTGGATCGCCCTCTCCTCGTGCTGGATGCGCGCCGTTTGCACCGCCAAGCGGAGCCGTTCCAGGCGCGAGCGCGCATTGGCGAAGCTCGATCCGGGCAGAATCAGCAGAAACTCCTCGCCGCCATAGCGCCCTA
>Ga0182024_10022535_pt1 | contig 11350 bp, 9 predicted proteins | sample P32metaG_FD_120480 | JGI IMG/M metagenome (GOLD analysis project Ga0182024, IMG submission 120480) | Permafrost microbial communities from Stordalen Mire, Sweden - P3-2 metaG (Illumina Assembly) | ecosystem: Environmental > Terrestrial > Soil > Wetlands > Permafrost | place: Sweden: Stordalen... | reverse complement strand
CGGACCACGACGTCGTGCTGAGCGTGCCGACGCCGCGTGAGCGATTGGACGCGCGCCCATTGCAGTCGCGGGATGCGCACGCGTCGAGGTCGCGGACCAGGATCCACACTCCCTCAATCCATGGGGTCCCACTTTCATTTCCATGAACCCCAGATCCCGGAACGAACTTTGGGCCGGCCGTACTAGCCGGACGTCCGCGTCGATATCCGATTTCCAGGGGTCGTCACGCGCCCGCTCTGCCGTGCGTTTACACCCGTCACTCGGTAGTTGACCGGCGCCCGAGCGCCCGCTGCCGGTTGCTCCATTTGTTTGCGAACACAACCGGCTGGCACGACGCGGGCGTTGCGTCACTTCGTCGGCACCAGCACGGCTGGCGTAACCCCCACGATCAGATGGTGGAGAAAAGTCGAAGACACTCATGTCTTAACGATCGCCTGCTTTCGGAGGAGACGTCACATCGAGGGGTCGGCCGAGAAGTGGCGATGATTCGCGAGGTCACGTAGGCGATCGGATGACCGCGAAATAGATGAAGGCCCAGGTGTAGAGCCCTGAGCCTCCGTGTCGCGCGTGGACGCGGACTGGGCGAAGGTGCCCGAGGGCGCACGGGCGGGGCAACTTCTTCGAGCGCGGCCGTTGAGGTGCGCGCGTTGAGGAAGACGGGGTTTGTACGCGAATTCGTTGCGCCAGGTGCTTGGTGATCGTCTGTTTTTGCAAGCTCCACTATCACGGCCAGGTCTACTGTCCTGGATGTCGCCGAATGGGTGATCGGTTGGCAGGTCGGGCTGCCAATGCACGGCATCAAGCGAGCTTGGAGAGGCAGGGCCCACAACTCCCAACGCCTGTCGCTCAGCAGTTGACGACACGCTATCCGGTGTAACTTCCACGGGGACAAGCGCCACTGGTTGCTTGCGATAGTCACGCTTAGCGTACCGCCGGGCGCTCCGAGCTCTGGTTTCGACAAACTCTCTCGGTTTTTCACGACCCCCCCGCCGTTATTCGTTCACTACGACCCAGAGTCTGCGCACAGCGTCCACACGTAGAGCGAGAGCGCAGGACAACCATCTCCGTGTTGCCGTGTGGGCACGTGTTGTGCACTCCATGCGCCCCTCCGCCAAGCTTGGCGCGATCCTGAAGGGAACGTACGATGCAAATCAGTCTGTGCCCTGACGCCGGCGCCAAGCCGCGCTGGCGCCGGTTTGCCGCGTGCCTGCCGCTGCTTCTCGCCGCGCACATCGCGCTGGCGGTTGGCTGCCAAAGCTCCGGCTCCTCCTCGTCGCCGAATTCGTCGACGTCCGGCGGGTCCACGTCGTCCAGCACGGACGGAGGCGGCGGTGCGGGGAGCAGGGGAACGGGTGCCTCCGGGTCGTCTGGCTCCGGGTCGTCCGGCTCCGGGGGAGCGGGCACGAGTGGAGGCTCCTCGGGAGCCGCGAGCAGCTCCGGTGGGGGCGACGGCAGGAACACTGGCGCTGGAGCGCGCCTGATTCAGAACTTCAACCAGTCCTGGAAGTTCACGCGGGGCGACTTCATGGGCGCCCAGATGAACAGCCAACAGCGATCGCATCGACAAGATCGGCGACGTGGCCGGTTACAATGGGGACGGCGCGGTCATCTCCCTGTTCCAGGACCCCGGAATCCCTAATCTGGTGTCGGAATACGGCAGCGTGACGGCGACTCGGCCGGGCAACTACGACCCGGGTTGGGGTCAATTGCAGACCACAAACAACCTGCCCACCCAATACCCCTGGCGCAGCGGGGAGGCCATCTGGTGCATGCTCGATCACGGAAGCCTTGCGGGAGCTGATTTAGAGACGATGGGCATTGTCGACTATTTTCGCATACCGAAGCGGGCCTGGTATTGGTACCGCAATGCGTACGCGAACGTCCCGCCTCCGACGTGGCCCTCGCCAGGCACTCCTTCAGGGTTGACGCTCACGGCGAGCACTACGACGCTCACGTCTGCGGACGGGACGCAGGACGCGTGGCTCAACGTCATGGTCGTCGACTCCAAAGGAAACCCTATCAACAACACCGTTCCGGTCACTCTCACCGTCATCTCGGGGCCCGGAGAGTTCCCCACGGGCCCGAGCATCACGTTCCAACCGCCCTCGAACGACCCGTCGTCCGATATCGCCATTCTCGACGGCCAAGCCGCGGTCGAGTTCCGCACGTACTACTCGGGGACGACTGTCATCACGGCGACCTCGCCCGGCCTCGCGAACGCCAGTGTCACCATCACTTCGCAAGGCAGCCCTGCCTTCGTCCCCGGCCAGACGCCACCCGTCGCGCCTCGCCCCTACATGCGATAAGAATGCACGCTGCGTGCTGGCAGCCGACGCCGGAGGCGACCCAGAAATGCCTTCCACGCACTCCGTGGGACGTCCACCGCCAGCTGACAGTGTCACCGCGTGGAGGACGTTGATATATCCAATATCCCGGTCCGCTGAAGTATCTAAGCCAGCCCGCTCTCGGGTCTTGCGTGGCCGGTACGTTTGCACACGTATGGAACGAAAATGGCATCCAACCATCCGCTGGCGCGCACTCGCCACCCTAACATTGCCTCCGGGAGCACTATGTCGTTACGAGAAGTTTCGAACGTGCGTTTCACGCTGAACGCAGCCGTCGCGCCAGCTTGCGGCAGATCGCGCGGCAGGATCGCGGGCGTTCTTCGTGCGGGAGCGTTCCTTGGGGCGACCTTCGCGTGCGCGACGTCCGGCGCCACGCCGCAGCCGATGATCAACTATTTCAAGCCCATCCCCATCGTGGGGCAGCTTGCGGCAACCGGGTGGGGCTCTGTGGTAGGTCCTCGGGACCCGGAGAACGGCCTAGAAGACCCGTCGAATTACTTTTACTGGGACGGGAAAATCATCAAAGCGAGCGACGGCGTGTACCACATGTTCGCGAGTCGCTGGCCGGCGAGCGGCGGGGTATCCGGCTGGGAGGGTTTTTCGAAGTCCGCGCACGCGACGAGTAGCAACGTGATCGGGCCCTACACGAGCGCGAACGACACCTATTCGTACATGAGCGGGACAGGCCACAACACGACCGCAATCGCGCTCGCCGACGGCACGTACGGGGTCATCGAGAGCGCCATCGTGCCCGGTTGGCTCTTCACCTCCAGCTCTCTGGACGGGACGTTCAACTATCAGACCTCCATCAACTGGAACGCAAATGGGACTGGTCTCAATACGCAGACTTTCAATCTGCAGATCAATATCGGGGAGGACGGCGCATATTGGGTCATTTGCTCTCCCGGGTTCGTAGGGCGGAGCACCACGTTCACCGGGACCTATACGGCGTTGGGGCCGTCGGTCTATCCCACCATTCCCGGCAGAAACCAGAACAATGCGGAGGACCCTGTCATCTGGTATAGCGGATTCTATCACGTCGTGTACGATTACTGAGGGACGCGCGGACCATGTATCACCTCATGTCTGCCGACGGAGTGCACAACTGGATCAACACGGGGATCACCGTCGCCCCGTCGTGCGGCCAGGATCCCATGCAGGGTTGCACGGACACGGAGACCAACTTCATCCGCTACACGGACGGCACGGTCAACCATTGGTACAACATGGAGAGACCGAACGTCGTCCTAGAGAATGGCCACGTCGCCTACTTTACGTTCGCCGTTTCCGACGTTAACAAGAATGGGCAGCCCCCCCCCCCTACCGCGTCGAAAGTCATCGTCGTTCCCTTCGACGGCGTATCCTTCGACTGCGACAATGGGGGGGAAGACGCCGGATGCCCTCCCGACGGAGGCGTAGTCGAGGACGGCGGCGGGGGCGAAGCCGGTGGGGGGGAAGGAAGATCCAGCGGATCGACCGACGGGGGCGCGGGAGCTGATGCGACCGTGAGTTCGTCGTCCGGTGCGGGGTCATCGAGCGGGGCGTCGTCGGGGTCGGGGACGACGAGCGGCACCTCGGGAGGCGGCTATCCCGAGGACGCCGGCGCGACCACCAGCGGGGGAAACTCCTCCGGCTGCTCCTGCATGGTCACGGGCGCCTCGGGCAGCTCGCCCGCCCGGATGCTCCTCGGGGTGGTGTTTGGTGCAGTCGTTTTGGCCCTGCGGCGCCGAAACCTAATCGGCACTCGGCAAAGCTAGGCCATGACGTGGTTCACGACCCGGCAACATTCCTGCAGACGCGAACATGCGCCTCGAAAGGGGTTCGGAGGAACAATGTGTAGAGTCAAGTGGGATTCCAAGAGGATCCCTTCCGGAATGGCGTTGTTGCTGACCGGGCTGGCCGGCGCTGCCCACATTGCTTGCGCCGGAAGCGGTGCCGCCGGTACAGGGGCTGACGGGGGTACGAGCTCCGGCGGGTCAACGAGCTCCGGCGGCTCGACGACCTCCGGTGAGTCGACGACCTCCGGTGGCTCGACGAGCTCCGGCGGCTCGACGAGCTCCGGTGACGCTGGCGATGCGGGGAATGGCGCCGAAATCTACGTCTCCCCATCGGGCAGCGACACCAATGATGGATCCATCGACCATCCCCTGCAAACCATCACCGCAGCGCGCGATTTGGCGGACAAGCTCAAAGTGAACAATACGCCGGTGACGGTCTACCTACGCGCGGGCACGTACTACCTGAGCGCGCCGGTCGAGTTCGGCCCTTCGAACTCGGGGACGTCCACCGCGCCAATCGTCTATACCGCCTACGGAAGCGAGAAGCCGGTCATCAGCGGCGGGATCAAAGTGGCTTCTTCATGGTCGACGTATTCCGGCTCCATCCAGGTCGCCACCATCGCCACCAATCTCAAAGTCGACCAGCTATTCTTGAACGGGCAGCGCCAGGTACTCGCGCGGTATCCCAATTACGATGACACCAAGATACTTGACGGCCACGCAGCCGACTGCATCAACTCCAACCGCGTCAGCCTATGGGCCAATCCTACCGAAGGGCCGGGCTACATCCGCGCGTTGCACGATTCGGAATGGGGGGGCAACGATTACATCATCACCGGGTCGAACGGTACGGCGGTGACCTATAAGTGGGTGGGCGACAATAACCGGGGAAGCGGGATGAACACCAACTACCGCATGGTCGAGAACATCTTCGAGGAGCTCGACGCACCCGGCGAATGGTACTACAGAAAATCTACCGGGCAGCTATTTTTCTATCCGCCGTCGGGGACGGGCCTCAATGGCGCGACCATCGAACTTGCGTCCCAAGACGAGCTGTTCCAAGTGATCGGGACCTCGTCGTCGACTCCAGTTCAGTACCTCACCTTCAAGGGCCTCACGTTTACTCAAACGTACCGCACGCTCTTCAGCAAACCCTACGAGTTCCTGCTTCAAGGAGACTGGGCCATCGCCCGCGCCGGCACCGTGTTCATCACCGACGCCGAGAACATCCGGGTCGACTCCTGCCTTTTCGATCAGATCGGCGGCAATGGTGTCTTCATCAGCGGTTACAACCAGAATCATGCCATCGTCAACAACGACTTCGAGAACGGAGGCGCGAGCTGCGTCGCGATCGTCGGTCTCCAAAGCGCGGTTCGTTGCGCGGCCCCGTCGTTCGGCAACGCGCCGTCCTGCAGCGACCGGACGCCAGGCCCGCTTACGAACGACTATCCGACTTCCATCCTTGTCGAGAACAACACCATGAACAATCTCGGCCGGTTCGAAAAGGAGGTGGCGGGAGTCGAGATGTCGATGACGAGCAAGAACACCGTGCAGTACAACACCATTCACACGATGCCGCGTGCCGGGATCAACTTCAATGATGGTTGTTGGGGCGGACATTTTATCCAGTGGAACTGGGTGTACGATGCGGTGCTCGAAACCGGCGACCACGGCCCCCTCAACGCCTGGGGACGCGACCGCAACCTCATTTGGCAGAACGACCCGACCGCGACGAAACTCGACGCCGTGGACACAACGACGATCCAGAATAACCGATTCGAAGTCTCGCCGCCCTTATTCGGAATCGATCTCGACGATCAGTCGTCGAACTACCTGCAGAAGAACAACCTCCTCATCGGCGGGGGTCTCAAGGTGCAGTGGAATAGGTATAATACGTACGAAAACAACGTCCTCGTCAATGGTGCCGTGATCGACATCGCCAGCCCATGGGCTCAGTCCAACCACGTTATCAAGAACAACATTGTTGTCGGCAACGTCGCTTACTCCCTCTACGGCATCAACAATCTGACCACGGACATCGAGGCGGAGCTTGAGACGCTCGATTACAACCTCTTCTACAATGGCGGCCAGAATCCAAACATCTGTCAGTGGCTGGAAAGAAGTAACTTTCTCTTTACGTGGTCGCAGTGGACGGCGGCCGGACTCGATACTCACTCGGTCCTGGCAGACCCGATGTTCACGAACCCGAACGGGGGAGACTACAGCGTGCAGGCCGGCTCGCCGGCGCTGACTCTCGGGTTCACCAACTTCCCCATGACCGGATTCGGTGTGAAGTCGGGGCCCCAAGGGCCGGTAGGGCCGATGCCCGAGACGACGAAGAACTGAGGCATCTCGCCGCTACGGTGTCCGCGCGCACCGGAACCCAAAACTTTGCTCGGCGTCGGTCGCGTACAAACCTTCGTTGCGGTAGGAAGACATCAAGTCGAGCGTGGCGCTGTCTTCGAAGAAGCCGCCCCGGATCTCCCGCGTGATGCTGGAGCCGCCGGCGAGGAAGGCGCAATCCGTGCAGAGGTCGACGTAGGGCGCATTGATGTCGAGCATCCACTCGTCCAGTTCTCCGACCAGATCGAGCTGGCCCCAGAGCCCTGCGCCGAGCGTTGCGTTGCCCACCGGCGCGATGTTGGTCGCAGCGGCGCAGCTGCCCGGGCCGGTAGGGTAGTTGCAGTCGTAGATCGCATACTGATTCGCCGTTCCCGGCGCCGTCGAACCCCACGGGTACTCGCGCTGCTGGCTTCCCCCGGCCGAGGCGTACTCGAACTCCGCCTCGCTCGGCAGAAACCCTCCGTCCCAGATGCAGAACGCGTAGGCCTCGTACCAGTTGACGCAGTTCATCGGAAGCCCCTCCTGGGTGCCAGCGGTGCTCGTCCACGTCGAGTACGTCGGGTTGCAAGAGATCAGGTTTTCGTTCGTCGGCATGATGTTGCTATTGTCCGACGTGAGCCACCCGGTCTCGTAGTTCGCGGGACTGCCAGCATCCGGGGGATTACCGCTGTCCACGAGGCCTTTGCCGCCGTTCAGATGCGTGTGCTTGCCCGATCCAGCCGGCGGCGCGTAGCCGGAGCCTCCATTCCATGCTGCCACGAAATTACGGAACCGGCCGACCGTCACCAGGTACTTGTCCAGGCGGAAGTCGCTGACGACCGCAGGCTCAGCCTCGCCCGTGGCGCCGCTGCCGTCATTCGTGTACGTGGATAATACGCTCCGCAGGGCACTTCGAGGCTCGTGCAGCAGCTCTCGTGGCTTGACCCGCAGGCGGTCAGACCCGCACCGCTCGACGCGCAGCTCGGCGGCGCGGCGCAGCCCCCATCGGCGCACGCCGCCGCCGACGTCGAGCAGACGGCCGCCGCCGCGGCGTCCAGCGCGGGCGGCGCCGCATTCTGGCCGGCGGCCACATCCTGCGTCTTCGCCGCGTCCCCAATCGATGCCCCTGCGTCTTTGCCGCTCGCCGCGTCGCTCGTTGGCCCCCCGTCTACTGCATTCGCCGGCGTGGATGACCCGCACGAGCCGGCGGCGAAGGCGGCGAGAGCCACCGCGAAAAGGAAAGCGGCGCCGCGGCGGCCATCGCCATCCATTGCGTAATCCATCTATCGAAACCCTGCTTTCAGTACACGCCGAACTCGGCGATCGCGGGGATGGCGCTGGCCGAATCGATGACCAGTGCGATGGCGTCGGCGGTCGTCTGGTTGAGCTGCCAGAGCTGCCGCTGGCCGATGACGGTCCCCTGCACCTGTGTAGCGAACATGTCGGAGGGCGTGCTCCAGGTACCGTTTCGCTTGATCTCCACGTGGTATCCGGTCGAGCGCTCGCCGAGCTCGATGGGTTCGCGAATGCTGATCACTTGGAACGTGATCGGGGAGGGCGGATCCACTTCGAGCCGCGCCGTCGTCTTCCCGTCGGCTGCTGCCCAATACGTACAGATGTCCCCGTCGACGGCTTTGGTCGTGTCGAAGCCCGCCGTCGCCCACGTCGAGTCCGCGGTCACGGGCTGTCCCTGGAGTAGGTCCTTCTGGTAGAGCGACGAGTACCACGTCCCGAACTGCTGGAGCAGGGTGACGTCCTGCGGGTCGAACGCCCCCGTGTTGGATGGCGGGACGTTGAAGATGAGCGTCGAATTCATTCCGACTGTCTGGAAGTAGACGGACTGCATCTTGGCGAGGGACATTGGCGATTGGTTCGGGTGCCAGAACCAGTTCGGTACCCGATCCGACACGTTCGATTCGTACGGACACCAGCGGCCCGTTCCGCCTCCGCAGTTCGCGAGGTCGAGGCTTGACGTCGTGCGACTCGCCGCTCCGTTCTCATTGCCTATCCACTGGATGTCATTGTAGGCAGGCGGCGTTTCCATCGAGGCCTGCGAGACGATCTCCGGCCCCGCCCACACGAGGATCTCGGGTTGCAGCTGTTTGGCGCGCTGGAAGACCGCCTTCCAGTCCACCGTGGCGGGATGGCCGGCCGATCCCGGCGAGTTGAACCCGTCGAGCTCGAGCTCGTAGACGGGACCGTAATTGGTCAAAAGCTCCGTGAGCTGGTTCTCGAAGTAGGTCCCGTAGCTGCTGCTCGCGCTGGGGGCGTGCTGATCCCACGGCGCCAGGTAAATGCCGACTCGCATGCCTGCCGCGTGCATAGCGTCCGTCCACATCTTGACGAGGTCCCCATTGCCGCCCATCCAGGGGCTTTGCTTCACCGAATAGTTGTTGCAGTAGTTCGTAGACGCCGACGGCCACAGGCAGAAGCCGGTACTGTGCTTGGTGGTAAGCATTGCCTGACGGAAGCCGGCGGCCTTGAGCGTGCTCACCCACGCGTTGACCGTCTCCTGGGTGAGGTTGGTAGGGTTGAAGACCGAGGGCGGATCCGAGGGGTTGCCCTGCTCGGTGCCGTCGAACGTGTCCAGGCCGAAGTGGATGAACGAAGTCATCTCGGTGTGCTGGTAGGTGGCTTGCGCGGGGCTCGGAGCCGCCTGAGGGGCGGGGGGGCCACCCGTGTTCGTTCCGAAGAGACTCGGGCAGGTCGGGATTCCCGCGTATTCCCCTGCGTCGACTTCTGACGACCCCAAGGACGACGAGCCAGAAGAGGTGCTTGCGGCCCCGCCGGACCCTGAGGAGCCTCCCGAGCTCCCGGTCGCTCCCGACGAAGAGCCGATCGAAGTCGAGAGTCCCGAGGACGAACCGGACGAACTGCCGGACCCCGCCGTGGACGACGTCCCCGTCGAGGACGCGCTCCCATCCGGCCCTCCGCTGCTGCTCGTCGAGCTGCAGCCGCAAAGGATTGGAAGGACGGTTAGCCACAGAGCGGAACTGCGGATCGATAGGTTCATTTGTTCGCGTCCGTATGTGTCGCGGGCATTGGTATGTGTCGCGGGCATTGGTGCCGAACGCATGGCCCGTGCCAGCCGCGGCGCTTCACAAATCTGGAGACTTTCCGCGTCACCTTTTGGGGAGTTGTCAATCGCCGGGTGACACGTCAACGGGGGGTGAAAAACGTCGAGTTACATGCACCGACTGCGACTCGACTGCAGTCATCCACGAGTTCCCGTTGGGCGAGACGGCAATAGTGTGACGGTGGTTTCCAGTCGGCGGGAAACTTACCTCGAGTTCGCGGAGTGGCTCGACTCGAGGTTCACCTCCCGTGGGGGCGAGGTCCTTGGAGGTCAGATCGCGGATCCTGTTATTCCCATCGAGATCGCGATGAACTTTGTCGCGTCGAGAGCGTTCCAAAATCTTGGCGCGCTCGTATTCGGCGATCATGCCCCGAGGATCATCACCTGGCTTACGCTGTCACCCCTGGATTGACGACGGCGTGGACAGAACCCGATTCTTGTCGAGGTTCCCGGCAGGCATGGCACGTGCTTAGCATCCGGCAAGTCATGAAACACGCGGCAATGGCCATGCTCCTCGCGACCGCCGGCGTGGCGGCGGCCGCGCAAGGGTGCCGTACACGCTGCTCTCGGGCTGGGCGAGCTTCGTCCCCGGCGTACAGACGACGATCATGACGATCGAGCAAGGCGGCCCGCCGCTCTTTGGGGAGAACAACCTGCCCGACCCGTGGTCCAGCCCGATCCTGACGCGCATCCAGATGGCGTTCAACCGGTGGCGGTCGCGGACGTCGCCTACTGGGACACCAATCGGACACGCAGGGTAGCCAGAGAGAAACGTGACGCTTTCTATGGGTCCTGATGCAATCCCACTTCCGCCAACAGCGGCACAACAGCATGGTGCGCTAAAAATGACCTTTCGTACCTCCTCTTTCACGCTTGCCATCCTGGAGATGCTCGCTCATGGGAGCACAGCTCTTGCGGCCAGACGAACATCACGATCTCGATGACCGCGCCGGCCGCGACGCCCGCCATCCATAGCCCCGGGGTCATCGGATGGAATCCCAGCACGCCGTTCGTCCACGCCATCGCGGCGACCGGCACGGCGCCCCTGGCGTATTCGGTAACCGGCTTGCCCACGGGCCTGTCCCTGGATGCGAGCACCGGCATCATTTCCGGAATGATGCCGGCAGCGGGTTCCTACCCCGTCATGGTGACCGTGAGCAACGCGATGGGCAAGGCGACGAGCACCCTCACGTTGACCTCCGGGTCCACGATGGCTCTCACGCCGCCGATGGGCTGGAACAGCTACGACTCGTACGGGGGGGACGTGACCGAGGCCCAGTACTTGGCCAATGCCAAGGCGCTCAAGACGACCGTGGCGCCCCTAGGTTGGAACGCGGCGGTCATCGATTTTCATTGGTACGACCCGGAGGATCTCACGGATGCGAACGGGCGCTGGCTGCCGTCGCCTAGCCGTTTCCCTTCCTCGACGGGTGGCGCCGGCTTCAAACCCATTGCCGATCAAGTGCACGCCATGGGCGTGCTCTTCGGGATCCACATCATGCGTGGCATTCCCCAAGTGAGTTACAACGCCAATAAGCCGATTGCGAATTCGAACTATACCGCGCAGCAGGCTGGCAACAACCAGGATACGACCTCGTGGGATCCAACGCACAACTACGGCGTTAAGGGCGACACGCCGGCCGGCCTGGCCTGGTACGCCTCGATCTTCGCCCAGTACGCCTCGTGGGGGCTCGATTTCGTGAAGGTCGACGATTGCGTCGACGCCTATCACCAGGACGAAGTGCACGCGATACGGGCGGGGATCGACATGAGCGGGCGCTCGATGGTGTTCAGCTTGTCACCGGGGCCAAACCCGACGAACACCGTTG
>Ga0182024_10022534_pt1 | contig 11351 bp, 9 predicted proteins | sample P32metaG_FD_120480 | JGI IMG/M metagenome (GOLD analysis project Ga0182024, IMG submission 120480) | Permafrost microbial communities from Stordalen Mire, Sweden - P3-2 metaG (Illumina Assembly) | ecosystem: Environmental > Terrestrial > Soil > Wetlands > Permafrost | place: Sweden: Stordalen... | reverse complement strand
GCGATCGGCGCCAGCCGCGCCGGAATACTCTGGACCGCAACCCCGAAACGCATCATCCCCGCCGTATCGTAACCACCACCCAGCAGCATCTGATAATAGGGCACTTCTTTGCCATCAATCTTACGAGCGTTACCGTAAAATCCCAAATCGGCAATCCAGTGTTGCCCGCATGAATTGGGACAGCCGCTGATCTTGATACTTAGCTGGCGAACTTGTACGTCAGTATGATTGCGTACTGTGTCCGCCAACGCCGCTCCCAGATTCATCGATTTCGTGATCCCCAAGTTGCAACTGTAAGCGCCCGGACAAGTGGTCACGTCGTCGATCTCATGCGCGCCCGCGCCAGCCAGACCAGTTCCATCGAGAACATGGTAGGCCTGCGGCAAAACGCGCAACGGGATGTAAGCCAGGACTAAGTTCTGGTCCACCGTCACCCTCAAGAGCCCGTCGCCGGCGTTCCGCGCCAGATTGCCAAGCTCCCGCATCTGCGCCCCGGTCAAGTTTCCCTGAGGAACCTTCACGGTGACCATGGCGTAGCCCTTTTGCTTCTGTTCCCGGATGTTGGTTTCAAGCCAGTGTTCGTACGCCGGGTTCGAATGCCCGTTTTTTTGCAGAATCGGCAAGAGCGATCCGTCGCCCAATGGTGGTGGCGATGATTGAAAACCACCAAAAGCGTCCGGAACCACTTCAGGCGTTGCGATGCCGCCGTTGGCCAGAATATCCCGGTAATTTTTTTCGATCTCTTCTTTCAACCAATCAAAGCCGCGCTCGCGAAGAACAAACTTTAATCTAGCTTTGTTCTTGTTCTTGCGGTTGCCGTGCTGGCTGAAAAGGCGAATCACGGCTTCGATCCGGTTTACCAAGAGCTCCTCCGGAACGAACTCATCCAGCAGCTGCGCCTCGGTTGGCAAAGGACCCAGCCCTCCGCCTACCACCATGCGAAACCCGCGCTTTCCATCGCGAATCACCGCCCGCAAACCGACGTCGTGGATCGCCCCCAACATGCAATCTTCCTTGCAGCCGGAAAACGCAATCTTGAATTTTCTGGGCAGGCTATCGGTCAGCTCCTTGTGCAGGAACGCAAAGGCTACCTTCTGCGCGTAAGGGTGCACGTCGAAAACTTCGTCTTCCAGCAGACCGCTCAAGGGGCACGCCGTGACGTTACGGACCGTGTTATAGCAGGCTTCGCGCGTGGTCAGGCGAACGTCGGCCAGCCTCTGGAGCAGGTCGGCAACCCGCGGCAGCGGAACGAAGTGATACTGCATGTTCTGCCGGGTAGTGAGGTGGCCCTTGCCGCCCCCAAATTCGTCGGCCACGCGCGCGAGCTGATCCATTTGCTCGGCCGTCATGAGCCCGCCCGGGATTTTCGTCCGGATCATATGGACGTCCGCCTGCCGCTGGCCATAAACGCCGCGGCGCAACCTCTGGGCGCGGAATTCATCGTCGGAGATTTGCTTGGCCATGAACTTTTCCGCGTACGAACGGAAAAGCTCGATATCGGCCCGAACCGTTGCATCGTAAGACGCCTCGGTCGCCTGCTGAAGGCTTTGGGAGTCAAGATCTACAGTTGCGTCAGCCATGCCATTCCCTCTATCTCTATAGAGATTACTATAATTGGGTTGCTAATTACAATCCGGAAGAGTACGGCCCGCGTAGTACTGGAGCCCGTAGCGTCGCGAGCGATTTATTGGGTCAACGCAAGTGACTGAATATAAAGGCATGCTCCTGGCGGACACGGCGCGGTCCAGCTGCGGGTAGACCTGCCAGACAATTTGCAAAATGGATGCGACCACCAGCCCGCTCACTACCCCGACCGCACATGTGCGCCGCCCAGCTTTCTCCAAATAGAGGCAGAAAAACGAACCCAGAACGGCGGGCGCAATCCAATTCAGCGGGAACCTGGCGTGAGCGTGCGAGACCCCGCCGAGCAAGCCTTGCGGGAGCACGCTCAAAATCGCGGGTAGAAAGCAAAACAGCAACGCGCAAACAGCCAGCAGCGAGGCTACTTTGAAGCTTGGCACGCGTGTTTCAGCTAGAGCAATACCCAGCATTGCGGCCACAGCCGGCATCAGCGGCAGCAGGTAGCCCGGCAATTTATTCCTTGCGATGGAAAAGAACAGAAAGCCCCAGACCCACCACGCGACGAGAAAAAGTACACGCCGGTCCTTGTAGACGCGTCTTTCAAACAGGAGAAGCAACAGCGGAAACCAAGGGAAAAAGCCAGCCACCAGCACCGGCAGGTAAAACCAGAATGGCTGTTCATGCTGCAAGACGCTGGTGGTAAATCTCTCGAAGTGATGTTTCCAGAAGAATTCCTCTAAGAAGTGCGCACCGTTGCGCAGTGTCACGGCAACATACCAGGGCAGCGCGACGAGGACGGTAGTGGTAAACAGCAACGCCAGGTCGCGAAGCCGGTGGCGCCAGAGCCAAAGGGCGGGAAGGAAGAGCGCGAGTGGAACGAGTCCTTTCGCCAAAACAGCCAACCCCAACAGTGCGCCGGCAATCAAGGCATCGGCGCGCTTTTGCGAGTTCTTCATGACGAGCAGCATCGCCGCCGCAAATGCCGCCGACATGGGAAGGTCGGTCACAGCCACGTGACTGTACGCCAGCCACCCAGCCGAGGTGGCGAGTATCGCCGTCGCAAAGAAAGCCGCCTGCGCGCCAAACTCACGGCGAAGCGCAACCAAGAAAAAAATTAAGAAAACGACGCTCACGATTGCAACCGGAAGCCGCGGCGCCAAGTCTAGGCCGAGTCCCGCTTTGAAACCAGCAGCAGTCATCCAATAGAGCAGCGCGGGTTTTTCAAACCAGGTTTCGCCCCACAAGCGCGGTGTGATCCAGTCGCTGGTTTCGGCCATGGAACGCCCGATCGCGGCATAGCGAGGCTCGTCGGGCCCGAGCAGTCCGGTGCGCGTGAGGCCGAAAAAATAGAGGAAATATAACGCCGCGCCGCAGACGGCGATCAGTGCCCAGCTCTTCCAGGAGCGCAAACTCCAGTATGCACCCGCGTATATAATTCAGCCATGGGCCTGCTCGAGATCGCCAAACTCCCAACCGCAGAAAATGCCGTCATCCATTTGAACCCCGCGGACAATGTGGCGATCGCGCGCGTCGCGCTTTCCCCTGGGCAGGAAATCCGAGCGGCCGGCCGGTCGATCCAGGTTTCAGACCCTATTCCGGCGGGCCACAAAATCGCGATTACGGCCATGGGCGCGGGCGAAAATGTGTTGCGCTACGGACAAGTGATCGGCCGGGCGCGTGCGCCGATCGATGCGGGCCGGCATGTCCACACTCACAACGTTTCGTTTGAGGAACTGGCGTTCGCCTACGAGTTTCCACAAGCGGAGCTTGCGCCGAGCGAAGCGCCGCGAAATGCGCCGACATTTCTGGGGTATCAGCGTGGGGACGGACGCGCCGGCACTCGCAATTACATCGCTGTTGTCGCGGCCAGCAATTGTGCCGCCCACACGGCCGAATGCATCGCGGCGAGCTTCGACCAGGAAACGCTGCCGCCCAACCTGGACGGCGTAGTCGCATTTCCCCACGGCGAAGGTTGCGGCCACTCCATTGGACCCGACACCGAACAACTGCAGCGCACGCTGGCTGGCGTTCTGGATCATCCCAATGTTGCGGCCGCCATCATCCTGGGGCTCGGCTGCGAGGTGAATCAGATCGATCACTATTTGGGCGAAGGAACCGCTCGGACCAACCGCCTGGTTGGCATGACCCTGCAATCGTCCGGCGGAACGCGCGCCACTGTGGAAGCAGCCCGGAAGGTGATCCACGATCAAATGGAGCGTGCCTCGGCCGAAAAACGCGTTGAAACATCCGCGTCGAAAATTGTTTTAGGGTTGAATTGCGGCGGTTCCGACTCGTTTTCCGGAATCACCGCCAACCCGGCGCTGGGCGTCTGCTGCGACAGCCTGGCTGACATCGGAGCAACGGCGGTTCTCGCGGAAACCACGGAAATTTTCGGCGCCGAGCATTTGCTGGTCAAGCGCGCGCGCAACCGGAAAACTGCCGAAAAGCTGCTCGAGTGCATCGGCTCTTACAAGACTTACCTGAAGCGGTTCGGCGGCAGCTTCGACGACAACCCGACGCCCGGAAACAAGCAGGGCGGGCTGACCAACATCATCGAAAAATCGCTCGGGGCGGTGGCCAAGGCGGGCACTTCTCCGCTGATGGACGTTGTTGATTATGCTGAGCGAATCGACTCGCCTGGCTTCGTTTTTATGAATACGCCCGGTTACGACCCGATCTCGTTGACCGGCCTCGCCGCCGGCGGCGTGAACCTGATCGCCTTCACCACCGGCCGCGGCAGCGCCATCGGATTCCCAACCATCCCCGTAATCAAGATCGCGAGCAACAGCGCCACCTACCAGCGCATGCGCGACAACATGGATGTCAACGCCGGCCGCATCGCCGATGGCGAAAGCACGATCGCCGAGGTTGGCCGCGAAATTTTCGATCTGCTGCTGAGGGTTGCCTCCGGCGAGAAAACATCCAGCGAGCGGTTGGGTCACAAGGAATTCGTGCCCTGGCGCATCGGGCCGGTGCTCTAACTTCCTGGCTTGATCTGGCTGAGCAACACCTGTGCCTGTTTTTCTAGTTCCCCGTGCATCGCGACAACGTTCTTCAGTTGTTGGCTCGCTCCCTGAATATCGCGCTGGCCGATCAACGCCTTCGCCAGATAGAAATGCGCACGCTCCAAATAGGGCGTGTCGCCCGCTCCAACCACGCTGCGCAGTTGTTCTCCGCCGCCAGTGCGATCATTCGTGAGCAACAGGCAAATACCGAGATAAAATCGCGCTTCGACGGAATCCGGATGCGCTTGAATCGCCGCACGCAGTCCCGGAACCGCGCCGGCGTCGTCGCCTTTCAAGTAATGCTGGATGGCTTGCTGAAAATCGCGCGGCTCCGCCACTGCCGGGCTCGCCTGGTAGGACGGTGGCACAAAGCGCGCCAGCAATTCGTAGCGCTCTTCTGAAATATGGCCGGTGATGCTGGGCCGGGCATTGGCCGTTCGACCTTCGCCAGCTTCCTTGCGCGACTCCGACGCCAGCCACGCGAAAACTCCCACCGCCACGCACAGGATGAAAGCAGTGAAGCTATAGATCCCGATCCAGAACCGCGTTGCAGGTTTCAATCTCCACTCTATCGCTACTGCCTATGGGTACGCAGTTCGCCGGTACCAAAGTTCTAAGAATGATTGTAAAGTTCGTTCCCGCGTGGTCCGAACTCCTGATAAATGGCCCCTCAACCGAGGAGGATAGGATGAGAGTCTGCGTTCCCGTGCTGGCCCTGCTGCTTGTAGCGGCTGGAGCGCTGCGGGCCGATCGTCACAAGCCCGATATTGATCCCGAAAGCCCGGATGGAATCCTGATTCAGAGAATCCAGCAGGAACCCACGCTGCCGCGGAAGCAAGCTTTATTGGAGAGGTTTGTTGCGGATTTTCCCAAAGCCAGCTCCATTGCCTGGGTTTACGAACAACTGCTGCCGATTTATAAGGACGCCAAGGATAACGACAAGGTAATCGCAACCGCGGAAGGATTATTGGCGGTTGATCCCAACGATCTGGATTCCGCGCACGACGCTCTGCGCGCGGCCGAAGCAAAAGATGACGCGGACTTGATGTACAAGTACGCGGCGCTGGCGTGGGACATTGCGTCGCGAGTTGCGCAGTCGGCCAAACCTGCCGACCCGGATGAAGCCGCGGATTGGACCAAACAGGTGCAGTTCGCTCACGACGTTCTGGCATATTCCGAATACAGGCTCGCGACGTTGGCCAAATCTCAAACCGACGATCAAAAACGCGCGCAAATGACGCAGACGCTCGAGCAACGCAATCCACAAAGTCAGTATCTGCTCATCACGGAAAAGCCGGTGGTCATTGAACTGGCGTCGCTGGAACCGGGGAAGGCCTTCGCAATCGCCGAACAGGGTTTGCTGACCGATCCCGATAACGAAGACTTCCTGATGACGGTGGCCGATTATTACATGAGCCATGAAAAGGAGCTGCCCAAGGTGTTGAGTTACGCGCTGCGCGTAATCGATCTGATGCGGACCAAGCCGAAGCCGGAAAAAATGAGCGAGGAGGAGTGGGATAAGAAAAAGGCCAAGTTCGCAGGGTTGGCAAACTGGCTGGCCGGGATGGTTTACGGAAAACAGTCGCGCTACGGGCTGTCGGACCGCTATTTGCGCGCAGCCCTTCCGAACGTCAAAGGCGACTCGCGGCTGGTGGCTGCGGCCTATTTCTACTTGGGTTACGACAATTACGCCTTGGCCGGCGAACTGGACGACAAGGGGTTAGCCGCCGAAGCGGTAAGATTCAGCAAACTTTGCGCGGCCATGGATGGGCCATTTCAGCCGCTGGCCCGCAAGAATCTGGAAGCGCTGAGAAACGAATACAACCTCGAATAGCGTCGCGGCGCCGGAGCCTGATTGAGGCTCGATCGCTTGACGACCGATGGTACTCTTATAAGTGGATCCCACGAATCAGGCCCGATCTCGCCCCGCAATTCCACCCACTTGCTTTTGTGCCCTCATTTGTTGCAAGCTGGATGGTTTTCCAACACTGATTGAGTTAAATACATGCGGGTGAGAATCCTGTACCACGATCACTGTTTCGACGGGGCTGCATCCGCTGCGTTCTTCAGCCGCTTCTTTGAGGGCAAGTACGCGCCTGACGCCCAATTCGACTTTACCGGCCTGGCTCACAAGGCTTCCCAGCTTTTTGAGGACAGCTTTTTTGACGGCGACGTCAACGCGATCGTAGATTTCAAGTATTCCCCGGACCCCCGCCTCACGTGGTGGTTCGATCACCACCAGAGCGCATTCTTGAGCCCCCAGGACGCCGATCACTTTCAGCACGACCGCAGCGGGCTGAAGTTTTATGACCCGTCTTTTAGCTCCTGCACCATGTTTATCGCGCACGTCACGCGCGAGAAGTTCGGATTCGAGGCCAAAGATCTAGCCGACTTAGTGAAGTGGGCCGACATCATCGATGGCGCCCGTTACGAGAACGCGCAGGAGGCGGTGGAACTGCGAGCGCCGGCCGCGCAGCTCACGCTGGTGATCGAAAGCGCACAAGGATCGGAGATCATCCACAAGATTATCCGTTGGATGCGGCACTGCCCTCTGAGCGAGATCGTTCATCAGCCCGAGATCCAGCAATTATACGGGCCGCTGCACGACCGGCATATTCGCTCCATCGACATCATCCGGAAGCACGCGCAAACGCAAAATGGCGTCATTTTCTTCGATCTGATCGGCGAAAAGCTGGAAGGCTACAACAAATTCATCCCCTATTACCTGTTTCCCGATTCCACATACACGGTTTCGGTGAGCACCTCGAGTTTTCGCACCAAAGTTTCAGTCGGCTCGAACCCCTGGGTTCCGGAAATTCCCCTGCATAACCTGGCGACGATTTGCGAGCGCTACGGCGGCGGCGGGCATCCTCGCGTGGGAGCCATCAGCTTCGAAATCGGGGCCGTGGAGCAGGCGCGTCAGGTGGCCGACGAGATCCGGCGTGAGCTCGAAACCGAAGCGCCGCTAGGTCAAAAGCAAGCCAACTAAGCCGAGCGGGTCAGGATCGAATCTGTATACGCTCCGGGTGTATACTGACCTGAGGTCCAAGGAGAACCTGCCATGATAAATCGCCATGATGCTAGCGCCACGTCCCGCCGTGATCTGTTTAAGGCCATTGCCGCCGCCGGAGCAGGCGCGCTTTTGCCGGCCACGGGCTTAATCGCGCAGGGGAACGGCAACAATCCCGGACGCATCGATGTACACCATCAGTATTCGTTCATGAAGAACGGCGCTTACGGAACGGGCGCGACCAAGGGGCAGCCGGAGGCGTCGCTGGAGCAAATGGACAAGCATGGCATCGCAACCGCGATCCTCTCGACGGCGGGCTACGGCGACGAGGTCTACGATGGCTCGGAAAATGCGCGAACGCTGGCGCGAAAATCGAACGAGTACGCGGCGAAGCTGGTGGATAGTCACCCCAAACGTTTCGGGTTCATGGCCATCCTTCCGATTCCCGACACCGACGCCGCGCTGCGCGAGATAGAGTTTGCTTTTGACAAGCTGAACGCCGACGGCGTGGGGATCTTGAGCAATGTCGGCGACAAGTGGCCCGGCGATCCCGCCTACTTCCCGGTGTTCCAGGAACTCAATCGACGCAAAGCGGTAGTGTTCATTCACCCGTTCGTGCCGAAATGCTGCCGCGGTCTGGTGAAGGGCGTGCAGGATTACGTGGTAGAGTTCGACTTCGACACCACCCGCGCCGTTACCAGTCTGCTCTACAATGGCGTGCTCTCGCGCTCTCCCGACATGCGGCTCATTGTGAACCACTCAGGCGCCGCGGTGCCGGTATTGTCGGGACGCATCAAGGACCGCGTTCCTGGCGATGAAAGCCGGGATCATCGCGACGCCCCGCGGCTAGGCAAGAACGCCAACATCCCCAACGGCGTGATGTATGAGTTGAAGCGGCTCTACTATGAGTGCGCGCACGCGACCTATCCGGTGTCGCTGGGCGCGTTGCTCAAGTTCGCGCAGACCGACCACATTCTGTTCGGTACCGATTATCCGGCCGAGCCGATGGAGAGCACGCTGCGGGAGCTGGACGCCGCTGGACTTTCGCCGGAGCTGCTGCGGGCCATTGGGCGGACCAACGCCGAGCGGTTGTTTCCGCGGTTCAAGGCGTAATCGCGCGCCTATCTTAGAATCTGCTGCTCGCGAACCTCGGCGTGGTGGCGGACGTCGATGCCCTTAATCAGGAACAGAACGTCTTCGGCGATGTTGGTGGCGTGGTCGGCGATGCGCTCCAAATTATGAGCGATAAACATCAGGTCGACCGCCCGGGGAATGGTGGTGGTCTGTTCCTGCATGAAGGCCACCAGCTCCTTATACACGGCATCGCGAAGGCGGTCCACCTCGTCATCGGAGGTGAGCACGCTGCGGGCCAGCGCTTCGTCGCGTTTGACCATCGCGTCCAGGCTCTTGCGGACCATGTCCTCGGCCAGACTGGCCATTTTGGGGATATCGATCAGGGGTTTTACGGGCGGTTCCCCCATGAGCGAGAGCGAGCGTTCGGTGATATTCACCGCCAGGTCGCCCATGCGCTCCAAGTCGCCATTCATCTTGATGACGGCCGTTAGAAATCGCATGTCGCGCGCCATAGGCTGGTAGAGCGCCAGCAAACGCGTGGCGAACTCGTCGATCTCGATGTCCTTCTGGTTGATCAGAGCTTCTTTCCAAAGAACCTCTTTGGCGGCCTGCTCGTCGCGCTGCACGAGCGAAGCGACGCTCTGATGAATTGCCGATTCCACTAGTCCCGCCATTTCCAGCAGGCGGTTCTGCAGTTCGTCGAGTTCTTCTCTAAAGTGGATCACTGATAGCTCCTGAATCAAAGTCCCGAGCGCATTAGCCGAATCGTCCGGTGATGTAATCTTCGGTCTCCCTTCGCGCGGGGCGCTTAAAAATCACTTCCGTCTTATCGAACTCGACTAGCCTTCCCAGCAAGAAAAAGCCGGTGAATTCGGCCACGCGCGCGGCCTGCTGCATATTGTGCGTCACAATCACTTGCGTGCACTGATCCTTCAGCGCAAACAGCAAGTCCTCGATTTTGGAGGTCGCGATTGGGTCCAGCGCCGAACAAGGCTCGTCCAGCAGCAGAACCTCGGGATCCACCGCCAGCGCGCGAGCGATGCACAGACGCTGTTGCTGGCCTCCGGAAAGCCCGTATGCGGATTGCTGCAGCTTGTCCTTCACTTCGTCCCAGAGCGCGGCGCGTTTCAAACTTTGCTCGACTACTTCCGCCATGGGCCTTTTGCCCGCCAAGCCATTCACTTTTACGCCGTAGGCGATGTTGTCGAAAATGGACTTAGGAAACGGATTGGGGCGTTGAAACACCATACCGACCCGGCGGCGCAATTTGGTCACGTCCAGTTCCAGAACATCCTGGTTATCAAGAAGAACCTGGCCTTCGTAGCGAGCGCTCTTGATGGTTTCGTTGATGCGATTCAGGGTTCGCAAAAACGTCGACTTGCCGCAGCCAGAGGGGCCGATCAGGGCCGTAATGCGCTTCTCGGGAATCTCCAGGTTGATGTCATGGAGGGCATGAAAGTCGCCGTAAAAAAAGTTCAAATTCGACGCCTTCAGCTTGGTTTTTGCCGATCCAGTTTCGGGTTCAGCGGGTGGAGGCGTCGGAGTCGGCGTCATTGGTTCACTGATTTTGGCTGATTCTGGCATGGCTCCCATACACAAGCTTACCCTCTCTGAGTGGCCATTCCTCTCGAAAGAACCCAACGGCAGGCGATGTTGGCTACTAACACGAGCACCAACAGCACGAGACCGGCGGCCCAGGCCTGCCTGTGCCAGTCATCATAAGGCGAAATGGCGTGCGTATAAATCATGACGGACAGCGAGGCGGTCGGCTCGCCCAATTTGCTTGCCCAGTACTGATTGTTGAAACTCGTAAACAGGAGCGGCGCAGTCTCGCCGGCGATGCGCGCTATTCCCAGGATCATTCCGGTGAGAATGCCTTGTCTGGCGGCGGGAACGATGACGGTAAGAATCGTCCGCGTCTTACTTGCACCCAGAGCGAGCGAGCCTTCCCGCAGTGAATCGGGGACGCCTCGCAAAAACTGTTCGGTGGCGCGCAAACCGATGGGGACCATCATCATGCTCAGGGCGAAACCGCCAGCCCAGGCCGAAAAATGGTGCATGGGGACTACGATCACGGTCCAAGCGAAAATGCCAATAACGATGGAGGGAACCCCGTTGAGGAGGTCGGCCGTGTAGCGAATCAACATGGGAATGGCCGTGCCGCCGAATTCCGCCAGATAGATCCCGCCCAGGAAACCGACCGGGATGCCGATGACAGCCGAAATCAGGATCAATACGCCACTGCCCACGATCGCATTGGCCATGCCTCCGCCCGACTCACCTGCCGACAACGGCAGCTTGGTGAAAAAGTCCCAGCTCAGCGACCGCCAGCCGTTGTGGACTAGAAAGCCCAAGATCAGGAACAGCACGGACGAAGTGATTACGGTGCACACGCCCGTGAGCGTGAGCATGGTGTTGTTCAGGGCGTTGCGGCGAGCCGTCCGATCCATTACTTTGATCCTTTCTTGGTGGTAGCGATGATAAGCAATTGAGCGGACGCATTGAGGACCATGGTCACGGCAAACAAAACCAAACCGAGTTCGACCAGAGAACTGAGGTAGACATCGCCAGTGGCTTCGGTGAACTCGTTGGCGATAATGGCCGCGATGGTATAACCCGGCGAAAGGAGCGAAGCGTGGATACCGGTGTCGTTGCCGATTACCATGGTGACGGCCATGGTT
>Ga0182024_10022533_pt1 | contig 11351 bp, 10 predicted proteins | sample P32metaG_FD_120480 | JGI IMG/M metagenome (GOLD analysis project Ga0182024, IMG submission 120480) | Permafrost microbial communities from Stordalen Mire, Sweden - P3-2 metaG (Illumina Assembly) | ecosystem: Environmental > Terrestrial > Soil > Wetlands > Permafrost | place: Sweden: Stordalen... | reverse complement strand
TGTCACGTCTGCAATGAGACCGAGGAATCGCTCCACCCCGGCTCCATCTCCCAACGCGCTGGCGCGAAGCTCAAGCCAGCAATAATGGCCGTGTTCGTTTCGCGTACGAAATTCGACGCGAAATGCAAGACCCTCCTCGGCACGAAAACGTTGCATCGCGTCGCGGTAGACGTCCCGATCCTCGGGATGCATGCGCGCGAGCCAGTCCGCGTGTGAAAGCGCCTCGGTGCCTTTGGACAGACCAAGCAGCGCTGCCGCTTCCTGCGAAAGCTTGACGCTGTCCCGCTTCAGATCGAGTTCGAATACGCCTTGATAGGAAGCGCCAATCGCGGCAAGCGCCTGCGTGGTGTCGTCCGCAACCGGTGAAACATCCTTTTGAGGCAATGGCGGGATGGTCGAGCGTCGTGCGGGAAGGATGGCGATTCCCTCGCCCGCCGCGATTGCGAGAGCGAGCAGGACGGCCCCCGTTGCGGCGAAACCGCCAATCACGCCGGGAGCGCCCGGATTGGACTCGAATCCGCCAAGTGACGACACCGCGGCGGCCGTCGTGACGAGCGCGAAGACTACAGCGCTCGGCGCAGCCACACGCGCGGCCTGCGCACCCGAGAGTCCCTCATGCACGAGATAGGCCGCAATGAGGGCTGTGCCGGCAACGACGCCAAAGTCCGTCAGCAGCATTGCGCCCGGCACGCCCACGAGCGCGAAGGCGGAAAGGACGACCAGTCCGACCAGGACCCAGCGCACAATTGTTCGACCGAACACGCTTTGCGTCGGTGCGATCGTGTCCGCGAGAAGAACTCCTGCGGCTAGCGTCAAGCCGGAAAGCATGGCCGTCACGCCGTAGGGTCCGCCGACGCCGCCCATCCCCACGGCATCGAACAGTCCGGCTGCGGCCAGTCCGACCAGAAGGACCCCCAACAGCACCGCCGCCGCCCAGCGTGGCGCGGCATGGCCCGTCATCACTGCAAGTCCGGTCATGATGGCCAGAGCCGCTGCAATCAGGCCGGCGACGGCAGCAAAGAGTACGGCAAGCTGCCGATTGTGCGCCGCGAGGAAAGGCTCGACCCACGCGCTCATCCGCGGCGGGGCGTCCGCGTTCGAAAGCCTGACCGCAAGCTCCGCGGTCGTGGCGGGCGGTATCGTGACGCGAAACGCGTAACGGCCGTATGCGTGGGCATTCTCGACGATCACGTCGGCATCCGATGTGGCAACTTGCCTGATCGCGGCACGGCCGCGCCGCGGCAAAATGCGAAGGCTGGCGTCGAATGGCTGATCGGCAAGGAGAATGCGCGTCGCGGGACGCACGGACTGGTTGGCGGCCGTCATCATGTACCAGCGCGAATCATCGCTCTCGGCGCCGTTGGCCGCATGATAGGGAGACAGCGCCCATGTGAGATCGAGCACCGGCGACGCGCCGCCGAAATCTACGCTGCGGGAAACCGCGACCGCAGAGTTCAAAAGCGCGATCGCGATCAAGCTCGCGAGCGCGAGCAGAATTGCTCGAGCAAGGGGGGTGCGGCGGATCACCGATGCGCAACTCATGCCGGTTGTCCTTCGTCGGACAACAACGCAAAGAGGACGTGATCCTGCCACTCGCCGTTGATCTGCAAATAGCGGAGTGCGAGACCCTCCTCGCGAAATCCGGCCTTGGCAAGAAGATTTCGCGAGGGTTGGTTCGAGGGCAGGCACGCGGCTTCGATCCTGTGCAGACCCAGCGTGCGAAAGATGAATGGAATCAGCGCGCGGACGGCATCCGACATGTAGCCCTGTCGCGCGAAGCGCTCGCCAACCCAATAGCCGAGAGCGCAACATTGGGTGACGCCACGGCGTACGTTTGAAAGAGTGCATCCGCCAAGCAGACAATTGTCTACTCCGCGAAAGACGAAGAAGGCATAGGCGGAATCCTCGCGTGCTTCACGCTGATAGCGTTTGAGGCGGCGGCGGAACGCCCCTTTGCTCAGTTCATCGGTAGCCCAAGCCGGCTCCCACGGCGCAAGAAAGGTGCGGCTCTCGGCCCGAAGCTTCGTCCATGGATTAAAATCCGCGACGAGTGGATAGCGAAGATAGACATCTTCGCCCTTGATCACCGGCTGCTGGCCGCCGGGAAACATCAGTCCTCGCATGAAACCCATGCGACTGTTGTTCATTCCGCAGCGTGCGCCGGGCGCGCGGCCGCCTCTCCCGGCCCGGATGTTGCCGCGCCGAACCGGCGAGCGAAACTGTCGTAGCGCTCAAGCTTTCCGACAGGTCCGATAGCCGCAAGCGCGGGCCGTGCCGTCGTCAGCAGCTTTTTACCGAAACGCCGCACCTCGCCCACATCGACCGCTTCGAGCTTGGCTCTGATCTCCACCAACGGAACGACCCGATCATAAGCGAGAAGGTGCGCAGCGATCTGTTCGGCGCGCGCGGAAGGTCGCTCAAGCCCCATGAGCAAACCCGAGCGGAGTTGAGCCTTCGCGCGCGCGATTTCCTCGGCGGTCGCAGTGAAGGCGAGCGCAGACATCTGCTCCGCTACCAGGGCAGAAATCTCGCCTGCTTCGCTTTCGCCCGTGCCGGCGTACACTCCGATCATTCCTCCGTCGACGAAGGAATTTGCGAAGGCATAGATGGAATAGCAGAGCCCGCGGTTCTCCCTGATTTCCTGAAACAGGCGCGAGGACATGCCGCCGCCAAGCGCCGTCACATAAACCTGCGCGGCAAAGAGCTCGTCGTCTCCGCTGGCTATTCCCGGAAACGCATAGGCGACATGAACCTGTTCCAATTCTTCCGATGCGCGAATTTCGGTGCCCACATAGCGCGCGGGCTCGCTCCTGGGTGCAGCGCCTCGCCCGAGGTCTCCGAAATGGTCCATCGCGAGTTCGACCATCACCGCATGCTCAACTGCCCCCGAAGCAATCAGCGCCATTCCGCCCGCGCGGTAGTTGGCCTTCATGTAGGTCTCGAGGTCGTCGCGGACGAAGCTGGCGACCGTTTCCTCGTTCCCGAGAATGGGCCAACCCATGGGCTGTCCGGGATAGACCGCCGACTGCAGATGGTCGAAAACAATGTCGTCGGGCGTGTCGCGTGCTTGTCCGATTCCCTGCAGCACGACCTGGCGCTCGCGCTCGATCTCGCCCGGATCGAAGACGGGGTGCGTGAGAATATCGGCGAGGATGTCGACGGCGAGCGGCACGTCCGCCTTGAGAACACGCGCATGGAATGCTGTCTGTTCACGGCTCGTATAGGCGTTGAGCGCCCCACCTACCGCCTCGATCTCTTCTGCGATGCCACGCGCAGTTCGGCGCTCCGTCCCCTTGAACGCCATGTGCTCGAGCATGTGAGATACGCCCATCTGACGCTCGGTTTCGTGCCGCGCGCCGCAATTCACCCACACACCGAGGCTCGCACTCTCCAGTTGAGGCATCGGGTCGGTCGCGACGGTCAGGCCATTGGGAAGGCGGGTGATTTCAACGTTCATGGGACGCCGTTCGGGTTTCAATGAAATTGCGCAGGCTCTGCGCGTCGTTGGCCAGGACAGTAAGCCGTTCCGTTCCCACATAAGATTGCTCAAGGCGAGGGGGCAAGGGGGGGACCGCCCCGGTGGCCCGAGCGACCGTCTCGGGGAATTTGCCGCTATCGGCGGTAGCGAGCACCACAACCGGGGCGGAATCGGGCGCATCCGGGCGGCGGGCAGCCGCCACCCCGACCGCCGTGTGCGGGTCGATGAGGCGCCCTGACCGGCGGTGGACGTCCCGCATCGTTGCCAAAGTCTCCGCGTCGGAGATCGCCTCGGCGTGGTAGCGCATCCGCAATACGTCAAGCACCGGGGAAGGAATGACGAGCTTCCGTTTGCGAGCGAAATCGTCCATCGCCGCGGCCAGCCAGACGCTGTCGCGGTTTGAAGCCTCGAACAACGCGCGTTCGAAATTGCTCGCGACCTGGATGTCCATCGCCGGGCTCAGCGTCGGCTTTGCTTCCTCGGCCGCATACACGCCATCGTTCAAGGCGCGTACCAGAATGTCATTGGCATTGGTCGCCGCGAGAAGGCCGGCCGTCGCGAGACCCATCCGCTGAGCCGCCTCGCCCGCGAAAATGTCGCCGAAATTGCCGGTGGGCACGACGAAGCGCGCCGGCCGGCCCAGCTGCGCCGTCGCGGTGAAGTAGTAGACGCTCTGTGCGATGATGCGCACGAAATTTATCGAGTTCACCGCGGTTAGAGACATCGCCGTCGCGAATTCGCGGTCGGCGAATAGCGACTTCACCAGCGCTTGTGCGTCATCGAAGGTCCCTTCGATCGCGATATTATGGACATTGGCGTGCGCCGACGTGGTCATCTGGCGGCGCTGCACCTCGCTCACACGCCCTTTGGGGTGCAGCACGAACAGCTCGACGCGCGGCAGGCCACCGAATGCAGCGATGGCTGCCGAGCCCGTATCACCCGATGTGGCGACAAGAATGGTTGCGCGCGCATCGCGCCGCTCGAGCTCGCGCGCCATGAATCGAGCCATAAGCTGCAACGCGATGTCTTTGAACGCCAGGGTCGGCCCATGGAACAGTTCGAGGAGAAAAAGGCCGGAATCGAGTTCGATCAGCGGGACAACTTCCGGACAATCGAACATGGCATACGCCGCCGCTACATCGGCGCGTACTTCGTCATCGCTGAAAGACCCGCCGACGAAATGGGCAAGTGCGGAGACCACCACTTCGCAATAGTCCGCAGTCGAAAATAGTTCGATGCGGCGCGGTGTAAATTGTGGCCACCGTTCCGGCATATAGAGGCCGCCGTCCGGCGCCGTCCCTGCAAGAAGCATGGCAGGAAAGGTCAGCGGACCGTCGCCGCGGGTGCTGATGTAGCGCATCGTCAGGGCAACAGGTTTTCGGTCGCGCGGCCAAGTCGGCCTCGCGTGCGATGATAGGTGAAATAGACGACGACGAGTGCGCCGGCGAGCAGGAACCAGGTCAGCGCATATTGCAGATGATCATTGGGAAGATCGACGCGTGTCTGGCCGCCGCGCGGCCATGTTCGCTCATTCGAAGTTGCAGCCGCTTCCAGAATCGCGGGCGCGGCGAGCCTCACATGGTCAACGTGCTCGATGCTGGACAGATCGCGCGCAAACCAGATGCGGTGAAGAAGGTCGGGTAGCGGCGTAAAGAGGCCGGGACGGTCCGGCGTGCGCCAGACGCCGATGACATGTTGTAGGCCTCGCGGCTCGCTTCCGGGACGCGAATCCGGCTCGCGCAGAGGAGGCGGCACATAACCACGGTCGACCATCATCGTGCGGCCATCGTCGAGCAAGACCGGCGTCAACACGTGATACACGGGCGCGCCGTTCGCTCCGGTGGTGAAGACATAGGCTTCCTTCGAATTCTCGAATCGGCCATCGATGACGACCCGCCGGTATTGCGCTCGATCGCTACCCAGCGCGAGCGCCCCATCGAGATCGATCGGCGGCGCGGTCATGTTGCGGCTCATTTGCGCGATCAGCGCGCGTTTCCATTGCAGCCGTTGCAGCTGCCACGCGCCAAGTCCCACGAGCATCGCGAAGAGCGCCAGGCACAGGAGCGTGAAACCGGCAAGCGGACGGAAGCGGATCACCTTATTTGGCCAGCCTGCCCTCGCGCGCCTGGTGCTTGTATTGCAGCACCATCAGCGCGGACTTCGCCAAGCGAAGACCACCGAGCGTCAGGATCGCGATTGCGGGGAGCCACAATGCGGCATGCACCCAGTAGGGCGGCGAATACGCCATCTCGACGATTAGAGCGCCGCCGACCACGAGAATCCCGGTAATGAGGATCACGAACACCGTCGCGCCGTCGCCCACGTCGAACATCGCAAAGTCGAGGCCGCAATACTCGCATCGCGGCGCAATGCGCAGATAGCCGGCAAAAAGACGGCCTTCTCCGCAACGAGGACACAGACCAAGTACCGCCGCAACAGCGGCAGACGGTGCGCCGCCGGCCATCAAACCTGAGTCACTGCGGCCGCGCCCCAAACATAGATACAGGAGAAGAGGAACAGCCATACCACATCGACGAAGTGCCAGTACCACGCTGCCGCTTCGAAGCCGAAATGCCGTTCCGGCGTAAACTGGCCTGCGATCGCGCGTCCGAGACACACGGCGAGAAAGATCGTCCCCACGATCACGTGGAATCCGTGAAAGCCGGTCGCCATGAAGAAGGTCGAGCCGTAAATCGCCTGGAAATTGCCGACGCCGGCCGCAAGGGAGGAATGCGCCGGATCGGTCAGTGGCACCAACGGCAGATGGTTGAAGCCGAAGGTGAAGGGCGCGTGGGCATATTCATAGGCCTGCACGCAGGTGAAGGAGAGCCCGAGAATGACGGTGAGCAACAGCCCCTGGATCGCACCTTTGCGATCCCCTGTCTGGATCGCATGGTGCGCCCAGGTGACCGTTGATGCGGAAGTCAGGAGGATCAGCGTGTTCAGGAATGCGAAATGCCAGGGGTCGAGAGTGACGATGCCACTCGGCGGCCACGTATTCACGCCGACATCGCGAGGAAACAACGCCGTGTTGAAGTAGGCCCAGAACCACGCGACGAAGAACATGACTTCCGAGGTGATGAAGAGGACCATGCCGAAGCGAAGCCCGAGCTTCACCACCGGCGTGTGGTCGCCCTTGACGACCGATTCGGTGATTACGTCGCGCCACCACCCCGCCATGGTGAAGAGCACGAGCAGCGCGCCGATCGCGAAGACCCAAGGTCGACCGTTCAACGGCACGCCAAATCTGGTGTAGCCGCTGTTCATCCACAAGACGGCGCCGGCGAGCATTGTAAACGAGCCGATCGATCCGATGATTGGCCATGGGCTCGGATCGACGAGATGATAGTCGTGCTTTGCGTGCGCCATCTGCGCCTCTACTGAAAGAATGCCGTCACGTGGCCTTGCAGTCGCACGATCGTCATCACGAAAAACAAGATTGCCAGCCCCGCCAGTACGAGCGCGATGGCGATGCTGCGGCGGCGCCGCTCTCGTGCTTCGGGCGAACCCTCTTCGTCGGACATCGGATCACGCCCATCCCCCGAACGACAACGTGGCGACTGGGGGCACACCCATGAGATGCTCGATGATCAGTGCGGCGAAGAGCGCAAAGAGATAGAGAATCGAGACGCCGAACAGCCGGCGCGCTGCCGGTTCTTGTGTCTCGTCACGCTCGCGCATCACCAGCCACGCATCAAACACGAACCAGCCGCCGAATCCTAGAGCGGCGGCCGCGTAGAGCGGACCGCCCAGACCGATGAAAGCGGGTACAAGGCCGGTCGGCGCGAGTACGAGCGCATAAGCAAAAATCTGCCGCCGGGCCGCTTTCTTGCCGCGTGCGACCGGGAGCATCGGCACCCCGGCGCGTGCGTAGTCTTCGGAACGATAGAGCGAGAGCGCCCAGAAGTGCGGCGGCGTCCAGAGAAAGATGATCAGCACCAGCACAAGCGGATCGAGCGCCAGACTGCCCGCCGCCGCCGCCCAGCCGATCGCCGGCGGCAGCGCACCGGCGAGCCCGCCTATGACGATGTTCTGCGGCGTCCGCCTCTTCAGCCACAGCGTGTAAACGAAGACGTAGAAGCCGATCGTGAACGCCAGAAGCGAGGCGGCCAGCAGATTGACGAACAGAGCCATTACGGCGAGCGAGCCAGCGGCCAGCGTCCAGCCGAAACCCAGCGCGTCTCCGCGCGCGATTCGGCCCATCGGAATGGGACGCGTCGCCGTACGCGTCATCAGTTGGTCAATATCGGAATCGTAAGCCATGTTCAGCGCGCCCGATGCCCCCGCTCCGGCGGCGATGCAGAGGAGCGCGGTGAATGCGGTGAAGGGATCGATGGCCGTGGGCGCGACAAGCATGCCCGCGAGACCCGTAAAGACGACAAGCGACATGACGCGCGGCTTGAGCAGCGCTAAATAATTGCCAACGCTGGCGACGCGCTGGCCTGACGCCAAGGTCGCAGTGGCCGCCTTCATGTGATCCTCGGCAATTCATTGTAGGAATGAAAAGGCGGCGGCGACGGCAGCATCCATTCGAGCGTGGTCGCGCCGACACCCCAGGGGTTGTCCCCTGCCCGTCTCTTCGCGAAGAACGCTTCCGCCATGCAGACAAGGAACACGATCACGCCGAAGCCCGCGATGTAGGCGCCGATCGAGGACACATAGTTCCAGCCCGCAAAAGCATCAGGATAATCCGCAATGCGCCGCGGCATGCCGGCCAGCCCCAGAAAATGCATTGGGAAAAAGGCCACGTTGACCCCGACGAAGGTGAGCCAGAAGTGAATTTTGCCCAGCGTCTCGTTGTAAGTATAGCCGGTTATTTTTGGAAACCAGAAATACCAGCCCGCGAAGATGGCGAAGACGGCGCCGAGCGACAGCACGTAGTGGAAATGAGCCACCACGTAATAGGTGTCCTGCAGAACGACGTCGACGCCGGCATTGGCGAGCACGACACCGGTGACGCCGCCGATCGTGAACAGCAGCACGAATCCCATCGCCCAGAGCATCGGCGTCTTGAACTCGATGGAGCCGCCCCACATGGTCGCGATCCACGAAAACACCTTGATGCCCGTGGGCACTGCGATAACCATGGTCGCGAAGACGAAATAGGCCTTGGTGTCGACAGAAAGGCCGACCGTGTACATGTGGTGGGCCCACACCATGAAACCGATGAACCCGATCGCCACCATCGCATAAGCCATGCCGAGATAGCCGAAGACCGGCCGCTTTGAAAAAGTCGCGATCACGTGGCTGATCATCCCGAAGCCGGGCAGAATGAGAATGTAGACTTCGGGATGACCGAAGAACCAGAAGAGGTGCTGATAGAGGACCGGATCGCCGCCGCCTGCCGCGTTGAAGAAACTTGTGCCGAAATGGCGATCGGCGAGCAGCATTGTGATGGCGCCGGCGAGCACCGGCATCGACAGAAGTAGCAGGAACGCCGTCACCAGGATCGACCACACAAACAGCGGCATCTTGTGCAACGTCATGCCGGGTGCGCGCATGTTGAAGATCGTGGTGATGAAGTTGATCGCACCGAGAATCGAGGAGGCGCCGGCGATGTGAATGGAGAAGATGGCGAAATCCATTGCGGGGCCGGGCGAACCCGTGGTCGAGAGCGGCGCGTACATGGTCCAGCCGCCGCCCATCCCGATGCCGCCCGAATCGCCTTCGACGAACATCGAAAGGATGAGGAGCGTAAAGGAAAACGGCAGCAGCCAGAACGAGATGTTGTTCATGCGGGGAAACGCCATGTCGGGCGCCCCGATCATCAACGGCACCAGCCAGTTGCCGAAACCGCCGATCATCGCCGGCATGATCATGAAGAAGATCATGATGAGGCCGTGCGCGGTGACGAAGACGTTATAGGTGTGCGGCTCGTTAAAGATCTGAAGGCCGGGATACATCAGCTCCGCGCGCATGAACATCGACAGCGTTCCGCCCACGAGCCCCGCCACGATCGCGAACACGAGGTACATCGTGCCGATGTCCTTGTGGTTCGTCGAGTAGACGAAGCGCCGCCAGCCCGTCGGATGCTCCTCATGCCCATGCGCGAGTTCAGCCATTGAGATCGACTTTCATTGTTGCCTGACCCCTCACCCGCGCCGAAGCGGTTGGTAGTCCTCGTGCTTCGCCCCTCTCCCACAAGGAGAGAGGGAACCATTCGCGCTGATTTTTACGACGTTCATGCAAGACACCGAATTCCCCTCTCCCCTTGTGGGAGAGGGATGCAGTTACGGGCGTGGACGTCTGCTCCGCCTGGGTGAGGGGCAAAACTACTCATCACGCCATCACTTCGCGAGCTCGGCAACGCGTGACCCACCGTTCGCCGCGAATTTCTTCTTTGCTGTCTGAATCCAGGCGTTGAAGGCATCCTGGGAAACCACCTTCACTTCGATCGGCATGAAAGCGTGACGCGCCCCGCACAGTTCCGAACATTGGCCATAATAGGTGCCTTCACGCTCCGCCTTGAACCACGTCTCATTGAGATGTCCGGGTATGGCGTCCATCTTTACGCCGAAGGCCGGCACAGCCCAGGAATGGATGACGTCCGCGCCGGTCGTCACGATTCGCACGACCTTGTTCACCGGCACGACCACCACATTATCGACGCCAAGGAGCCTCGGCTCTCCTTTCTTCGACGCATTCGCGTCGGAAAGGCCCAGCGAATCGAACTGGAAATTGCCGTTGGTCGAATATTGGTAGGTCCAGAACCACTGCTTGCCAATTGCCTTGATGGTGAGGTCGGGCGGCGGTATATCGGCCTCGAAATAAAGCAGCTTGAAAGACGGGATCGCGATCACGACCAATATGATCACGGGCACGATCGTCCAGATCACTTCCAGGACCGTGTTGTGCGTGACCATTCCCGGCACCGGATTGCGGCGCTGGTTGTAGCGGATGACGATCCAGGCGAGCAGCGCAAGGACAAGGACGCAGATCGCCACGGTGATGTAGAGCAGGAAGCGGTGGAAATCCTCGATGTTCTCCATGACCGGCGAGGCCGCGGGCTGGAAGCCTGTCTGCCAGGGCTGCGGCACCGCGAGAGCAAGACTCCACGGTGCAAGGCCCATTGCCAAAAGGCCTGCCCCAAGACCGAATTTTCTCAGAAACATCCGGCGCCCTCGAAGGGTGGGCGGGCAAACATGCCCGGGCGGTCACGAAGATTGATCGCGGCCGAGGTTTAGGGGAGCCAAGCCACTGAAGTCATTGCGACCTTATGCCACGCAATTCCTCGCCTCGATTGAATCGCTTGGGCGCCAAGGCGCCAACAAGGCTTGCGCGCAGCATCCAGCGTTCCCAATTGGGTGTATGTCTGGCATTCGGACGATCCCCTTGGCGTCTTGGCGCCTTGGCGGTTCATCTCGCCGCGGACACCCGCACTGGATAATCCGGAGAAACCCGAATGGATGGCGATCTGTTTTTCGACAAGGCGGGGCTCGACCGCGGCAATGTGCAGGCCATCGTCGATGATGCGCTCATTGGCTCCGACGACGGCGAGCTGTTCCTCGAATTCTGCCGGAGTGAATCGTTTTCCTTCGACGACGGACGCCTGAAAGCGGCGACCTTCGATACCACCCAGGGCTTTGGCCTGCGCGCCGTGGCCGACGAAGCGACCGGCTATGCCCATGCAAACGAACTTTCGGAGGACGCCATCCGGCGCGCCGCGGAAACGGTCAAGGCCGTCGCCAAGGGCCATTCGGGTTCGCTCGCGCTTTCGCCTTCGCGCACCAACGCGAAGCTCTATGGCGACGCCGATCCTTTGGCGAGCGCTGCCTTCGCCGCCAAGATCGGCCTCCTCGAAGAGATGAACGCCTATGCGCGCTCGAAGGATTCGCGTGTGTGCCAGGTGTCGTGCATGCTCGCCGGCGAGCAT
>Ga0182024_10022532_pt1 | contig 11351 bp, 5 predicted proteins | sample P32metaG_FD_120480 | JGI IMG/M metagenome (GOLD analysis project Ga0182024, IMG submission 120480) | Permafrost microbial communities from Stordalen Mire, Sweden - P3-2 metaG (Illumina Assembly) | ecosystem: Environmental > Terrestrial > Soil > Wetlands > Permafrost | place: Sweden: Stordalen... | reverse complement strand
GAGCTCTCGCGCTTTCTGGCGGTGGATGAGTGCACCGATCGGGCGGGAAAACCGCTGGTATTCTTTCAGAACGACGAAGTGACCCAGCGCGAAATGCGGCGGCGCGGTAACGATCAGATCCTGGTGGTGCTGCCGGCACCGGCCCATGGGCAGGACGAGTTCCACATCGACCTTCGCTATCACGGCGGGGTAATCAGCGACGCGGGAAATGGAGTTTATTACGTAGGTGCACGCGGGAGTTGGTATCCGCATCTGACCGTCGCGGCGCCGTTCGCCTCCTACGATATGACCTTTCACTGGCCACGGAAACTCAAGTTGGTGGCCACCGGAAATTCGGTGGAGACACACGAAGACCACGCGCAGCGTTCCGGCCGGTGGCGCTCGGTTGCGCCGATGGCGTTGGCGGGCTTCAATCTGGGTGAATATGAGAGCCAGACGCTGGGCGGGGAAAGTCCGAGGATCAGTTTATTCGCCAGCCGCCAAATGGAAGATGCGCTGATGGCCCGGATACGTGCCAGCCCCGTGAGTACCGCCGCGCAAAGCGAGCCTTCGCTGCGCCGCAGGAGCGGGGGGATCAGCGAGCAGGCCGATGCGCTCCCACCCAGTCCCGCTGCCGTACTGAAAAACCTCGGAGCGTCGATCCTGGACTCCATTCGTTTCTTCGAGAAAACTAACGGCTCGTTCCCGCTGGATCATCTGGATGTGTCGCAGGTGCCGAGCATCACCGGCCAGGGCTGGCCGGGTCTGCTCTATTTGCCGACACTGGTTTTTTTGCCGGTGGGAACGCAACAGCTTGCCGGGGCGGATACCCACGTACAGCAGCAACTGAACGAAGTGATGCCGTTTCACGAGGTGGCCCACCAATGGTGGGGTAACCTCACCACCCCGGCCAGTTATCGCGATGAGTGGATCGATGAAGGCGTCGCCAATTACCTGGCGCTGTGGTACGCGGACTCCAAAAATCCTGGCGAGCATTTTCTGGCGCGCTGGCTGGAGCGCTACCGTAACGAGCTGATCGCCAAATCGGTGAAGACGGGCAAGGACGGCAATGGCAGCGATACGGTGGCCGATGGGGGTCCGCTGAGCCTGGGCGTGCGCCTGGACTCTTCACGAACGCCCGGCGATTTCGCGCCGATCATCTACGGCAAAGGCGCGTGGGTAATCCACATGCTGCGGATGATGATGCGCGATCCCACGACGCGGGATGTGGACGCGCGCTTTCGGGGGTTCCTGCATTTCGTGCTGACCGAGTACAGCTTCAAAACTCTCTCCAACGCGGATTTCCAGAAGTGCGTGGAGAAGTTCATGACCCCGGCGATGGACCTGGAAAGCGACCGGAAAATGGACTGGTTTTTTGACGAGTGGGTGCGCGGAACGGCGATTCCTCGCTATGCCGTGGATTTTAGCTCGAAATCGCGGGGGAAGGATTTTTTGGTGGCGGGTAAGTTGAAACAGGAAGACGCGCCGGAGGATTTCACGGTTGCGGTGCCGTTGTATGCGGCCCGGGCACAAACAAAACCACTGTTCCTGGGAGTGGTCGAGACCACGGGACGCGAGACTTCGTTTCGGTTCCGATCTGCTATTCCAGTGTCAAAGATTTTGATCGATCCCAGCATGACGGTGCTCAGTCGTCCGCAGTAAGCGTGACAGTCATGCTCCCTAAATGGGAGCAGCCGAATCACCCACCCTTCCCAAAACCAGGATCAGGAAAAGATAGAACCATCAAACTGTAGAACCGTAGAACCGTAAATCAAAATCCCCATACGTAAACCCGACCCACAATCAACGGCAGCCCCCGGGGACTTACCCCAACGCTTCCCCCAACGGCCCTTACTGGGCGCTGGGCTTGGGGCGCTTGCGGTACATCTCGTAGAATTGGAGATGGCGATTGTCCAGGCTGGTTAGCTTGCCCTGGATGAAGAGGTAGCGGAGCTGGGTGCGCAATTCGAGCACGTCGCCGTCGGTGACAATTACGTTGGCCATTTTCCCCGGTTCGATGGTGCCCAGGCGGTCGGCCAGACCGAACATCCTGGCGGCGTTGAGGGTGATCGCTTTTAACGCTTCATCGCGGCTCAGACCGTAGGCCACGGCGTTGCCTGCCTGCTGCGAGAGACGCCGCGAAAAATCGGTATTGAAGCTGGCGAAGGCGATGGGGATTCCCGCGGCAACCAACTCGGCGGGCTGGGTCATGGGCTTGTCGTAGGGAAAATCCTCTTCGTCCGGCAAACGCATGGTGGGATCGAGGATCACCGGAATATTTTTCTGTTTGAGGAGTATCTTTTCCTTCCACGCTTCTGCGCCGCCCGCGAGGATCATTTTCAGATTCTGCTTGGCGCAGAATTCCACCGAGTTACGAATATCGCGTGCGGTATCGGCAAACACGAGTACCGGCTGTTTACCTTGCACGACGGGGATCAACGCTTCCAGTTTCAAGTCGCGTTGGTAAACTGCGGGAGATCCCTGTTCGACGGCCTGTGCGTAGTGGCGCGCGCGGTCGAGCCAGTCGGAAAGATCGTTCACCTGCTTGTCGTAAGCTTCCTTCACTTCGGTGTAGGGCTTGTGCTTGAGGCTGGAACTGACCTCGTCGTATTCGGCGGTGCTGAGTGAGGGCCAGTAAAGGGCCATGGCCACCGATTTGTCGATGGCCATTTCTTTCATGGTCCAGCCCGCCAGATTGATCGCGGAAGCTTGCCCTGCGAGCAAACCACCGCCGGAGCGCGAATCGATCGCCCCCACTCCCTCCACCGACAATACGTGGGTGATTCCGGCGGCGCGGGTGACCGCGATATGGACGCTGGAAGGATTGACGGCGGTGGCGGCCACGATATCCGGATTGTAGTCGCCGGTTTCGGCGGTGTCCTGGGTGGACAAGACTTGGTCGATTTCGCCAAGTCCCATGCCGGTGATCGGATCGAACAAGCCCGGATAGACTTCCAGGCCTTTGGCGTCGATTACCTGCGCATCCGGCGGCGCGGCCAGGCCGGCGCCCACGGCGGCGATTTTTCCGTCGCGAATCACCAGCGTGCCGTTTTCAATCACCGGGCCGGCGAGGGTGTAGATCTTTGCTCCGGTGATCGCATAGACGTTGCTGCTTGCCGACACTGGAACCGCCGACGAATCTTGCGCAGCAAGATTCGCAGGCGTAAAAAACGGCGTCACGATCACCAGCAGCAGGCCGGCGATCGAAATTAGCGAGGCCGGAATAACGCTTCGGCGGCGCATGGAGGATGTGCGGCTCATCGGGTGCCTCCTTCGCTTAATGCACCCGCTTGCGGGGGCTCAGTGTTTATTGGTTCGGGTTTCCTTTGGTCGGGATTCTTTTTCTTGGCGGACTTTTTGGTGGCGGCCTGATCGGGTTCTTTGGCGGACTTCTCCTCGGCCTTCTTTTCGTCCTCGGCGGCTTTCTTTTCCTTGTCGACGAGGGCCTGCTTTTCTCTTTCGAGCGCGGCGCGCTGGGTGAGGTCGTGACTGCGATCGAAGTACACCTGGCCATCGATCAAAACCTTCTGGGCGACGCCGTAGACGCTCAACGGGTCGTGGTTGTAGATCGCCAGGTCGGCATCCTTGCCCACATCAATGGAGCCGACACGATTGTCGATTCCCAACTGGATGGCGGGATTGAGGGTGACCATCTTCAGAGCTTCCTCAGGTGAAACGCCTCCGTACTTGATGGCCTTGGCAGCTTCTTGGTTCAGGTGCCGCGCTTCTTCGGCGTCGTCGGAATTGATGGAGACGACCACACCGCGCTCGGCCATCAGCGCCGCGTTATATGGAATGGCGTCGAAGGCTTCCATTTTATAGGCCCACCAATCGGAAAAGGTGGAACCGCCGGCGCCGCTGGCGGCGATTTCGTCGGCGATCTTGTAGCCCTCCAGAACGTGTTGGAACGTGCGCACCTTGAAACCAAATTCGTTGGCCACCCGGATCAGCATCAGAATTTCATCCTGCCGGTAGCAGTGCGCGTGAACGTAGCGCTTCCCTTCCATCACTTCGACCAGCGGATCGAGTTTCAAATCGCGGCGCGGAGCGATCAGGTTGGCCTCGCCGGCCGCTTTCCTGCGGTCGTAGTCATCCCAGGTTTTCTTGTATTCCCGGGCTTCGGTGAAGGCCTGCCGAATCGTCTCCTCGACGCCCATTCGCGACGCCGGGTAGCGGATGGGAGTGGGTGGCTGGGGCCGGAAATTCGATTCCTTGGGATTTTCGCCGAGCGCGAATTTGATGCCCGGCAACGCTCCCTCGAAGGGCAGTTCGCTCGCGGGCTTGCCCCAGCGCAGCTTGATGACTACGGTTTGACCTCCGATGGGGTTGGCGCTGCCGTGCAAAACGTTGGCGACGGTGACGCCGCCTGCCAGATCGTCGTAGATGACGATGTCGTCGGGATTGAGAACGTCGTGGATGTTGACCATCGAAGAGACCGCCACACCGCCCTCATTGACGCTGCCGTCCACGGCGATGTGCGAGTGGCAATCCACGATTCCGGGCATCACGAATTCGCCAGCGGCGTCGATCACCGTGGCGCCGGCGGGAATCGCGACGTCCTTGCCTACGGCAGCGATCTTGCCGTCGCGAATCAAAATCGAACCATGCTGGATGGTTCCGTGAGAGACGGTGAGTATCGTCGCGTCGCGAATTACGGTGACTTCCGGGAAAGACTGCGCGAGAGCCGCGGTGGGAATCAGCGCGGACAGCAGTGCCAGCGTACCAATTATTTTGCGGCTCATCGGGCCACCTTTGCTTGTTCGGTGCGAGCGGCGTCGGCGTTGGCTGCGTTTGCATCATCGATCGCGGCGCGCGATGGCTTGGCCTCATCCGGTTTTTCAGGCGGCGCTTCTTCGTGCACCTGGTACCAGCGGCCATCGACGAAGACGTGCTTGATTTTGGTTTTCTCAGCGAATAAATCGCCGTCGGTGACCAGTAAATTGGCGATCTTGCCGGGTTCGATGCTGCCGAGGATGTCGCCAGCGCCGAGGATCTGTGCAGCATCGAGCGTTAGAGCGCGCAGCGCGGCATTGGCGGACAATCCAGCGTCCATTGCTTTCTTCAGGCTCTTGCGGATCTCTTTCGGGCCCTCAAGCCCATCGGAGTAAAAGGCAAACTTCACCCCGGCCTTCGCCAGTGCCGCCGGGGTGCCCGGAGCAAGGTCGCGAAAGCGCAGGGTGAGCAATGTCTGCTCTTCTTCGGGATCGGGGTCTTTCGCTTTCGCCGGCCACTTCAGGCTCACCAGGACGGGAATCTTCGACGCGGCAATGGCCGAAACGACGGCATAGCCCTGCTGGCCGCCCCAAACCGCCGCCGGAACGTCCCATTCTTTGGCGAGCTGCAGGGCGCGGATAATCTGGACTTGGTTGTTCGCAGGAATCAGGAAAATTTCCTGGCGCTCCAGAGACTTATCGAGAAAATGCTCGGTGTGGTCGTAGGGAATTCTGGCGAGTCCGTTGCGGTGCCCTTCATAGGTGGCCTCGGACGCGGTGTACCAACGCGTGTCATCCAGCACCTGACGCACGTAGGCCAGCGCACCCATCAGCGAATCGGGATAGCCATAGAAACTTCCGCTGGGCTGGAAAGCGAGCGGCACAGCATCGTGGGATCGCACCACCATTTCTCCGGCGCGGTCCCCACCGAGGTCGATCAGGCTACCTTGTCCGGGGAAAATTCCGCCGGCGGGAAGCGAAAGTGCGGAGGTGAAGCCGGCGTTGCGCCAGATCGCGATGCGCTTGTCGTTGGGATTCAATTCGTCGGCGGCAATTCGCCACGGGGTGGTGGCGGGGCGATCTTCCGGTCCCATCGAAGGATGCGCGCTATCAACTTCGAAATGCGGGTGGGCGTCGGCGCTTTTGAACAATCCGAGATCGGTGCCAGCGTCGATCCATCCAGGGTAAACCGACATGCCCTTGCCATCGATAACCCAGGCTTCGGGGGGAATTTTGGCGTCGGCGCCGACCGACTGAATCAGACCTTTGGCGACGACCACCGTGCCGCTTTCGATCACTGCTCCCGAAACGGTGAAGATTCGCGCGTTGGTGATCGCGAAGTAAGGAGGCTCACCTCCCTCCGCGTGAATGGCCACAGTGCAGCAGGCGGAAAACGCGGCCAGCAGAGCGGCGGAGAACAGCGCGGTTCGAACAGAACGAAGTGGCATTGGTGACCTCGGAAATGAATTTCGATAAAGATGAAAATTCGAACGGCGAAGCTGCCGACCGTGCTGCTGGACGTCTACCGATGGCGCGATAGCGCTTGGTCTGACCACCCACCCTTCGCAAAACCCGCGAAGAGTGGGATCAGCAAGGATAAATGCGCCAAACCGTAAATGAGAAAGCCAACACCACTAGTTGCGCAGCGGCTTGCCGGTCTTCAGCGTGTGGGCGATTCGTTCCTGGGTCTTGCGTTCCCCGCACAGGCTGACGAAGGCTTCGCACTCCAGGTCGAGCAAATATTGCTCGGAAACATTCTGGGGAGCGGAGAGCGCGCCGCCGGACAGAATGCCAGCGAGCTTTCGCGCGACTACCGCGTCGTACTCGCTGATGAACTCACCCCGCAACAGCGTGTGCACGGCGAGTTTCGCTCCGGCCAGGAATTCATCACCCAGCACGCGAATCTCCGTCGGGGCGGGCGCCTGGTAGCCGGCGCGGACCATGGAGAGCGCGGTGGCTTTGGCGTCGGCTACCAAGCGATCGCGATTCATGGAGACGCGATCGTCGCGGCGGAGGTAGCTCATCGCGCGAGCTTCCTCGGCGCTGGTGGAAACCTTGGCCATGGCGACGTTCTCGAATATGGGCTTGAGCGCATGGAACAGATCCAAATTCGCTTCCGCGCCGGGGGCTAATTTCAATGCCGCGCCTGCGGCATGTTCGTTGGCACGAATGATCATCTCTTTCGAGCCGCCACCCGCGGGGATCAGGCCTACGCCGGTTTCCACCAAGCCCATATAGCATTCCGCGGCGGCTTGCACCTGCGGAGCGTGGAGCGTGATTTCGCAACCGCCGCCCAGCGCGAGGCCTTGCGGCGCGACCACCACCGGGCGGGGCGCGTACTTGATGGCCATGTTGACGCGCTGGAACTGACGGACGGCGAGGTGAATGTCGTCCCATTCCTGTTCCTGCGCGCTGACCAGCAACAACATGAGGTTTGCGCCGACGGAAAAATTGACGGCTTGGTTGGCGATGACCAAGGCCTCAAAATCCTCGTCGAGCCGCTTCAGCCCGGCGTGAATCATGGCCACGATGTCGCCGCCGATGGCATTCATCTTGGAGCGAAATTCGCAGCACAGCATGCCGTCACCGATGTCGATCAGCCGGGCGCCGGAATTTTTCTGGACGATGCGCGCCTGATCCTGAGGCGACTGCAGAAAAATCACACCCTTGGTGTCGGTAACCAGCGCGGGAGATTTTGCGGCTAGGTCGAAATAAGTGAGCGCGCCATTCTCGGTTCGATAAAATGATTTCTGGCCAGAAGCCAGCACCGACGTCACCAGCGGGGGCAGCGCCCTACCCTGTGCTTCGAGGGCCCGGGCCATCTGCTCGATACCCAGGGCGTCCCAAACTTCAAACGGGCCCAATTCCCAGCCGAATCCCCAGCGCATGGCGCGATCGACGTCCACGATGCGGTCGGCAATTTCAGGAATGCGGCGCGCAGCGTACAGGCAGGTTTCTCCCAGACTAGTCCAGAGGAATTTGGACGCATTGTCAGCGCTTTGGTTAGCCATCGCCGGTGCGACCAGGATGCGCAAGCGCTCGCGGGTATCTTCGATCGGCCTTCCAGCCTCAATCGAAGCGAAGCGCGCCTTCTGGCGGGTACGATACTCCATGGTGGGCCAATCGAGGGTGAGGATTTCGCTTTCGCCGCCCTTTTTGACACGCTGGTAGAAGCCTTTTCCAGTCTTTTCGCCGAGCCAGCCGCGCTGAAGCATGTCTTCGATCAGCGCGGGCACTTTGTAGACGTCGCGCGATTCGTCTTGCGGCACGTTGTCATACAAATTGCGGACGACGTGAACGAGGATGTCCAGTCCGACGATGTCAGCGGTGCGGAACGTGGCCGACTTTGGCCACCCCACAGCGGGACCAGTGCAGGCGTCCACCTCCTCGATGGTCATGCCGAGTTGGGTCATCGCGCGCATCGCGGTGAGCATGGAGAAAGTACCGATGCGATTGGCGATAAAGTTCGGAGTGTCCTTGGCGATCACCACGCCTTTACCGAGGCGGTGGTCGCATATCTCATCGAGAGCATCGATCACCGCGGGGAGGGTATGCGGCCCGGGAATAATTTCCACCAGCTTCATGTAGCGCGGCGGGTTGAAAAAGTGGGTGCCGGTCCAATGCTGCTGAAAATCCTGAGAAAACCCGTCGGCAATGGTGTGGATGGGCAAGCCGGACGTATTGCTGCTGATGATGGCGCCGGTTTTTCGAAATTGCTCAACGCGCGTGAGTAAATTGCGTTTGATCTCCAGATTTTCGGCGACGGCTTCGATGATCCAGTCGACTTCCGAAAGTCTCTGGAGGTCATCTTCAAAATTGCCGGTCTGGACGAGCCGGCTGGTGTCGGCGGTGAAGAAGGCGGCGGGGCGCGACTTGCGTGCGGCGTCGAGGCCTGCCTGCACGATGCTGTTTCGGAAGCGCGGATCGCCTTCCGCGGCGATGTCCAGCAGGAGGCACGGGATTCCGGCGTTGGCGAGGTGCGCGGCGATGCGCGCGCCCATGGTTCCGGCGCCCAGCACTGCGGCCTTTTGGATTCGTTGTTTCATATCAGTTTCATGACAACCGCCACGATAGGTGAAGCGGATTTTGCCGAACGGCCATCATACGCCAACCCCTAAGCGCGCTGCATCGGTTGTTGCGGCTCGGGCAACGCCGCGCCCTGGCCAGCCAAGAAAGGTTGCCATCGTCCTTGCTCACCGTTCGCTGGCCGTTGCGTCGAAATATGTAGAAGGACCGAACCCCTCGGCGGTGACGCTGCAACGCCCCTGTCATTGCGAGATTGGTAGGTCCTTCTTTCTTTTTTTATGGTCAATTTTTGGGTCTCCTGATCGCCCGTTTCAGCCCGATTTTGCCCAATTTTGCCTCAAATTCAGAGGCTAAACGCCTGCGCACCTCCGCTTGCCGGTTGTGTTGCAAATCACGTAGCGGTGCCCTACACTTTCTAGTAATTGAGCAATTGCGATCGTCAGCAAAGCACGCCAAGGAACCAAACACAAAGGCTTGCTGGCGTTAGCGCGCAGTCTTTCGTATTGGGAGACGAGATTGCCGAAATCGTTTGAAATCTGGGTGGAAGAATGCGCCCGCCTGACCAAGCCCACCAAAATTGTGTGGTGTGACGGCTCTGTGCAGGAATACGAATCGCTGGCCAAGGGGATGCTGAAGGACGGCACCTTCATTAGCCTGAACGAGACGACTTTTCCCAGGTCGTACCTGCACCGCAGCGACCCTAACGATGTGGCCCGCACCGAAAAGCTGACTTTCATTTGCACCCGCAAACAGGAAGACGCCGGACCGACCAATCATTGGATGGATCCCGAGGCGGCGAAGGAAAAACTACGTCCGTTGTTTGACGGAGCGATGCGCGGGCGCACCATGTACGTAGTTCCCTACATTCTGGGTCCGGCGGATTCGCCTGGTAGCAAGGTTGGCGTGGAGATTACTGACAGTCCCTACGTAGTCGCGAATATGCAGAAGCTTTCGCGCCTGGGGCCCAAAGCCACCGAGCGCCTGAAGAATGGGGAAGAGTTTGTCCCTGGGCTGCATTCGCTGGGCGATCTGGATCCTACCCGCAGATTCATCATGCACTTCCCCGAAGAGCGGCTGATCTGGAGCGTCGGTTCGGGCTACGGAGGGAACGCGCTGCTGGGCAAGAAATGTTTCGCGTTGCGAATCGCCAGTTGGATGGCGCGCGAACAGGGCTGGATGGCGGAGCACATGCTGATCCTGGGCCTGGAAGATCCCACTGGCAAAGTGACGTATATGTGCGCGGCGTTTCCGAGCGCGTGTGGAAAAACCAATCTGGCCATGATGGTTTCGAGCCTGGAAGATCAGGGCTATCGGGTGTGGACGGTGGGCGACGACATTGCTTGGCTACGCATCGGCGCGGACGGAACGCTTCGCGCCATCAATCCGGAAGCCGGATTTTTCGGAGTGGCGCCGGGAACCAGCGCGAAAACGAATCCGCATGTACTGTCGTCGATGCGTCACGACACGATTTATACCAACGTGGCGATCACTCCGGAGCGTGAACCGTGGTGGGAAGGAATCAATACTCCGCCGCCCGCTGGCATGCTGAACTGGCGCGGGCAGGTGTGGAATCCGGACATGGGTACGGCGGCGCATCCGAACGCGCGATACACCATCGCCGCGAAACAAGCGCCGTCGATTTCCAAGCATTGGCAAGTCCCAGAAGGCGTGCCGATTTCGGCGATCATTTTCGGAGGACGGCGGGCCCGATTGGCGCCGCTGGTGTACGAATCGCAGAATTGGCAGCACGGCGTGTACGTGGGAGCGTCGATGGCGTCGGAGACCACTGCGGCGATGTCCGGACAAGTGGGCGTCACCCGTCGCGATCCGATGGCCATGCTTCCCTTCTGCGGATACAACATGGGGGATTATTTCGGGCATTGGCTGGAGATGGGGCAGCGCATGGCGCGTCCGCCAAAAATATTTCACGTGAATTGGTTCCGGCGCGGTGAGGACGGAAAATTCCTGTGGCCGGGGTACGGCGAGAACGTGCGCGTGTTGAAATGGATTCTGGATCGCACCGAGGGACGGGCGGCGGCGGTGGAAACACCGATTGGTTCCGTGCCTAGCGCGGACTCGCTGAGCCTGGAGGGCCTGCCGCTCTCTGCGAAAAATGTGGAGGAGCTGCTGCGGGTGGATCCGGCGGACTGGGCTTCGGAGCACGAGGCAGTCGGAGAATTTCTGGGGAAGTTCGGAAAGCATTTGCCGGAAGCGCTGCGGCACGAACATGAGCGATTCGGCCAGCGGCTACATCAGAGCGTGCACGTCGGCGTCAAGTAATCGTATCTGTCTGCTGTCCTGCCCTGTGCGGTCCGCTCCGCTGGGCTAGAAGTACCCGCTCTGACCGCAGAAATTGTGGGCAGTTCGCGGTGCGGTCGCGCGGGCTGCGGCTTTCAGCGCTACGGCGACCGGCGTCCGATCTAATAGAATTCGCCGCATGAATTCCTTACAACTGAAATTTGTGTCCGCCGCGATTGCCGCCCTGGCCATCGCCCTTGTGCCGCTTCTTCTTCAAGAATTTCATGGACGCGCGAGTGGAGTACATTATTTTGCCGGTGGCCAAGGCGATGTTGCTGCCGGAACAGGCGGCGCCAGCGAGCGGCGACGGCTATCTGGCCACCACGTCGGCCCATG
>Ga0182024_10022531_pt1 | contig 11352 bp, 12 predicted proteins | sample P32metaG_FD_120480 | JGI IMG/M metagenome (GOLD analysis project Ga0182024, IMG submission 120480) | Permafrost microbial communities from Stordalen Mire, Sweden - P3-2 metaG (Illumina Assembly) | ecosystem: Environmental > Terrestrial > Soil > Wetlands > Permafrost | place: Sweden: Stordalen... | reverse complement strand
TGGGACGATTTTGGCAGCTGGAGGCAAGCGGAAGAGGCCAAACGGCTCCATCCGCACAGGGCGTTGGTCAAAAACTACAAGGAATTCAAAGCATGAGGGTTTGCGGAACAGCGGTCAGACCCGGGACCGGCTAAGCCAGTGCAACAAGGCCATCGACGGCCAACTGGCGACCGTCCGGCTTCCATCTTCACATGTGTATTCGATTCGCATGGTCCATCTCGAAACCAAGAGCATTACGGCATAACGAACTGATGTCCTTCGGGGCGCACGGTCAGCACGGGGCAAGGAGCGGTGCGCACGACAGTCTCGGCAACGCTGCCCATGAGGACGTGGGGCAAACCAGTCCGACCGTGTGTGGCGAGGACGATTAGGTCAATGTTCTGCTTGCGAGCGTATTGGATGATCTCCACCTTCGGCGACCCCTCTACCACGGCATGGATTACCTTTCGACCTTCCGCCCACTTCGGATCGAGAACACCGGCCAAGGACTCTTCCGCAGCAGCCCTGGACTCATGGATGTACTTCGGTAGTGCGAGTCCCATTCCAAAAGTGGGCGTCGAAGCAAGATGGGTTTCCAGCGTGTGCAGTAGATGCAGTTCAGCATCGAACTTCGTTGCCAGTTCGCAGGCGTATTTCGTGGCTGCGGCTGAAAAGTTGCTGAAGTCAGTCGGCAGCAGAATCTTCTGAAGTCGGATTGTCATATTGTGTCCTTGGTCGTTGTGCAGATTTATCACGATGCCCTTCATTCTATCCGGTTCAACGTCGGACAGATAGAATTGCGATATGATGGCTGGGCAAGGGGAGAAAAGGGGTATTCATACATGAACCTCACCGTTGACGTGATTTCCGACGTAATCTGCCCGTGGTGCTATATCGGCAAAAGGCGGCTGGAAAAGGCAATCGCCACTCTTGATCGGCAGCAAGAAGTCCGAGTCCACTGGCTCCCATTCCAACTCAATCCGACGATGCCGAAAGAAGGGATCAACCGCAGGGAATATCGCACCGCCAAATTCGGAAGCTGGGAGCGTTCGTTGGAGCTTGATGCGAAGATGATTGCGGTCGGCGAATCAGAGGGCATCCATTTCGCCTTCGACCGGAATGAGCGGACACCGAACACCCTGGACGCCCACCGACTGATCTGGCTGGCCGATAAGCAATGCGTTCAAGATGGGGTCGTGGAGGCGCTGTTCCGGGCCTATTTCTCCGATGGCCGGGACATCGGAAATCGGCAGACGCTTATCGACGTGGTTGCCGAAGCGGGCCTGAACCGGGAGCAGGCCGGGGCGTTGTTGAACTGTGACGAGGGGATGGAAGCGATCAGAGAGGCAAACGACCTGGCACGGCAGCTTCGGGTGGAGGGGGTGCCGTTCTTCATCGTCAACGGCAAGGTCACGCTGTCAGGTGCCCAGCAACCCGAGGCGTTCTTTGAGGCGTTCGGGTAGGTGATAGGTCGCCCATCCTAAGAATCTTAAATCAGCAGTCATTCATCAACCGTGCCCAATTCTCAGTTGGCAATTCCATGAGAGGTCTGTTTTCGATCTGAAAAGACACGGTGAGGGCGATTTTTCTGGGACTGGTTAGCTCATCGGCAAAAAGCTCAGCGGATACAGCCAGATCACATGATTCGCTCGTGCCAATGAATACCGGCTCGGACCATCTGTTGGCCTCGGCTTGGACTTTGCCAAACTGAACTCGAATTTCGTATCTATCTGGCAGTTCATTTACCGTGAGCTTACCGGAGCGTGCGAAATGTGATGACTTGGGTTGATACTCCGAATCACGCTGTCCATTTTGCTCTTCGCTGGGGCATACGACTGCTCGCCAAGGACTACAAGCCCATGCGCCTTCGTGATGACAAGCCCCATCGTAAGGTCGTTCATGGGGACTCGATTGCCGTTGTATACGACGAAGCCAATCTTGCGGGTCGCCATCGAGCGTTGAACGTATTGAGCCAACTGCCTCAAATAATCTGGATTTTCAGCGGTTCGCACAATCATTCCACCAATCCTAGAACCTCCTGGGTCAGCATCTCTTTCATAACTGTAGTCAGGAATTGCTGAGGGATCAAAGGAGTAGAAAACGGCACTGTGTTGCAACCTCTGACCAAGTGGGGTCTTCGTGTCGATGTCACCGAATTGAAGTTGGAGTCGCTCACCCTCTTCTTGGGCTGCCGTGAGAATAGCTTCAAGCTCAGAACGAAGGACGCTCGTTAAGGTTGTAGCCGTTTCCTTCCGATCCGTAGTTTCGGGTGAGAGAGTATAGTTCGTGCCTTTTGGCAGGTTGGACTGCCACGAATAGAAGATTGTCCGTTTTGCCATCGTACACTCCGGTTCGCATTCTCGACTTGTGGTTCCCAGCCCGGCAATTTCCAAAATGTGGCGGCGTCATCTACTCAACTTGATACTTCGGATACATCGGATTGACCAGAAGGCCCACCCGCCAATGCCTTCTTCAACGGGCAACCTTCCCCGACCGGCTCTCCTCGTCGATACCGCTCCAGCAATTCCTGGGATCGCCGGGCAAGCATTCTCCGAACCTCCCGCCGCTTGCCCTTGATCCGAGGAATCGCCATGCCGTCATAGCTTGTCGTTTGATGGCGCATCCAGGCAATGACGGCGGCTTCGGCCCGCTGCTCAACCGGGATGCGCTTCGTTCTGGCCACGGTGCCGGAGCCGACCGGGGTTGCATGAGCGGTCACAGCCCGAGCCATCTGGTCAGCGAGGGCAGCGTAACTTGCATGAAAACCCAGGAACGTCACCACCGACCCGAAGAATTCCTCGACGTATTCGGCCTGGGCCTGGTCACGGCGGCGGGCGTCGGCCTCCTTCCGCTTGGCGTGCCCTTCCGTGGCTCTCTCGGCCTCCAATTCGGCTCGGATGCGCTCGATGGTCGCCGCCGAAGCCCACACGCCCCTGGAGAAGACCTTCCGGCCCTTCTTTTCAGCCACAATCCAGTGTTCTCCGACTGCTTTGACACGGCGAGTGAGTGTGGCGTCCCCAGGAGGAAGCAGAACCCAGCCGTTTGGTGCGGTCAGGACTTTCCCATCGGATGCACGGACGGTGTTCGGGGTGGGGCCGGGGGTGAAGGTCTGGTCGTTCATCTCACTTCCTTGCGGGTTCAGTTTCGCTCGATCATTTTTCTCCGCAAAGTGCCGCAAACGGAAAGAGTTCGCCGTCGAATCTCGCTGGCGTAGAATACGTTCAATCGTCCCTTCGCCCCATGATCCAGGTCGATGTCCATGCCCCGAATCAGTGCTGGATTGCTGATGTATCGAAAGCAGGATGGCAAGTTGCAGGTGCTTCTTGCCCACCCTGGAGGTCCGCTCTTCAAGAACAAGGATGACGATTCCTGGTCAATTCCGAAGGGCGAAGTCGAACCGGGTGAGGATTTGCTTGAGACAGCCAAGCGGGAATTTGAGGAGGAAACAGGGGTCGCTCCAAAAGGCCCGTTCATCGCTTTGAAGCCCGTCACGCAAAAGGGTGGCAAGATCGTTCACGCATGGGCATTCGAGGATGACTGCGATCCGAGTGCAATCGTCAGCAACACGTTCACGATGGAATGGCCACCGAAGTCAGGACGACCGATGGAGTTTCCTGAGATCGACCGTGCAGACTTCTTCAACATTGGGGAGGCGAAACGGAAAATCAAAGCAGCACAAGGGGCGTTAATCGAGGAGCTTGAGGGAATCGTCAAAGGAGATGCCTGAACGGGGCCACTACCACCAAGAACCCTCAAAGCACCCATGTCGCTTGTTTTGTCGCCAATCTGGAGGGAATGAAGAAGGCAGGCGGCTTGTTTTCCCGGCAAAAAAACTGCTATTGCCGGAGTATCCTTTTCAGGGCATACTCACCAACCACGAAGGGACTCGCCGCACGGTGCATCCACTTTCCGGCACCGCTGCTTTTCTCCTGTTTACCTCATGGACGAGGCATCCGCTCTTGGATGAGCGCAGCGTACTCGATACGTCGCTCGCATCCCGAAAGGATACCGAACCATGATCGCAACTCACGACCAGTTTACCCGACAAATGCGAAGCCGCCTCAAGACGACTGCAATGGAGTTGGGGCTTGTGCGACTGCTTCAGGATGCAAAACGATTCGACGAAGCCAGAACGACACTCTACTCGCTCGAAAACGGTTTCCAAGGCGTTGCAGAAGAATCGGACAAACCAAGCCAGAAACCTTGCAATCACCCAGATGATTCCCTGGTCATGGCTGATCGACGAGGCTCTCTTGTCGTTCAGTTTGGCTCTTGCCTTCCTCTCTAACTCATCTGGTTCGGTGTTCGGAGCGGGGCCGGGAGTGAAGGTGCGAGTCGATGGCTTGGCTCACTTCGGCTCCAAGTACCGAAACCGAGGCACTTCCTGGCCATCGACCGTCACCGTCTCGAAGAACATCGCTTTCGGGCGCACCCACAGGCCGTGATCCCCGTATTCCGCCCGGTAAAGGACAAGTTCTTCCAGAGTTTCGCTGTGCCGAGCCACTCCGATGACCGTGTACTCGTTGCCCTTGTAGTGCCGGTATCGACCGGGCTGAACCGTGGTCATGGGATGACTCCCTGAAATCTCTTCCATTCCTCCATAACCCACTCCTCGTGTTCGGGCAATGCTTCCACGTCGGCATCTTGACCATGCGGGTGCTGGTCGCCGAAGGGCGTCCGCAGTGCGGAATGACGGAAAATCAGTTCGCTACCAGCGATTTTACATGGTCATGTTCGCTCTTGGCTGCGGTCAAGAGGGCAACAGCGACCGCCTCCGATCCGACGTTGGCCGCATGAGAATGCCAGAGGTCAATGAAGTCAGCAGTGGCATCACGGAAATCAGGCGTCGGCAGGCTTTGCAGAATCGCTTGCCGTCCGGTTGATCGCTCCACCCCCCCATGCTGCGCCACGGCCTCGGCCAGGGCGATCATCACCGAATTAGGCAGACGATCAGCCAGTTGTGCCGCCGCCGCTCCAATTTGGTGATGTTCGTGATTCATGGATTACTCGAAAAACGCCAAGTCGCTCCGTTCGACCGTCGAAACAAGCACCGCCCGATCGAGATATTTGTTGCCTCGTTCACATGACGTTTCCGGTGCGAACAGGCAGGCGTGGCACGAGGCTGCGTGAAGCGTGTTGCCGTCCCGATACGGGTGATGCTCGGCGCACAGAGGGTCGCTGGCACAGAGTCGCATGTTGTCCAGGGCTTGATCGAGATGCCGCTCCAGCGTTTCCGGTTTGCCGAGCGACACTAATCCACCGAGCGTGCCTTCACCGTCGGGCGCTGCGGTGTAGATCAGTACGCCTGCCATTTCCGGCTCGTCCTCGCCGGGGTTTCGTGAGTAGATGCGTTCCCGAAGCGAAGCCGTAGTATAGCCGCACTCAACGGCCAGCTGCCGGATCAGGGCGTGAGCGAATGAGTGAAGCAGTACGAAACGGATGCCGGGGTAGAACTCCTGCGGCGGGTCCAGTTTTCGGGCAATGCGCCAACGCTGGTGAGCTTCGAGAAACACGCCGTCGAGGTTCTTGGCCTTCTTTACCCACTTTTGGATCACGTCCTCTTTGAAGTGGAAGAAGAGTCCTTCGCCTCGAATCTCCGATGCAGGAACCCAGGTTGGCTGCGTTCGTGAAAGTCTGGCCCGTTGGTTTTCAGGAAACGCTGCCGGGTTGTCGTAATCGCTGGGAGACTCGATACGGGTGAAGCCTACTAGCGCTCGTACTTCCCGCAATCTTTCTGCCAGGACGATTTTCTCGAAATACTTGGCGTAGCGTTTGGGCGGCGCTACGATCCGCAGCTGGAAGTCACGGCTCCTTTCCGCCGATTCGGGATCGGCCAATACCTCCCACTCCGGCGTCTTGAGGTCGGTCGGATCGGTGCTTTCGGTCGGCACTGCCGAATTCTTGGCTTGAACGGCTTTCCAGATTTCCGAGGGCGTGTATTCGGACAGATCACGCAGTTGCGGCGTCACTTGCTGCAAGAGTTCGATGTTCTGCTCGCTCTGCACCTTCTCCAAGATGGTCCAGTGATCTTCCACAAGCTGCTTCAACTCGCCCGACGCCTGCGGAATGGCCAGTGCCGAAAGCATGATGCCGAACCAGGAGTTGGATGCCCCCTGAAGCAACGGCTCCATTTGCATGTCTTTACCGTTCGGAGCCTTGCACCCAGCTTCGTCGTGATCCCGAAGATGAGGCCGACGTGCCTTGCAGACGGGCATGGCATTCTGGTCCTTCTTGAAGGCGTCGGACATTCGCCGGGTTGCCCCACAGTTTTCGCCCTCGCATTGAACTTCAATCCCTGCCGCCTCTCCGGTGGCTGTCAACTCGTAAAGTTTCAGTCCTCCTTTGCAAGTTGTTTTCTCGTCTCGATGTACGAACGCCCGCCATGGAAAGTCATCGAGATGTCCGTTCTTGCAAGCCACGATGAAGCGGGCTGGCACCACGGTCGGCGACTTGCCGGGCTTGGTGCAGTTGGCGTGGACGTATCGAATCTGATCGGTGCGGTACGGCGTTTCCAGATTGAACAGACCGCTTCCCAACGGAGCCAGCCGCCGACAATAGGGGCAGACTAACCACCGAGGAAAAGGAGCGACCGGGATACCGACAAGCGATGAAGCATCGAATTGGTTGACCTGATAAGTGTCCGGCACGACGGGGGCCGAACGGAGTGACTTCACCTGTTGGCCCAGCGCTTCCTTCACCGAAGCCAGAAGTCGTTGCTCACCGATCTCCACTGTATCCTTGAGCGGCCAGTCCTCCAGGCCCATGACCATGACGGAGAGATTCGGCAAGTCGATGATGGAACCGATGCCGAACGTCGTGAGCGCCTGGCTGGGTCGCAGTTCGCCAACCTTGCAGCGTTTTGAGTCTTTGTTGTTCATGGGGCCGCTCCCTCTTCGGCGTCATCGCCGCCATCATCGTCCATTCCGAAATCGTCCAGGATCAAGTTGGCCGTTGGCTCGACATCCCGCAGCGAGTTGAGGCAAGTGAACTCGTCCCATGGCTCGATGCTCATCGCCCCGGCGTACCTTTTCAGCAAAAAGCGAGTGTGTCCGCTGGAGCCACATCGCCCGATTCATGAACTGGAACGCCTGGGCTGCCTTGTCGTCCTTGTCGAGCAATTCCATCCCCGCCTCGATCCGCTTGAGCGTCGAACGGCAACGGGCAATTGCTTGCTGGGCGGGGTTCTTGAAAGTCGCCAATCCTTCGGCGGGGTCGGCAATTCGTTTTTCTTCCCGGTCGATCCAGTCCTGGTAGGCTTCGATCAGGGGCTTGAGCTTGGTGCGGTATTGCTTCGGGTTTCCCTCGGCCAACAGCTTCATATCGAGGACCATGCCCTCCAGTTTGGCGAAGGCCGGGTTGATCTCGGCGTCTTCGGGCCGAGGCGGGGTTGTCTTCGGAATCTCGTAGCTCGGCACGACCTTGGTGCGGACCCGAATAGCATGGTTCGGGTCAGGCGACACATCGACGTGGACGCCGATGCCATGCCCCACGGCGAACTCGACGTGGCGACGGTACAGCATTGCCAGCAAATCGTTCTCGGCCTTCACTGCGGGGTCGGTGCCGCTGAGTTCCAGGATGGTGTGCCGCTTGTGAATCACCGCCGCACCGTCCACGCCTTCGGCCATCAGTTCCAGCTGAAAAACCCAGGTGGTGTCCTTCAGGCGTTCTGGTTCTTGTTGTTCATTGACCAGAAACAGTGTGACGCACCAGTGATCTTTGCGCTTGCGGACAAGCCCCTGGAGAGCGACTTCCGGGCAGTTGGAATCGACTGCAATCGGATGAATCGGCCCATCTTTCAGTTTCAGCCGATGCTTGCCGCCTCGTGGAAATCGCTTCCACACTCGACGAGGGCTGCCAGTTTTTTCGCTGACAAGGTATTCGCTGACATCCTTGACGTATTGGCCCCAAGCCGCTGACAGTTGTAGTTCCTTGGCTTCGGGGTCCAGGCAGAACGTCATGCCGAAGGATGATGGGATCAGCGCCTTGTCTTGCGCCGGGGCTTGATCGGTCGTACCGTCCTGGGTGGTATCCCGGCCTCCGAGAGCCAGTTCGTCGCCGTCTAGAATTTCGGCACCAACATCATCATCACCAGCATCAGGATCACGAGCATCATCACGAACACCAGCAGCAGCACCACCACCAGCAGCACCAGCGTGAACGTTAGCAGCCCCAGCCCTGGCTCGTTTGCGGGGAGCCAGCACGCCGACGAAGTACCGGGTGCCACGGGATTCGATGATCTCCTCGTCGGCGCTGCCAGGTCCGAGCAGTTCCTTGAGGACCATCGCTTCGAGTTCGTCCCGAAGGTGGAGCGGCGAGGTGGCGGGCTTGAGCGTATTCGCACTCATGACTTACTCCACACGAATTGCGTCATTTTCACTTCGACTCAATGCTCTTCGTTAGCCGGATGCTTTTGTCAGATGGCTACTTGCGACGAACGCCACGAACCCGTCGATTACGTCGTATTGCGCCATAATTGCGCCAGTTTGCACAGGCTTGCACAGATTTACACCAGTTTGGCCAGGTTTGACCAGGTTTGGCCCGGTTCAGACCCGTTTGCATCAATTTGCACCACCCCGTCTACGCCGTCCGCAGCTGGCCCAGGAAACCATCGGCCCTGCTTCGTCCGACCCACCGAGTACGCAACGCCTCGACGCCGTAACGTCCTTAGCAGTGATTGTACCTGCGTGGTCGGCAACGCCGGAAGAACCTGGCAAAGTTCTTCCAACTTGCAGCCGACCGGCTGATTCTCCTTGATGTGTTTCAGCAGCAACGCCAGATTCTGCTCCCGATCAAGACCCTTCTTGCGGGTGTATGCCCCCATTTGACCGACAAATTCGTAGTAGCGCCGTGCCAGAATATACGTCCGCCCAGGGCCACGCTCGATCAGCCCTAATTCCAGCAGCCGTTTCAGTCGGCTTTCCTGTCCCTTTGGAATCTTCTCGCCCCGAGCGGCTTGAGCGAAAATCATCCAGTCGTGCGTGCCGAAGAAGGCCGATGATTCCTTGCTGACCTTCTCGACAAAGCGGACAAACGCCGGGTCTTGCACAGTGCCGTACAGCGTGAGTCCAACCTGGTACTGATCGGTTCGAGCGAAGTCGGGTGTCGGCTTGCTCTGCTTGATAAGTTCTTCGTAGATGAGGTTCATCCCTTGTCCCGACCGCTCGACCAAGCCGCACTTGGTCAAAATCTCCGCTATCCGGCGATTGCGAGGGTTCTGGCGGTCGAGAATGTTGTCCACGGTTATTCCGAGCGGGAATCCTCCAGGACTGTCGATCTCCAGGCGACGAGCGTATTGCCGAATGAAGATGCTGCCGCCAAGCCGATAATTTCGATGGCAAACGGCGTTCAGGATCGCTTCTCGAACAGGACGTTCACTGAAGGTCGAAATCTGGGTGACGAACAACCCTTCCTGAAACTCCTGCTTGTCGTTCCGTTTGTTGATTCGCTCCCAGAGATCGTCGTAAAAGCCGAAGAACCCCTGCCGATAATCCTTCCTTTCCTGAGCGGCCCCAGAAACGTCGGACGACCGATACTCGAACACGATCTCCGCCTGCGCAAGATGACGGCTGATCGCTTGGCCCGTGCCAAACAGAATCAGGGCAGCATAATTCAGCTTGCCGCCAACAGCGTCTCGGCGTCCGCCAACAGTTGTTCAGTGCTCAACGACAACAGACGTTCGGCGAGCTGTGCATCCTCGGCCTTGCGAGCCTTGGCGATCCATCGCTCCCGGAAATCCTCGATGGCTACCTCATCGAGATGGCCCAAAGTCAGACCGGAACATTCATCCGCCGAAAAGTCATGTCCGCTTTCGGCGAAAATCTCCCGCAGGCGTTCCTCGGACATTTCGACAAGGCTATCTTCCTGCCGCATCCAGTAACGGCCATCGAACTTGATGGGGATACCGACAGGACGTGGTGGAATTCGGAAAACCAGTACCCGGCTGCCAGAACTGCAATCGGGATGGTGAATCTCCTCGAAGTCGATCCGAAGGCGAATTTGCTCGCACAGCCCCTTGCGAGTTCGCTCTGGCTGTTCAAACGCCTTGGAACCAACCACCCTCCGTGGACGGGCATCCGTAACTCCGAGGATGACCAGCCCTCCACCCTCGTTTGCCAGGGCCGAACAATACTTGCAAAGCAATTCAAAGTGAAACCCGCCTTTGGCTTCCTTGAACTCGCAATTTTCTCCCTCCTTGCCCCGCATCCACTCTTCCAGCAAGGCGATTCCGGCGGCATCCACTGATACGCTCATGCGTCCTCCTCCCCTTGGAAGAGAGACGGCCCCGCCTGCGTGTTCGCTTTAACTTCTTTCCTGCCCTTCGTGGCCTTGGGCTTCTTCTTCTCGTGCAGCCCCTTGGCGGCTTCCTCGGCGTAGCGTTCGTGGTTCAGCTTGAGCAGGCGGGCAAGGACTTCACGGCGGGCGGCTTCGCTGATCGTGTAGCGGACGCCTTGCTTCGTCTCGTGGAAGCCGTGGCCGAGGTCGAGGTCGGTCCAGCCGTAGGCGACGGCTACCGCGTTGTCCATCTCGACATGGAGTTGCCGGAGTTCATGGATGTCAGCGCTGGTTTCGTTAGGGTTGTGGAAGCGGTTGTAGGTTCTGGTAAGCCCTTCCTGGCGGGTAAGCATGATTTTGCGGCGGATCTCTTCATAACTGCGACTAATGGCGTCCAACGTGTCATCGGATGAATACTGGCCGAGCGAAAGCGAAATACTCGCAGGAAGAGGAAAGGTATTGCCACAGCGCTTTGGCAAGTATCTAAGGTCTTCCTTTCGACGAATGCCATACTTCCACGCCCAAGACTCATGAATTGCTGACTGGACAACGGCAAAGAATGCCCAGCGATTCACAGGTATACCGATAGCTGTGTGCTTTAGGAGCAATCTCTTTGTGGTAAATACTGTGAACGCCAAGTGCCTGTGCGATGTTTCATTGCAAGCGAGAAGAAGGGAATTGTCCTGAATTAGCGTCCGTAGCTCTTTGGCCGGAGCGGAATGACAAAGGGAATCACGATCAAGTTCAAGGCCCAACTTCTTGCAACACTCTACGATGTCGTTATCGCTCATGAGTCCAACATCAAAAGCTTGCTTCGCCAACATCGGGTTGGCAAGGTCGCCCATTTCCTCCCCACCGATGGCAGGCAACAAATAGGTTTGCCGCCTACTTGGTAGCTGCTCAACAACTTCCAGAGCTAGGGGAGAGTTTGACGGCGATAGCTTCACTCCGAGGAAGGACACAAATGCCGTGGACAGCGGCTTCGGTGTAACTCCTCCCGGAGCAGCTTCGTCAAGATCAGTCCCAATTCCATCAACCTCTCGTTCATCAAGAATGAAGTCCGAATTCCATGTCCGCCTTGCGGTCCAAACGCAGACCGCG
>Ga0182024_10022530_pt1 | contig 11353 bp, 11 predicted proteins | sample P32metaG_FD_120480 | JGI IMG/M metagenome (GOLD analysis project Ga0182024, IMG submission 120480) | Permafrost microbial communities from Stordalen Mire, Sweden - P3-2 metaG (Illumina Assembly) | ecosystem: Environmental > Terrestrial > Soil > Wetlands > Permafrost | place: Sweden: Stordalen... | reverse complement strand
CCGTTTCACTCGGTCTTGCAGACGGGAGCGAGTGGTTCAGGAGCGACATTGAGCGCAAGCGAATGAAGGAGCTCATGCGTCGCTCGGACTTCCCGGCAGTACGCGATACATTGCTGTGGTTCGGTCTGATGGCAGCGTTCGCCGCCGCGGGGATAGCGCTGTGGCGAAGTTGGCTGGCATTCGTGTGTTTTGCGATATATGGCGTGCTGTATGGCTCCGGTGCCGACTCTAGGTGGCATGAATGCGGGCACGGCACGGCTTTCAAGAACCCGCGCCTAAACGACACAGTCTATGCGATCGCCTCATTCATGGATATGCGAGATCCGACTGTATGGCGGTGGAGCCACACGCGGCACCATACCGATACGCTGATCGTCGGTCGGGACCGCGAGATTGCCGTCATGCGGCCAGCGCGGCTCGTTCGGCTCCTGGCAAACTTTTTTGGCCTGGTGGACTTCCCGCTTTCGTTGTGGACGATGTTGGTTCACGCATCGGGACGCCTGATGCCTGATGAGCGAACCTTTGTGCCGGTGGAGGAGAGGTACCGCGTTTTTCGTACCGCTCGTGTGTGGTGCGCCATCTATGGTCTCACAATCGCCGCAATTGTTATCACTCACTCGGTCGTGCCATTTCTACTTATTGGCGGGCCACGCATTTACGGCGTATATCTGCTCCAAGTTTATGCCTTGACACAGCACGCTGGACTGGGCGAAAACGTGCTGGACCACCGGCTGAACACCCGTACCGTATATATGGGCCGTGTCAACCGTTTTGTATACATGAACATGAACTACCATATCGAGCATCACATGTTCCCGATGGTGCCGTACCACCGCCTGGCCGACCTGCACAGGCAAGTCAAGCACGATATGCCAGAGGCCTACCCCTCGTTGTGGGCCGCCTACAAGGAGATCATTCCAGCGGTGCTTCACCAGTTGAAAGATCAGACGTATTACATCCGCCGAGAACTCCCGCCCGGCGCCGCTCCATACGGCGCCGCTGCCGATGGGTGTGCGGTGCTGGAAGGCTGCTGAAAACATGGGGCAGGAAATGGCAACGTGGGTCGCTGCCTGCGTGGCGGACGATGTCGACAAAGAAGATGTCATCGGTTTCCGCCACGGAGATCGGGACTACGCCATATACCGGACTGCGGAGGGCGACTTCTTCGCAACGGATGGGCACTGTACGCACGAGAGGACGCTACTTTGCGACGGGCTCGTCATCGGCCACGTGATTGAGTGCCCGAAGCACAACGGCCGCTTCGATATTCCTACTGGTAAAGCGATCAGGGCGCCAGTGCTAAGGGATATCCAGACCTTCCCCACCAAGGTCGAAGACGGGACCGTGTTTGTGCTCGTGTGAGGTGGAGAGGCGGAACAAAGCTTGTCATACTCCAATTTGCAGCGTCCACCGCCCTCACCCTGTCACGGCTCCCAGGGTCATCCCAGCCACCACCTTCTTCTGGAAGAGCGCGTAAGACATTAATTACGGCACCAGCACATGGGCACCAGCACATGGACCAGCTCGATCTCGTGGCGGAGCACGTAATGCCCAAAGTGTAAAGTGCCCGGTCACCCCCAGCGGCGGTGACGTTATGATTTTCCTAAGTCGTCCAATCAAATACAACGCCAAGCAGGTCTCGCTTCGCCCCGAGAAGGGCGTCGTAAATCTCGGGGGCTGACGACGGAGGAACGATCTCCGATATCAGATCCCGTCCATCCAGTGTCCCGGCCCTAAATAGGTCACGCAGCGCCACGTAACCTTCCTCCATTGACCAGCTCTCACCTTGTAGCCCGTGACGACCAGTGACCGCAAGAGCCCATTCGCTCGCGCCGGTTACCGTCAGAGCACGCAGCTGCACGTCTCGCAGAAATTCAGTCGCATCACTCGTGTGCGGTGCGCGAGGAGTACCCAACAACACTAGCTGGCCTCCTTACCTTGCAAGAGTAGATGCGGCGACAGCTAGCGCAGAAACGCCGGTCGCTTCGACAACGATATCCGCCAGGCCGCGGAGTTCTGCGGCACCACCTCGGCTGTCGCTCCTCAGCGCGTCAATGAGGTCTGCCTCTATCACGGCGCCGACGCCAGCCAGCCGCCCAACCTTCGCCCGATAGGGCTCGCGCTCGACCCCGTGGACTGCGAGTCCCGCAATTTGAAGCAATTGAGCAGTAAAGTTCCCGACCGCACCGAGGCCAATGACTACAGCTGTACCGCCGATCTGTAGCGAAACTGCACGCCTTATTGCGGTCATGGACACACCGGCGAGACGCACCAGAACCATGAGGCCAATCGGAGCCTATCGACGGCTTTGCGCTCGCGGAGCGTCCGCTGACCGCGCGCCAGAATATTCAGGTCGCGCTGCTAACCCTGGCCCACCGCCGCGGGCCCCTGTGCGACTCGCCAGAAGCGGTAAGCGAAGCGTCACGGCGAGCGCCGGGGCGCGCGCTGTTGAGGGTGGAGAGTCTCGCCGCGCGCGAGCATCCCAACCAGGCGCTCGATGCGCTGGTTCCGCGTCTCGACGCGCTTAGCGGTCTCTATCCGGTACAGCACGGCGTAGCGGTTAGCGCGACTGAGGTTGTCGAAGGTCTCTTGGGCGGCGGGGTGGGCCGCCAAGGCCGCTGCCAAGTCGCCCGGGACCTCGATGGCGCCCTGGCCAGAGTAAGCGAAGCCCCACGTCCCGTCCGCTTTCGCCCGTTCCACAGCGGCCAGGCCGGCGGGCCGCATGCGTCCCTGGCTCGCAAGCAGCTCGGCCAACGCGACATTGCGCTTGGACCACGAGCTGCCTGGCCGTCGCGGAGTGAACCTCCGACGGAAGGTCGCCTCATCGCCAGCACCGAGCTGACCGTCGACCCAGCCGAAGCACAATGCCTCCTCAAGCGCCTGGTCGTAGGTGAGGCTGGTCGGCTCGGTCGTTCCCCTCTTCGCCAGTACGAGCCAGACGCCGCCTGGGTCTCCGTGGTGCTCGGTGAGCCAGCCATGCCACGCCCCTGCGTCTGGCACCGTCAACACCGGCGAGTCAGTTGCCACACGCCTCAGTCTTGCCATCGCCGGTTGCCTACGTGCTCCAGCCTTCGCTTGGGTTCAGCGTCGGTGGGCAGGCGTGCGCATGTTGTCCGGCGTCGATTTTGACGGCCGTTCCAGAGGTCGACGGCGTTCAGGACCGTCCGTAGGCGTCCGCCCCGAAAGATGGCATCCACTTTGGCATCCAATGCCTTTATGGGGTTCCGGAGACGCCGCAAACAGGCTAAAAGAGCTGGTCACACGTGGTGGGCGTACAGGGAGTCGAACCCAGGACCTCATGCGCGTCATGCATGCGCTCTAACCAGCTGAGCTATACGCCCGAAGCAGGCGCCTAGGTTACCAGGCCGCCCCCGCCAGTCGCAGTTCAACCAAGAGGAGGGCCCACGGGGGCGCCCCCGTCAGGATGCATCGTCGACGTCAAACGGTGGCAAATCGAGGACCTCCTGCCGGGACAAGCTCAGGGGGATGTCGCTTTCGTAGCCGATGACAGCACTTATCGGGATGGCCACAACCTTGTGGCCCCACAGGTGCCCAACCTGGAAGAGCAACGCGGTCACGTCGCCGTTCTGAGCATCCGCAAGCAGGCCGTGCAGGTGCCCGAGCTCGCCATCGCTAGCCCGGGCGGGTTCGTCCTCCTCCACTTCCTTCTCACCTGGGGGGACTATCTCCTCGGCAACTGCCCGCGGAAAGATCGTGCCTCCCCCATATCCGAAGAAGCTCATGCCCATATCGGGTGCCAACCCCACATCGTCAGCCCGTTCGAGTTTTTCGAACGCAGCGATGTCACACCTGAGCCGCAGCTCACCCCCTGTCGACCGATCGACGTCGACAAGGCTGAGAGGGACCAACCGGCCTAGCCCGACACGCCCGCGGGGCTCGACCATCAGGTTGGTCACCTTCTGCGCCCGAGGGTCCAACAGGATGCGTACCAACACGCCGCAGACCCCATCGGTACAACTCGCCTCGGACCCGAGCTTGAACTGCGTTATCGCCATGATTACCTCCGGTTCGTCTTCGACCATAGCTTGCCGTTCAGAGCGCACCCTGGCGGTACCTCCGGCGCAGCTAGCGTGGCCGCAGCGTGATCGGCTACATCCCAAGCCCATCTTCTAGCAGCCTCAGCATCGGGCCGCTCCAGCTGCACTTTTACGGCCTCATCATCGCCGTGGCGGTTCTGGTTGCGGCTTGGGTCACCCAGCGCCGATGGGCCACGCTGGGCGGGTTCGCCGGCACCATGGTGCCCATCGGGTTCTGGGCGGTGGTCGCCGGTCTGGTCGGCGCCCGCTTGTACTCGGTGGCAACGAGCTGGCAAGTGGACACCCATGACGACTTCGTCCAGATCTTTGAGATCTGGAACGGTGGCCTCGGCATCTGGGGAGGTGTCTCCGGCGGGGTCCTCGGCGGATGGCTAAGGGCTCGCCGCATGCACGTCCCCCTCCCGCCTCTCCTCGACGTTGTCGCGCCGGCCTTGCCGCTCGCCCAGGCAATCGGGCGGTGGGGCAATTACTTCAACCAGGAGCTCTTCGGGCTTCCCTCAAAGCTGCCCTGGGCGGTGCGCATAACAAACCAGGCGCAGCTCGCCGGCATCCCTCACAAGTACCAAACACATTTGAACGCGGCCGGGAGGTACTTGCCCGGCACATTCCAGCCCACGTTCCTGTACGAGAGCCTCTGGGACTTTGCCGTGTTCGGGCTGCTCCTCCTCATCGAGCGCAAAGTCAAGCTGCGCCGTGGCTATCTGTTCGGCGCCTACGCAGCCTTATACACCTTCGGCCGGTTCTGGACCGAGTACCTGCGCATCGACCCGGCACACCGTTACCTGGGCCTCCGCTTCAACGACTGGACCAGCGTAGCGGTGTTCGCAGTTTCCTCCGCCGTGTTGTTGTTGATAGGCCGGCCAAATCCGGGTGACGAACTGATCGGCGACGAGTTGCCGCCTGCCCTGTTAGCTGAGGAGCGCGCCCGCGCGTCGAGGGCCTCCAAACGAGGAAACTCGGCCGCTCCCGGTGAGCCACCCGAGCAGACAACCTCTAGAGGACCGGCCGAGGTCGTGGAAGCACCCGAACCGGTAGAGGCCGACCACGCTGCGGCGGCCGTGCCTGAGGCGACCGAACCGGCACGGGCGGAGGAGGAGGCTCCGGCAGCCCAGGCTCCGGGGGAGGTGCCGGACGCGGTCGAGCCCGGGCCGGCCGACCCTGAAGTGGCGGAGGCGACCGAGACGGCACCAGCCGAGGCGGCTCCGGCTGTAACTGAAGGAGCCGCTGACCAGGAGGCTCCGGCGGACCTCCCTGCCCCGAACGCGCAGGAGCCGGAGGCTGGCCAGCCCTAGGTCGGTGCCCCGCCCTGTCAAGGACATCGCGCTCTTGTGCACTCTTATCGTGCCTGTAGGGACGGCCCGGGAGGTACTGGCGTACCGGCCAAGTGAGGCAGGCACCCTGGCGGCGGCTGCGGCTTTGGGTCAAAGTCGTCCTATGGGCCCGCACATATCTCCGGAGGCCAGGTGACAGAGCCGAGCTACCCGCTAGAAGAGGCGGGGACAGCCGGCGACGCGTTCCGAATTGCCGGGTACCGGTTCAAGACGACTTTCCGGCACCGCTGGGGGGATTACGTCGTCCTTGTAGTGCTGATCGGGCTGATCGGCGGGGTCGCCATGGGATCAGTACAGGCCGGGCGGCGCACCCAGTCGTCCTACCCTGCGTTCCTGGCCGGCACCAACGCTTCAGATCTGACCCTGTCGACCTATGGGGCCGGAGGGCCCACCAGCCAGGCTGCGACCATTTACTCGCCCAAAACAGCGGCCGCTATCGCCCACCTCCCCGAGGTGAAAACGGTGGAGAGCTGGGTCGGCGTCTTCGCGATCCCCCTAGAGCGCGACGGCGCTCCTGACCTTGCCCTCAGCAACAATATCAATCTTGCAGGGAGCAAGGACCTGTACTTCGACGAGGACCGCGTCACACCATTGCAGGGCCAAATAGCCAACCCAAGCCGGGTAAACGAGTTCATGACCACTGCGCTCGGGGCGAGCATTTTGGGAGCTCACGTGGGCCAAGTCGTCCCGATAGGCCTCTACGGGCCGCAGCAAGCCAACTTGCCGGGTTTTGGGACGCCCAGGGTGCCGCCAGTGCTGCGTGTCGACATGACCCTCGTTGGGATCGTCGAGTTCAACAACCAGGTGATCGAAGACGACACCGATCGTCTCCCGACCAATATGGTGTTCACTCCGGCATTTACTCGTCTCGTGCCGAACGCGGACACTCAGGGTACGTGGTACGCCATCCAGCTCGTCCACGGTGACAATAACATTGCCTCTGTAGAACAAGCTCTTTTGCGCGTCCTGCCGCGTGGAGCGGCAGCTAATTTTAGCGTCACGGCTCTTACCGAAGCCAAGGTCGAACGGGCCGTCAGACCGGAATCAATAGCGCTCGCAATGTTCGGGCTGATCGCGGCGGCGGCCGCGCTTGGGATCGCCCTGTCCGTTATCGCGCGACAACTTCGCTCGACCGACGAAGAACGCCAGGTGCTCCGCGCGATGGGGGCTAGCCCAGCAACTGCGCTCGCCGACGGTCTATTCGGCATTGTTCTTGCGATCGTCGCTGGCTCCCTGTTGGCCTGTGCGGTCGCTGTTGCGCTTTCGCCTCTGTCACCGCTCGGGCCTATCCGGTCCGTCTATCACCCAGGTATCGCCTTCGACTGGACAGTGCTCGGGGCCGGCTTGCTGTGGTTGCTCGGCGGCCTGGGACTAGGGGCAGCGGTTCTTGCGCTCCGAGCGGCTCCGCAGCGGCTCGCCCGGCGAGGCCGCCTGGCCCCTGCACGCCCTTCTAGGGTTGCCCAGGCTGCGGCGGCTATTGGTCTACCGCTGCCGGGGGTCGTTGGCCTGCAGTTCGCCCTTGAGCCCGGGGCGGGGCGCACCACCGTGCCGGCCCGCTGGGTCTTGGCCGGAGCGGTCATCGCTGTGACCGTGGTTACGGCCACGCTTACCTTCAGCAGCAGCCTGAACAACCTGGTGACGCACCCCAAGCTTTACGGATGGAACTGGGACTATGCCCTGCAGACCGAGAACGATGTCCCCCCTCAGGCCGTTGCTGCGCTAGATCACGACCCCGACGTCGCCGCGTGGTCGGGGTACTCGGACCCCGACCTTCAAATAGATGGCCAAACTGTCCCGGCATTGACAACGCATGACGCACCGACAGTGGGCCCGCCGATCCTCTCCGGTCGCAACCTGGAGCCAGGTAAAGCGCAGGTCGTGCTGGGTGCAGCCACGCTCGCGTCGCTACACACGCACGTCGGTGCCTCGGTGACCATCGGCTACGGCTCGCCCAACACCGCGCCGCTGTACCTTCCCCCGACGCCCGCCAAAGTCGTTGGCAGCGCCACCTTCCCTGCTATCGCTGGGTCCAGCACCTTTGCCGAGCACACCTCGATGGGCACCGGAGCGCTCGTATCTGACGACGTCCTCCCGCGCGCTTTCCTGCGAGCCACCGAAGCACCCGACCCCACTCTCGACGGCCCAGCGCTTGTCTTCGTGCGCGTGCACGCCAATGTGAGCGCCTCCGCCGGGCTGAAGGACATGGGGCGCATTGTCTCAGTTGCCGACAAAGCTTTCGCCCGTGACCCGAACGCCGTCGGCGATAGCGTAATAATCCTGCCTGTCCAGCGACCAGCCGAGATTGTCAATTACCAGTCGACGGGCAGCACTCCAGTTTTACTCGCTGCCGGTCTTGCCATCGGCGCAGTCATCGCCCTCGTCATCGCCCTCGTCGCAACCGTCCGAAAGCGACGGCAAGACCTCGCACTTTTGAAAACCTTGGGTTTCACCAAGGGTCAATTGGCTGTAACCCTGACCTGGCAGGCGACGGTCACGGCGATCGTCGGCGTGATCGTCGGCGTGCCGGTCGGGATCGCCGCCGGCCGCCAGTTGTGGATCATTTTCGCCCGGAGCATCGATGCGGTCCCCGAACCGTCGGTGCCGCTGTCGATCATCCTTGTCGCAGCCGGCGCGCTCGTGCTCGCCAACCTCGTGGCCGCCGTACCCGGACGGGTCGCGGCTTCCACACCAGCTGCCATCGTCCTCCGAGGGGAATGAGCTGGCCGAGCACCTCGCTGACCACGTAGATTCTCGCAATGCTTCAGGGCGAGATCTCCATCGACGACCCGCGTGCCGCGGACGTCCGCGCCTTGCTGGAGCGCCATCTCGCATTCGCCAACTTGCATAGCCCGCCAGAAGACGTCCACGCCCTCGACGTAGCCGGCCTGCTCGATCCCGCTATTACGTTCTACAGCTTTCGGCTCAACGGCGAGCTGCTCGCAGTCGGTGCGCTCAAGCGGCTGGAACAGGACCACGCGGAGCTGAAGTCAATGCACACGGCCGAGGCGGCGCGAGGTCGCGGGATCGGCCGAACGATGCTCGGTCATCTGATCGGAGTGGCGCGAGAACGCGGCTTTGGCCGGGTGAGCCTCGAGACAGGTTCGATGGACGCTTTCGCACCTGCGCGCTCGATGTACACAAAAGCAGGGTTCAGTGAGTGCGAACCGTTCGGCGATTACATCCCGAGCCGCAACAGCATTTGCATGACGATGTCGCTCCTAGGCGAAACCTAAACAGGTCCCTCAGCATCGCCATTTACCCGGTAGCCGACGCTAGGGATCGTTTCGATAACCGGCGGGTCACCAAGTCTCCGGCGCAGCCGGCTGATGGTTACGCCCACAGTCCTTGTGAACGGGTCGGCGTGCTCGTCCCAGACTTGTTCGAGAAGGTCTTCAGCGCTCAAGACGGCCGGCTGAGCGCGCATAAGCGCCTCCAGAACTGCGAACTCCTTGGCCGAAAGATCCAGGGGTCGCCCGTCTCTTGAAGCGCTGTGGCGCAGCGGGTCGAGCTCTATCCCGCAGGCCCGGAAAACCCGCGCGCTCGCGCCGGGCCGTCGACGCGCCAGGGCGCGGACCCTGAGAACGAGCTCTGGGAAATGGAAGGGCTTGGCAAGGTAGTCGTCTGCACCGAGACTGAGACCACTGACGCGCTCCCCAGGCGAGCCGGAAGCGGTCAACATCAGGACCATCGACGAAACCTCGGAACCCGCGATCATCCGGCAGATCGTGTCGCCGTGCATCCCAGGCAGGTCGCGGTCCAGCACGACCACGTCGTAGGCCCCGACGGCTAGCTTGCTTGCAGCCTCTAAGCCGTCGTAGGCGACGTCGACAGCCATGCCCTGGTCCCGGAGCCCTTCGGCGACCACTTCGGCGAGCGCAATTGAGTCTTCGACAACAAGCACTTTCATTGAAGAGTTCCGCCCTCTCTCCCCCTGGCTCGAGGCAACGTCACGACAACCCTGAGCCCTCCCGCGCTACGAGCGTGGAGGTCGAGCACCCCGTTGTGGGCTTCAGCTATGGCCTCGACGATCGACAGCCCCAGGCCGTTGCCTCGTTCAGAGCCGGTCCGCTCCGCGCCGAGGCGCTTGAAAGGTCGTGCCAGTTGGCTGACGTCTTCAGGTTGAAGGACCGCTCCACCGTTCTCAACGACGACGCGCACAACTGGACCGTCGACGGCGGTTTGAACCTGTACCCAACCCCCCCGCTCGTTGTGCTTGACCGCATTCTCCACCATGTTGTCCACCATCCGCGAAAGCAAAGTCTCGCTGCCGAGCACCCACGCATCGGGGCAGCGTTCTTGGTCAACGCGCAGTCCCATGTCCGAGATCGTCCCGGACCGTTGCTCGACAGCAGCGCTAGCGAGTTCGTCGAGCGAGACAGTGGCCTCGTCGGCGGCCGGCGCTCGTTGGGCTTGTGCAAGAGTAAGCAGGCTGGCGAGCAAGTGGTCGACGTGGTCGAGCTCTCGCCGCAGACGGTCAGCGAGGACTGCAGTTTGCGGAGGCACCGGGCCAGGCTTGGCCATAGCGACATCGAGCGACGCCCGCATGGTGGCAAGCGGCGTTCGCAGTTCGTGCGAGGCGTTCGCGGCGAACCGCCGCTCCGCCTCAAAAGACCGTTCGAGGCGCTCGAGAAGTGCGTCGAAGGTGTCACCGAGCTCTTTGATCTCGTCTTCCGGACCGTTCAACCTGAGGCGCTCGTTCAAGTTGTTGGCTGAGATTTCCCTCGTGGTAGTGGTGATCAGACGCAGAGGCTGAAGGAAGCGGCCAGCGGCCAACCAGCCGAACGCAATTGAAAGGACCGCGAGTAGTACGAGAGCGGTCGCGGCCGCTACGAGCAGATGGTGCAGGTCCGCACTGTGTTGAGCGACTTGGGGCGGGGCGGCGCGTGCCGCAGCTAAGCGGCCAGCGCCCCCTTGCGGCGCGCGTGCGACCGACGTGCTGCTCCCGCCTTGCCACAAAGCCACCGTCCCGACCAACAGGATGATCCCAGAGACGAGAAAGGCACCGAAATAGAACAGGGCAAGCCGTGCCCGGATTGTGTGCCGCGGCCAGTCCGACCGAAACCCACCACGGTCGAGCACAGGAGCAGGTGCTGCTTCGGGGCTTTGGGCCCTCATTTCGTCAGGCCTCCTACTTTTGGACCAGGACGCGTAGTGCTCCCTTCCGACCGGTGACCCCCTCAAGGATGCCGCATTTCGTGCAACAGGGTCGCAACAGCCGCCGTTGCCTCGCTGTAGCGGAGTGCGGCGTACAACTCCTTCAGTAGCCCCACCGCCAAAAGGAGTCATATGAGACGCCCGACCGTTCCGCTGGTCACGCTGGTCATCTTCGTCGTAATCGCCGCGGCGTGCTCGAGCGCGCCGAAATCCCCCGGGGTTGCTGGACATGCCACCAACCGCACCAATGGTGCGTCGGCGAATGGGCCACAATCAGCGGGAGCTTTGGCTGAGATGACGGCTTACTCGAGGTGCATGCGTAGTCACGGGATCTCGGACTTCCCCGACCCCACACCGAACCCAGGTGGGCCGGGCGGCAGTTTCAGCTGGAGCGGCCATGGTGAGAACGACGATCTCGACCCCAACAACCCCAGGTACCAGGCCGCGAACAAGGCCTGCCAGCAGTTGTTGCCCGACGGGGGGCAGGTACCGGCGCCTTCGGGCCAGCTACTCGCCGAGGAAGTTCGACTGGCAGCGTGCATGCGCGACCACGGCGTGCTCAGCTTCCCGGACCCTGACAACGTCAACGGCGCGTTCGACCTCGGCGGTATCGACCGGAGCACGCCTAAATACCAGGCTGCATTCGCCAGTTGTCAGTCCGTGACGGGGTTCAAGGGGCCGATGCGGGTCGACATCTCGCACCAGGGTCCGTAAACGCGCGAAAGTCGCGCCAGGCTCGGTCTTTTTCGCCGTCGTCTGGTCCGTTTTTATACGCCGGGGGACCGCCTGGCGCGCTTTCTATTCGTTTTT
>Ga0182024_10022528_pt1 | contig 11353 bp, 7 predicted proteins | sample P32metaG_FD_120480 | JGI IMG/M metagenome (GOLD analysis project Ga0182024, IMG submission 120480) | Permafrost microbial communities from Stordalen Mire, Sweden - P3-2 metaG (Illumina Assembly) | ecosystem: Environmental > Terrestrial > Soil > Wetlands > Permafrost | place: Sweden: Stordalen... | reverse complement strand
CGGTTCAAAATATTAAGGATGGATCGCGTATCCCGCGAACTCAAGCGACACAAGAGCAGGAATCTCTCTTTTCAATAAGTTAGTGAGGTGGGGCAGTATGTATCAGGATCGGAGTTCCCCAACAACAGCGTATTTTCCCGACGGGCAAGAAACTCCGACCGGGCCAGGTCAAGCACCATGGCCCTGTTCAATGACGGGATGGCAAGGAAGTCGAAGCTGTCCAGGCTCTTGAGGACCGGGAAGCGGGCCTGCCGGATGCGGCGTTCGGTAGCCTGGCGTTCACGATCCAGCAACTCCAGCTCGGAGATGCGCAACAGGTATCGCGGATAGTCGACGCTCTCCACCGCGCACTGCCGCGCTACCTTGTCGTACTCGCGCAGGATCGTGGGCAGCCGCAACGCCTTCAGATGATGTTCCAGCAGTACCTGCGGTATATCTGGATTTATGGGGTTAGTCGAGAGGCTCTCAGAGTGATCCACTTCGCTCATGCCAGCACCTCCGCGAGCAACGCCATGTAGTCGGAGGCTTGTGTCATGCGTACCTGGGGGAGCGGCAAATGGGGATAGTTCTCCATGTCCAGCCGGGGTGGTCTTCGCTCGATACGGCACAGCAGAAGATGCTTCACCGCATCGAAGCTGATCGTGCCCAATTGCAAGGCGTCTTCGATGGCGCGAGTCACTTCCGCGATGGCGAAGGTGCTCCATCAGCCGCAGCACCTGCACATACTCGCGGCTGCCATGCTTGTGCAATCGAGCTTCCATAAACCGTCGCAGTTTCAGATAGCACTCGGGCAACTGCCAGCCTGCCAGCGGCGCCGCCTGATCAAGAGCGCGTGTCTTCTGTTCGAGCAGTGCCAAATAGTGCAGCGGATCGAAGGCCACTGCTTCGCGTTCATAACTGCGAGGGTGCCGTGCGATCACTTCGCTGCCGCAGGAAATCACGACTTCGTGTACATAGCCCTTGACCAGCACATCGCGGTGTCCATAGCAGGTTGGCACCGAGTAGTCGTTCGCACGATAGCGCACCAGCGCGAGCGAACTGACCCGCGTCGCGATCTTCTCGCAGGCTTCATAGGGCGCGGCGGGCAAAGGCAGCATCGCCGCCCGGTCCCTCTCGAAGCGCTCGCCGATCGTCTGAGTGTGCCCGCGCAGCCGTCGCTCCCGACGCTTGCGACACTCCTCTTCCAGGTGCGCGTTTAACTCGTCCCAGCTGTTCACGCGAGGAACCGGCACCAGGAAGTTCCGACGAGCATAGCCGACCAGCCCTTCCACCTTGCCCTTGTCGTTGCCCTTGGCCGGGCGTCCGAACTTATCCGCGAACAGATAGTGGCTCTGTAACTCGGAAAATGCCCGTGTCCTCTGCCGCTCTTCGCCGCCCAGAATCCGCACTACCGCGATCTTCGTGTTGTCGTAGAGAATGCGCGTAGGCACGCCGCCGAAATAGGCAAAAGCCCGAATATGACCTTCCAGAAAAGCCTCTGTGGTCTCTGCCGGAAACGCCCTCACGAAACCGTCGTCGGAGTGCGGCAGATCCATCGCCAGGTAATGCGCCTTCTGCTCCACTCCAGCCACCATCATCGCCTCGCCGAAGTCCGCCTGCGCCTCACCCGGCGCATGCGTCAGCGGAAGGAACATCTCCTGGCCACGCAGCTTCTGCCCATGTACGTAGTCCTTCACGATCGTGTAGCCGCCCGTGAACCCGTGCTCTTCTCTTAGTCGCTCGCAGATCCGCTTCGCCGTGTGCCGCTGCCGGGCCGGACGTGTCTTGTCTTCTTCGAGAATGGCGTCGATTACGCCCAGCCATGGCCCCAGCTTGGGCCGCGTCACCGGCTGCTGCCGCTGGTAGCCGGGCGGCACCGCGTAGCGCAGCATCTTGCTCACCACCTCCCGCGATATGCCGAACTCCCGCGCTACTCCCCGTTGACGACGTCCTTCAACCAGTACCCCTCGTCGAACTCGCCCATAGATCTCCACCCTGAACATCCCTCCGGTGTCCCATGAACCAAGCTGACCAGGCAACTGCTCATGAGACCAGAATCCGGCGGTGGCCCACTTTTACACCGCCATAGTTCGGCGCGATCGCGCCGTACTGTGGCCTATTCTTACTCCAGCGCTCATAGCGGGGATCCGGAAGCTGTAGAGCAGCTTGATGACTCCGTCATAGCGCTGATTATTCGCACCAATGGTGCTTTCGTCGTCAGAATCAAAGAGTAGCGGAAAGGGATTGCGACCATGATTCAAGAGGGGGACTCAATGGCCTTGCGGTTATGTTTTAACGCTACTGTCAACGCAGTAATTGCGCATTGCGGAGAATCCTGCGAACTTTCTTCGGAGAAATGGACAATTTTGCGGCAACCTTCGAGATCTTGCGATCTTCTCTCATCCACACTTTTGGGATCACAATTTCAGCAAACTCTTCTGTGACTTGCTGAAAGGTTTTGTCGCCCGTCAACCCATCGGACCAGGATCGCAACGTCTGGTCTATGCCAATGGCACGAAGGATTCGTGACTTGAGCACCAGGAGTTCTTTCGACAGATGATCGCGATCGTCTGGGCTAAGCAGATCACTTGCCCACTCTTCAAAAAACTCGTTGGCCGCAGTTGATCCCCGCGCGATGTAGGCGCCTGCCAGCAACCTCTTGTTCTGCGTCTGTTTGGCGAGGGCGATGGCCTCTTCGGAGTATTGTGTAGGCGTGTTAGCATGACTAGCTATGTCTTCCGCTTCTCCGACTTGCTCCTCTACCTGCATATTTTCAATCGCCGCCTGAAGAGTCCGAGCGCGCGACATTAGAATGTGATCTTGCCTTTCTTCCCCAAGGTAGAAGGCCTTCACTGCTTCCTCGGATGCGCGGTCAATATCGCCGCTATCGAGATGCAGATGTCCGGCGTTCACCAGTACGGAGCCGGTTCCGGCCTGATGACCATGCAGCGTATAGATCTCTCGCGCGCGCTGCAGCAGCTCAAGCGCTTCGCGACAGATTTTGAGATAACGGCCATGCTGGATGCCGCGTGCGCGGCCTTCCTTTGACCTATGGCTGAGGTCGAGTGCGATGAGCCGCTTCACATAGGCGGCGTTTACCAGTACACGGGCTAGATTTGGATGGTTTGGAAACTGCTCTGAGTAGATCGCAATCGCGCGGTGAAAGTGTTCGAGCGCTTTTGCATACTCCCCAGATCGCCGTACAAATCTCCCCCTCGCTGACTCGATATTGCCGAGGGAGAGCGCATGCGCGATTGGCTTCAGTTCCGCCTCCGCCTCATCCAGTAGCCGGAACGCTTCCTTTCGTTGCCCACGCTGGAAGAGGAGCCAGCTCTCATGAATCCGTATCACCGCGATCAGTTTTGGGGCACGTAATTGTTCCGCCAAACTCTTGGCTTCAAGAATATGACGTAGCGCCAGCTCATATTCGCCTTTCTGCCGGTGTGCCCGCGCTTTCCAGAAATGCGCCATCAGGATGAAGTGTGGCTTGGAAGCCTCCGGTTGAACCACCAGCACGCTCTCCAGAATGGAAATGGCGGTGGCCGCGTCTTCCGAGGCAAAAGCAAAAAATGCTGCCGTCATACGGAGTTGAAGATAGTCAGCTAGCTTCATATCGGCACGGCGCACAGCAGAAAAACGCTTAAGCAGTCCTTCCACCAGATGGAGATCACGATAGCCAAGGTCTACCCACTGCGCGATGCTAAGCAAATACGACACGGCGTGAGGGTCTTTCGGAGTCAGATGGGTCACTCCTTCGCTGGCACGCTCCAGCAACGCAAAGCCTTCGCTTACCCGCCTTCCAACGAGGGCATCATCAAGCTTGCGCAATAACGCCGGTGAGAGCGACATAAGGCTTCATTTTAGACTGAGTAGTCCACAGCGGTCGAGGTTTCCTTTTCCTGTTCCCGATGATGGACCATCCGGTAAATCATTAGTTCTTTGTTCATTGTTCCTATCGCAGCAAGACAATGTTGTTTAGCTGTCGCCGGTGCTTCGCGGGCGCTCGTCCGATTCGGTCGAGCATGCCTTGATCGAGACGGGCCAAGAAGTTAGCCTCCAGAGAGCAAGAGATCCCGTAGCAAGTAATCCCCACCTTCAGCGGTGCTCTCCGGGCAGAAGAGACGATACGAGTCATACAGAGGCATTTCTACATGGCACAGCTAACCAGCACACACTTCGCGGAAAGTACGTTGCTCGATCTTCCACAGCGAGTAGTTCACTCTTCTGGGAAAAGCATCGCATGGCAGATTGTCCAACGTATGACGGATGCGGGTGCCTCCGCCGTCGGTCTACCTGACGGCTTTCTGATAACGAGCCGAGCTAGCCGACAACCAGGGATCGTGCTCGTGCCGACCAGAGATGCCATACGAAGACTTGAGCATGCGCAGACGGTCGTAGATGGTTTGGATAGTCAACCGATTGTGCTTTCGTGTACCAATGCGCGCGAAGCGCAATCTTTGACCGATGATGAGGACTCACGTGATCGCCGATATTTGAGTGGCGTTAGAGCCATTGATGGCTTCCACGTCTACTGTGGTGGCATCGATGCTGCTATAAGCCGCGCGTTGGCCTGCGCCCCACATGCAGATGTTGTCTGCTATCGCGCTTCCAAGCTCGACCTTGCAGAGGCAGAGCGTTTCGCATCTGCAATGAGAGCATCCTTCCCCGACAAGCAATTGGGAATGGGTTTTCTCCGTCTTCTCACGAGCTCCAATGGAGTGGCCTTGATCACGCAAACCATGACAAGATGCTGCGCAAGTTGGGCTATGACTATTACTTCTGTACCCAATTGGGGTCGGTAGCCTTCCCCACGTTCCCTCATGCCCGACCGTGGGCCCTCTTCGATGACGGAGCAGAGCCCGCAGATTCTAGTGGTCTCGGGGAGAGTCATCGTCCTCTCTCCTAGATCCCACCGGTCGGCGCCCGCTCATTGCAACAGCGCAGCAAGGTGCACGATCCGCAACATGGCTGCCGATGCGTGCCATAGCGCCACTACTGCCATTCAGGGATCAACAGGTGCGGCCAGGCCAGGGGTCTGTTTCGCAAGTAACACTATCTCAAATTAGGTGAGTGCCAATATGGGCCGGAACAGTAAGTATGTTTATCGATTTGGAAGCCATGCGGTGGATGGCAATGGCTCGATGCGAGACGAACTGGGAGGCAAAGGCGCTGGCCTGGCGGAGATGACACTTCTTTCCATCCCGGTTCCTCCCGGTCTCACAATATCCACAACCGTGTGTCGCTTTTACCTCGAGCATGGCAACATGCCGCTCGGGTTGAAAGAAGAGTTGGCGGCCGCGCTCCGATGGCTCGAAGGAACGCACGGCAGGAAATTCAATGATGAGCAGAATCCGTTGCTGGTAAGCGTGCGCTCCGGCGCAGCCGTCTCGATGCCCGGCATGATGGACACCATATTGAACGTTGGACTAAACGAAAGAAATCTTGAAGGTTTAGCAAAGCAGAATGGGTCATTGCGATTTGCGCTCGATTCCTATCGGCGCCTTTTACAGATGTTCGGCTCCGTTGTCCTCGAGGTGCCCAAGAAGCAATTTGACTTCGTCATCGAAGCCATGAAGAAAGAGGAAGAAGCCACCACAGATTCGGAAATTTCGGAAAGAGGCTTACGGAGCATCGTCGACGAGTTTCATCAGGTGATTCGCCATTGTACGGGGGAACCGTTCCCGGAAGATGCCCATGTGCAGCTCTCCATGGCGATCGAAGCCGTGTTTCAATCCTGTCGGAATGAAAGAGCTCAACACTATCGGCGGCTGCATAACATTGCTGATGACGCTGGAACGGCTTTGACGATTCAAGTCATGGCATTCGGAAACCGCGGACTGGATAGCGGGACTGGAGTAGGGTTCACGCGTAATCCTTCCACTGGCGCCAAGGAGATGTTTGGAGAATTTCTGGCTAACGCCCAGGGTGAAGACATTGTGGCCGGCACTCGCACACCGATGCCCATCGCCGAGCTTGCGCAGAGCATGCCGGAAGTTTACGAGGAGTTGTGCACGATCACGGGTAGGCTCGAACAGCATTTTCGCGATGTGCAGGACTTTGAATTCACGGTAGAGAATAGAAGGCTCTTTCTTCTCCAGACCCGTTCTGCAAAGCGTAGCGCTATCGCAGCCGTGCGCACGGCAGTGGACATGGCTAGAGAAGGTTTGATCACGAAACACGAGGCGTTGACGCGCGTCAAGACATCAAGTATCGGCGAAATTCTCTCACCACAGATCGACTTTTCCTTAGGTGTGCCGGAGGCGATTGCGCAAGGACTGCCAGCCTCGCCTGGAGCCGCCGTGGGCCGAATCGCGCTCTCCGCAGATGAGGCTGTGGATGCAGCGGGCAAGCATGGGGAGAACCCGGTCATCCTGGCCACTCAGGAGACAACGGCGGACGATATCCATGGCATGGCGGTTGCCGTGGGCTTTCTAACGGCACAAGGCGGCGCGACGAGCCACGCTGCCGTAATCGCACGAGGGATGGGCAAGTGCTGCATCACGGGCGCAAGGGGCATCTTCGTGAACGAGGCAAAAGGGACTCTGCGTATCGGTGACACCATCTTCCATGCGGGAGATTGGCTCTCGCTTGATGGGTCGACAGGCCGCGTGTTTGCGGGTAAACTGCCCCTGCGCGCCGCTGAGACAAATAATGCTGAACTCGACACCCTGCTGGCATGGTCTGTCGATCTGAGTTCGACCGCAGTTAGGGCCAACGCCGATACTCCTCAAGAAGCAGCCGTCGCACAAAGAGCAGGGGCTCAAGGAATCGGACTCTGCCGCACTGAGCATATGTTCTTCGCGTCCGACCGGCTTCCGCATGTGCGCTCCATGATTCTTGCTTCAAACGTCGACGATCGGAAGAAGGCACTGGACAACCTATTGCCGATGCAGCAAGAGGATTTTGAAGCGCTCTTCCGCCAGATGTCCCCATTGCCGGTCACCATCCGCTTATTGGATCCTCCTCTGCATGAGTTTCTGCCTGGACGGGAGGAAGTGAATGCTGAACTTAAGCTCGCATACGGTAAGAACGATGCACAGAAAGTCGAAGAACTCGAAACACTGCTCCTGCGTGTGCAAGCTTTGACCGAAGCCAACCCGATGATGGGTCATCGTGGTTGCCGTCTGAGCATCACCTATCCGGAGATCCTTGTGATGCAGGTGACGGCGATTTTGCAGGCTGCTCTCAGGGTTGAGGAGGAAGGGTTCGTGCCTGCGCCAGAAATCATGGTTCCGCTGGTGGCATGCGCAGAGGAGATCCGGTGTCTACGCCGCCTGATCGACGAAACAGCAACCACGGTCCTTGCAAAGCATGGCAGGAGCATCGACTACAGCATCGGGGCCATGATCGAGCTGCCACGCGCCGCCGTATGCGCAGGCACGTTTGCGGATCAGGTCAGCTTTGTTTCTTTCGGCACAAACGATCTGACGCAGATGACCTTTGGTTTCTCGCGGGATGATGCCCGCAAGTACCTGGACAGCTATCTAGAGCAAGGCATTCTACCGTTCGACCCGTTCGTTACCATCGACCAGGAAGGCGTGGGCACCCTGATCGAAACGGCAATCCGACAGCTCAAGATCAAGAATCCGAAGATCAAGATCGGCGTGTGCGGAGAGCATGGGGGTGACCCGGCTTCGATTGCATTTTTCAAGTCGCTCGGTGTCGACTATGTGTCCTGTTCTCCGGCACGTCTTCCCGTCGCTCAACTGGCGATGGCACAGGCTGAAGCCGCTCCGCTGACCGAATCGGTTTCCAGCAACAAGGCTTATTCCGCAGTTTGAGAAGAAGGGTCAGGAGGGCAAGAGGATGATTACCACCTTTCAACAACACATAACTTCAACAGCAGGCTCCCCTATGCGAGAAAGCTAGGCCTTGAATCTCGAGTCATCTCGTTCAAGGATGGTACGTTTGGCAACTTGGCTTGGCCCACTTCGGCGGTTTGTTTTGGCCCACCCTGGGACGTTGATGGTTGAGAGGAAGTTCCGTTCTGCTGGAGCGTAGCCCGGAGGGCGAAGCGGAAGGAGAACGGAGGGAAGCCCCTCCGGGGTCACGGTTTGGGTTTCTTCCGCAGCGTTCTACGGAAGCGATACGACTCTGAGCCGGTCTCGATGATGTGTGCCTGATCGGTAAGCCGGTCGAGCAACGCCTTGCAGAGACGGGCGTTGGTGAAGACCCGCGGCCACTCGGAGAAGGGCAAGTTTAATGCGGAGTCCATTTTAATGCGGAGCCGACGGCCGCAACAGTGGCCAAACCCTTTCAGATCAAGCTGAAGTAGCCCACCCGGTGGGCGTAACTTTGCATAATCATGACGTCCTAAAAAGGAGGACGTCATGTTGGCAGAGTATTTCGAGTCGCCTTTACGCATCCAGCAAATCCGCGGCTGCCCAGAAGGTCACCTGCTTGAAGGGTTTACTCAAGAGTTGTACCAGGCGGGCTATGCACAACTCACGGCTCGCAGGCATCTGCGCGCGGCAGAGCACCTCGTTCATTGGACTGGCCGAAGAGGCATACCAGTTTCGGCCTTGGAAGAGCGATTCATCAAGGAGTTTTCCCACCATCTGAATCGATGCCGATGCACAGGGTACGGCCGCACGCATAGGCTGGAGTTGGAGAACGGCGTCCGTTTGTTTATCGGGTATCTCCGGTGTGCCGGCGTACTGAGGACCCCGATCAATGAGGAATCCATTGAGGAGCCGGCCCTACTGGTCTCTTTCGGTCGCTGGATGCGGCAGCAACGCGGGACCTGCGATGCCACCCTTTACAACTACGGCCTTGATCTTCGTGATTTGTTGAAGGATCTCGGAGAGGATCCGGCCGGGTTTCATGCGCAGGTGCTGCGAAACTTCGTATTGGAGAGAACTCAGCGATGCGGGTGGGCCGCGGCGAAAAGGTGTACCACAGCGGTCCGAGCGTTTCTGCGTTTCCTGATTGCCGACGGCAGATGCGCCGCCGGGTTGGATGCATCTATCCCCGCTCTTGCTCATTGGCGACTATCGACATGGCCGCGGTATTTGCAGTCCGAGGACGTTGAGCGAGTTATTGCGTCACGTGACCCCACCACGCCCATTGGCGCGAGGGACCGCGCGATTCTCCTCCTGCTCGCACGCCTGGGTCTCCGCGCGGGCGACATCGTTCGGCTTCGTCTGGGCGACATCGACTGGAAGGAAGCCGGCATCCGCGTTGCAGGGAAAGGCCGTTGTCAGGCATTGCTGCCACTGACTCAGGAGATTGGCGATGCGATCGTCACCTATATCAAGGATGGTCGCCCCCCGACCGACGCTGAGACCTTGTTCATCCGGTCGCGCGCTCCTTTTCGTGCCCTCGCGAACCACTGTGCGATATCGATGGTCGTTGCCCAAGCGATGCGCCGGGCTGGCGTCACTTGCCCGAGCCGGGGCGCAGCCCATGTGCTCCGGCATTCCGTGGCAAGCTCTATGCTCCGGCACGGTGCGTCGCTGCAGGAGATCGCTGGCGTTCTCCGGCACCGTTCGATCGCGACCACGGAGATCTACGCCAAGATAGATGTCGTTGCCCTGCGACAGATTGCGCAGCCATGGCCGGAGGTGAAACCATGCTGACCCAGAACGTGGAATCGTATCTCGCGGTGCGCCGCGCCATGGGATTTGCTCTCCATTCCGAAGGCACCTTGTTGCAGAGTTTTGCAGCCTTCTCCGAAGCCGCGGGAAAGGACCATGTCTGCACTGAAACAGCAATCGAGTGGGCTGGATCGGCGCGATCCACTACGACACGAGCGCGCCGGCTCGGTCAGGCTATTCGATTTGCGCGGTACATCCGAGCGGAAGATCAGCGCCATGAAATGCCGCCAGCGGTTTTTGGCTGCGAAAAGGGGCCGCGCCCCACGCCCTACATCTTTTTAAGCGACGACATCGGGCGTCTCGTCCAAGCCGCATCCGAGTTGGGGCGGCGCGATGCTTTTCGCGGCCGTACCTACAGCACGTTCTTCGCCCTGCTGGCGTGTACCGGCCTGCGGGTATCGGAAGCGATTCGGCTCTGTTTGGACGACATCACCCCGGACGGTCTGATCATTCGTTGTTCAAAGTTCCGCAAGAGCGGTCTCGTCCCTTTGCATGAGAGTGCCCAAGCAGGCCTGGAACATTATCTCCAGACAAGGCGCTCCTTCGCCCCGTTCGATAGTCACGTGTTCGTCTCCTTGCGCAGGCGCCGGCTACTCGTCGGCGACGCCGAGACCGCCTTCCACGAATCGATCGAAAAGATGGGCCTGCCACGCGGGCCGGGACTTGCGCGCCCCACGATCCATTCCTTGCGCCATTCGTTCGCGGTAAGGGCGCTGGAAACCTGCCCTGATGGCCGCGATCGAATTACAAAGCACATGGTGGCGCTGTCAACTTACCTGGGCCATAGCAAGGTCGCCGATACGTACTGGTATCTGGAGGCGACGCCTTACCTGATGAGGAACATCGCGGATTCGTGCCAGAGCTTTTTCATTGGAGGCCGCCCATGATTCTGCTCGCCCCACACATCGCGGCTTTCCTTCAGCAGCGCTTGCCCATCGAACGACGCGCCAGCCCCAACACCTGCGATTCCTATGCGCACGCCTTCCGGCTTCTGTTCGAATACGCCAGCGATTGCATTAAACGTCCGCCCTCACAACTGCAACTGGAGGAACTGGACGCTCCGCTGATCGTGAACTTCCTGAACCATCTGGAAACAACTCGCGGCAATGGCGCCGGTTCCAGAAACATCCGGCTCGCAGCCATCAAGTCTTTCATGCGCTACATGGAATATCGTGTGCCGTCGGCGCTGGAGCAGATCCAACGCATTCTGGCAGTCCCCGCGAAAAAGACGGATACCCGACTTGTCAGGCACCTCACGGCCCAAGAAATGCAATCGATTCTGGATGCCCCTGACCCAACTGTCCGGGACGGCATCCGTGACCGGGCAATGCTTCATCTTTGCTTCGCGGGTGGACTGAGGGTCTCGGAGTTGGTGGGACTCCGCATCGACGATATGATGCTGCAACCGCAGGCGAGCGTTCTGATCCACGGCAAAGGCCGAAAAGAACGTTGCCTGCCGCTGTGGAAGAAAACGGCATCGGCGGTCCGTGCATGGCTGTCCGTCCGGGGTGAAGTCCGGGTTCCAGAACTATTCCTCAATGCCCGCAATGATGTCATGACCCGTGCCGGTTTCGAATACATCCTGCGCAAACATGTCCATACCGCGGAGACTCGTTGTCCAAGCCTCTCATCCAAACGAGTTTCACCGCATGTTCTAAGGAAGCTCTGCGCAGGGGCTTGATTTAGCGGGCATGAAGTGAACGCGTCGGATTTCACGGCTTTCGCGATAAAAATCGCCTTAAAGAGGGATGTGGCGGGTTGAAATTTGCTCTTTCGAT
>Ga0182024_10022527_pt1 | contig 11354 bp, 11 predicted proteins | sample P32metaG_FD_120480 | JGI IMG/M metagenome (GOLD analysis project Ga0182024, IMG submission 120480) | Permafrost microbial communities from Stordalen Mire, Sweden - P3-2 metaG (Illumina Assembly) | ecosystem: Environmental > Terrestrial > Soil > Wetlands > Permafrost | place: Sweden: Stordalen... | reverse complement strand
CGAGCGCTCGAGTTGCGCGAGCGCGTCGTGGCCGGCGTTGGGTTGGGCTCGTTCGTGGGCGGCCTTGCGTTCGTTATACCAGGTCCAGACCAGAACCGGATCGCGCGCGAAACCTTCGGGTGACGCGAGCGCTTCTACGCGATGCGTCCGCCAAAGACCGCCGACGCCGCGAAACGTCGGCAAGCCGCTCTCCACCGAAATGCCCGAACCGGTCAGAACGAAAACGGATTTTGCTTGCCGTAACGCGGCGATAACGCCGGCCGTCAGGGCGCCGGGTCCATCAGCTTCCGCCACTCCTCGCGGCCGATTCGCAGCGACTCTTCGTCGAGCTGCGCCAAAGGCCGCTTCACCAGGTGCTCGCGCGCGCAGAGATCCTGCTGCGTCGTGTCGACGTAAAGCAGTCCGGTGACAAACTCGCCCCGCGCTCGCGTCTCGTGAATCACGCGCAGCGCACTGATTCCATCGGTCGGATCGTACTCGACGTCGAGTTTACGGAGCAGCACGTGCGAGCCGTCGTCGAGCGTAACGTCCTGCACCGTACCGGGTTCGTAATCGACCGTGATCTCGCGACCTCCGGCGATATAGTCGGCGGTGTGCAGTACGATGTCGTGCTCTTTGACGTAGGCATAACTCTTGGTCGAGCCTTCGTGATCGTTGAACGTGACGCACGGGCTGATGACGTCGAGGATGGCGGTGCCGCGATGCGAAAAGGCGGCCTGCAGCAACGGCACGAGCTGCTTACCATCTCCCGAAAACGAGCGCGCGACGAAAGTGGCGCCCAGCTCGATGGCGAGTCCGCAAATATCGATCGTCGCGTACTCATTGGTCTTTCCGCCTTTTTGTTTCGAGCCGACGTCGGCGGTAGCCGAAAACTGTCCCTTCGTCAAACCATAGCAGCCGTTGTTCTCGACGATGTACGTGCAGTCCAGGTTGCGCCGGATCATGTGACAGTACTGTCCCAGCCCGATGCTCGCGGTGTCGCCATCGCCGCTGATGCCCAGAACGAGCAACTCGCTGTTGGCCAGCTTCGCTCCCGTCGCAGCCGAGGGCATGCGTCCGTGTAAACCGTTGAAGCCGTGCGCCTGCTCGACGAAGTAGGCCGGCGTCTTCGACGAACAGCCGATGCCGCTCATTTTCGCGAGCTTGTGCGGCTCGACGCCATACTCGTAGAGCGCCTTGATCAAATGATTGGTGATCGAGTTGTGCCCGCAGCCCGCACAGAGCGTGGTCGGAAGTCCCTTGTAGACCTCTCGAGTGAGGCCGACGATGTTTACGGTCATGCTGTCATCCTATTCCGCGACCACCGCCGGCGCGCGCTCCGCGTCGAGCAGGGGGTCGATAATTGCGTGGGCATCGATCGGCACGCCGTTGTAATGCCGGATCGACTCCAGGCGGCCGATTAGGTGAGTTGGGAGCTCCGTCCGGAGAATTCCGTACAGTTGGCCGTCGCGATTCTGCTCGACGACGTAAACGCGATCGTGACGCTTTACGAAGGTCGCGACGTCGGGCGAGAGCGGCAGCGCGCGAACGCGCATGTAGTTGAGTTCTATCCCGGATTCGCGCAAAAAATCGAGAGCTTCCACGACGGCGTGGTGGGTCGTTCCGTACGCAAGGATCGCGATCTTGGTGGTGGTTTTCTCGGCAACGACCGGCGCGGGCACGGCCGTTCTGGCCGTTTCAGTCTTTCGGTTAAGGCGATCGAGATTGCGCTGCCAAACCTCCGGGAGCTCCGAATAACGCGCTTCTTCGTCGTGGCCGGTGCCGCGCGTGAAGAACCCGGCCCCGGGGTGATCGGTCCCGGGCAGCGTGCGGTAGCCGATCCCGTCCTTGTCGACGTCGCGGTAACGTCCCCACGACTTCATCGAGCTCATGTCGTCGGCGCCAAGCACTTTTCCGCGGTCGAAAGGCTTCTCCGGATACGGCAGCGGCGGCGTCAGCCATGCGTTCATTCCCAGATCGAGATCGCTGAGCACAAAGACCGGCGTTTGAAAGCGCTCCGCCAGATCGAACGCTTCCATTGAAAGCTCGTACGCTTCGGCCACCGTCGCGGGCAACAGCACGAGATGCTTGGTATCGCCGTGAGAGAGCGTGTACGCAAACGACACGTCGCCTTGCATCGTTCGCGTCGGCAGTCCGGTCGACGGTCCGGCGCGCTGCACGTCGAAGATTACACCCGGAACTTCGGCGAAATATCCGTAGCCCGCATATTCGGCCATCAACGAGATGCCGGGGCCTGAGGTCGACGTCATCGCTCGCGCGCCGGCCCATCCTGCGCCAAAAACGATCCCGGCGGCAGCGAGCTCGTCTTCGGCTTGAACGATGGCAACTCTGCGTTCGCCGGTCTCTTTATCGACGCGATAGCGGTCGCAATACTGAATGAAGTATTCGCAAAGCGAGGAAGACGGTGTGATCGGATACCAGGCGGCGACGGTGCAGCCGCCCATGACGCACCCGAGCGCCGCGGCACGATTACCTTCCATGAACATTAGACCTTCGGTCTTCCCGCTCATCGGGACGAGGCGCCAAGGGTCGTGCTTCTCGAGATGCTGCTTCGCGTACTCGATGCCGACGCGCACGGCGGAAAGATTGAGCTCGACCGCCGAGGCCTTGCTGCGAAACTGCGAGCGTAAACTTTCTTCGAGAGACGCTTCTGGAATATCGAGGAGCTGCGCCAACACGCCGACGTAGATCATATTCATCAAGTATTTGCGCAGGTCACCTTTATCGGCAAAGTGCTCTTTTGCCAGCGCCGTAAACGGAACGGCGTAGTAGCTAAGATCCTCGCGCAGCGTGTCGCCCTTACAAGGAAAACTGTCTTCATGCACGACCGCACCGCCGGGCTTGACGCCGGCGACGTCTTGCTGCCACGTCGCCGCGTTGAGTGCTACGAGCACGTCGAAGTCGCGTGCGCGGCACTGATATCCCAGCGCCGAAACCCGCACGTCGAACCACGTGGGCAAGCCCTCGATGTTCGAGGGAAACACGTTCTTCGGAGCGACGGGGATTCCGAGGCTTGCGATGGCGTTGGTCAGCACGAGATTGGAGGATTGACTTCCCGAGCCGTTGACCGTTGCCACGCGAATCGTAAAATCGTTGATGGCGCGCACTGACATGATGGTGACGTTATCCGTCGTGTCGGTGCGGCCTGCTCACGCCAAGGCGAGCGACCGCTCCGGCGAATGGAGTCGGCGGCGGAAGGCCGAAAGACCTCGCCCATGCTCGCGCTCGCTCATATCGTTCTGCATGCCGGCTTCTGCGGTGCGATCGCGCGCGCGCCGGCCGGGACGGGCATCGCGCTGCGCGTCAGTCTGACCGACCGAATCGGACGGCAGGAGGTCGATAAAGTCTTTCACTTCGAGCGCGGCGACGATCAGGAGGCGATCGTCGAGTTCGACAACGCTTTCGGGCTCTATCGCCTCGATCTCACCGCTCCCAAGTATCGCTGCTCGGCGACGGATTATCTCTACTTCATCCCGGGATACGATCGCACCATAACCGAGAAACTCAGCAACTCGCCCGCCCCTACGCCTCCCATGCCGCTGCTGCTCTCCGGTACCGCGCCGCAGTCCTTCCTCTACGTGCAACCGACCTTTGTCCTCTTCGACAAGAGCGCGGCGACCTGCGGGAAGCCGCTTCCGCAACCGCTGCCGACGCACATCGTGGTAGAGAACGATCAGGACTCGTATTACGCGTGGCTCTATTCCGACGTGTCCGGCGATAGCCAGCAACAACTCACCCTGCGTCTGCGAACCCCGACGCATCAGTATCATTACGTACGAATACCGATGCCGTTTCCGGTTCCTTGGAGCGGCTGGCCGGAAAGCATTCTCCTCAACGTCACCGAGGATATGATCGACGGGCTCGCCGGCGATCAAGTCGATACGTTGCTCTGCCCCAAATTTTGGAGAACGTCGGCCGGCTAAGGCCCGTGCACCTGAAAGCGCACCGGGCCAAGAGGCTGCAGCCGTGCGCCGGTCGTTCCGGCGCTCGAATCCTCGACGAGCTGCCGGTCGACCGACGTCTGAGAATAGATGCTCTCCGTCGGCTGCGGCCCGCGCACGTCGTGAACCACGACCGGCATGCCGAGCGTGCGGTCGTAAACGATCTGGCTGCGTTCGACGACCTTGCGCTGCCGGCGATCGAGCTGCTGGAAGACCGCTTGTGAGTTTACGTTGAGCCGCGATCCCTGCGGTGTCGCGCTCAGCTGCATCGTCGCAGACGTGACGTACAATCCCTTTGCAAGTGAAAGCGCGAACTTTTGCTGCCACGACGTGACGCCCGAGACCCCAGGGGCGAAGAAATCGGCTGCGAGCAACGGAAGAAGCACGCGCTGCGCATCGGATGGATAGGGCGGAACCTCGTCCCATGCAACGCTTCCGTCAGGGTAGATCTCGCAAGGTCGCGTCTGGCGCGATCGTACCGTGTAATACCACCAGTCTGTTGCCTGCACCAGCTCGCCGCCGTCGGGCGCCGGGCCGAGAACGTCGATGCTCAGCGTCCCATCGTAATAGTCGCCGGAGTCGCCGTTGGATTTGGCGGTTGGATAGGTCGCGAACGCGTACACGAGGTGTCGGACGGGGGCAGCGGGCGTCTGTCCGGCTAGCGCCAACATCACTGCCACGAGCATTCCCAGTTTATTCATTGTGTTTCCCCTGCGACATTCATCGTAGCACCGACGGCCCCTGACTATCCTTGAGAGAGGCTGAGCAAAAGAAAAGGCGCGTCGTGCACGACGCGCCATCTCGTATTCGTCGCCGAGAGCGACGCCTACATCATGTCGCCGTAGCCGCCCATGCCGCCGCCGGGCGCGCCCATTGCCTCTTTCTTGGGCTCGGGTTTATCGGCGATGAGCGTTTCGGTCGTGAGGATCAACGCGCCGATCGAGGCCGCATTCTGCAACGCTGCGCGCGTCACTTTGAGCGGCTCTACGATGCCCGCGGCGAACATGTCCACGACCTCGCCGGTCATTGCGTCGAAGCCGAACGGCGCGCTCTTGATGCGAACCGCATTGACCTGAACCGAGCCTTCAAATCCTGCGTTGTCGGCGATTTGACGGGCCGGCTCTTCAAGGGCCTTGCGTATGATGCTGATGCCGATCTTCTCGTCGGCCCACGTCGAGGCGTGACCGTTCGTTTTCGGGGGCTCGTAGCGGTCGATCGCTTTGATCGCATGAATGAGCGACGCGCCGCCGCCGGGGATCATGCCTTCTTGCACGGCCGCGCGGGTCGCGCTCAAAGCATCCTCGATGCGGTGTTTCTTCTCTTTGAGCTCGGTCTCGGTCGCCGCGCCCACCTGGATGACCGCGACGCCGCCGGAAAGCTTCGCAAGACGCTCTTGCAGCTTCTCGCGGTCGAAGTCCGAATCGGTCTCCTCGATCTGCTTTTTGATCATCTCGATGCGACCCTTGATGGCATCGGGTTTGCCGTTGCCATCAACGATCGTCGTTTCTTCCTTGGTAACCGTCACGCGCTTGGCCTGGCCGAGCTGTTCGGGCGTCACCTTGTCGAGTTTAAGTCCGAGCTCTTCGGAGATCACGGTGGCGCCGGTGAGCGTTGCGATATCCTTGAGCATCTCCTTGCGGCGGTCACCGAAGCCCGGCGCCTTGACCGCAACGGACGTAAACGTGCCGCGCAGCTTGTTCACGACCAGCGTCGCGAGCGCTTCACCCTCGACGTCTTCGGAAATGATGAGCAGCGGCTTCTGTACCTGAACGACCTTCTCGAGCAGCGGCAGGATGTCGGCGATCGCCGAGATCTTCCGTTCCGTCACCAGGATGTAGGGATTGTCGAGCACGGCTTCCATGCGTTCCGAGTCGGTAACCATGTACGGCGAGATGTAGCCCTTGTCGAACTGCATGCCGTCTTTGGTCTCGACTTCGGTCTTGAGCGTTCGCGACTCTTCGACCGTGATGACGCCGTCCTTGCCGACCTTCTCCATCGCTTCGGCGACGTATTCGCCGATCTCCGGATCGTTGGCCGAGATCGAGGCGACCTGGGAAATCTTCTCTTTGGTATCGACGTCCTTCTTGAACGACTCCATCTCCTTGACAGCGATCTCCACGGCTTTCTCGATGCCGTGCTTGATCAGCAGCGGATTGCTGCCGGCAGTCACGTTGCGGAGGCCTTCGCGAATGATCGCTTGCGCGAGCACGGTCGCGGTGGTCGTGCCGTCGCCGGCGATGTCGTTGGTCTTCGACGCGACTTCTTTGACGAGCTGAGCCCCCATGTTTTCGAACACGTCGGGCAGCTCGATCTCCTTGGCAATGGTCACGCCGTCGTTGGTAATCGTCGGCGAGCCGAATTTCTTGTCGAGCACGACGTTGCGACCCTTGGGGCCGAGCGTCACTTTAACGGCATCGGCGAGGATGTTCGCACCGCGCTCGAGCGCGCGGCGCGCGCTTTCATCGAATACGAGTTGCTTTGCAGACATTTAAAAAATGAACTCCTTAGACGCCGGCCGGCACTTTGTCGACGATGGCGAGAATATCTTTTTCAGGAATGATGAGGTACTCGGTGCCGTCGATCTTGACTTCGCTCCCCGAGTACTTGCGGTAAAGCACACGATCGCCGACCTTGACGTGCATATCGACCTTCGTGCCCTTGTCGGTGATGCGGCCGCTTCCGACCGCTCGAATGACGCCCTCTTGAGGCTTCTCCTTGGCGGTATCGGGAAGAAAGACGCCGCCGGTCGTCTTGTCGTCTTGCTCTACGTGCTCGATAACGACGTTATCGAACAAGGGCTTGAGATTCACGGAAACCTCCACAGCTTGGTAAATTTTTCGTACTTTTTTCGTACTCATAGAAAGTTAGCACTCTTAGCGCAAGAGCGCTAGCCGTGCCATCCTAGCAGACTCCATGGAGGAGTGCAAGGGTTGCAGTAAGCAAGGCAAGAGAGCGCTCATGTGCTCTCCTGCAAACGACAGCCCAGGCCGCCCCTGAACCTGGGCGAATGCTGCGGCATGGCTTCGAGCGAGGGCGCGGCATGATCGGAGGATTGCGCGTCTCGCTTCGGGCTCTACACCACAACGCGGAGGTGCTGCGCCGGCTGGTCGGGCCGCAACGCGCGGCCTTCGTCGTCAAGGGTAACGCCTACGGGCACGGGTTGCTGGAGACGGCCCGGGCAATAGAGCCGCTCGCGGCGCGGCTCTGCGTTTACAGCGTCGAAGAGGCCTTGGCTCTGCGTTCTGGGGGAATCACGGCCCCGATACTGGTGATGGGGCCGATTCCGTCGGAGGCGCTCGGCGAGGCGATAGCCGCGAACCTGGAGCTTGCCCTTTGGAGTGTCGATGCGTTCGCCCAGCGGCTCGCCGGGGCGGCAGGCCGACGCCAAACCCGCGCTTTCGTGCACGTGAAAGTGAACACCGATCTCAACCGGCTTGGGGTCGAGCCGCACGAGCTGGGCGGTGCCCTCGAGAGACTCGGCGGCTTTTCGGAAATCGCGCTGCGCGGCATCTTCTCGCATCTCGCCGCAGCCGAGGAGATCGATTCGCCCTACACGATGCATCAGCTCGGGGCCTTCGAGCGAGCACTCGTTGGAGTCAAACCGCTGCTCGACCGCAGCGGACTCGCGCCGCTTCGACATATTGCGGCTTCCGCGGCCGCCATGCTGTGGCCACAAACTCACTTGGACATGGCGCGCTTTGGGATTGCGCTCTACGGATTGATGCCGTCACCGCAAACGAGCGCTGCGATGAAAGATCGGCCGCTCGATTTGCGCCCCGCGCTCTCGTATGTCTCGGAGCTGATCGTCGTCCGTACGGTGGCCGCGGGCGCTTCGGTCGGTTACGGCGGAAGCTTCCACGCCCCGCACGAAATGCGCGTCGGAGTCGTTCCGGCGGGTTATGCCGACGGCGTGCCGCGCGCGTTGTCGAATCGCGGCGCGTTCGTCGTCGACGGGGCGCTCTGCCCCATTGTCGGCCGAGTCGCGATGAACATGACGCAAATCGATCTGTCGAGCGCGCCGGACGCGCACGTCGGATCGGAGGTGACGCTCATCGGCCGGGACGGCGAGAGCGCCGTGAGCGCCGACGATTGGGCGACGTGGTGTGATACGATCAACTATGAGATCGTCACGCGCCTGCCCGAGGAACTCTCTCGCGAGTACATCCGCTAGCGAAGGATAACCGCTCCCAAAGGCTGCGCTCCCGGAGGATAACGATATGCGAGTTGGTTTTTTTTCGGCGCTATGCGCGGTTCCGATTATGGCCATCGCTTTGGCGCTAGCGATAACCGGACCGGCGGAAGCGGCCCGGTTTAGAACGGTATATGCGGCGGCCTCGGGATCGCTCGATCCGGAGATCGGCGCGACGGGCAACGGCGCGCTGTATGTCGTCGATCCAATCCATGGCGCGTATGGACAGGGTGCGGTCTTCGCCCTGAAGGGGCGTACGCTAAACCTACTCTACAGCTTCACAGGCAGTTACGACGGCGCCACACCCAACCGTCGCCTGCAGATCGGAGCGCGAGGCCAACTTTTTGGAACGACGCGTTCGGGAGGCGCGGGCGGTGGTGGAACGATCTTTCGGCTTACGCGCACCGGTGCGCTGACGACGCTCTATGCCTTTGAGTCGGCAACCGGAGTGATCCCCTACGACGGCCTTGCCGAAGGTCCACACGGAACGTTTTTCGGGACGGCCTCCCAAGGTGCTAACGCGCCCGGCAACGGCACGATCGTCAGCGGGACTGCCGCCGGTGGATTCTCGGTACTCTATTACTTTCTGAGCATGCAGGACGGTCACTGTCCGTTCACCGGCGTGGTGCGAGATGCGGCGGGAAATCTGTTCGGTACGACGGTCGGTTTCGGCTTCGGCGGACAACCGCAAGGATCAGTTTTTGAATACACGGCAGAGGGGCAGCTGAACACGCTCTATTCGTTTACCGACGGAGAAGACGGCGAGTGGCCGCAGATAACGCCGACGTTGGATGCATCGGGCAACGTGTGGGGTGTCTCGGCCGTGCAGAACGGGGGGCCGTACGCGGGAGCGGTGTGGTCCATCGAATCCAGCGGCTTTTCAAGCCGATATGCGTTCAGCGGCAGCGGCGATGGTTGGCAGCCTAACGGCCCACTCTTGCTCGCGAGAAACGGCGTTTTCTATGGGACTACGGTTGGAGGCGGCGCGGGTGAGGGCTCCTCAGGCTACGGCACCGTCTTTAGCATCACGTCGAGCGGCACATTTACGACCGTCCACGCTTTCCGAGGGCGGCGCGACGGTGCGTATCCGACGGGAGGGCTCGTGCAGGCCGGCGACGGCAAAATTTACGGCGGAACGCAATCGGGCACGATCTTCGCGATCACACCCTAACGCAGAATTCGAAGGGAAGCGCTGATTTAGTCCAGATCGAGGTCGGCGAGGGGTGAAGTTTACTATGGTAAATGAACCCCGAGCGGACGAAGAGCTGGGCTAAATCAGCGCTTCTCTAGGCGACGGCGGCGATTGCTTCGGGCAGATCGAGGGTTCCGTTGTAGAGCGCGCTGCCGACGATGCAAGAATCGACCGCCGGCAAAACCGAGCGCTTCAGCAGCGCTAAATCGCCGATATTGCGTGCGCCGCCGCTCGCGGTAACCTTGACCGGGGCGGCGTTTGCGACCGCGCAGAGTGCGTCGATATCGTAGCCCTCGCCCATGCCGTCGCGCCGGATCTCGGTAAAGATGATCCGCGCAACGCCCCACTGAGCAACGCGGCGTACCAATGCGTCGCGATCGACCGGCGTGCGCTCCTGCCAGCCATGGGTGGCAACTTGCGTGCCACGAGCGTCGATGCCGGCGATCACTTTGCCCGGAAAGCGGTTAATGATGTTGCGCGCGAGCCGTTCGTCTTCGACCATCAGCGTACCGAGAATTATTTCGCAAGCACCCGCGGCAAAAGCGCGTTCCGCATGCATCACCGTTCGCAATCCGCCGCCGGTCTGCACGGGCACTTCCACGGCCTTGCAGATCCGCTCCACCGCCGCTAAGTTTTCGCCTGAGCCAAAGGCGCCGTCGAGATCGATCACGTGCAACCGCCGCGCGCCCTGCGCGACGAACGCAGCGGCGCGCTCTACCGGGTCGCCGTCATACTCGGTCGCGGTCGTGGGATCGCCCTGCTTCATTCGAACGCACTTGCCGCTGCGCAAGTCGATCGCAGGCACGACCAGCACGCGCGGCGTTAGCCCCGTGCGCCGTTTGCCGCCCGCTTGTCGATCGGCACGTACGGTCCCGCGACCGGCCCATCGTACGTCGCTTGCGGGCGAATGAGACGGTTGTCGGCAAGCTGCTCGAGAATGTGTCCGGTCCACCCGGCGATGCGCCCGCAGGCGAAGAGGCAGGTGAACTCGTCGCCGGGGATTCCGAGATCGGCTAGCACCGGCGCCGTGTAGAAATCCACATTTGCGTAGATCGTGTTACCGGGCTTTTTCTCTTGTAAGACTTTACGGCTGGCCTCCTCGACGGCATGCGCGGTCTCGTAGAGACGGTCGCGGCCGGCGTACGCGGAAAGCTCCTTCGCCATCGCCTCGAGATGTTTTGCGCGCGGATCCCTAACCTTGTACTCGCGATGCCCCATGCCCATAATGCGTTGTCCGCGAGCGAGGATCTCGCGGACGAACGGCTCGGCGTTCTCCGGCGTCTTCACTTCGGTCAGCGTGCGGTAGGCGGCCGTGGCCGCTCCGCCATGCAGATCGCCTTGCAGTGTCGCAAGCGCCGCGGTTACCGAACCGTACATATCGGCGCGCGTTGAGGCGGCGACTCGCGCTGCAAACGTCGAGGCATTAAACGAATGATCGGCCAGCAGCACGAAATAGGTATCGAGTGCGTCTTCCTCGATTGCGTGGGGCGGTTTGCCGGAGCGCATGTAGATAAAGTTTCCGGCTTGCGAGAGATCGGAACGCGGACCGATGGGATCGAGACCGCGGCGAATCCGGTCCCAGGCGGCGACAATTGTCGGCATTTTTGCGATCAGTTCGATTGCCGTATGCACGTCGGAAAGATGTTCGCCCTGACCGTTCACCGGCGAGAAAAGTCCGAGACCGCTGACGACCGTGCGCAGAACCCCATCGGCCACGCCGTCTTCGGAAGATTTTGCATCGCAGTGACAAGCGGCTCGGGAAGCGCGCGGCCGGAGCCCAGCTCGCGTTTCAACTCTTCGAGCTGGTGGCGGTTGGGAAGCTGGCCGTATAGCAGAAGGTGGATGATCTCTTCGAACGTCGCATTGGGCGCGAGATCGTCGATGTCGTAGCCGCGATACGTTAAGCGGCCGATCGCACCTTCAACATTACTAAGCTCGGTAGACCCGACGACGACGCCTTCGAGACCCCGATCGACAACGGTTGGCAAGGAATCCTCCAAAGAGTGGCAAGGTACACAACGTCTTTCGACGG
>Ga0182024_10022526_pt1 | contig 11354 bp, 5 predicted proteins | sample P32metaG_FD_120480 | JGI IMG/M metagenome (GOLD analysis project Ga0182024, IMG submission 120480) | Permafrost microbial communities from Stordalen Mire, Sweden - P3-2 metaG (Illumina Assembly) | ecosystem: Environmental > Terrestrial > Soil > Wetlands > Permafrost | place: Sweden: Stordalen... | reverse complement strand
GGCTGAGCTGGCTGCGCTCTCTGAGCGTTATCAGCGCGTTGCCGGCTTCGACAAGAAAACGCTGGGCGCGACGGCACAGCCCTAACATCAGCCACGACCCGTCTTTTAAACGCTGCCGTTCTCGTTTGGCCAGAGACTCGTCTGCCTCCAGTCCTGCGTAAGAAACATGGTTTCAGCGCAGGCGCTTGATAAACATTAATCCATCCTTCTGCAGGCTACTGCCCAACGGTCTTGGGGCGCCGCTCTCAAAACACGTTTCACTATGGCTAGCCTCAGTCCACCTATCTGGAGAATGTTCGCTACACGCACAACGTTCCGGGACCAACGTCAGCAGGCATTCATAGCGGTCCATCAATTCCTGTTGCACCGCGGATAACGTCATCCGATCTGGGCCAGATTTTCTCTTTCTTCCATCGCATCACTGAGGGAATGACAGGCGGGTTTGTTTCGCAATTCTGAGCACGCAAAATTGCGAGGATTACGCTGCCAATCAAATCCGGTTGCGAAGTGGACATACTCTCTTCTGCCTCCCGTAGAGACGGGGGAGTGCGGGTACCGAGTTCCACTGCATCTGCCGAAGGCTCAGGGGAGTCGAATTCTGAGTTACGCTTCTCCTCAAGACGCTCCCGTTCTTCGATAGCGTTATCGAATTGTCGGCTGACCGTTGTCTGGTAGCGCCGAATTCGTTCGGCGGGACTACGATTATTCAATCGGCTCTCGTTCGAGACCGATCAATTCCTACTGGGACGGCACTCAACCGATCAGAGCCCGAATTTTGGCGCGAATCTCCGACAGTTCGGCTGTCGGTACCGTTCCTCTCCTCCTAACACGCCTTTTCCGCTAATCGAGACTCTTGACCTGGTCCACCAAGACCGTGCCCACGTTCACACCCGCAACGACGACCTCAAACGGATAATTCTTGATCTGCGTCGTCATCGGGCAGCAGATCATTAGTCTCGTCTTTACCCATCAAGAACACGGGTTGTAAATCCGGCGGTGGTGCGCGGTAGACCCTCGGTCTTACTTCGGGAGATCCGCTGCAAATCAGGGAGGCGTGACAGAGAATGAACTGATTTGCCCAGACCGAGCAGCGGAAGGCAGCAGATCCGCAATGCCTTTCTACACGACTGGATGCCGGAGTCCTACTGAGGTGCAGGATTCCATTTTGTACGGATGGTGTCGAAACCGTGCCTTTTCAGTGCTTCTTTGACTTTTAGCGCGGAGTCGACGTCGCTGTATGGTCCAACGGCCACTCGATAAAGGGGATTGGCACCGGGCTCAATTACAAATGCCGGAAAATCGTTCTGGCGCAACAATTCCGCCAGCGCCTCTGCATTTTCTTCATGCCTCATTGCGCCTGCCTGGAGAATAAAACCGGGAGTGTCCAACGAAAGCTGGGCGTTGGGAGATAAGGTGGGAGATAAGGTTACCGGACGTAAGGAGTTGTTAGACGACGCCCCAGGTACTGACGTTGGAGCTATGATTTGTCTACTCTGCCAGCCATTCGTCCCGGTTCGCAAATGATATCCTAGGAACCCAAAGGTTGACAGGAACAATACTACTGAAACATAAAGTATGATTGGTTGGCGCGTCCTGGAAGAGTCGCTGGTCCGTTCATGCTTCCCGCTCTCAGATCCGATCTGTTGAGAAAAAAGCGAAAGCCGAAGACCTGCTGCATGGCTAACATTTTCAGTGGCCAGTCGCTGGGTGTTCTTGCCCGTTTCTGGTAAAACTGCACCTGCGTCCTGGGCTTTCGTGCTGTGCAGAACTCCCGTCAAACCTTGGGCCATCAAATCTTGGCTAGGCATCTCATCGACGAGTCTTGCGTTGTCGGCCTGGGAAACTGATACCGTTCTTGTCTCTTCGTAGCTAGCGAGAACAGCAGACACCAGCCCGATGTTTTCACCAAGTGCGTTTTCCTGGGAGGTCGCAGTCGGGTAAACGTTCGAAGAAATCCATTCTTTTAACAGAGTGAGTGCTTCAAAAGATAGATCCACGAATTTCACTCCTGCGGTCCTCTTCGAAGCACTGACCCATGCAATCCGCCCCCGTGTTTCAATCCACACGTTGGATTGGGAGAGTTGAAACCGCAACTGTGGGAATGGATCGTCCGCTAGCCCCCTGACAACCTGCATCGACAATCCATCTTCACAGATGTCAAGAATGATGCCGCCGTTATCGTCCGCCAATTGTATGCAGGAAAGTAAGACGTCGTGGCGCAGGTGCGCACGTCGCTCGGAAGCTTGAAAATACCCGGCGGCCTCAATAGCGTTAGACAAGAAGCATATTTCCTCAGGAGGGGAGGATTCCACAAGGACGGTCAAATCCAGGCGATTATAACGTCGGTGCGCTGTGACTTCAAGGAGCGTGATCGGTGAGATCAAAGGACTTCGTGCACTTCAGCGAGGCGCTGGTAACGACAGTCGATCGCCGGGTCGCCCCGCGCAAGCCTCCCTCCAAGCACAGCTGCGCGTGGCGGCGAGCAGCAAGCGAGGCAATTGGCCGAAGCCTTCGCAGGTCTTGATTTTTAGGATGATGCGAAATTTTCGGCGCCCAACTCAGCCAGGCGCGCCTGCCCGTAATGTGATTCGTCTCACGTGAAATGGGGGGGAGCGGAGGCTGCTCCTGTTCCCTTGCAAGAGTTTCTGCTCTCATTTCGACACAAGCAGCGAATCGGCGATAATCGCCAGTTTATCAAGCTTTTTTCGATGAAACGGCGCGCTCCCGATCCGTCGCATCATCGTGGGGTGTCACTGGCGGGATTACGTGCGCTGATTCCAAATATGCCGGCAGAACGATCAAAACATGGGTTTTCTGACCTGGAACCTCCCCTAATAAAGCAGCCATTACGAGAAAACGCACGACTTGCGCTCCGCGGCGGCGCGGCCACCCACCTGAGGGTCGCGGAGCGAACTATCGTGGCTCTTTGAGGGAAAGGAGTCATAATTCTTTATACATCGTGATGGCTTCAATTAATCTGCAGCGCTGGGAGTTGGTCCGGCACCTTGGGGGAATATTGCGCGCTGTTTCCCGTGCATACGCAGCCGCAGCCGGTCGAACGCTAAATAGACGACCGGCGTCGTATACAATGTGAGTAATTGACTCAAGAGCAGACCTCCCACGATTGTGATACCCAGGGGCCGGCGGAGCTCATACCCCGTGCCGGTCCCGAGCGCCAATGGCAGGGCGCCCAATAACGCAGCCATGGTCGTCATCAGGATTGGACGGAAGCGCAACATGCACGCTTCAAAAATCGCGTCGGCTGTACTTTTCCCCTCCTGGCGCTGTGCCTGGAGGGCGAAATCGATCATCATGATGGCGTTCTTTTTTACGATTCCAATCAGCAGCACAATGCCAATGATGGAGATGATGTTTAGATCCTCTTTGAAGAGCATCAACGCGAGCATCGCGCCCACGCTCGCCGACGGCAAAGTGGAGATGATCGTCAATGGATGAACCAAGCTTTCATACAAAATACCAAGAACAATGTAAACCGCTAGCAGCGCCGTCAGAATCAGCACGGGCTCGGTGCCAAGAGATTGCTCGTAGGCCAGCAGCGTGCCAGCAAAAAAGCCTTGCAGCGTCGAAGGCGTGCCGAGCCGCTTTTGCATCTGGTCGATGCTTAATGTGGCATCGCTCAAAGATACGTTCGATGCGAGATTAAAGGACACGGTGACCGAGGGGAATAATCCCGTATGGTTGATGGCCAGTGGTGTTGTGTTGGCTTGGCCTTTGGCTACAGCGAGCAGCGGGATGTTACCGCTGCTGGACGTATGAAGGTAGATGTCTTTCAATCCTTCGGGGCTTTGCCAATACAGAGGAGCAACTTCGAGCACAACATAATACTGATTTAACTGCGTATAGATGATGGATACTTCCGATTGGCCGAATGCACCGTATAACGCCGAGTCCAGCGCCTGTACTGTAAGGCCGAGCTTCGCCGCCGTGACGCGATCGTAGTTCATCAGTTCATCAAGCCCGCCATTCTGTTGGTCTGAGCTCACGTCCTCCAGACCGGGGAGCGCCTTCATCTCGCCCAGTAGAATCGGCCCCCACTTGGAAAGATCCTGCACATTGTCAGATTGGAGCGTGTACTGATACATCGCATTACTGGACCGGCCACCGATGCGCAGATCTTGCACGGCTTGTAGGAACGCAGAAGCCACCGGCAGACGGTTCAATGGGGGGCGCAGGCGATCGATGATCTGAGCGGCACTCGCCTTGCGCGCCGCCAGCGGCGTGAGCGCGATGTACAGAGAACCGGTATTTGTAGCCCCATTGCCTCCGGTAAACGCAATCACATTCGCGACGGCAGGATCATTCTTGATCACGCCGACAATCTGCTCAATGGAGTTGTCCATTGTCGGAAAGGATGAATCCTGCGGCCCTCGTACTGCACCGGTGATCGCTCCGGTGTCCTCCTCCGGGAAAAAGCCCTTGGGTATCTTCGCGATCAGTACCACATTGAGCGCAATGGTGAGGAAAAGTACTACGAGGGTGAGGGCTGGATTGTCTAGCACCCAATGCAGGCTGTCGCGATACAACGACAGCACGCGGTCAAAGAACTTTTCGCCAGCCATGTAGATACGGCCATGTTTTTCCGCGCGCTCGTTCTTCAATAGGTAGGCGCACATCATCGGCGTGGTGGTCAGTGAGACGATCATAGATACGATAATTGCGGTCGAGAGAGTGACGGCAAACTCGCGAAAGAGGCGACCAACGATTCCGCCCATCAACAGAAGAGGGATAAACACCGCAATGAGAGAAATGCTGATAGAGAACACGGTGAAACCGATTTCTTCCGCGCCCTTTAGCGCCGCCGTAATGGGACTCATGCCGTTTTCCAGATGGCGCGCGATATTTTCCATCACAACGATGGCATCATCGACCACAAATCCCGTTGAAATGGTTATGGCCATCAGCGAGAGATTGTCGAGGGTGTATCCCAGCAGATACATCACTGCGAACGTACCGATCAGCGAGACCGGCACGGCGATGCCGGGAATGAGCGTGGCGCGGCCGTTGCGCAGGAAGACAAACACCACGACGATGACGAGCCCGATGGAAATGAGCAGCGTCTTTTCGACGTCACCTACGGAGGCACGGATTGTTGTGGTGCGATCAAGAACGATGGTCGTATCAATGCCGGGTGGAATGGATGCCTTGATAAACGGGAGTTGCGCGCGTATGCGGTCGACCGTCGCAATGATGTTAGCCCCCGGCTGGCGGAAGATAATAATCGTAACCGCGCGCTTCCCATTCAAATAGCCCGCAGCACGGACATTCTGCACCGAATCTGTTACCTGAGCTACATCGGACAAGCGGATAGCCGCTCCGTTGTTATAGCCGACGACCAGCGGCTTGTAGTCATCTGCGTGCGAAATCTGGTCGTTCGCAAGGATGTCTGCGGTCACAATGCCATCAGAGATTTGGCCTTTGGCCAGGTCAGAGTTCTGCAGGCTCAGCACAGACTGTAAGTTCGTGATGGTAAGTCCATTGGCGGCCAATTGTGTGGGATTTGCGTCAACACGGACCGAAGGCAGCGCGCCACCTCCGGGATTGACCTGCCCTACACCCCGTATCTGCGACAACTTCTGTTCTATGACCGTGGAGGCGACGTCATAGAGCTTCTCAGGACCGTATTTGTCTGACGTCAGGCCGAGGATCATGATCGGGGCATCGGCGGGATTGACTTTGCGATAGGTCGGATTGCCCGGCAGGTTGGCGGGCAGATAGGTGCGCGCCGCATTGATTGCGGCCTCCACGTCGCGTGCCGCGCCATCAATGTCACGACTGAGATCGAACTGAATGGTGATCGATGTAGCGCCGAGCGTGCTTGCGGAGGTCATCTCGGTCACATTCGCGATATGACCGAACTGCCGCTCCAGCGGAGTGGCGACCGACGAGGCCATAATTTCAGCGCTGGCTCCCGGCAAGCTCGCACTGACTGAAATAGTCGGAAAGTCGACCTCCGGCAGGGGCGATACCGGCAGCACCTGAAAGGCAATCGCCCCCGCAAGTGCAATCGCGACCGTGAGCAGCGTGGTAGCTACCGGCCGGCGGATGAACGGTTCGGAGATGTTCATGCCGGTTCTGCCGATGCCGAGCCTCTGGTTTCCGGCTTGTTCGATTTGTGCGCAAAACGCTGCGCCAGATTGTCAAAAAAAATGTAGATCACGGGGGTCGTGTAAAGCGTAAGAGCCTGACTCAACAGCAGTCCGCCTACCATGGCGATACCCAGTGGCCTGCGCAATTCGGAACCGAAACCAGTTCCGAGCGCCAGCGGAAGGCCACCAAGGAGCGCGGCCATGGTGGTCATCATAATGGGGCGAAAGCGCAGCAGGCACGCTTGGTAAATTGCGTCCGTCGAATTCTTTCCGTGCTTCCGCTCGGCTTCCAGTGCGAAGTCGACCATCATAATGCCGTTCTTTTTCACGATACCGATGAGCAAAACGATACCGATGATGGCGACCACGCTCAAATCCTGGTGAAAGAGAATCAGCGCGAGAAAAGCGCCAACGCCCGCCGACGGTAGCGTAGACAAAATGGTAATCGGGTGGACAAAACTCTCATACAAAACACCCAGGACGATGTACACGGTGACCAGCGCAGCCAGAATAAGCACCGGCTCATTCGAGAGTGAGTCCCGGAACGATGCCGCAGTGCCTTGAAAATCCGACTGGAGGCTCGGAGGCATGTGCATATCTTTCTGCACTTTGTCCACCGCCGTAATGGCGCTGCCCAGCGCGGCATTCTGCGCAAGATTGAACGACACGGTGATGGCCGGGAATTGACCCTGGTGGTTAATCGAGAGCGGCTCTGTGGTCTTCTCAAAGTGCGAGAAAGCGCTTAGCGGCACAGCACTGCTTGTGGCCGAACTGGTGGTGCCCGCAGAGGCGGCTCCCTTGCTGGACGCGGCCGTGGACGTGCTCGCCGAAAGCGCGTTCCCAGGCGGAGCCAGGGTATTGGCGGACGGAATGTAAAGCGCGGAGGTCGTCAGCGCATTCGAACCTGCCGAGGATGATCCGGAGGACGCAAATGAAGAAGAGGCGCCGGCGCCGGTGGCGCCGGCAGACGCATTAGACTGGATGTAGAGATGGTTCAGCTTGTTGGGGTCCAGCTGAAACTGAGGCTCACTCTCGAGAACAACATGGTACTGATTCACTTGAGTATACATTGTGTTAATCTGCCGCTGACCGAAGGCGTCATACAGAGTGTTATCGACCGTCGCTGGCGCGATGCCCAATCGCGAGGCGGTGACCCGGTCAATTATCAAAGACACAGCAAGCCCTCCGTTTTGTTGATCGGTGGCCACATCTTCCAATTCCGGCAACTGCTTCAGCCGGGTGACGAACTGGCTGGTCCAGGTATTCAGTTCATTCGCATCGGCGTCTTCAAGCGTGTATTGGTATTGCGTGCGACTCACCCGATCGTCCACGGTAATGTTCTGGACAGGCTGCATAAACAGCTGTATTCCCTGAACCTGATTCAATTTTGAGTTGAGTCGGCGAATTACGTCTGACGCGCTGATCTTGCGTTGGTCAAGTGGTTTCAGATTAATCGACATTCGACCGCTGTTCGTCGTTGTATTCGTACCATCTGCTCCGATAAAGGAGGAGAGGCTTTCGACCGCTGGATCAGCCAGAACGACCCCTGCAAGCTCCTGCTGCTTCTCCGCCATGGCCTTAGAGCCAGTCGCTTGCGGCGCCTGCGATATACCCTGGATGACGCCGGTGTCCTGCACCGGGAAAAAACCTTTCGGGATGATGATGTAAAGGAAAACCGTAAGCAGCAGCGTAGCCACCGCAACCAGCAGCGTAACCGTCTGGTGTTGCAGGACAAACTTCAGAGTCCGCCCGTAGAATGCGATCATCCGCTCAAATACCCGCTCTGAAGCTCTAAAGAGGCGCCCCTGCTGCTCTTTCGGTGTGTGCCGCAAGATACGCGCGCTCATCATAGGCGTTAGCGTAAGCGAGACCGCTGCCGAAACGATGATCGTGACGGCGAGTGTCACTGCAAATTCGCGGAACAGCCGCCCAACCACGTCGCCCATGAATAAGAGCGGAATCAGTACGGCAATCAGTGAAACGGTCAGCGAGAGAATGGTAAAGCCGATTTGCTCCGCACCCTTGAGTGCCGCTTCCATGGGCGACTCGCCTTCTTCGATATACCGCGAGATGTTCTCGATCATCACGATGGCATCGTCCACTACGAAACCTGTCGAGATGGTCAGCGCCATCAGCGATAAGTTGTCCAGGCTGTATCCAAGGGCGTACATCGCCGCGAAGGTCCCCACAAGTGAAAGAGGCACAGCCACACTGGGGATAATGGTGGCGTACAGACTCCGCAAGAAAAGGAAGATAACGAGCACAACCAGCGCAATCGTCAACATCAATTCAAACTCGACGTCAGCAACCGATGCTTGGATGGCGGTCGTAAGATCGGTGAGCGTGGTCACGTGTATACCAGTGGGAAGATTGGACTCAAGCTGCGGCATAAGTTGCTTGATGCTCTTGACCACGCTGATTGTGTTGGCTCCAGGCTGGCGTTGCACATTCAGGATGACCGCAGGCGTCCGATTCATCCACGCGGCCTGATTGTTGTTCTCTACGCCATTCACGATGCGTGCTACGTCGGTCAGCATCACCGGCGCGCCGTTACGATAGGCAACCACAACGTTGCTGTAATCCGTGTTCGTAACAAGCTGATCGTTCGCATCGATCTGATAATCCTGGCGCGCTCCATCGAAGTTACCTTTAGCGGCGTTCACGCTTGACTGGGTCAGAGCCGTACGCAGGTCTTCCAGGTTGATGCCATAGGATGAGAGGGCCGCCGGGTTGGCTTGAATTCGGACTGCGGGCTTTTGGCCGCCGCTGATGGTTACAAGTCCGACCCCGTTGAGCTGCGAAATCTTTGGCGCAAGGCGCGTGTCCACAAGATCTTCGACCTGAGAAAGCGGCATGGAATTTGAGGTGATGGCCAGAGTGAGCACAGGGGCATCGGCTGGATTCGTCTTACTATAGATAGGGGGCGCGGGCAGGATGGACGGCAGCAAACTCTGCGACGCGTTGATGGCGGACTGTACCTCTTCCTCGGCTACATCAATATCCAGAGTGAGATTAAACTGCAACACGATGACGGAAGTACCTCCGGAACTGGTGGAGGTCATCTGGCTCAAACCTTGCAGTTCGCCGAATTGACGTTCCAGTGGCGCCGTCACCGTGGTTGCCATCACGGTCGGACTTGCGCCTGGATAAAACGTGAGTACCTGAATGGTCGGGTAATCGACTTCTGGCAATGCGGAGACCGGAAGTTGTCTATAACCAACAAGGCCAACCAAGAGGATGGCAGCCATCAGCAAGGCGGTTGCTACCGGTCGCAGAATAAACGGACGAGAGGGACTCACGGAGTGCTGCCCCCGTTCGCATTGGCTGGAGCAGCCTTGTTCGAAACGATAACCTTGGAGCTGTCCTGCAACTTATCAAAGCTGCTGTTTGCCACAACGTCTCCAGGGTTGATGCCTCCAACCTGCGTCACGCCGGCGTCCGTCACTCCCGGCTTTATGCTTCGCATGTGGGCGATATTGTTTTGAATCACATATACGAACGATGCCTGGCCGTTTTGTTGAATGGTTGATGCCGGAATCAGCGTCACTCCTTTCAACGTATCTACCAGCAGCCGCGTGTTTACAAACTGGTTCGGGAAGAGTGCATCATTTTTGTTGTCGAAGATTGATCGCCCTTTAACTGTCCCAGTCGTAGTATCGATCTGATTGTCGAGCGTCAACAGCACCCCGCTTGCAATCTTGTTCTGGTCAGTGCGATCGAAGGCATCGACTGTCAGCTTAACGTTTTTGCGCAAGCGAGCTTCCACTTGGCCAAGGCTGTCTTCCGGTATCGTGAAAATTACGGTGATGGGCTCCAACTGCGTAATGACTGCGAGGGTTACCGTTCCTGCCGACTGCACCACGTTGCCAGGATCCACCAGCCGTAAACCCACGTGGCCGGGGATTGGTGCGGTGATGTGGCAGAAGTCGACCTGAACCTGGTCGTACTGCAGCGTTCCTTGGTCATTTTTCACTACGCCGTTGTCCTGGAGCACAAGCTTTTCTTGGTCCTCCAACATTTGCTTTGCAATGGCGTTGCCTGCCGACGCGGCACGGTAGCGTTCAAGGTCCATCTGTGCTTGCCCGAGCACATTCTGGTCTCTCTCCAGCGCCCCTTGCGCCTGTAAGAGTGTCGCGAGGTAGGGACGCGGATCGATATCGGCCAGCGGATCGCCCTTGTTGACTCGTTGACCCTCCCGATAGTGCACAGCAACGATCAACCCAGTCACCTGGCTGGTAATCGAAGCGGTATAAACCGGGGTGACTGTGCCGATTGCATCAAGGTAGACACCGATGTCGCCCTTTTGAGCTGTCGCACTGGTAACGGTGATCCCCGTCGGGACAGGGACCGCTGCTTTTTTGGCGTCCTCGTGGTGGCGGATGACCAGCACGAACGCAAGTGCAAAGGCCAGTACCAACAAACTCCACATCACGACCCGAATAGCCCTACGTCTGGATCGTGCCGGAGCGTAAGCCGGGAGTTGATGGTCAGTGCCAATGGCCGGATCCCGGTTTATATCAATCGTCAATCGAAATCTCCTTTTTCAGCTCCGATTTTTCGCACGGTACTGTTCCTGATCGACGCATTCGGCACTGCATTTTCTGCTCGACGCTGAGACTGACCAATTCCGCGCCAATACCGCCGGCTCTCTGCTCGAGCCTTTGCTCATCATGCAGCTCCTTGCCTGGCCTTTCTTGGACCGCCACCAACCCGCCTCAGGTATCTTAAACAAACCGGGTGCCTCAAGATCGTACCAACGCTTTCGAGCAGCTTCCTTTCTCGGGATCCCATGTTAACTCCTATGGTGGTCACTTAAGACGTTCCGACAATAGATGATCGGCAATTCTTATGGCGTTGGCGATGATGGTCAACGAGGGATTGACAGCGCTCGCTGAGACGAAACAGGAAGCATCGACAACGTACAAATTATCCGCGTCGTGAGTCTTACAGTTCGGATCGAGAACGCTCGACAACGGGTCGGTTCCCATTCGGCAAGTCCCGTTCTGGTGCCCTACGCCTTCGATGGGAATGCGTTTTTTGAAATAGGCATGTAGCGGCACGCAGGTAGCGGCGTGGCCGGTTCTTTTAAGGATGTCGACCCATCGGTCCTTGAGGCGCTCAAAGCTCTCGACATTATTGGGCGCATAGCAGAGCTGTATCCGATAAGGAGCGTGATCGGAAACGAGCTCGGACTCATTGGTGTGGCCCGTGTCGCCGGAGGGGTGCGGACCGGCAAGCCCCGGCTGC
>Ga0182024_10022525_pt1 | contig 11355 bp, 13 predicted proteins | sample P32metaG_FD_120480 | JGI IMG/M metagenome (GOLD analysis project Ga0182024, IMG submission 120480) | Permafrost microbial communities from Stordalen Mire, Sweden - P3-2 metaG (Illumina Assembly) | ecosystem: Environmental > Terrestrial > Soil > Wetlands > Permafrost | place: Sweden: Stordalen... | reverse complement strand
TGCCGCCCTCAAGCCCGGCGGAACGTACCTCGTGCTCGATCACAGGGCCGCGCCGGGATCACCGCCCGATGTTACCGAGACCTTGCATCGCATCGAGCCTTCGGTGGTGCGTCGCGAAGTCGAAGCCGCAGGATTCAAGTTCGAGGCTGAAAGCGAAGTCCTCGCAAATCCAGCCGACCCGCGCACCGCGGGACCTTTCGATGCCTCCATCCAAGGACGCACTGATCAATTCATTCTGAAATTCCGGAGACCCCGATGACGGATACGACACCAGTGATCCACTCCATTTGGCTCGCCGCCGTTGCGGTGCTCGGGCTCGCGGCGGGCGCCGTCTGCGCGGCGGAGCAGCCCAGTTCATCGCAAAGCGCGACGCACGACGGGTCCCATGATTTTGATTTCAACTTCGGCGTATGGCGTACGCACATCAAACGCATCACCGATCCACTCTCGGGCGCCACACACTCGTTCGAGATGAATGGCACCGTCACCGTGCGCAAAGTCTGGGGCGGCCGCGCGCAGCTGGAGGAGATCGAAGCAGACGGCCCGAACGGCCACTGGGAGGGTCTTACTTTGTTTTTGTACAACCCAGAAGCACGCCAATGGATCCAGTCTTTCGCCGGCAGCAAGACGGGCGTTCCAGTGACCCCGTTAGTCGGCGAGTTCAAGAACGGGCGCGGGGAGCTCATCTCGGCGGACAGCTTCGGCAACCGGACGATCTTGGTGCGAGGAGTCTGGTCCGATATCAAGCCGGATTCGCATCGTTTCGAGGAATCTTATTCGGACGACGGAGGCAGGACCTGGGCGCCGGCGTTCATCGCCGAGCTCACGCGGGAGAAGCCTTGAGCATGGATCGAGCGGCGGCTTTAAATCTGGTCGCGCAGGACCAGACGGACCTTGCGCAGATCCTTGCCTCGTCGAAGCGTCACTTGCACTATCGAGCCAGCCGCGCGTGTACGTAACTCGGCTCGCGCGTCGGAAAGCCCCTCTGGCTGGCCGCGGTAGCCATCTAATGTGACGATGACATCTCCCACGGCAATGCCCGCTAATGCTGCCGGGCCGCCGTTCACGACGGACATGACCTTGTATCCGTCGGGCGCCGCGTTGATCCACATCCCAGAGCGATCATACTGCCCAACTCCGTCGGGCGGCGGCTCAATGCGGGTGAGATACATCTTCTGATGTCCATAGTCGAAGGTCACAACGAACCGTGAGAGGAGTCCAGAGCCGATATTTCCCTGATAATTAGAATCACTCATCGATCCGGCCCGATCCTCAGAAAGATCGACAACGGGCGAAGCAACCCGTACCGAACCCAACTGGATGGACTGCAAACGCACGACGAACGCATGTGACGGCCCGCCAACGCCCCATCCGGTCACGTTGCTGACTCCATTGGGGTATTTGTCGCGCAGGTGATAACCCATGACCGTCGGAGCGGTTACGTCAAGCTCCGAACGCGAGCCCGTATCGATGTCGAAGTCGGCCGGGAAATCGTCGATGAACCCCTGGACGAATGGCAGATGGTCATAGAATTCGAAAGGAACCGCGATGCCCGCCGCTTCTGGCGAGAACCTGGAAGGCTCGAGGAATGTGAGCATTTTGTGCGCGTAGTCGATGCGAACAACGAGCCGCCGAAAGACCTCGAACCCAATCATCCCATCTACAGCAATACCCTCCACCTCCGGAGCGTAGATTTCGGTGATAAATGCGATTTGACCCTCCATGTGCAGCTCGCCGATATCAATACTGGAAACCGGCGCAAAGGAGCTTGAGGCCGTCTTTTCGCCCGCTCCCGACATGGGCGTCTCGCCAATCGGCACAAGGCCGGCCTCCGTAACTACGCGATGCGATAGCAGGGTATGTCCGCCGGTATCTACGATGAAGGTATAGGGGCCCTTGCCGTTAACTCGACCCTGGACGTAGATGTGATTGTTCAGCAGCAGAAAAGGAACGTCGATGCTCGCGGCGCCGCCTGCAAGCGTAACTCCCGTCAACGAGACGGCCGGTCGTGAAAATATAGTCGCCGGGCGTTCTGGTCCGAAACTCAGGCGCTGCAGAATCCGCCGCTCGGAGCCACTCTCCCCGGATCCCGGATCGAACGTGACTGCATGAGCGACCATCACGCCTGCCTCGCGGCGGAAATCACTGAATATCGTGCGGGTCTTGAAGAATATCTGCGGCTCGGCGATACGAAGCAGCAGATGGCTCCCTGTGTCGAACCACGCCTCGAAGCGCTGTCCTCCTCTCGGCCATACGGACAACCAATCTGTTTCGACACCGTCGAGCGTTTCGCGGCCCACGTAGGTAATCTCGGCACCACCGCGGTCTGGTCTCCACCACAGATTCGCGTTGCGATAGGCCTGATTAATCGCGAGCCTCAACCGATCGCCGCCCTTCTCGGGTGTCGTCGCGCCCGACACATCCCGCATCCACGGAACTTCCCCGTCAAATCCATCACCGGTGTGCAGCGGGCCGCAATCCAGGCGCTCGATGAAGGCACCGGAGGCGGTATCAATGACGTCGTTCTCCATGCCCGTTAGGCCTTGTCCACTGTAGGCGTAGTCGTAAATCGCAGCCCCGCGAGCAGGAATTGGTCCGACTACGGCGCGGTTGGCATCGAGCACCGTCGCAGCATTGATGCCTTCATCGGCTCTGGCGCTGGTAACCAAAGTACAAGACCCTGCAGCGAAGCCAATAATTGTCAGGGCGATCCAATTCATACGTTACTCAAAAAAATGAATAAAGCTTGAGCGATCTCAATGCCACGTTTTCAGGCCGCGAGTCGCAGCGATGCCAGTGTCGCGCCTACGTTTCAGGATCCTCTGCATCGCGCTTTCGGAAGGTGGCTTCTCCCGCATCGGACACCTCGACCCACTTTGGGTCAGGCGTGGGCTGGGCGTCGTAGGTGTCGTGCCAGTTCCACCACTTGTACGGCGGAGTCTGGGGGTAACCTTCTGGCGAGTCCTCCCAAGTCTCTTGGCGGCCGAGCGCCGTCATATCGAGGTAGCTCCAGACGCTTCCCATCGCCTCGTCGCCTCGGCCGTTGATGAGGTATGTGCGGAACACCTTGTCGCCGTCGCGAACGAAGGCATTGTGGCCGTGCCACTCGTTCACGCCGAAATCGGTGTCGAAGCTATCTGTGATGGTGTACCAAGGCATCTTCCAGCCCATTCGCGCCTTCAGGCGCTCGATATCCTTCTGTGGAGCGCGCGAGGCGTATGCCAGCGTGGTGTCGCGAGCGTTCAGATGCGCCAGGTGGGAAACCTGATCCGCGCCCAAGGAACAGCCGCGGCAGCCGTGGTCGGGCCAGCCGAATACCCCGGGCTCGAAGAAAGCGCGATAGACGACTAACTGCCGCCGGCCCTCGAACAAGTCGAGCAGACTCAGCTTGCCTTGCGGCCCCTCGAATTGGTAAGCCTTCTCCACGGCCAACCACGGCATTCGCCGGCGTTCGGCCGCCAGTGCATCACGGGAGTGGGTGAAGGCCTTCTCCTTCACAAGCAGCTGTTGGCGAGCGGCCTCCCACTCCTGCTGCGACACGATCGGGGGGGTCTTCATCGCGAGATGCCCCCTCCCCGGTCCCTGGTTACTTTCTTTGGTTGCCATCTCAGCTCTCCTTCGTTTTCTGAATCAGGGCGCGATGATGCGCTCTGAAAACGCTTCTGAACTTGCCGATGCACATCGCCAGAATTCCTCCCGTGGACCCGGCGCCGGCGACCATTACTGCTGTACTTGCAATGCATGCTGGGCACATGTGTGTCTCCTCTGGAGGTGGCCGCGTTTACTTGACCTCGGAGTTTCGCTTCGATCGCCTGACCACCCTCACCTTGCCGCTCGCTCCCCCGCCGCAGAAGAACTGATCCTTCCCATCGGCCTCGAGCCCCGAGACACTGACTCCTGACGGCATCTCGAGACTCTCGAAGACCTCGCCCGTTCGAGGATCAATTCGCCTCAATTCGCTCTGGTCACCTTCCGAGGTCCCGTGCCAAAGCTCGCCGTCGAGCCAGGTGACTCCGGTAACGAAGCGGTTGGACTCGATGGTGCGGAGAATGGCCCCGGTGGCGGGATCGACTTGATGGATCTTGCGGTCCCGATACTGTCCCACCCAGAGAGTCCCTTCGGCCCAGGCAAGTCCCGAGTCAGCGCCGCGGCCGGGCGAGGGGATCGTGGCGAGAACACGGCCGGTGATCGGATCAATCTTTTGGATGCGATCTTCGGCGATCTGAAACAGGTGCCGGCCGTCGAAGGCCGTCCCGGCATGCGCGGCGGCATCGATCGAGCGTTGCATCTTCCCGCTCTCAGGATCGAAGGCGTTGATCTTGTCGCCGGCGGCGAACCAGACGTTCTCACCGTCATAAGTGACCCCATGCACGTGGTCGGCACCGGGATAAGGTCCGTACTCACGGACGATCTTGGCGTTTGATCGGCTCATGCTTCCATCTTAATCAATCGGTAGAGCGGCGGGGAGTAACAAGTCCGTCGCGAAACCCGATACGGGCGGGGTCATCCAACGACGCGCTCGGCCGCGACCGAAGGACTGCGCCTTGCCCGCCGCGCCAAGCGAGTCGAGCGCACGCTGCACGGTGCGCTGACTCGTTCCCAGCACCAGCGCCAGGGCCGAACTCGACCATGATTCGCCGTCGGCGAGCAAGGCGAGCACCACTGCATGCTCCTCGTCGACGGGTCGCGCCAGCACGACCATCTCGCGTGCGCCGCGTGGCGCCAGCGTAAAACCTCGCGGCGTCGCCTTCACATCGGCCAGCGTCCGCAGCATCTTCCGCAGCCGCCCGACTTCGACCCGTAACCGCGCGCGATGCGATTCGTCCGCGCGCTTCGTCCGGAATGCGCGCGCGATCAGTGTGTCCCTCGGCACGTCTCCCGGCCAACCCTCGCCCAGCGCGCGTGCGAGCGCGAACAATACCGGACGCCTGGCCAGCGAGACCACCTGGTTTTCGCGACGCACCACATTACGGCAAGCGTCGATGACGAAAATCTTCGACGCCAGCAACGCTTCGACCTCCTCGAGCAGCAGTGGCCGCTCCTTGCCGCCCGCAACCAGGCGCGCGGAGGGAGTGCTCAGAACGAGGAAGGTGCTGTCGACCTCCGCCATCAGCGCAGGGATACCTGCCTGACGCGAGGCGCGCTTGGCACGGACGAGCGCGGCGCGCGCTGCCTTCGTCCGGAGGCGGCGCATCGCAATCCCCGCAACCGCCAGTTCGTAGGCGGCCCTCGACGCAGGCGGGAAGGGAGCGGGGTCGAGCTCGGCCAGCGTACGCTCGGCCTCGTCGAGACGCCCGACCAGCAACAGGCGACGGACCTCGAGATGCCGAGCATGCGCCGCGTTAACCTTGTCGCCATGTGCTTCGAGCGTGGCCCTGGCCGCGTCGAGCGTCTTCGAGGGCCAGCCCAGGTCGCGCGAGACAAGCGCAATCTCGGCCTGCGCGACCACGCACCTCGCGCGGGACACTGCCTCGGTCGGGCCGAAGGCACGGACTGCTCGCCGCAGGAGAGTCTTCGCTTTCGTGTGATCACCGAGCTGCGCCATCGCGATGCCCCGAAGCGCGAGAGCGGGCGCGTCGTCGCGCAGTGCAACCCGTTTCAACGCTGCGAGCGGATCGCCCGCGGCCAGTGCACGCGCCGCGGCTGTGATCAGCGAGTCCATCGAAATCCCGTCACACTTGTCACTCCCCCGTCGTTATCGGGGTCGGACTGTTTCTGATCTCGCGCGCAGCCGAATTCATCCCCTAGGGGCGAACGATGCCGCTCGCTCAGCGGTCCACCGTCGCCATGATCCAATCGGCGTAGCGCTTACCCGAGATATTCGCCGGATCCAGCGCGGCATCGAGCGCTTGCATGTCTGCGGACTCGAGCCTGACGCTCGCCGCGGCCACATTCTCTTCGAGATAGTGCCGATGCTTGGTTCCGGGAATGGGCACGATGTCGTCGCCTTTCCGGAGGAGCCAAGCAAGCGCGATCTGCCCGGGCTTTGTGCCCTTGGCCGCAGCGATTTCTCGGACCGCGTGCGCCGCCTGCATGTTGGCGTCGAAATTCTCACCCTGGTAGCGCGGATCGGTGCGCCGAAAATCGCCCTGCGGGTACTCCTCCGCCCGCTTGACCTCACCGGTCAAGAAGCCCCGCCCCAGAGGACAAAAGGGCACGAGCCCGATGCCAAGTTCCCGAAGCAGCGGGATGATTTCGGGCTCGAGATTGCGCTCCCAGAGCGAATACTCGCTCTGCAGTGCCGACACCGGATGGACCGCATGGGCGCGGCGAATATTGGCCTTCCCGGCTTCGGATAATCCAAAAAATCGCACCTTGCCCGCCTTCACCAGCTCACCGACCGCGCCCGCCACCTCCTCAATCGGTACGGCGGGATCGATGCGATGCTGATAGAGAAGATCGATGTGATCGGTCTGGAGTCGCCGAAGCGACCCTTCCACGACGGTGCGAATATGCTCGGGCCGGCTATCCCGTTCGCCGCCCATCTGCTTGCCGCCTTCGATGCGAAAGCCGAACTTGGTGGCGATCACAACCTCGGCACGCCGGCCCTTCAATGCCCGCCCGAGAAGCTCCTCATTGGTAAAGGGCCCATAGGCTTCTGCGGTGTCGAAGAAATTGCAGCCCAAGTCGAGCGCACGATGCAATGTGGCGATCGATTCGGGCTCCTCCGCCGGACCATAGGATTGGCTCATGCCCATGCATCCCAGTCCGATCATCGAGACTTCGAGACCTTGGCGGCCCAACTTGCGCATCGGCAACATAATGAATCTCCTGCATCGATTGGAGCTATAGGACGGCGCCGAGGTTCATTTTGGAGGTTGCAGCCTCTCGCGCAGGCGCCGCAGATCCTCGACCGAGGGCACGAAATAATAGGAGCCGCTCAGCGGCTGCGTGAAGCGTGTGAGCGCATCGCGCGTGCCGCTGACCAAGCCCGCCATGCTGTCGAGCATCCGGGAGAGCCGCTTCTGGTCCGCGCTGAATCCAACGAACATGGTGCCATGGTCGCCGATGCTTCCGTAGGGCATGTTGCGGCGAAAAATGTCCCCAAACTCATCCTGATCCGTGCGGGCGACATGCGAGTCCGCTGGCCTGGGGTCGAGTTCGACGCTGTCGAGCTTGGTGCGCCCCATGATGCGCTCCTGATGATCGACCGGCAGCGCCTCCCACTCGACGACCTTATGCTGCCACTTTTGAAGCAACAGGACCGTACCGGCAGCACCGGGAACACCTTCCGGCAACAGTGCTGCGGCAGGCGCGTCGAGCAGCGTCGGATTTTCCGAGCCGTCGATGAAGCCGGTAAGATCGCGATCGTGCCGGTAGGGCCAACTCGACGTTTCGTCCGCCAGTGAGGCCTGACCTGCGAGGTCGTGGACGACCGAACGGGCCATATCGAAGACCACGTCATAGGCACTGCCGGACAGCCATACCAGCGCATCATGTTGAGTGCTCGGCATGACGAATCCTTCCGTGCCCCGGATCTCTCGGTTGAAGCCCTCCAGGCCCGGAGGGGCGTCATCCGGAACGATCTCGCGCCAAAGCTCAGGCCGAAAGCCGATGACGAAGTTCACCCCGCCCGTGGTGGTCCGTGGCTCACGGATCGCGGAGATCGTAGAGGCGAAGTCCTTGGATTCCTTCGCATCCAGGAGGTCGAACTCCAGGTAGGCATGCGAGGAGGTTCCGAGCGCGAAGATTCCGGCCTGGGGCGTATGCATGGAGAAATTATATCAGTCGTTTCGCCATTGCTCAGCGCCAGGTGAAGCCGGATGTTCATGACAGGCGTTGCACTGCGCCGGCCGGACTTTGCCAGTCGCTATAATCCGAATGGTCTTACGGCTGAGCGCATCAATGCAGCGAATTCGTCCCAAAGACTTGGCCGCTCGCAGTACAATCGAAGGAGATTTTCATGGCCTGTAGCCCCGAAGTGCTGAAGGGTGTTCCGCTTTTTTCGCTGCTCGACGCCGACGAGCTCGCGGTTCTCGCTGCCCAAGTCGAGATCAAGACCTTCCAGCCCCGTGAGCGGATCTACAAAACGAACAGACGCCCCATCACACGACCGCCATCGCCCTCGAGGAAACTTCGTGCCTCGAAGTGTCGCGCGATGACATTGCCACCTTGCTGAAGCGCAAGCCCGAGGCCGGAATGGACCTCCTTACGACACTCGCCCGGCAATTTCATGCCGCTCAGACGCTGATCGAGACGCGCGCCTCACGCAACCCGAACGAGCTCATCGAAGCGGAAGCTGCGCGTGGCGAGCGCATCGCCGACCACGTCGCCCGCTTCGGCGGTTCGTGGACCTTCATCATCGCGTTCGGCATCGTGATGATCGTCTATACGGCGGTCAATATCGGCCTGCGCAACAAAGCGTGGGACCCGTATCCGTTCATCCTGTTGGACCTCTTTCTCTCCATGCTCGCGGCCATTCAAGCGCCGGTCATCATGATGAGCCAGAACCGGCTGGATACCAAAGACCGATTGCGCGGCGAACTCGACTTCGACGTGAACCGGCGTGCCGCCTCCGATATTCAGGGACTCGCTCGCAAACTGAACCTGCTCGACGAGAAGATTGATGATGTGACGGGGCTGCTCCGTGGGAGGGAGATCGGCTAGTGCTCGCGCTCGAAGCGAAGCAGCCGCTCGACGAGCTCTTGCGGATGCGACAGCGCGACCAGATGGCCGCCCGGGATTGTCTCCACCTCCACGCCGAGCCGCTCCCTCGCCACTCGCCGTTGAAAATCGGGTGGAAAGAACCGATCGTTCGCTGCCGCGATGACGTGGATCGGAATGCTCGGCCAGTCTTGAAAGTTGCAGGGGTACTGGAAGATTGCCTCCGATTGTTCACGCGGAGGCGCCGGCGCAGCGCGCAGCACGTCCTCCGGAACATCATGCAGAAAATAAGTGTGCACATCGAATTCCGTGCGGTAACCCCCGCGGACGGCGGCAGCCGCGCGCGCCTGCGGTGCGCCCGTGTGATCCCACCAAGCGCCAGCCGTCTCGCCCGGCAGCGGAATCATCGCGTTCACGAAAATAAGCATCCGAACGGCCACACGAGCGCAGACGAGAGCCGCGGTGAATCCTCCCAGCGATTGAGCGACCAAGATGACATTCTTACGTGTCCCGATTGCTCGTACGACCAAATCCGCATAGTCATCGAGGCTCGCACCGGCATCGTCACCCGGCAGATCGACGGCGACCGCCTCTCGCCCCGCCTGCTCCAGGCACACCACGGCGCGATGCCAATACGATGCCATGCCACCGGCCCCGGGAATGAGCACGAACGGGCCTGATTCCAGATTGCGCACAACCGCGTATATAGCGGAGAGGCAGCTTCGGGCACAAGTATCCGGCAAGCAACATCGCGGCCCTGCGACCTCGCGGCGAATGGCACTGTAGGCGAATTTGCGCGTCGAAGGAGCTAGGTTATATAGTGATCACATGGAAGACACGAGCAAGGGAATGCCGCAATTCGCCACCGCCGAATTTGCGCCCAACAGCCCGACGATGACCTGCGCCTCATGCCGGCGACCCATCTCCGGGCAGTATTTTCAGATCAATGGCGCTCAAGCCTGCGCGGAATGCGCGGCTAAGATTCAGGAGCAAATACCCAAGCCCTCCCATGCCGCATTCGTTCGTGCAGTCATGTTCGGTATCGCCGGCGCTCTCGTTGGATTCGCGCTTTATGTCACATTCGCTTTGGTCACGGGCCTCGTCATCGGCTGGATCTCTTTGGCTGTGGGTTTCATCGTCGGCAAGGCGATGAGCTTGGGATCGCGTGGTGTGGGCGGGCGCCGCTATCAGGTCGTCGCGGTATTGCTCACTTATCTCGCCGTGTCCATGTCGGCCGTGCCCATTGCCATTCACCAAATCAGACAGCACCACGCCCAGGCGCAATCCGGTGCAACGGCCGCGCCGCATGGCACGCACATGAATCTCGGCAAGGCCATCGGCCTTCTGGCGTTGCTCGGCATCGCTTCGCCAATTCTCGACCTGCAGAATCCGGTCCACGGGATCATCGGACTCGTCATCCTTTTCGTCGGCATGCGCTTCGCCTGGCGCTTTACGGCCGGCCGTACTCTCGATGTGTCGTGCCGCAGACTCCGTCGCCCGCCGGGGTCATCTGACGCCGCCGGCTGAAGTGTCCATCGCCGCCGCGCCTCAGAAGTGTGGCGGCTGTGGCGCCCCTTTCGCGCCGGGCGCCTTGGCATGCAATAACTGCCAGGCCATGCTGCACGCGCGCAGGCTCGACGAACTCGCGGCGAGCGCCCGTGCGCACGAGGAGCGGCAGGAGCTGGTCGCGGCACACGGCGACTGGCAAGCTGCTCTAGAGCTCCTTCCGGCCGACTCAACGCAGGCCATGTGGGTGCGCGCCAAGCTCGCCGAGCTGTTCCAGGCCATCCGTGATGACGCGGCAAAAAGCAATTCCTCCGCATGGACTCGCAGGCTGGGGCCGTTCGCGCCGATCGCGCTGCTCTTGCTCAAGGGAAAATTCTTCCTCTCGCTGCTGAAACTCAAATTCCTGCTTAGTTTCGCGACCTTCGCCGGGGTTTACTGGGCGCTCTACGGCGCCAAGTTTGGCGTCGGACTGGCCGCTCTGATATTGGTGCACGAGCTCGGTCATTTGGTCGCCGTGAGAAGGCGGGGCCTGGCGGCAGATCTGCCCATGTTCATTCCCGGCTTCGGTGCCTATGTGCGCTGGACCGCCGCGGGCGTGACCCCGGATACGCGTGCCTTCATCAGTCTTGCCGGGCCTCTGGCGGGCGCTCTCGGCGCCGTGTTTTGCCTCCTCATCTGGTTGCAGACGCGGGAGGGGCTGTGGATCGGTCTCGCAAGCTTCTCGGCGTTGATCAATCTCATGAACCTGATTCCCGTCTGGTCGCTCGACGGAGGGCAGGCCATGGCGGCGATCAATCGGCCCGGACGAATTGGCATCGCCATCGCAGCGGTTCTGTTCGCCGCCTTCTTCTCGCAGCCCCTGCTGTTGCTCGTCGCCGCGGGCGCGGTGTACAGGGCGTTCGAGAAGCCATCGACGGCCGATATGCCGACCAACAACGGGGTGACGGCTTATTTCATGATCCTCGTCGCTACGCTGGGGTATCTGTCGGCGTTGGCGCCACTCGGCGCGCAGACGCGCTGAGCGAACCGTTACGTTGCTCCCGCGCCGAGCCGGCCAACGATCTGATCTTCTCCGCATCGGCAGGCGTCGCCGGGTTGTAGACGACCATGCTGAGATCGGAGCGGCCGTCGACTGCGAATGCCGAATGTTCGAAGGCGATCGGGCCGAGTACGGGATGCCGAATTTGCTTCACGACCTCGGCATGGCCTCGAACATCGTTGTCCCGCCATAGCGCCTTGAACTCG
>Ga0182024_10022524_pt1 | contig 11355 bp, 5 predicted proteins | sample P32metaG_FD_120480 | JGI IMG/M metagenome (GOLD analysis project Ga0182024, IMG submission 120480) | Permafrost microbial communities from Stordalen Mire, Sweden - P3-2 metaG (Illumina Assembly) | ecosystem: Environmental > Terrestrial > Soil > Wetlands > Permafrost | place: Sweden: Stordalen... | reverse complement strand
TGATCTGTCCACCAACGGCTCGTTGAACGAATACTACCACCCGGACACCGGAGCGGCGTTGAGCCACAAAGGTTTCATGGACTGGAATCTCCTGGTGCTGGAAATGATGTAGATGGATTTTACCATCAAGTCGGAAAGCGTGCGCCTCCCAACTCCGCCATAAAAGGTCATTGCAATTAAGTAATCGTCTATATCTTGTCGGTCAACTGCCATAAAAAATATATGAAAAAAATCCAGCTTGGAATCCAGCTTGCAGCATTTTCACTCGTGTTTTCCGCAATGGCCGGTTTGACGCCGGTTGATTTGCGCTGCGATTACGCCGTCAATCCAACTGGCGTGGACTCGCAAGCCCCGCGACTTTTCTGGAAACTGGAAAGCGGCGAACGCGGACAAGAACAAACCGCATTTCAAATCCTCGCCGCATCCTCGGAAAAAAATCTGGCGAATGACGACGGCGATTTGTGGGACAGCGGCAAGGTTTCCACCGACGAGACGATTCAAATTGCCTACGCGGGCGCAGCGCTGAAATCCTCACAGCAGGTTTTCTGGAAAGTGCGCGCATGGAATGCCGACGGAAAAGTTTCTGCGTGGAGCAAACCAGCAACCTGGACGATGGGTTTGCTTTCCACAAATGACTGGCACGCGCAATGGATCGGCGCGGCTGACACGAACATTCCCTCGTTGCTTTTGCGCCACGAATTTGTCGTCAAGCCCGGACTCCAGCGCGCGCTCGTCAACATTTGCGGGCTCGGCCAATATGAATTCACACTGAACGGCAAAAAGGTCGGCGACGATTTTCTTTCGCCCGGCTGGTCGAAATACGACAAGACGTGCCTTTACGACACGCGCGACATCACAGACTTGCTGCGCAATGGGAAAAGTGCCGCCGGCATCGAACTCGGCAACGGCATGTATAATTTGCTGAAGACGCGGTTTGTGCCGTCCGGCGGGCATCCTTATTCTTTTGGCCCGGAAAAGGCCATCGCGCAAATCCGTCTGGAATATGCCGACGGCTCGGTTGAAATAATCGGCACGGACGAGAACTGGCGCGTCGCGCCCGGCCCGATCACTGCGTCGTCCATTTACAGCGGTGAAGATTTTGACGCGCGGCTCGTGCAAAATGGCTGGAACAAAATTAATTTCGACGATTCGAAATGGCCGCCCGCGCAAATCGTCAACGGCCCCGGCGGCGAACTGCGCGGACTTTCCTGCGCCGCGCCGCCGATTCGGGAATTTGAAATTCAACAGCCGGTTTCTTCGCGCATTTTGACGAACGGCGACGTGGTTTTCGATCTCGGCCAGAACGCCGCGCACATTCCCAGAATTTCCGTCACCGGCCCGGCGGGCAGCCGGGTGCGCATCATCCCGTCCGAACTCGTCGGCGGCAACGGTTTGGCGGAGCAACGTTCGATGGGCGTTGGACGTCGGAGCGCAATCTGGTGCAACTACACGAAAGCCACAGATGGCGTGGAAACATGGTCGCTAAATTTTTTTTACGTCGGCTGCCGCTATTTTGAAGTTACATTTTTCCCGGCGATGGACGAAACAAACTTGCCCGCCGTGAAATCCATCGAAGGCATCGTCGTCCAGTCTTCCTCCGAACCCGCCGGCGAATTTGAATGTTCCAACCCCTTGTTCAACCGCATCCGCAAGCTCGTCCGCTGGGCACAGCGCAGCAACATGATGAGCGTGATGACGGACTGTCCGACGCGCGAAAAACGCGGCTGGCTCGAGCAGGATCATTTGAACAGCCCGGCGCTGCGCTACGAATTTGACCTCGCGCAATTGTTCACCAAAACGCTGAACGACATCGGCGATTCGCAGCTCGCCAGCGGACTCGTGCCGACGGTTGCGCCGGAATACTCGATCTTCAGGGACAAAGGCCAGACCGGCGAACAACGCGGCATATTTGGCGACTCGCCGGAATGGGGCAGCGCGTTCATCCTCGTGCCGTGGCAGCAATACGAATTCGACGGCGACCTGAACCTCTTCCGCATTCACTACGATGCGATGACCAATTATCTCGCCTATCTTGGCAGCCGCGCGACGAATGACATCGTCAACTACGGCCTCGGCGACTGGTATGACCTTGGTCCGAAACATCCCGGCGTCGCGCAGCTCACGCCCATCGCGCTCACGGCCACGGCGTTTTATTTTCAAGACGCGGAAATCATGTCGCGCGCCGCCGCGCTGCTCGGCAAAGTGGACGACGCAAGACAATTTTCCGATCTGGCGGAAAATATCCGCGCCGCGTTCAACGAAAAATTCTACAACGCGACGAATCATTTTTACGCGACCGGATCGCAGACGGCGAATTCCATTCCGCTCGTCATGGGGATTTGCGACCCGGCCAACCGCGCCGCCGTGGTTGACGCAATTGTCGCCGACGTGCGCAAACGCGGCAACGCGTTCACCGCCGGCGACGTCGGCTACCGCTATTTGCTTCGCGCGCTGGCCGATGGCGGGCGCAGCGACGTGATTTTTGACATGAATAATCAATCGGACAAACCGGGTTACGGTCTGCAATTGAAAAAAGGAGCGACGAGCCTGACTGAAGCGTGGGACGCCGGACGTGATTCGTCACAAAATCATTTCATGCTCGGCCAGATTCAGGAATGGTTTTACCACGACCTCGCGGGAATTCAAAACGACACCGAAAGCGCCGGCTTCAAGAAAATTGTCATCAATCCACAGCCTGTCGGCGACGTGACGTGGGCAAAAGCCAGTTACAATTCCATCCGTGGAAAAATCGTCAGCGATTGGAAACGCGACGGCGGAAAATTCACGTTGCAAGTGACGATCCCCGCAAACACGACAGCGACCGTTTTCATCCCCGCAAAATCTGCGGGCGATGTGACCGAAGGCGGCAACGCCATTCCACAAGTCCCGGATGTGAAATTTTTGCGCGAAGAAAACGGGCGCGCAATCTTTGAAATCGCCTCCGGCAGCTACGAGTTTGAGGCCGCTGATTAGCAACAATCCCGGCATCGCATTTATCCAGACTAGTTTCCGACATTGATTTCAACAAACAGAAAAGAGCCAACTCGGCTTCATAAGAATTTGCCTCCATGTGCGTTTCAAAAATACAATGATTGAACTGCAAAACTTTAATAAATATAGCTTACGGGTCGTTGTCCGGCCTCGGCGGGAACAGTGTGGTTTTTGCCGAACCCCACCAACGCCATCAGCATGTGTCATCAGCCGCAGACATTTTACCTTTTGCCGGGAAGGCTGAGGATTTTTGGTTGGCAGCGGAACGCCAAATCTATTATAATTACGGTGAAACCAATGAGCGACATCACCTTGGTGCTTAAAGCCGTCTCGCAGGGCAATGGCCACGCGGCGGATGAGTTGCTGCCGCTGGTTTATGGCGAATTGCGCCGTCTGGCGGCCGCCCGGATGGCGCAGGAATCGGCGGGACACACGCTGCAACCCACCGCGCTCGTGCATGAGGCGTGGCTGCGGCTGGTCAACGACAAGGACCGCAACTGGCAGAACCGGGGGCATTTCTTTGCGGCGGCGGCCGAAGCCATGCGGCGTATTCTCATTGACAACGCGCGGCGCAAAGCGCGGCTCAAACACGGTGGCGGCCAGCAACGGCTGAACATCGCGGACGTGGAGCCGGCCGCAGCCACACCCGATGAAAAATTGCTGATGCTCAACGATGCCCTGGAACAAATGGAAAAGGAAAACCCCGAATGCGCCCGGATTGTGATGTTGAAATACTTCACCGGTTTGACCAATCACGAGGTGGGTGAAACGCTGGGAATCAGTGAAAGCACGGTGGAACGGCATTGGTTCAATGCGAAACGGTGGCTGTTCAAGAAAATCCGCGCGGCGGTTTGAGCCTGTAGTTTTGTGAGGGGATTTCATTTCAGAAGACGCATTAGTTATCAGAGACCAAAATGTCCGAAGCTGCCGTCAATCGAGCCGAAGAAATCGTCTTTAGCGCACTCAAATTTCAGAGTTCTGCTGAACGCGCTGCGTTTTGGGATCGCGCCTGTTCCGGTGATGCCGCGTTGCGGGCGGCGGTTGAGAAAATCTGGGCCGAATACACCGAGGCTGAAAGTTTTTTTGACGAATGCCAGCCGGCATTGAATCCCGGTGCTGAAGCGGTTCGACTGATCGCGGACTCAACGGATTTTGCGGAAGCCATCAGCGCTGAATTTGATTCGGACAAGATTGTCGGCAGCAAGATTGGACCTTACAAATTGCTGCAAAAGATTGGCGAAGGCGGCTGCGGCGCGGTTTATATGGCCGAGCAGGAAAAGCCGGTGCGCCGCCGCGTGGCGCTCAAGGTCATCAAGCTGGGCATGGACACGAAAAATGTCATCGCCCGGTTTGAAGCCGAACGGCAGGCGCTGGCCATGATGGATCATCCGAACATCGCCCGCGTTTTCGACGCCAGCGCGACGGAAACCGGCCGGCCATATTTTGTAATGGAACTCGTGCGCGGCGTCAAGGTCACCAACTACTGCGATGAGAACCGGCTGGACGTGCGGCAGCGTTTGGAATTGTTCATTCAAATTTGCGGCGCGATTCAACACGCGCACCAGAAAGGCATCGTCCACCGCGACATCAAGCCATCGAACATTCTCGTCACGATGCTGGACGGTGTGCCGGTGCCCAAGGTGATTGATTTCGGCATTGCCAAGGCGACCGGCGGCGAGCGGCTGACGGACAACACGCTGTTCACCGCCTACGAGCAGTTTGTCGGCACGCCGGCCTATATGAGTCCGGAGCAGGCGCAGATGAGCGGCACGGACGTGGACACGCGCAGCGACATTTATTCGCTGGGCGTGCTCCTTTACGAATTGCTCACCGGCAGGCCGCCGTTCGATCAAAACGAACTGCTCAAGTCCGGCCTGGACGCAATGCGCCGCACCTTGCTGGAGCGCGAACCGCAGCGGCCCTCCACGAAACTGGACGGATTGCGGGCGGAGGAGCTGACGCAGACCTCCCTCCATCGCCAGGTGGAAACGCCCAGGCTCAAGTCCCTTTTGCGGGGCGATCTGGACTGGATCGTGATGAAGGCGCTGGAAAAAGACCGCAACCGGCGTTACCAGACCGCCAATGGTTTCGGCATGGATGTTCATCGCTATTTGAACAATGAGCCCATTTTAGCGCGTCCGCCCAGCCGGTTGTATCGTCTGCAAAAATTGGTGCGCCGGAACCAAACCACTTTTGCGGCCATCGTCGCGGTAAGCGTGGCGTTGATGGCCGGCTTCGGAACTTCCACCTGGCTTTTTTTCCGCGAGCGCGAAGCCCGTCGGGAAGCCGAAAGCGCGCAGCGGGTAGAAACCGAGTTGCGCGCCGAGGCGGACGCGCGGGCGAATATTTCCCAGGCCGCGTTGTTGATCAGCCGCAACGATATGACCGGGGCGGATCAGCTGGTGAACAAAATCCTGGTTCCCGTCGTGGAACCGTCTTTGGAAGCGGCGGGCGTGTTTCACACTCTGGGCAACTGGAATGTCACTCAAGGCCGGTGGCAGGTCGCCGCTGACCGCTTTCTGCAATTGGAGCAGGCAAATCAAGTAGACAAATCGGACCTGACGGCGGATGAAACGAGAGATTTGCTGGGCGCCGGGCCGGCTCTCATTGTTGCCGGAGATTTGAATAAATACCGCCAGTTCGTCCAAGTCACGCTGCATCGCTTCGCCGACACATCAGACCCGGTGGCAGCGGAAGAGGTGATGAAAAACAGCCTGATTTTGCCGACGGACGCCATGACGCTCCAAGAATTGGAACCATTGGTAAAATTGCTGCAAGGTTCCGTCGCCCAGAATGGTCCCGAAGTCGCGAAATACGATAACCGCATCCCGTGGCAGACTTTGGCGCTGAGTCTTTATGAATACCGGTGCGGAAATTTTACGAATGTGATTGATTGGGGGCAAAAGTGCCTGGCTTATTCCAACCCCACGCCGCCGCGCATTGTGATGATGCATATCGTCCTTGCCCTGGCGTATGCCGGGCTAAACCAGCCGGAGAACGCTCGTTTGGAATTAGCGGCTGGCCGCGAACCGATCGAAAAAAGGCTGCCGGACGGGCCGGAAAAAATTGTGGATTTGGGGGACGCTTCCACCGGCGTCTGGCACGATTGGGTAATCGCGTATTTTCTGCTGCACGAAGTCGAAAATTTGGTGAAATAAATCTTTCCCGCCGGCAGTTTTTTTCTTCAGTGTTTTTTTGAATATCCATTCATTTGCAATGGGTTAGCGTCGGATATCCCAAATCTTTCACCTTGGGTCAAAAATATTAAAAAATAATCTGAGGGAAACAGAAGGCAAATAACGCCATTGATGGTTGAAGCACTAAAATGAATCCCGAATTGTCCGTAATCCTTGATTGGAAAAGAATCAGCCTTTGAATCCTGCAACTCAAATCAACACCTATATGAAAAAACCCAGTATGAAAATGACAGTTTACCTCGGCGGGCACAAACAACATGCTCACGTCAGCACCCGGCGGCTTCAACACTGCGGTGATGGGCTTCACCACCGCAATAGGGCATAGACGCACCTTTGAATTTGTATTCATTCCAATTAAAAATGCACCCAACCCAAAAACAAATGACACCATGAACAAACTTACAAAACTCACAATCGTCGCCAGCGTGTGGCTCTTGATTGCGCTGAATGGGACACTAATGCAGGCCGCGACGAACACCTTTACCTTCAACAATACCACCGTAGCTGGCTACACTGGACCGAACACTCCTGCTGGAGGCGCGGTAACCAACATTAGCGGCGCCAGCCTGGCCGCTGGTGACGTGGTTGTCTTTGATGGCATCATCGTGGATTTCGCCGGCGCAAACTCTGATTCCTGGGGGTCGGTGAACCTGAACGCAGGTGGCTATCTCGGCCTGACCAGTGCAAACCTGGGCGTGTTGGTCGAAACCGCATCGGCCAACACAAGTCCGGGCCAATTGTATTTAAATGGCGGGTTCAGCAGTGATTTCGCGGTTAATCAGGGTTATACCTCCAATCGTCTTCAGATTGTGCTTACCTGCACCGAAACCGGCTCCACCACAAACATGAATTACCAGGTCAATATTGACCATGGGCTTACCGGTTCATTCAACGACACCCTTTCGGGCTCGGGCGTGACGTTTGTGGGCAACACCATCGCCCTTTCATTTGGGTCGCAGACGGAGCCAAACCTTTTTATTCAAAACCAGCCGGTTATCGCCCTCGCGGCTCCAACCATGACTCCCGCCAACGGAATTCTAACGCCCGGTCAAACGGCAACTTTCACTGCCAATTTCACTGCGGGTTATCCGCTCAACATCTCTTTGCAGTGGCTGTCCAACAGTGTCCCCATTGCCGGTGCCAATGGCTTGAGTTACACCAACCTGCCGGTGACAGCGTCCAACAATGGCGACAAATACTCAGTAATTGTTACGAATCTCAACAACCCGGCCAACGTGGTTACTAGCGCGGTGGACACGGTGACGGTTCACAGCACCCCGGGATATGTCACCTTGGATTTTGCGGATACATACTTTGCGGGAACAAGCACATACGGCGGCTACGTGATCAACACGGGGGACTCCGTTCTCGGTTCGCAATTGCTGGCCGGTGACACCGTGGTGTTTGATGCGTTGGTTTTGGGATCGCCGGGCGGAGCAGCCGGCGGCTGGTTTGCCATTGATTTTCAAGGCGGTGGTTATGGAGGTTTATTCGGCACCATGGGTGTTTTGACGGCATTGGGACCGAGCCAGCAGAATAGCCAGATATTTGTCAACGGCGGCTCGGCTCCGAACGCATCCGGTAGTGGCGTGTTGACAAACCGGGTGCGGGTTGAGCTTTACGCTTCAAGTGCCGGCAGCACGACGAACATGGGTTGGAAGGTGGAAATTGATCAAAATGATTCAGGGACTTTCTTGCCGGCTGTCACCGGAACCAATCTGACCTTCACGGGCAATACCATCCCCTTGGAGTTTGGATATCAGGTGGTCGACGTGCTGGCTACTGAAAATCCCCAGGCGGTCTCCATTTATTCGGACGTGAGTCCCGCTTCGCAATCTGTGCCCCTCGGTGGTCCCGCGACAGTCTCAATTCTGGCCAAAGGCTGGAGTCCGGCCTTTCAATGGTTTAAGAACGGCAGCTTGGTGTCGGGCGCCACCAATCGCATTTATACCGTTCCTTCGACAACCCTGGCAGACGACGGCGACCGGTTTTTCTGCGTCGTCAGCAACAATTTCAACCCGGCAAATGTGGTCACCAGTTCGGTGGCCACGGTTAACATTGAGATCCCGAACAGTCTTTCCTGGTATCCTGCGGTGGACGGAACCACTTGGGACTTGGCCACGGCCAATTGGACCACCAACGGCGGAACGAGCCAGTCCCTTTTTGTCGCCGGCGACAACGTGTCGTTTGACAGCTTGGGTTACAACTTGGGTTCCACCATTACGGTGACCAACGCCGTTAACGCTGATGCGGTGACCCTCAACGTGTCTGGCTCCCAGGTTTATTCGCTGGCCGGTGCTGGCACTCTGAGCGGGTTGAATCTCCTGTTGACCGGAGATGGAACCGGCGGACTCGATTTGCTGACGTCCGCATCCTTTGCCACTGCCAATATCGCCGCCGGGACGCTGCAAGTGGGAAGCAGTTCCGTCAATGGATCATTCGATGCGAGTAGTATCACCAATAATGGGACCATTTATTTTAATAATACCTCGGGCAACTTGATCATTGACGGGACATTGGCCGGCTCCGGATCAATCTATCAGGAGGGGGCTGGCACCACGACGCTTGCGGCAACCAATAACATTTACGCCATTAGCTCGATTGATGCCGGAACGTTGCAAATCGCCAATGCGCCCATCGGTAATTTTGCCAACAATGGCACTTTGAATTTCTCCAGTGCAATCAATTTCCTGTTTACGAATGCCGTGAGCGGAAGCGGGGCCTACTTGCTCGCCGGATATCAAACCAACATCTTCACGGGGGTGAGCAGCTTTACCGGACAAAACTCCTTTTTATACACGATTGCCATTGTTGACAATCCCGCCGCGCTGGGAGACCCCGTTAACGGTTCGAGCGACATTACCGGCTCGTTGCGCCTTGGGGGTCTGTTCCTTTCAAACAACATTGCCTGGAGCCAGCCGCTCAGCCTTGACACACGAGCTGCAGCACCGTCCGCGTCGGCCTATGCCCCGCACCTTGACAATTACAGCGGCTCGAACACCCTGACCAGTCCGCTCACATTCAATAATGGTGGTGGCACGGAGTTAAATGTCGAATCAGACTCCGGCCTGCTCGCAGTTGAAAGCGTGCTGGTCAACAATGCGACCAGCACCGCGAATAATCTGAACCTTCAAGGTCCCGGAAACGGTGAATGGGATGGCATCATTACGGATGGACCCGGAGGGGCCGGCGTGGATTCGTTGAATGTGCGAATTCGCGGTTCCGGCTTCTGGGCGTTGAATGGCGTCAACACCTACACTGGCAACACCACCGTCAGCAGCGGCACGTTGTGCGGCACCGGCGCCATCAGCGGACCGGTGACCGTCACAACCGGGGCCACGATCGCCCCCGGTTATGGCGGGATTGGAACGTTCACCATCAACAACAATCTGACGCTTGGCGGCAATGTGCTGGTCAGGCTCAACAAGAGTTTTTCGCCGGCACAATCCAATGACATGGTGAACGTCACCGGCACGCTGTCTTACGGAGGCACCCTGACGGTGACCAACCTTGGTTCCGCCCTGGCGGCGGGCGACAGCTTCAGCCTCTTCCCGGCGGGCGGCACTGGCAGCGTGACGGTGTCCGGCAATGCCGGCGCGGGACTGGCCTTCAGCTTCAGTCCGGCCAGCGGCGTGTTGAGCGTGGTGACGGCAGCCGCGCCGCTGTCGGGCCTGAAATTCACGGCCGGCCCGGTCATTTCGGGGACGAGCCTGACGATTTCGGCGACGAACACGGGGGCGGGGACGGTTTACCTGCTGACCAGCACGAATGTGGCGGCTCCCATCAGCACCTGGACACCGATCTGGACCAACGTGCTGGGTGGCAGCGGAAGTTTCACCACCAACCTGCTCAATGCCGTGAACCCGGCGTTCAACCAGCAGTTCTATATCCTTAGCAATACCAATAATTGAGCCGGCAAAAACAACATCAACCCGGACTCAACGAGGCCCATGAAATTCTGCCGGTTGGTTTATCCGTGAGGATTTGAACAAGTTGTGGGACTCGTTTGAGGTGAAGCGGGGTGACGGCGATTGGAGGCCGGCACCCCGCGATTATTTGGTGGAGCAAACCGTTGAAATGGAAAATGGAAAAGAGGATTAAACCGACGATGGCGAGGCGAACCCACGCTGGTTTCACGCTGATCGAACTGCTGGTGGTCATCGCCATCATTGCCATTTTGGCGGCGCTGCTGTTGCCCGCGCTTTCGGCGGCGAAAAAAAAAGCGCAAGGCATTGCCTGCATCAACAACATGAAGCAATTGGATCTGGCGTGGTTGATCTATGCCAGCGACTACAACGATCAGCTGCCCTTGAATCCGCCGGGAAATCCCAGTAACAATACCGGAACAGCGGGAGTCACCAGCCCGGCTTGGGTGGCGGGTTGGGAGCTTCATCAGCCTGCCAGCTCGGCTGACAACACAAACACCGCCCTGATGGTGTCGCCGAACCTGCAACAGTATGGGTCCATTGGGTCCTATATCAAGTCAGCCGGCTCCTACCACTGCCCGGGAGATGCGAGCGTTGACCCCAAATATGGTTCGCGCGTCCGGTCTTGTTCGATGAATGGCCTGGTAGGGTTTGCACCCGACGCGAATTTTACTGCTGCCCAAGCTGGTTTCACTGGCTACCAGATTTTCACCAAATCCACGGACTTTAAAACCCTGTCCCCGTCTGACGCCTTTGTTTTTCTGGATGAACAGGCCATCAGCATTGACGATGGGTGGTTTTGGGTTAACCCGAAGGGATATATTCCGGGTGGCAACACCGCTTCGCTCACCATGGATAACCTGCCGGCGGTTTATCACAACAACTGCAGTTCGTTCTCCTTTGCCGACGGGCACGCGGAGATTCACAGATGGTTATCGAGCACCTTTGGCACTTCGGTCAGCGGCACGACCAGCACCAGTGTTAGTGCCGGATCAGGCATCTTTCAAGATCTTTTATGGCTGGTTTCCCACGCCACCACCACACCCTGATGAAATCCATGAAAATCAAACTGGTGATTTGACGCCCTCATTTCTGAAGTGAGAAACAATCAAAATCCGTCACTGGAGTCCCATGTGTTTGAAGGTTGAGGGATAAAAAAAGGCTGGCTTGCGGGTTTGGGCCTTGCCACAAGATAAGGCATGAATAAGCAAACACGACACAAGCCAGCCGCCAGTAAGTTT
>Ga0182024_10022523_pt1 | contig 11356 bp, 10 predicted proteins | sample P32metaG_FD_120480 | JGI IMG/M metagenome (GOLD analysis project Ga0182024, IMG submission 120480) | Permafrost microbial communities from Stordalen Mire, Sweden - P3-2 metaG (Illumina Assembly) | ecosystem: Environmental > Terrestrial > Soil > Wetlands > Permafrost | place: Sweden: Stordalen... | reverse complement strand
CTTGTAGCGCCGGTCTCCAGACCGGCTGTAGCGGGGGTCTCCAGACCCCCGCATGGCAGGCCGCGGTGCGATCATTGCGGATGCGCCCGCGCCCAAGTCTTGTACTCGTTCAGCACAGCAACGCCCTCAGTGTTGTACCACGAGTATCCGTTGCGCCGCTCCAGGCTCAGATCGTTTACATCGTCGTGGATGGTCTTGTCGCGATCGCCAAAAATAGGTTTGTCAGTCCCGATCTGGTAGTAGCGCGACCAGTTGGGCCCCGCGCCCTCCACGGCCACCAGCTTGCGCCCTCCGGCGCTCGACCGGTCGGCCCTGAAGTTGCCGCTGCCGAAGCGGAATCCGAAGATCTCCACTTTGATGAACCACGCGCACGCGGCGTGCACCGCCGCAACCTCCGCAGGAGTCGGATCGGGCAGGCTCATGAAGAATTGCACTACCGGGAAGCTTTCGTCGCTGGTCAGCGAAGGCATTTCGTAGTTGCGCGCCGAAGCTGGCTCCAGCGTCAGCGCATCGTACTGCTGCGCCCACGCGGTCTTCACGCCGTTCTCGGTAATCTGCAGTTTCAGCAGGCAGTCGATGCCGCGTTGCGCGGCCGGTCCCGCGCGCTTCACCATTGCGGGCGGCAGAAACTTGTAGTCCGGCGCGCCTTGGGCCACGTCGTGCAGAATCTCCACGGCGTGGGTCATGGCGTCGTCATTGATGGTGATGGTGTCGTGGTAAGTCCCCTCGAGCGGCCACACCTGCGGCCATCCGCCATTGGGGTACTCGGAATCGAGCAGGTACTCGACTCCGCGCTGGACCGAAGCGCAAATCGGCGCCGCGTCGGCATCGCGCTGCGCCGCCACGAGCGCCGTAGCAACCCGCGCCAGGAAGCGGATCTGCATCCACGTGGAATCGTTGTCGAGCGTGGCGATGTAGTGCCAGCCGGGGTCCACGGGCTTGTCGAAATCGACCAAATCCGGGAAGCGATTTTCGTTGTCGGCGTCGTAGAGATCGCCGGGCGCGCGCGGCTTCGTCACCATGTCAATGTTCTTGCTCCAGCCGCCGTCCGCCACCTGCCAGGTGACGATGTTGTGCGCATCCTTGAGCGCTTCGTCGCTGGTCCACCACTCCGCCGGATGGTCCCCGCGCAGCGCAAACATGCCGCGGCCACCCGCGGCATGTTTGGGACTGCTGTTGCCCGCAGTTTTTTGCTCATCGGCCAGTGTCTGCTTATCGATGGCCTTCTGTTTCTCCGACCGCTCCAGATATTCCAGCCAGGCCTTCTGCTGTTTCATTGGCAACGCCGCGATGCGCTCGCGATTCACGGGCTTGGCAATCACGTTCATGCCAATCACTTTGGCCGGGGAAGTGGCAGGCAGGCCGAGGACAACCAGCGACGCCAGAAAAAGAAGAAGCATGCAACGCCAATGGGAGCGCATGGACTGCTTTCTATCCCAGTGCAACTGTCCTTGTCAATGGGAGGTCTGACCACTGGCGTCGGAGGCCGCATAGGCACCCGGCAGCGGAAACGAATATAGTCTTCTCCATGAAGTTCGCGGCATTCCAGCTTGCCGTTTTTGCGCTCGCGGCGGTTTTTGCAACCGTTGCCCTCGCGCAATCGAGCTCCATGGGCGGAATGACCATGTCCATGAACGACACGAAGCCCGTTCCGCCACCCGATCAGCTTCCCGTCCCGATCAAGATGAGCGGAATTGGCACCTCGCACATCGCTATCAAGTCCGATCCCGAAGCGCAGCAATGGTTCGATCAGGGCCTGACTCTTTATCACGATTTCTGGGACTATGAATCGGCCAAAGCCTTCGAGGAAGCCATCCGCAAGGATCCCAACTGCGCCATGTGCTACTGGGGCCTCGCGCTGGCTCTTCAGTTCCGCGGCGGTCCCGGCCGCACTTATGCCCGGAAGGCGCTCGATCAGGCTGTCAAGCTCGAACACAAGGCCGGCAAGACCGGCCGTCTGTACATCGAAGCTGCCGTGGCCGAGTCGCAAGAGGATTCCGGCGACGGCCACAAAACCTCCATCGACCTCTATCGCAAGCTCGTGAAGATGGCGCCCCACGACATCGAAGCTCGCATCTTCCTCTCCGATGCGCTCGGCGACGGCTTCGATGACATCGGCGAGCCGAAGCCCGGCGAAAAAGAAAAGATCTCCATTCTCGAAGCGGTGCTCAAAGAGGCTCCCAACGACTCGGCCGCAAACCACTACTGGATTCACGCGATGGAGCCGAGCAATCATCCCGAGCGCGCCGTTGACAGCGCGGCACTGCTCGCCAGTCTAGCGCCCAACAGCGGCCACATGGTTCACATGCCGGGTCACATTTATTACCGCGTGGGCGATTACGCCAGCGCCGACCGCTGGTTTACCGCCTCCACCGAAACCGACGAGCGCTACATGCGCGAGCAGCATGTGAGCGTCGACGACGATTGGAACTACGTCCACAACCTGATGTACGCTATCGCCAATCTCATGGAGCAGGGGCGCCTCGAGGCGGCCGATGCGCTCAGCGATCACCTTGCCCAGGCGCGCGGCCAGGTTTCCGAGTCTCTTTACATCTGGAGTGCGCGTGACCAGATCGCGCGCGTCGGCCGGCGCCTGCCGGTGGCGCTGCGCATCGGCGACTGGTCGGCCGTGCTCGCCATGCTCGACCAGGCGCAGCTTGCCGTCGGCGACAAAACCACGAACCTGCGCTTCCTGCAATCAGAGCTTCGCAGTTTCGCTGCTGGTATGCAGGCGCTCGACAAGGGCGATCTGGCTGCGGCGCAGGCTGCATCGGCAGGAATGGACGCGGGACTTTGGCGTCAGGGGGCCGATGCACAAGCCGGTGCCGACCTCAAGGCAAAGGCCGATAAGATGATGGCTGCGGCACAGAAAATGCAGACCTCCGCCGCCGGAAAAACCGCCTCGACTACGTCCGTGACGGACCCTCTCAATCCCGACGCCGATGCCGGGCCGCTATTGAAAACGCTCAGCGTTGCCTCGGTCGAGCTGCGTGCCGGCGTGCAATTGCTTCAAGGCAACACCGTGCAGGCTAGGAAGCTTTTCGATCAGGCCATCCTCGCCGAGAAGAAACTCGGCTACCACGAACCGCCGTTTTACATTCGCCCCGTCGCGGAGACTGAAGCGGAAGCGCTCCTGCGCGTCAAAGACTATGCCGGCGCCAAAGCCGCATTTCAAAAGGCTTTGGAGGAAAGACCGAACTCGGGATTCGAGCTCTACGGCATTGCCCGCGCCGATGAGCTCGCCGGCAACGCCGCGCTCGCGCGAACCGAGTATCAGGCTTTCCTCAACGCGTGGCCCACAGCCGATCCCGGGATACAGCAACTCGTACATGCACGCGAGTTCCTGGCATCCTCCATTTCTCTCGCCACCAACAGGTAGGCCGCGCGGAAAAGGGATGGGCCAGTTGAAGGGGTTTGACCTGCCGATCCTTTACCTTTCCGATTCCCTGCGCTCCACTCCCCCGGGTTCCTGCTTTACCCTCATACCATGGAATTCAGAGTCCTCGACCTCGAGCGCGAACCGATTGAATTCGACCTGCAACCCCCTCCCGGCGCGGTCGATTTCGGCGACGAAGCCGTGCAAATAGGCGACCTGGCCACTTCCGGCAGTGCCGAGGTGATCCACGAGCATCGCGGACCCAGAGAGATCGTCGCGGACATTCGCCTCAGAGGCCGCTTCGCGGGCAATTTCCAGGTTCCCTGCGCCCGCTGCATCGAACCCGTCGAGATCCCGCTCGCCGCCGAGTTCGACCTCATCTTCCGGCCCCTCGGCGCCGATGCCGACGTTCCCGAGCGGTCGATTACGGCGTCTGAGACCGAAATCGGTTATTATCAAGGAGGCGGTCTGTTGCTTGAAGATGTGCTGCGCGAGCAGGTGCTTTTGTCCCTGCCGGTCAGGACGCTGTGCAAGCCGGACTGCAAGGGACTTTGCCCGCGCTGCGGTGCGAATCGCAACCTTCAGCCCTGCTCCTGCGATGAGGGACCGAATGACCCCCGCTGGGAGGCGTTGACGGATTTGCGCAGCCGGATCAAGTCCTGAAAAATCAAGCACCTATATTGGGTGCTCCACCCTCGCCGCGTACTTGTTTTTGCGGCTAGGGTGGGAGTTGCTCACCGGATGAACCCGGCCGGGGGCGACCATCGAAAGGGAATAGATCATGCCGAATCCGAAAAGGCGCCACTCCACGCGCCGCACCGCCCTCCGCCGCTCCCACGACTTTCTTACTGCGGTCGGCCTCTCTGAGTGCCCCAATTGCCACGAAAAGAAGCTGCCCCATCGCGCCTGCCCCAAGTGCGGAGCGTACAAGGGCCGTGCCGTGCTGGACGTAAAAGAAGCCAAGTAGCTCCCAATCCAAATGCTTACCGACATCGCGCTCGACGCAGTTGGTTCCGATAAGGCTCCCGAGCCGGAGATTCGCGGAGCCATCCTCGCTTGCCGCGCACTGCCCGTCCGGGTCCATCTGATCGGACCCGAGCACGAGCTCCGCGACCTGCTCGATGAGCACCTCGAAGACGAGGATTTGCCCATCGTCATCCACCACGCCTCCGAGCGGATCGGGATGGACGAGAAAGCCGCCCATGCGGTGCGTGCCAAGCGCGACAGTTCGTTGCGCGTCGGCCTGAAGCTGGTGCGCGAAGGCAAGGCGGCCGGCTTTGTGACTGCAGGCAACACGGGCGCCGCCATGGCCACCGCCAAGATGGTGCTGGGCGCGCTGCCCGGTGTCGACCGTCCCGCTCTGGCTACGCCCATGCCCAGCGCCAGCGGCAATCCGTGCGTGCTGCTTGACGTGGGCGCCAACGTGGACTGCAAGGCGCATAACCTGGAGCAGTTTGCGGTGATGGGTGAAATGTACGCCCGCACCGTGCTCAAGATTCCGAAGCCGCGCGTGGGGCTGCTCTCCATTGGCGAGGAGGAGACGAAGGGCAACGACCTGACCCGCGAGGCTCTGCCGCTGCTCAAAGCCCTGCCCATCCATTTCATTGGCAACGTGGAAGGCCGCGACATCTTCAGCGGCCAGGCCGACGTGATTGTCTGCGATGGCTTTGTGGGCAACGTGGCGCTCAAGACCAGCGAAGGCGTCGGCAGATTTGTCCGCGACGTGCTCCGCAAATCGCTCACCCGCACCGTTACTGCGCAGGTTGGCGCGCTGCTCTCGCGCCGCGCGTTCAACGACTTCCGCCAGCGCCTGGACTACCGCGAGTACGGCGGCGCGCCGCTCTTGGGTGTGCGCGGTGTCTGCATCATCGGCCACGGGTCTTCCAATGATCGCGCCATCTTCAACGGCATTCGCGTGGCCTACGAGTTCTCGCGCTCCGGGGCCAACGAGCGCATCGAGCAGGCCTTCTCCGGCCGGCCGAAGGCCCGTCCCGATCAAGGCGACAGCCCCGACGCGATCGTTCAGTGAGAAAAACAGGGAATAGGGAGTAGCCAGTAGGGAATAGGAGACGGCTGAAACCTGAAATCTGAAACCTGGAACCTGACACCTGCAACCTGAGACGGCACACGCCATGCCTGCCAAGCCCGCAAGCGCACATGAATTGAGCGCATCTGAATTGAACGTATCTGCCGGATTTGACTCTTCGGTCGTAGCCCGGCTCGCCTGCCCCGCCTGCCATGGGGATTTGCGCCTCGACGATCTGCATCTCGACGATTTGCATCTCATCTGCACCGCATGCAGTCGCAAATACCCCATCGTCGACGGCATACCCGCGCTCATCGTCGAGCGGGCAGAAACGGCCGGTGACGCGAATCATCCGGCGTGAGTTTTCATCGGCAGAATTCTTGCTGCCGCCCTCTGCACGAAATCCGCAGGTCAGTTTCTCCGGTAAAACGGCAGCACAATCAACCAAGCCAGGCCGATGGCCACGGCCAGCGCCAGCGCAATCAGGCTATAGAGAAGAATAAGGTTGGGGCCCTGCGAGGGTTCGCCGCTGTCCGCGTCCTGCTGGCCGGCCGCAGGGCGATCGGGATCATTCATATTTGAGGGCATCCACAGGATCCATCTGCGCCGCGCGCGTGGCGGGAACGGTGCCGAATACAACGCCCACCACGGTAGCCGCAGTCATTGCAATCAGCACGGAAAGCCACGAGATGGGGAAGTCGTAGTCGGTGAAAAGACGGATGGAAAGCGGCAAGGCGAGGCCGACAATACTGCCCACCACGCCGCCGGTGAGCGAAATGAGCACAGCTTCAGTGAGGAATTGCAATTTGATCTCGCGATACGTGGCCCCCATCGCCTTGCGGATGCCGATCTCGCGGATACGCGCGCGCACATTGGCCAGCATGATGTTCATGATGCCCACGCCGCCCACGGCCAGCGTCACCGCGGCCACCAGCACCAGCATTGCCGTCAGCGCATCTGCAATCTTGGCCGCCGTTACCAGCAGGTCGGTGAGCGTCTGCGTCTTGTAGATCGAGTTCTTGCGGTGGCGCAGGTTAATCACGCGCACAATTTCTGTTGAGGCGTCGTTCACTTCGTCCATGCTCTGCATGGAAAAGTAGATCTGGTTCACGCGATCGGTTCCCGAAAAGTAACGCGCCACCGTATAGGGCACCAGGATGGTCTCATCGGTGATCTCCGACATGCCGAAGTCGGACACGCTCTCCTTGAAGACGCCGACGATGGTGAAGGGAATGCCGAGAATCTGGAAGGTTTGGCCGATGGCCGCGTCCGAGCTGCCGTACCGCTCTCGCGCAAAGAACAGGCTCACCACGGCGCAATGGATGTGCGTCGTGACGTCCATCTCGTCGAAGAAGCGCCCGTCGGTCACAACCAGGTTGCGAATGAACTGGTACTGAGAATTGACGCCCAGCACGGTCGTGTCCTTCCGGATACCGCCGGGAAAACTGAGACTGTTGTGCATCTCCAGCACCGGCGAGGAGTACATGATGCCCGGTACCTGCTGATCCACCGCCTTCTCGTCGTCCTGCGTAAGGTAATCGGTGTAACGCGCGCGCTCTGCCGGCGTTGCGCCGCCGCCCGCGTATTCCACCTCCACCTGGTTGGTGCCGATCTTCTGCAGTAATTCGAGAGTGTATTGCTTGCCTGTGAGGCCGATGGTGACGACCAGAATCACCGAGGCCGTGCCGATGACCATGCCGAGAGCCGTGAGCGCAAACCGCGTCTTGCTGGCCCGGAAGCTGTCCCCTGCGATCTTGAGGATCTCGCTCAACATCATGGTCTGGCGCGCGCTCAGCAGCGTCTCTTGAAAGGCGGCTTGCCGGGCTTGTTCCTTGGTTTGTTCGCCGACCGGATTCATCGTTTCCTTTCTGAGCAAGATGCGCGAGAAAGCCTTTAAGTTTCGGGAATTCCGGCGAAATGCGGCTTAGCGCCGCCACTTCTGATAGCTTACGCCGAAGGCCGCGAGCGGGAAACCCGCCGCGGGCCGCTTGCGCTGCTCGCGCCCCGATTTCGCGCCCACGTCAAGCCGGCATCTCTCAGACGCTGCGAGAACCTGGAGCGCCGGTCTCCAGACCGGCTGTCGCGGGAGTCTCCAGACCCCCGCATGGCAGACGACGCCTGAAAATGAGCCGTCTCCCGTGCCGTCGAGGTTTCTGTGAGAAACCGGCCCTACGGCTTCGCCGCTGGGCTTGAGCTGCACTTGAGCGCGTCCACACGCGACCAATTGGACACTTCGAGCGGCTTGCCCTGCATGCAGGCCGTGATCATGTCGCTGGGAACGCCCGTGAAATCGATGCCTGTACCGACCGCGGGCTTCGTCCCCTTGAAAAAGAGGTTGTACAGTACGCCGGTCTTCACGTCCTTCACCACCAGGCAACTGGCCTCCACGCCGGCCGCCACGCAGCCTTGCCCCTTCACCAGCTTTGGCTCCTGCGCCGCGGTTGCCATCGTCATCAAAATCCCCAGTAGCGCGATTGCTGTAAATACCGATCCTTTCATCTCATCCTCCCAGTCATTCGCTTAGACTTCATGATTTCGTATTCGCCTTCTCCTCGGCGTGGGCCTGGAGACTGATGTTACCTCCGAGCGCCCGCCACAGCGCCGCCAGCGCTTCCACGGGCACCGATTCAGCGCGTGCCTGGGCAGCGATCTCCGCGCTCGCCAGGGCCGCGGCCGCAACCGCAGGCGCAACGCCCGCGGCGCGCAGATTATTGTTGAGCGTCTTGCGCTTTTGCGCAAAGGCTTGCCGAAGGAAGCGCAAAAAACCGCTCTCATCAACGCCCAGCTCCGCAAATCGCGGCGCAAACCGCCAGCGAAAGACGGTGGAATGTACCTTGGGCGGCGGCGAAAATGCCGATGGCGGCAGCGTGAATAACTGCTCGGCCGGCCCGTACATCTGCACGGTCACCGAGAGCAGCCCATAGTCCCGCGAGCCCGGCGCGGCCGTCACGCGCTCCGCAACTTCGCGCTGCACCATCAGCACCGCCGCATCCAGCGCGGCGTGGCTGGCCGCGAGCTTGAGCAGAATCGGCGAGGTGATGTAAAACGGCAGATTGCCCACAACGCGCAGCCGCCCTCCAGCCTCGGCTGCTGCCGCCGCAAAATCGAACTGCAAGATATCCTGCTCGACGATCGTCACACGCTCCGGAGTCGCGTTGTCCGAGTCAAACTGCCCGCGCAATTCCGCGACGAAGTCACGGTCGAGCTCAATTGCCACCACGTGTCCGGCCCGCGCCGCCAGCGCTCCTGTCAGGGCGCCGCGGCCGGGGCCAATTTCCACTACCGTGCGCCCCGCAAGATCGCCCAGACTGCGCACGATGCGCTCCACAGCCTCGGCGTCGACGAGAAAATTTTGTCCGAGCTTGGGCTTTTGCGGCATCTGCTACCGATGGTAGTCGAGCGCAGCCGTGCGCGGCGCGGTTTGCGCGTGTCTTTCCCCCGTTACACTGAATCCAGATGCCGCATCCACTTCCCACACCCATCGCGAGGCTCCTTTGCTGATCGATTCCCACGCTCACCTGGACAGTCCCCGCTACGCGGACGATTGCGAAGTCATGCTCACCCGCGCTTGGGAAGCCGGCGTAGGCGCCGTGCTCTCCATCGGCATCGGCGAGGGCCCGGCGGAAATGCACCAGGCGCTCGATCTCTGCCGCCAGTTCAACGGGCAACGAGAGAATGGCGCGAAGCTGCCACGCCTTTACGCGAGCGCGGGCATTTATCCCCACGGCACCATCGCAGCCGACGAGAAAGCTCTCGCCAGGCTGGACGCGCTTCTCGCCGAGCCTGAAGTCATCGCCTGCGGCGAGATCGGCCTCGACTACTACCACGAGGGTGCGCCCCGCGACGTGCAGCGAACGGGCCTCATCCGCCAGCTCGAGATCGCTGCTGCGCGCCGGCGGCCCATCCTCATCCACTGCCGCGGGATGAACGAATCCACCGACGCCTGGGACGATCTTTTTCCCGTCCTGGAAGAGCATTGGGCGGGAACGGGATTAGGCGCCATCATGCACTGCTTCGGCGCCGGCTGGGAGCAGGCGCGCCGCTCGCTCGACATGGGATTTCTAGTGTCATTTGCGGGGAACCTGACTTACCCCAAGGCGCAGCCGCTGCGCGACGTGGCCGCGCGCATGCCGCTGGACGGGATCCTCGTCGAAACCGACGCGCCCTGGCTCGCCCCGGCCCCGCAACGCGGCCAGCGCAACGAACCCGCTTTTGTCGTCCAGACCGCCCGCACTCTCGCCGGCCTGCTCAACGTCTCTGAGGCCGAAATCGCCGCCGCCACCTCGAAAAACTTCAATCGGCTTTTTCAGCTTCACCCAGACGTGTGAAACTGATAAAGGCATCGCCGGCAACGGCGCTTTCCGGGGTGTGAGGATAGAAACATGGCTCAGGAAAATTCGTTCGACATCGTCAGCAAGGTGGACATTCAGGAGGCCCGCAACGCCATCGATCAGGCCATCAAGGAGATTCGCCAGCGCTTCGACCTCAAAGACAGCCACTCCGAGGTCACCCTCGAGGCCAACGACATCCAGCTCGCCTCGGCCAACGAATACAAACTGGAAGCGGTGAAGGACATTCTCGCGCAGAAGCTGGTCAAGCGCGGCGTCTCGCTCAAGAACCTGACTTACGGCAACGTTGAGCCGGCCACCGGGCAAAGCGTGCGCCAAAAAATCAGCCTGCAGCAGGGCATTCCCGTGGAGAAGGCCAAGGAGATCGTGCGCCTTGTAAAAGATTCGAAAAAGAAAGCGCAAGCCAGCATCCAGGGCGACTCGGTACGAATCTCCAGTAAGGATCGCGACGAGTTGCAGGCCATCATCGCCCTGCTGCGCGGCAAGGATCTGGGCCTGGAGTTGCAGTTCACCAACTACCGGACGAATTGATGAGATGCGGCGTTCGACATTCCGCGCCCCATTCTTTCGCGCTGTTTTCGAAAGGGTGGGAAGCGAGTCGCGCATCCTTCCCGAAATGTTCTAGAATCGGAGAACTTTGAGCACACTAACCATAGCCGCGGCGAGAGAAGTCTTCGAGCTTCTGCGCGAAGACCTGGTTGCGGTCGAGCAGGAGCTCGGTCGCGACGCGGCGTCCAGCGTCAGCACCATCACGGAGATCGCCGAGTACCTGCGCGAGGGCGGCGGCAAGCGCATCCGGCCGTCGTTGCTGCTGCTGGCGGCGCATCAGCTCGGTTACTCGGGCCATGGCGCCATCCGTCTGGGTGCCGTGGTGGAAATGCTGCACACCGCCACGCTGGTCCACGACGACATCATCGACGGCGCCGACAAGCGCCGCGGCCGTCCCTCCGCCAACACCACCTGGGGCAACGAAAAATGCGTGCTGGCCGGCGACTGGCTTTATATGCAGGCCTTCAAGGTGGCGCTCGAAGAACGCAACCTGCGCGTTCTCGACCTGCTCATCGGCCTCACGCAGCAGATGGTCGAAGGCGAACTCCTGCAGATTCAAAAACTCGGCAAGTCTGTCTCCGAAGCCGAATACTACGACCTCATCTTCCGCAAAACCGCCTGCCTGTTCTCGGTTTCGATGCGACTGGGCGCGGTGCTGGCCGGCGCTTCGGAAGCGGCGGAGACCAGTCTCGCCACATTCGGCCGCGCCGTGGGACTCGCCTTCCAGATCGTCGACGACGTGCTCGACCTGACGGCCACCGAAGAGGTGCTGGGCAAGCCAGTGGCCAGCGATTTGCGCGAAGGCAAGGCCACGCTGGCCGTGATTCACTCGGCCGACCACGGGACTGCATCCGATAGGAAGGCCATTCGCCGCGTTCTCGACGACCGCAGCTTTGAAAACGTCAGCCGCCAGCAGATTCGCGAAATCCTGGTCCGCAACGGGTCGGTTGAGTATGCGATGGCCGCCGCCGATCGCTACGCCGAGCAATCGCGCCAGGCGCTGGCCCCGCTCCCCGAGTCCGAATACAAGCGCGCGTTGCTCTGGGTACCTGATTT
>Ga0182024_10022522_pt1 | contig 11356 bp, 7 predicted proteins | sample P32metaG_FD_120480 | JGI IMG/M metagenome (GOLD analysis project Ga0182024, IMG submission 120480) | Permafrost microbial communities from Stordalen Mire, Sweden - P3-2 metaG (Illumina Assembly) | ecosystem: Environmental > Terrestrial > Soil > Wetlands > Permafrost | place: Sweden: Stordalen... | reverse complement strand
TGGAGGCGCCCGACCTGAGCACCGCTGCCGACCTCCTGATCAACGCGGCCAATGACGCCGGCGGGCGCGACAACATCACGGTCGTCCTGTTCCGGGTCGCCGTCGCGGATGACGCAGCCGCCCACCTCGACCAGCCGACCGTGATTTCATACGGCACCGGCCCGCTGGCCGGCGCCGCCGCCGGAGCGCCCGCCCCCGCTCCTGCGCCCGCGAACCAAGCCCGCCTTGCGCGCCTGCAGGGCTTCAAGCCGCATATGCCCGCCGGCTTCGTGCAGCCGGCTGGGCAAGAGCGCCACTTCGGCCGGCTCGGCAAGACCGTCGCGGGCTTGACGGCGCTCGCGTTCGTGGTCTGCCTGATCGGCGGCGGCGGCTACCTCGCCAGCCGCCAGTTGTACTTCCTCGGCACCAACGGTCAGGGCACGGTCGTCGTATATCGCGGCTTCCCGTACGTGCTGCCGCTCGGGATTCCGATGTACGAGACCTTCTACGTGTCGGGGGTGCCGGCCTCGACGATCCCGGCGCACTACCGCGCGAAGATCCTCAACCACGCGATGCGCGACCAGACCAGCGCGACCAAGCTGATCAACAATCTCGAGCTTGGCGAGATCAGCAAATGAGGGCGCGCAACCGCGAGCTCTTCGGCCTGATCCCCGCCTCGCTGCTGATCTCGGCGGGCTTCGCGGCGGTCTTCATCCAACGCTCGAACCAGCTCTCGACCGTGTCGCTGGTCTACGGGGGGGTGTTCCTGGGGCTGTGCGTCGTCGGGCACATCTTTATCCGCATCACGCTGCCGCACGCCGACCCCTACATCTTCCCGCTGGTCGCGGTGCTGGCCTGCTTCGGGATCGTGATGGTCTACCGGATCGACGGTGCGACCTTCGCGCGCCAGCAGGCGCAGTGGTTCGTCGTCGGGTTGGCGCTGTTCGCCGGGACGGTGATCGTGTTCCGGGACTACCGCAAGCTCGAGAACTACCGCTACCTGATCGTGATCGCCTCGATCGTGCTCATGGCGCTGCCAAGGGTGCCGGGGCTGGAGTACGCCGCACAGACCAACGGCGCATACCTGGAGATTCATCTCGGCTCGCTGACGTTTCAGCCGACCGAGTTCGGCAAGGTTGGCTTGGTCATCTTCCTGGCCAGCTACCTGCGCGACCACCGCCAAGCGCTGGCGGGCGGGCGCAAGATTCTCGGGTACCGAATGCCGCCGCTCAAGCACCTCGGGCCGCTGCTGCTGCTGTGGGGCATCGCGATGCTGATCCTGGTCTTCCTGCACGATGTCGGCTCCTCGCTGATGTTCTATGGCGGCCTCCTCGCGATCCTCTACGTCGCGACGAACCGGATCTCGTTCGTGTTGGTCGGTGTGGTGGCGTTCGCCGCCGGCGCCTGGTACCTGAGCACGCACATCCCTCACATCGACTCGCGCGTCGACGCCTGGCTGCACCCGTTCGACCCGAAGCTATACACAGCCCCGGGTGGCAGCTTCCAGCTCGCCAACGGACAGTTCGCGATGGCCGCCGGCGGCCTGTTCGGGCAGGGCTTCGGCCAGGCGATGCTCACGGTACCCGGCTCGCACCCGGTCGCATATCTGATCCCGGCACCCGGCACGGACATGATCTACACGGTCATCACCGACGAGCTAGGCCTGTTCGGCGCGACCGCGCTGCTGATCACCTATCTGATCCTGTGCGCGCGCGGCTTCAAGGCCGCGATCCTGGCCCGCGACTCGTTCTCCAAGCTGCTGGCGACGGGCCTCTCAGCGATCCTCGCGCTCCAGGTGTTCGTGATCGTCGGCGGCGTCACGCGCGTGATCCCGCTGACCGGCGTGACGCTGCCGTTCGTCTCCTACGGCGGCTCGTCGATCCTCGCCAACTTCGTCCTGGTGGCGCTGCTGCTGATGGTCTCCGACCGCGCGCGCCGCCCGGAGTACGCAAGATGAACCGCTCGATCATCCGCCTGTTCGGGGTCGTGATCCTGCTGTTCACGGTCCTGATTGTCTGGACCTCGCGCTGGACCGTGTTCGACGCGACCGCGCTGCAGAACAACTCGCTCAACAAGCTCGAGTTCTTCGCGACCGAGAAGATCAAGCGCGGGCGCATCCTCGCCGACAACGGCGCCGCGCTGGCGGAGTCGGTCCGTGCCGGCGGCGGCACCTGGACCCGCAGGTACCCGTACGGGTCGCTGTTCGCGCAGGCGGTCGGCTACAACGTCCTCAGCCAGGGCCAGCGTGACGGGCTCGAATGGTCACGTGCCTCGGAGTTGTTGGGCAAACCGACCGGCTTGACCAGCGTGTTCGGCTCATTCAATGGCGGGCCCAAGGTCGGTGATGACGTGCACACGACACTCGACCCGAAGGCACAGAGGTTGGCGCGGCAGCTGGTGGTCTACGCCCAGTCGCACTACATGGCCACCGCGGGGTCGGTCGTCGCGATCGTGCCGCAGACCGGCGCCGTGAAGGTCATGTACTCGGCCCCGAGCTACAACGACAACGATCCGAGCAAATGCAAGTTTCCTGGCTGCAGCCTGGTCAACTATGCGACGCAGGCCGAGCTACCGCCGGGCTCCACCTTCAAGCTCGTGACCACCACGGCGGCGCTCAACAGCCGCAAGTACACACCGGACTCCGTCTTCAACGGCAACTCCCCAGTCACGGTCTCGGGGCACTCGCTCGAGAACGACAGCAACTACAGCTACGGCCGGGTCACGCTGACGAAGGCGCTGACGGACTCGATCAACACTGTGTACGCACCACTCGGGGTCACGCTTGGCGGGAGCCTGATGCAGGAGTACATGCACAGATTTGGCTTCTACTCGGTGCCGCCGCTCGACTATCCAGCCAAACAGATGATCGCGAGCGGTGAGCGCTTCTATAAGGGCTTCTGCGGGAACCGCTTAGACACGCCGAAGCTAGTGCCAGTCACAAGCTCCTGTGTGGATGTGGGGCGGACGGCGATCGGCCAGGCGAACCTCACTGTCACCCCGATGCAGATGGCGATGGTCGTCTCCGCGATCGCCAACGACGGCAAGCTGATGGAGCCACGGCTCACCAGCAAGGTCGTCAACACCGACGGTCAGGTCGTGGACAGCGTCCGGCCGCAGGAGTACGACCAGGTGATGAAGCCGAAGATCGCAGCCGAGCTCCAGCAGATGATGCGTGACGTCGTCGAGGAGGGCACCGGCACGGCCGCCAATCTCGAGGGGCTCAGCATCGCCGGCAAAACCGGCACCGCGTCGACCGGCCTTTGCGAGCACGGGCTGCCGGTGAACGGCAACTGTCCCGACGGCCTGCCGCTAGACGACGCGTGGTTCGTCGGCTTCCCCTTGAACGATCCGAGGATTGCGGTGGCGGTCGAGCTCACCGACATTCCGAACGGCTATGGCGGCCAGTTCGCAGCGCCGATCGCGGCAAAGGTGATACAGACTCTCCTTGGGGAAAAACCATGAGTGAGTTCGACGCGGGGACGATCATCGACGGGCGCTACCGGGTGCTGCACCGCCTCGGTGCCGGCGGCATGGCGGACGTCTATCTGGCGCAGGACGAGCAGCTCGACCGCGAGGTCGCGCTCAAGCTGCTGCACCGGCGCTTCGCCGAGGACCCCGGTTTCGTCGAGCGCTTCCGGCGCGAGGCGCAGGCGGCGGCGTCGCTGCAGCACCCCAACGTCGTCAGCGTGTTTGACCGCGGCACCTTCGAGGACACCTACTACATCGCGATGGAGTACCTGGACGGCCGCACGCTCAAGCGGCTGATCCGCGAAGAGGCGCCGCTTGATACCACCCGCGCGATCGACCTCACGATCCAGATGTTGAAGGCGGCGCGGTTCGCGCACCGGCGCGGCGTCATCCACCGTGACCTCAAGCCGCACAACGTGATCGTCGACTCGGGCGACCATGTCAAGGTCACGGACTTCGGGATCGCCCGCGCGGGCGCATCCGACATGACCGAGACCGGCTCGATCATGGGCACCGCGCAGTACCTCTCACCCGAACAGGCGCAGGGCCACGCGGTCAGCGCCCCGTCGGACCTCTACTCGGTCGGGATCGTGCTCTACGAGATGCTGACCGGGCGGGTCCCGTTCGACGGCGAGTCACCTGTTTCGATCGCGCTCAAGCACGTGTCCGAGGCGCCGATCCCACCGAGTCAGTTCAACCCGGAGATCCCCTCGGCGCTCGAGCAGGTCGTGCTGTGGTCGCTCAACAAGGACCCGGCGGACCGCCCGGCAGACGCCGACCAGTTCATCATGGCGCTCGAGCAGGTGCGCGAGGCACTGGCGGCTCCGCCCGGCGAGGTCACCGCCAGCATGCGCGCCCTGGCTGCCGGCACCGGCTTGGTACCGGTCGGCGGGACACCGCACACGAGCCTGATGCCCGCCGAGGCGGCCGATGGCAACGGCGGGGCGGTCGGCCTGGCCTTCGACGGTGACCAGCTCGACCGCAACCACGACGACCACCAGCGCGACCGCGCCAAGCGCCCGATCTGGCCCTGGATCGTGGCGCTGGTGGTGCTTCTGCTGATCGGCGGCGGCGTCGCGGCATACGTGCTGACGCGGCCGCAGAAGGTGCTGGTGCCGACGGTGGTCAACCTGCCGCAACAGGCCGCGCAGCAGCGGATCCTTGCCGCAGGATTCACGCCGAACGTGATCTCCCAGCCCTCCAAATACCCGAACGGAATCGTGATCGCGCAGAACCCATTGGGAGACGAGCGAGTGAAGAGTGGTTCGACCGTGACCCTGACCGTGTCCACCGGTCCCGCCACCACCACTGTGCCGTCGGTCGCCCAGTTGACGCAGGCTCAGGCGGAGGCGCAGATTCGTCAGGCGGGCCTCAGGGTCTCGCAGATCATGGCCGAGACGTCGACCAGCGTGCCGGCGGGCGAAGCCACGCGCACCTATCCCGTCGGCGGCGCGAGTGTCTCCCGTGGCAGCAAGGTGATCCTGTACATGAGCTCCGGCCTGGCCGTGCCCGATGTCGTCGGCGACAACGTCGGCGACGCCGACAACGCGCTCACCCAGTTCAACGTGCACCAGGTGTCGCAGACGACAACCGCCGCCACCCCGGGCACAGTGCTTAGCCAGGTCCCGCCGGCCGGCAAGGCAGTTGGGCAGAACGGCACGGTGACGCTCACCGTCGCCCAAGCCCCCAGCACCGTCAAGGTTCCGCGCGTCGTCGGCGACACACCCTCGGAAGCCGTCACCACGCTCACCGGGGTGGGGCTCAACAGCGCCCAGGTGCCGACGACGGTGCGCAATCTCAGCCTGGTCGGCCTCGTCGTCAGCCAGTTCCCGACCTCCAACAGCATGGTCAAGAAGGGCGCCGTAGTGACAATCATGGTCGGGCAGGCGGCGCCGAGCAACTCCAACGGGTCCAACGGCTCGCACGGCACTGGCGGTACGGGTGGGACTGGTACGGGCGCCGGCACCACGAGCACGCACACGACATCGAGCACGCCGACCACGACCAGTACGCCGTCGACCACGACTTGAGCGGCTCGCATCGGATCGCGGTGCTCGGCGGCGGCCAGTCGTCAGAGCATGAGGTCTCGCTCGCCTCGGCGGCGTCGGTCGCAGCCGGCCTGCGCGGCGCGGGCCACGACGTAACGGAGATCGAGGTGGGACGCGACGGGGTGTGGCGCTCCGGTGGTGGCGAGCTCACGGTCACGCCCGGTCGCGGTCTTCCCGATGTGGACGTCGTCTTCCCGGTCCTGCACGGCCCGTTCGGCGAGGACGGCACCGTCCAGGGCCTGCTCGAGATGCTCGGCGTGCCCTACGTCGGCGCCGGGGTCCTGTCGAGCGCCGTCTGCCTGGACAAGGTCGTCTTCAAGGAGCTGATGGCGCAGGCGGGGATACCGCAGGTGGATTACCGGGCGATCACGGCGAGCGACTGGGAGAGCGACCCGAGCGGTGTGATCCGCAGTCTCTCGGCGCTTGGTCTGCCCGTCTTCGTCAAGCCGGCTCGACTCGGCTCCTCGGTCGGGATCGGGCGGGTGCTCGAGCATGCCGAGCACGCGCCGGCGCTGTCCGCGGCCTTCGTGCACGATCCGCTGGTGATCGTCGAGGCCTCAGCCTCCGGGATCGAGGTCGAGTGCTCAGTGCTGGGCAACGACGCGCCAATCGCCTCTCTCCCCGGAGAGATCCTGCTCGCCGCCGGTGAGTCCGGCTGGTACGACTACGAGGCCAAGTACACCTCGGGCGGCATGGAGCTGATCGTGCCCGCCCGGATCTCCGAAAGCGCGCTTGAGCGCGTGCGGGGGCTGGCGGTGGCGGCGTTCACGCGCGCCCGCTGCACAGGGCTTGCGCGGGCGGACTTCTTCGTCGACGGGGAGACGGTGCTGGTCAACGAGCTCAACACGATGCCGGGCTTCACCGAGACGAGCGTGTACGGCGCGCTGTTCGCCGCCTCCGGCATTCCCTACGGGGAGCTGCTCGGACGGCTCGTGGCGCTCGCGCTCGAGCGCCACGAGCGCGAGCGCGCGTACACGTTCTGAGCGCCTCGGGCGTCGGCCACGGCGCGGCGCTCAGTGACGACACCGCAACTCTGCTCCGACGGTCCGGGTTAAGCGGTAGGGACCCGCATCGAGACAAGGAGCTTTTGAGATGCCAGAAACCGCTTCGCGGCCGGGGGTCACCCGGCGGCTGAAACGCACAGGGCTTGGGCTGTTCGCGACGGCGCTCGCCGCCACGGCAGTGACGGCGGCGCTACCCGCTGCCGCCTCGGCGGCCGGCACACTGACCGTTTCCGGCGCTGTCACCGTCCCGGCGACCGACAACGCCGGCCACGTCTACGCCGGGCTGCTCGACCTCGGTGGCAACCCGGTGGCCGAGACGCAGGTCGTGGCCGGCGCCCCGTCGACCTCCGGCACGTTCAGCTTCACCGCCGTCAACGCAGGCAGTTACAAGGTGTATTTCGTCGACCCGACCGGCACCGACAATGTCGCGTCGGCCTACCTCGGTGGCGCCACGTCCTTCCAGAGCGCCTCCTCCGTGTCCGTCGCCGGCAGCGGTGAAATCGGAAGCGCGACGCTCGCCTCCGGTGGCGAGATCACCGGCACGATCGCCGACGCCAATATCGGGGACACCAACACCACCGTGACCGCCAACCAGGTGGGGGCGACCGACCCCGGCCAGAGCGCGTTCTGGAAGTGGTATGCGTCCGGTTCGCCGCAGGGCACGATCACAACGACCGGTTCGACGAGGAGTTACACGATCGGCGGTCTCGTCCCCGGCTCCGAATACACGCTCCGGTACGGGTTCGGCTCCGCTACGACGCCGCACTGGCACACGCGGGCCTATGTGGCGGCGAACGGCACGGTCAACCCCGATCCTGCCGACGCAACGGTTTTCAAGCCCGGACCGGTGGCGCTGACCGCAAGCTTCAGCGTCCCGGCCGTCGGCAGCATCACCGGAACCGTCACCGATCCAGGTGGCCTTGAGAACTCGAACGTGACCGTAGACGTGTTCGATGGCACCGGCGCGACCGTGCCGGCGACCGTCACCTGGTCCAACGGGGTCTACACGGTGCTCGGCCTGATTCCCGGCACCTACAAGCTCGAGTTCGTACCCACATCGCAGGTGCTGGCGCCGCAGTACTACAACGATGCGGCGACGCTCGCAACAGCAGCGGCGATCAACGTCGTCTCCGGCGAGCAGACGGCCAACGTCAACGTCACGCTCACGGCGGGTTCGACGGTTAGCGGTACGTTGACAGCCGCACAGGGCGGCGCCCCGCTCGGCGGCCTCGAGGTCGAACTGATCGACGCGCAGGGCCACGCCGCAGCGCTGACGTTCACCAACGCTGATGGCACCTACACGCTGACGCGGGTGCCGGCCGGCACCTGGTACGTCGAGTTCGATGGTGGCCGCGCCTACAACGGCCAGTACTACGCCACCGAGTACTACCTCGGCAAGCCGACGCTGGCCGGCGCCAAGGCGCTCGCGATCAATCCCGGCGTCGCGGTGACCGGTATCAACGAGGCGCTGCTCTCGGAGAGCACGACCGCTCCGGGCCTGCCCAAGGTCTCGGGTGGGTCGCTCACCGGCCTGTCGACCGACAAGGTCGCGCTCAAGTTCAAGCTCGCCGCCGGCTCCGGGCCGGCCGGGTACCTGAAGTCGTTCACGATCAAGCTGCCCAAGAACGTCAGCTGGAACAAGAGCAAGCTGAAGAGCGACATCGTGATCGCGCGCGACACCTACTCGGAGGCGATCCATAGCGGCCGGCTGGTGATCACGTTCGCGACCGGCAAGAAGACGGTCTCGTTCCAGATCAAGGCGGGCGGGATCACCGTGAGCAAGGGCATCGAGAGCCAGGCGAAGAGGCGCAGGATCAAGTCACAGGCGATCGACGTCGCCGCCACCGACACGACCGGCAACGCCAGCTCGCTGTCGTTCACGGTCAAGAACCCGCACTGAGCGAGGCCGGGGCGGGCGATCTCTCGGATCGCCCGCCCCGGTACGCTGACGGCGTATGACCTCAGGCGCCAGCGAGATCCGCACGGTTGCCGTCGTCGGCGGCGGGCTGATGGGCTCCGGGATCGCCGAGGCGGTCGCGTCCGCGGGTCTGGAGGTGATCCTGCGCGACATCGATGACGCCGGCGTCGAGCGCGCGCACGAGCGCATCGAGGGCTCGCTGCAACGCGGCGTCAGAGGCGGCAAGCTCGACGAGGATGACGCCGCTGCGATCCGTGACCGCATCGCGCTGACGACGGAGATCGCGCGCGTTGCCGACGCCGACCTCGTGGTCGAGGCGGTGCCTGAGGACGAGCGGCTCAAGCTCGAGGTGATCGCCGCGATCGGCCAGGCCGTCTCCGAGCGCGCGATCATCGCCTCCAACACCTCCTCGATCCCGATCACTCAGCTCGCCCATGTGGTGACGCGGCCCGAGCGCGTGGTGGGATTGCATTTCTTCTCGCCGGTGCCGGTGATGCGCCTGGTGGAGATCGTGATCGCGCTCGACACCGACCGCGAAACGGTGGACGCCGTGCGGGCGTTTGCGATCACGCTCGGCAAGACCCCGATCGAGACCAAGGACCGCTCGGGCTTCATCGTCAACATGCTGCTCGTTCCGTACCTGATGGCCGCCGTGCGCATGTTCGAGGACGGCTTCGCGACGCGCGAGGACATCGACGCCGGCATGAAGCTCGGCTGCGGCCACCCTATGGGGCCGCTGACGCTGAGCGACTTCATCGGGCTCGACGTGCTCTATGCGATCGGCGTGTCGCTGTACGACGAGTTCAAGCGCGACGAGTACGCGCCGCCGCCGCTGCTGAAGCGGATGGTCGCCTCAGGCCGGCTCGGGCGCAAGTCCGGGCGCGGCTTCTACGAGTACGGCTAGTCGCCGCGAGCCACTGCCAGGCCTGTGGCCGGCCCAGCGGGGCCGGCAAAACCTCAGCGGTAGAGCTTGATCTCGTTGATCGAGACGTAGTTGCTGTTCGATGGCAGCGAGGTGATCCAGAGCATGTAGTAGCGGTAGACCTTGCCATCGGTCCGCAACCGGAAAGGCTGGCTCTGGCTGATGTCGTTAGCGCCGCCGACGTACGTCCAATTGCTGGCTCCGAAGTTGTTCGGGTCGGGCTGCGAATTGGTCGCGTAGATCGTCGCGTCGAAGCCGCTGGTCGTCGTGTCGACGACCATGTTCACGGCTGTCGTGGCGCTGTCGGGACGCACGAAGATCCCGACGCCCTTCTTGTTGAGCTGACCACCGTCGTACTGCTGTGTCGTCCAGGCGGTGCTGGCGCTGCCGTCGATCGCGTACTTGGCCTGGCCGTTGTCCTGGTACGTGCCGCCGGACGTGCTGTCGGGGTTGTACGCGAAGGCGGCGCTCAGCGCGACCGGCACCGGGGATCCCGGATTCGAGCCGTGCCTGCCCGTGGGCCCGTTTTGATGCGTGCGCAGCGCGAGCACGACGATCACCGCAGCCACGACGGCGACGGCGATCAGCACGCCCGCAATCGCACCTCGCCGGCGACGGATGCTGATCGGCACACGCCTGCGGGTCTGGGGCGGGAGCGTCTTCAGCACCGTCGTGACCTCACCGTCGGCGCTCCCGGCACGCGTCGTCTCCAGCGCCAGCACGTTCTCGAGGTCGGCGATCAGCTCCGCGTCGTCGGCGTAGCGCTCCGACAGCTCCTTGGCCGTCGCGCCCTCGACCACCGACGCAAGCGTCGCCGACACGTCGGGTCGCAGCTTGCGGACGTCGGGGATGTCCTCGCGCACGTGCTTCATCGCAACCGCAACCTGCGTCTCGGCGCTGAACGGCAGCTGGCCCGTGAGCATCTCGTAGAGCGCGATGCCGAGCGAGTACAGGTCGGACTGCACGGTCACCGGCTGCCCCAGCGCCTGCTCGGGCGAGACGTAGTCGGTTGTGCCGAGCACGCGGCCGTCGTCGGTCAGGCCATCCTCCTCGAGCGTCCGCGCGATCCCGAAGTCGGTCACCTTGGCCGTGCCCTCCTGGTCGAGCAGCACGTTCTGCGGCTTCACGTCGCGGTGCACGATGTTGTTGGCGTGGGCGGCGCCGAGCGCGCGTGCGATCTCGATGCAGTAGGCAACGGCCTCTGGAATCTCGAGGCGCCCGAGGCGGCGAATCCTGTCCTTCAACGTCTCGCCCTCTATGTACTCGAAGACGATGAACGGGCGACCGTCGTCCTCGCCGGCGTCGATCACGTGGACGATGTTCGGGTGCGACAGCCGGGCGACGGCGCGCGCCTCACGGCGGAAGCGCTCGAGCTGGTCGGAGTCGGTGGCGACCTCGCGATTCATCACCTTGATCGCCACGAACCGCTCGAGCGTCTCGTCATGGGCGCGGTAGACCGTCGACATCCCGCCGGAGCCGATCCGTGACTCCAACGTGTAGCGACCACCGAGCGTCGTGCCGAGCATGCTGCTCATCAGCTCGTCCTATTGTGGAACAAGTCAGGTGGGTTCGAGCAACCGGGCTGTCAGGACCCGGTCAGGGTGTCGCTGCCGGCCGCCGCGCGGATGCCCATTGGGACCAGTTCGACCACCTCCGCCTCGTCGGTGAGCTGCCCGATCACAGCCGTTCCCGGATGGAAGCCCGACAGCAGCTCGACGGCCGCCGCGGCCTGGTCGGCGGGCACCATGGCCACAAACCCGCAGCCCATGTTGAAGACCTCCCACATCTCGGCCGCGGAGATCCCGCCGAGGGCGGCGATCAGCTCGAACACGGGCGGCGAGGGCAACGGCTCGGTGATCGAGTAGCCCACGCCGGTGCCGATCCGGCGCAGGTTCAGAAGCCCGCCGCCGGTGATATGCGCGAGCCCGCGCACCTCGATAACGCTTGAGATCAGCGCGAGGATCGCGCGCACGTAGATCACGGTCGGCTCGAGCAGCACATCGGCGACCGACTGGCC
>Ga0182024_10022521_pt1 | contig 11357 bp, 10 predicted proteins | sample P32metaG_FD_120480 | JGI IMG/M metagenome (GOLD analysis project Ga0182024, IMG submission 120480) | Permafrost microbial communities from Stordalen Mire, Sweden - P3-2 metaG (Illumina Assembly) | ecosystem: Environmental > Terrestrial > Soil > Wetlands > Permafrost | place: Sweden: Stordalen... | reverse complement strand
GCTCGCCGCGAATCCTCGCGTGAAAGCGCACTTCCATCGCCCCGCCCAAGACATCCTCGCTGACTCCAAACAAGTGGCTCTCGACCGTGACTCCCGCTCCGTTAGACGTGGGCCGCGTCCCTACGTTCGTCACCGACGAATACAGTTTCCCGCCCACAACGGATTCGGTGGCATACACGCCGAGCTTCGGCAGCAGTTCCTGCTCGGGTGCCATGTTGAGAGTAGGGAAGAGAATCGTCCGCCCGCGTCCAGCCCCCGCACGAATCTCGCCCGTCAGCGAAAACGCCCGCCCCAGCAGCGGAATCGCACCGGCGACTTTGCCGCTTGCGACCGCGTTGCGAATGGCGGTGCTCGAAACAATCTGTCCGTCAACCTCGACGGGCGGGACAACCTCGACGTCAAAGCCGTCGCGCTTCCCAAACTCGCCCAGCAGCCGCACGTCCCCGGCCCCGCGATGCCCAAACCGGAAATTTGCCCCGACCAAAATAGCGCCCGCGCGCAAGCACCCCACAAGAATCCGTTCGATAAACTCTTCGGCCGAAAGGAGTGACAGTGCGCGATCGAAATGCAACACCAGCGCCGCGTCCAGCCCCATCCGCTCAAAGCCCGCAAGCCGCTGCGCCAGCGTCTGAATCATGAGCGGCGCACTCTCTGGCCGAAGCAAGCGCATCGGATGTGGATCGAATGTAATTACCGCGGCGCGCTGTCCGGTCGCGCGGGCGCGCTCCCGGACCGAATGCAGAATTTTCTGGTGCCCGAGGTGCAGCCCGTCAAAATTTCCGACCGTAACAACAGTGCGCCGCGCGTCTCCGAATTGAGCGGCCCATTCTTCGGTCGAGTTGCAAACCAGGAAAGCCATCAGACACGAACCTCAAAATGAAGTCCATCGTACGCCAGCGAAACATTGGAGTATCCCGCATCGACCAATCGAGCGATCGTTTCAGCATGGGGCAATTCGTGCGCGATGTGCGTGAACCAGGCGCGCCGCGGCTTCAGTTCGCGGATCAACGCCAACGCCTGCTCGACCGTTTGGTGCATCGGATGGGGCAAATCGCGCAGAGCGTCGAGAATCAAATCGTCGAGGTCCGCGAGCAACGCCTTCGAAGTTTCAGGAAGGTAGCTGAAATCAGTAAGGTATGCCGCGCCGCCAAATCGAAATCCGAGCACGCCGATGTCCCCATGCCGGGCCGGAACCGGCACGATCCGCGTTCCAATCACGTCGAACGGCCCGTCGATTGGATGCAGTGTGACCTGCGGAATCGTGCTGATCGCCGGCGACTCTTCAAAAACATATGCGAAAGTTCGTTTCAGCGTGGCGATAGTTTCCAGCGAAGCGTACACCGGCAGCGCCGATTTCTGTCGCAAATTATAAGGGCGAATGTCGTCAAACCCGAGAATGTGATCGGCGTGCGCGTGCGTAAAAAGAATCGCGTCCAGCCGCTCGAGGCCCACGCGCATCGCCTGAAACCGGAAATCCGGAGTCGTATCGATCACTGCCGTCTGCCCGTCATGCGCCAGCAAAATCGAAGGCCGCAGCCGGTTGTCGCGCGGATCCTTGGATGAACACACCGCGCAATGACACGTAAGCGTCGGCACTCCCATGGACGTGCCGGAACCAAGCACCGTAAGCTCAAGTACGGAATGAGGTGTTGCAGGCAGGGCGGATCCCCGATCAAGGCCGGGACTGGGCCTTCTCTTGCTTCGCTGCGGCCTTCGCCATTTCCATAAAGGCCAGCTTCAGGTTGCCCAGCACATCCAGCAGGAGGGTATCTTCCTCCGGCGCCAGATTTCCCTGAGTCTTCTCGCGAAGCACATCCAGCATGTCGATCATTTCACGCGCGCCTTCGAGATCAAGCACTGGCTGCCCCGTACGTGGGTCTGCGTAGCCGCCCAGAAGCATGGCCGCGTTCTGTCCCAACGACCGGATTAAATTCTCAAAGACAGGAGATCGCTTTGGCGCATCCGCCGGCGGCACTGCCGATGGAATCGCACCAGGCGTTGCCGCCATCCCGGCGACGCTACCAGCCGCAGTCGCTCCCGCATTGCTACCCGCTCCCGCGGCACCAGCCGGATTCGTCGCCGGCGCGGTCTCGCGTTCGCGATCCTGCTGCTCCGCGACTTCTTTCCGGAATTCCCCCTCCGGCGTGAACAGCCTGCGGTCTACAACCTTAAAACTTTCGTCTTGTTTGGAATCGGACAACGGAATCTCCCTCAGGTAATCGATCAGCCGCCAGCTGTATTGAACAAGCAGTTTAGCATCGCACCGCACGCACTCACAAGTGCTCATCGGATATGGTTGGATAGTCTTCACACATGAATGGCAAGCCCCGGTAGGAGCCTTATTCACAGCGTCATCGAGATCCATCAAGCATGTACCCGGCCTGCCTCTTGTGAATTGTGCGGCCGTGCCGTAAAGTTTCCCTTCATCTCATGAGCCGACGAGCCAACGTGCCTTCCCCTCGATCGAAACGCAAGAAACACTCAAAGCGTACAAAACGTCCCAACGAAGTCCACCGGAAGTCTGCGCGCCGACAAATTGCCGTAACACAGGACATCCGCGCAAATGAATCGAAAAAACGCGTCGGCAAACTCTTTGAGGATTTGGTCGCCATCCAGGCCCGCCTGCGCGCTCCCGGCGGCTGCCCATGGGATCGCGAACAGACTCACTCGACTCTCAGGACCTACCTGATCGAGGAGGCATACGAAGTACTAGACGCGATCGAGAAGGGTAGCGCCCCTGAATTGGCAGAGGAACTTGGCGATCTCCTGCTCCAGGTTTTGTTCCATGCGGACATGGCCCGCGAAATTGGCGCGTTCGACATTTCCGACGTCATCATCGGCATCCGCGACAAAATGGTTCGCAGGCATCCCCACGTCTTCGGCGATGTAAAAGCGGCAACGGCTGGCGAAGTCCTCAAAAATTGGGTCCAGCTCAAGGCCAGGGAGAAACAAACGGCAACTCCGAAAGGCGATGCGTCACAAAATCAAGTCCCATCCGCCTTGGACGGAGTTCCGCGAAATCTTCCAGCGCTACTCGAAGCCTACCAGATGACGCGTCGCGCCGCGCAAGTAGGCTTTGACTGGGAGCATCTGGAAGGAATTTTTGAAAAGCTGCAAGAAGAGACGGTGGAGCTCCGGTCAGCACTCGCCGCTTCCAACCATCTCGCTGCCGAGGAAGAAGTGGGAGATCTCCTGTTTTCCGTTGTGAACTTGGCGCGATTCCTTCACCTGGATCCCGAAGTTACACTCAAGCATTCAAATCTAAAGTTCAAGGAACGCTTCCAAGAAATGGAAAGGAAAGCTTCAGATTCAGGACTGCGCCTTTCCGAGTTATCAAAAGAAAAACTCGAACAATTATGGGACGCGGCAAAGATTAAAGTCCGCACTCAGATTTCCTAGGAATCCGGATCATGAAATCACAAAGTCGAGGAACGCCTGACGACCGGAGGGCATCAACCGAAAAGGCCAGCGATGGCATAGTAATCCGCCACTGCCACGGCATACCAGAATTCGAAGCCTGCGTACGTGTCGAACGGGAGGTTTGGAAGTCCTCCGATATTGACGTGGTACCAATTCCTCTGTTTGTTGTCGCGTCGGAAACCGGGGGACAAGTTCTCGGCGCGTATCACGGCGCGGATCTGGTGGGGTTTACCCTCGCCATTACCGGCTGGCGCGCCCGAAAGCCCTTTCTCCATTCCCACATGACCGCCGTTCTGGACGCCTACAGGGACCGCGGCGTTGGCCGGCGGCTGAAGCTATATCAGCGGGAAGATGCTATCGCGCGCGGAATCGCCCTCGTTGTGTGGACCTTCGATCCTCTGGTACCCAGGAATGCTTACTTCAATTTCATGCGCCTGGGCGCGATCGCCCGGCGGTATCTGCCAAACGCCTACGGAATTACGACCAGTCCCTTGCATGGCTCGCTTCCCACGGATCGCCTCGTCGCCGAATGGCATCTCAAGTCCCATCGAGTGCTGCGCATTTTGGAGGGGAAGCAGACAAAAGCGCCCGTATCCGGTAAGGCTCTGCGAATCACGGTTCCCGCAAATTTTGAAGAGCTGAGAAGCAGTGACCCCATTGGCGCTCGTGAGATCCAATCTGAGGTGCGCGCAAAATTTCTAAAGTGGTTGGGCAAAGGTTACACCGCAACCGCTTTTGTGCCGGGCGAGGGAGGCATGGACTATATCCTTGTACAGGGGAGCCGAACGTGAAGGTTCAGCGAATTACCCTGCGCGAAATCAGGATGCCTCTGGTCACGCCTTTTGAAACCAGCTTCGGCCGCGTCACGGACCGGCGAATGTTGCTTGTCGAGGCTGAGTCGGACGGCGTCTCAGGCTGGGGCGAGTCCGTCGCTGGAGAAGGCCCATTCTACGCACCTGAAACGGTTGAGACCGCTTGGCTTATTTTGCGCGACTTCATCTGGCCGCTTTTGAAGGACCGTGATTTCGAAAGCGCCGCCAAAGTCTGGGCCACCCTCGAAACGATTCGCGGACACAACATGGCGAAAGGAGCCGTGGAGGCTGCTCTTTGGGATGCGGAGGCAAGACAAAAGGGCATTCCGCTCTGGAAGCTGCTCGGTGGAGTACGTCAGGAAATTCCCTGCGGCGTGTCCATCGGAATTAAAGAAACACTCGAGGAACTTGTGGCAACTGTCGAGCGCGAGCTGGCCGCGGGCTACCAGCGCATCAAGATCAAAATTAAGCCGGGAAACGACATCGCTCCCGTCGAGCGCCTGCGCCTGCAATTTCCGAGGATCCGGTTGATGGCGGACGCCAATTCCGCCTACAGGCTGGAAGACTGGCCGCACCTGAAGCGCCTGGAAGCCTACTACCTGATGATGATCGAGCAGCCGCTCGGATGGGACGATATTTTCAGCCACATAGAATTGCAACGCAGGCTCGACACTCCGATTTGCCTGGATGAATGCATCCACACGGAAGAGCACGCCCGCGCAGCCATCGAGCTGGCCGCTTGCCGAATCATCAATATCAAGCTTGGCCGAGTCGGTGGATACACCCCGGCGCGGCGTATCCATGACCTGTGCCAGTCCAAGCAAATTCCGGTGTGGTGCGGAGGCATGCTCGAATCCGGAATCGGCCGCGCACACAACATCGCCCTCTCCACCCTTGAGAATTTTTCACTTCCGGGAGACGTGACCGCAAGCCGCCGCTATTGGGTAGAGGACGTAATCGACCCGGAAGTTGTGGTCACGCCACAAGGCACGATCCGCGTGCCGGACGGCCCCGGCATCGGCTACACTCCGCGCCTAGACCGAATCGAAGCCATCACCGCAAGAAAGGAAGTTCTTAAGTAGGACCGGCTTCAGCCTGTCTGGTTTTCGCGTTCGGTCTTCGAGGAGTGAGGCAGGCTGAAGCCCGTCCTACCAAGTCCTACCCATACGCAGGACTCCGCATCTTCGGGCGCACACCGACGACGAGCACGGCTCCCAGGATGAATCCTCCGACGTGGGCCCACCAGGCGACTCCCCCTCGGTCGGTCATTCCTAAAGATGCCACGCCGCTGAAAAACTGCAGGAAGAACCAGTAGCCCAGCATCAGGTAGGCGGGAATTCGCACGGTGAAAAACAAGAGCAGCGCGGGAATCAGAGTCGTGACCCGTGATCGGGGGAACATTACAATGAAGGCCCCCATCACTCCGGAAATGGCCCCGCTCGCGCCGATCGTAGGAACCTTCGAGCCCAGATTTAACAATGTGTGCACAAAGGCCGACCCGACCCCGCAGATCAAGTAGAAGATGAGATATTGAAAGTGCCCCACCGCTTCTTCCACTGCTCCGCCAAAGACCCAGAGAAACAGCATATTGCCCAGCAAGTGCATCCATCCCCCGTGCAGAAACATGCTTGTGAACATCGGAAGGATCGCCTGAGGAAGGGTGATTCCGTGCCTCGCGAAGAGCATCTGCTCATGCGCAGGGATCAGCCCGAAGGTGTAAACAAGCGCTCGGCCTAGCTTGGGAGACAGGGCCAGCTCGTGAAGGAATGCGACAACATTCGCCAGGATCAGCAGCGCGTTGAATATTGCGAAGCGTGTGCGAAGGATGTCCACCCGAAGCGGGATCATCGGGCCACTCTGGCGGCTTCAAGTTGTTCAGGGGTATATGCCGCAGGCCTCCGTCGCCCATTCCGGATAAGCTCTTTGATTTCCTCTAGGCTTGCAATTCCTCCCCGCGCCCCCATTCCCATACAGGCGAGTCCGGCGGCAGCGCAACTGAATTCGAGCGAGCGTGGAAAGTTGTCCTCCCGCAAGAGCGCAAAGGCAAAAGCACCATGAAAGACATCGCCGGCCCCGGTCGTATCGACAGGCTTCACTTCAAACGCGGGGGAGTAGTGGAACCGGGTGCGATCCCACGCAAGCACACCTTCCGCGCCCAAGGTAGCCGCGGCAACGCGACACCCGAATCGGGCCGCCATAGCTGGCAGGGAAATGAACAGGTCGCTCTCTCCGCTTAGCCGACCGGGAAATTCCTTGGAAGTTATGGCGTAATCCACATTCTCAAGTAAAACTTCCACTCCTGGATAAAGGTTATCAAGGTCGGCGGTGACCGGAATGTGCGCGGCGCGAGCCCAGCGAGCCGCCTGAGTCGCCCCGGCACAATCGTGGCCATCCACATGGAGTAGCCTTGCCGTGTCCACCCATTCGCGCTTCAGCTCCGATGGAAGCAGTTCCAGCCGGGGGTCGCGCTTCCACAGGACCGTACGCTCCCCAGTCTCTTCGTCTACCAGAATGAAGGACGACTGGCTCTGGCAATCCGGCACCTTGATCCAATGGGCCTCGATCCCGGCCCGCAGCATCTCGTTCTGCTGAAGAGCCCCGGCGGAATCGTCACCGACCTTTCCCACGTAGCGTGCCTTCAAACCCCAGCGCGCGCAGGCCGTGACCGCGGTGGCTACCTGCCCTCCGGGAAGAATTTCAGAGACGCGGAATTCCACCTTGGAGTTAAAGGCGGGGAAGTGGGGTAGCCGGATGACAGTGTCGGTAGCGTTCAGCCCGACACCGACAATATCGACGACGGAAGAAGTTTCAACCACAGACACACTTTACGGAAATCCAATTCTGGCGCAAGGAAAAAGGAGCGGGAAGTGCGTCTGATAATTTTTGGCGACGCGTTGTTCACTAAACATATTATTCCGGGGCTCGTAAGGCGCGGGGTATGCGAGGGTTATTGGTGGACGCTTTCGTAGGACAGCCACTCTTGGCTGTCCACGCCGCATCCAGGCGAGGCGCAAAAAGGGCAGCAAAGAGTGCTGTCCCGCCCCAATCCAGGCGAAAAACAAATTGACGCGCTTGTGACTGCGGTTCTCAATTGATTCGGTCGGTGTGGTGTGGTAATTAACAAACTTAAATTTTCGTCGCGCGAATCTGCTTGCGAGTTCTTCTCGGTCGGTCGGCGCTCCGACAAAATGAATGCCACTCAAGGAGTCTGAGGCGATTGTTCTGCGCACGTATCCGCTAGGCGAGGGCGACCGGCTGGTCAGTTTTCTCGATCGCCAGGCCGGCCGGATTCGCGGCGTCGCGCGCGGCGCGCGGCTCACGAAAAGCCGGTTCGGCTCAACCCTCGAGATGCTCGCGTATATCCGGATCTGGTATTTCGAGCGGGAAACCAGGGAGCTTGTCCGCATCAATCAGTGCGAGTTGATCGAGTCGTTCATGGATGTCCAGCGTGATTACTCTTCCGCGATAGGCTTGGCGCTGGTCAGCGAAATTACAGACTCGGTTTTAGGCGAGAGGGAAGCGGCGGATGCGCAGTTCCGGCTCATTCTTCTCACTGCGCGTGCGATTCGCGCACATGGAGCATCTCAAGTAGTACTTGCATATTTTTGCTTGTGGACGGCGCGCCTCGGCGGCTGGCTGGGACCGCTCGACCGGTGCTCTCGCTGCGGAAGAGATTTGCAACTCGAAGCTGCTTTTCATTCTTCCGGATTCGCTGAGGTCTATTGCAAGGAATGCCGGGATGATTGGGCAAAACAAATATCTAAAGAAGCACTTTCAGTTGGGCGGAAAGCGCTTTCAGGAACCTTGGACCGATTGTTGAGGGAGAATCCAGCAATCGGACCGACAAAAGAGATCTTAAGTTATGCGTTAGATATTCTGGAACATCACATCGAAAAGAAACTGATCTCCAGAAAGACTTTCGAAACAGGAGAGAGTGGAATTGGCGAAATCTAAAGTAAAGGCGAATGGCCTGAAGGGACCCACATTTCAGAACCTCATCCTTCAGTTGCAGAAATATTGGGGCGATCGAGGATGCGTCATCCAGCAGCCGTACGATGTTGAAGTCGGGGCAGGGACGATGCATCCTGAAACGTTTCTCCGGGTGCTAGGCCCTGAGCCATATCGAGTCGCGTATGTCCAGCCCTCTCGTCGGCCCGCCGACGGACGCTATGGCGAAAATCCAAACCGCCTCTTTAAGCATCACCAGCTCCAGGTGATTCTCAAGCCCTCGCCTCCTGACATCCAGGATCTTTATTTGAGAAGCCTGCATGCGATTGGCTTGGACCTCGCCGCCCACGATGTGCGATTTGAGGAAGACAACTGGGAATCGCCGACCCTAGGAGCCTGGGGAATGGGCTGGCAGGTTCTTCTGGACGGACTTGAAATTACGCAGTTCACGTATTTCCAGCAGAGTGGCGGGATTGACCTGGACCCCGTTCCCGCCGAATTGACCTACGGTCTGGATCGGATTTGTGCCTACCTGCAAGGCGTGGATAGCGTCTACGACGTTCGATGGTCGGACGATCGCACGTACCGACAGGTGAGGCTCCTCGAAGAGCAGGAGTTTTCCGCGTATAATTTTGAATATGCCGATCCCGTCATCACTCGAAAGCTCTTTGAGCTGCACGAAAAGGAAGCCGGCCAGTTGCTTGATGCCTTCGAGAAGCGCTCCGTAAAACAGGACCGGCGCTTCCCCCTGCTCGCTGCCTACGATCATTGCCTGAAATGTTCCCATCTCTTCAACTTGCTCGACTCCCGCGGCGTTATCTCAACTACGGAACGCGCCCAACTCATCGGGCGCATCCGCCAGATCGCCTGCCGGGTCGCCGTCGATTTCCTCGCTCAGCAAGCGGAAGCGCGCAGCGCGGCGGCCATCGCGGAGGTCGCACAATGAAAATGAAAGGGACCTCGGACTTCCTGTTTGAAATTGGGTGCGAAGAAATCCCGGCGGGGATGCTGCCCGGCGCGATCAAGGAATTGAAAGTAATACTTGAAAAATATTTGACGACTCAAAATCTCTTGCTCGATTCTCCTGTCGAAGTCTATGGCGCGCCACGCAGACTTGCGGCATCCTGCGCACACCTCCGCACGAAGCAGCCCGACGAAACTAAAGAAATTACAGGCCCGCCTAAGTCGGTGTCCTATGACGCTTCCGGAAAACCGACTAGGGCGGCTGAGAGTTTCGCGCAAAAGATGAATGTTCCAGTCTCAGATTTGGCCACGATATCGACTCCGAAGGGGGAATACCTGTCCGCAAAACAAGTGATCTTCGGGCGACCGGCAAAGGAAATCCTTGAAGAGATTCTGCCGCGGACGGTCGCCGAGATTCCCTGGCCACGGAATATGTACTGGACAGGCGCGGCAGGGCTGCATTTCATCAGGCCGATTCGCTGGGTCGTGGCGCTGCTGGGCGGGAAGGCTCTGCGGTTCAGCCTCGGTGATGCGGTAGCAGGGGACTCAACTTCAGGTCATCGGTTTCTGGGCAAGAGTAAGATCCCAGTGCACGGGGAAGCGGATTACGTCCAAAAATTAAAGGCCAATTTCGTCCTGGTGCGGCCCGAGGACCGAAAGAAAAAGATTGAAGGGGAATTGCATCGCCTGGCCAGCGGGAAAGGACTTCGGATTCACGAGGACGCACATCTCATGAATCTCGTTACATATCTCAACGAATACCCGACGGCGATTCTGGGAGGGTTCGATCCAGCTTACCTGGAGCTCCCAGACGAAATCTTGATTACGGTGATGCGGGATCATCAAAAGTATTTCGCCCTGGAACATAAGAACGGAACGCTCGCACCCAATTTCCTGGCGGTCATCAATCTTGATAAGGACAAGGCCGGCCATATCCGCGCAGGCCACGAGCGGGTTCTGAGAGCGCGGTTTGCCGACGCACGTTTCTTCTGGGATACGGATCAGAAATGTCGACTCGCCGACTACCTTCTGAAACTTGGGGCTGTGACCTATCAGGAAAAGCTCGGCAGCTATGGAGAAAAGGTAGAGCGGATGCGCGAGTTGGCGCGTTGGCTTTCCGAACAATGGTTTGCCAGCGGCATCGCTCATGCGAGCGTCGGCGCGGCCGATCGGGCTGCCGAGCTTTCCAAGTGCGACCTGGTCACGGAAATGGTTCGGGAATTTACTGAGCTTCAGGGAATTGTCGGCGGCCTCTATGCAAAATCTCAAGGAGAACCTGAAGAAGTGGCGTGGGCCGTCTACGACCAGTACAAGCCTGCTGGTCTCGATGATTCGATACCGAGAAATATCGCCGGACAAGCACTGGCGCTCGCTGACAAATTTGATTCCCTCGTGGGTTGCTTTGCGGTTGGACTCATTCCCTCGGGTTCAAGTGATCCTTTCGCTTTGCGAAGGGCGGCCATCGGCATAGTTAAGATTTTAGTTGAGACTAAATTGCCGGTATCCCTTTCCATGGTCATTGCGCGATCAGCAAGAACCCTTGCGGCAGGCCCGCGAAAGATTGCCGTTTCGACAGGAGTTGAGAAGCAGGTACTCGAGTTTCTCTTGGACCGCGCCCGATTTGTTCTCCGGGAGACCGGCGGCCTGGCCTACGATGAAATCAACGCAGCGTTCGCGGCCGGGGCGGATGACCTGGTCGACGCCATTCGCCGCATGGAAGCGATTCGTGCCATCCGCAAAACCAAAAACTTCGAGCCGCTAGCCGTCTCGTTCAAGCGCATCCGGAAAATCCTAGAAAAGGCCGGCCCGGAAGCGGGTTGGAAGCTGTCCTCCGTTCGCTCGGACCTTTTTGCAGAGGATGCAGAGCGAGAGTTGCACACTCTGGCGGCGTCAGCGATGAAAGAAGTGGAACAGCACAAGAGGGCGGGCAAGTATCGAGAGGCATTGCAAGGCATCGCAGCGCTGCGTCCTGCGGTAGACCGATTCTTTGATGACGTTATGGTGATGGCAGAGGATGAGCAAATCCGGAAGAACCGGCTGACGCTTCTTTCGAGGCTGCTCTCCGAATTTTCTACAATCGCAGATTTCTCGGAGATCGTGACCGTGGAGCAAGGGAAGTGAACGTTGAACCGAAGTCGTCTGGGTGAATCTTTCTTCGTCGGCGCGCCGACGTTCAGGTGAATCTCAGTTTAATTCTTGGGGGAGGGTGCTCGT
>Ga0182024_10022520_pt1 | contig 11357 bp, 5 predicted proteins | sample P32metaG_FD_120480 | JGI IMG/M metagenome (GOLD analysis project Ga0182024, IMG submission 120480) | Permafrost microbial communities from Stordalen Mire, Sweden - P3-2 metaG (Illumina Assembly) | ecosystem: Environmental > Terrestrial > Soil > Wetlands > Permafrost | place: Sweden: Stordalen... | reverse complement strand
GCCTGGCCCGATGTAGTCGATTGGCACCGGGGCCACGACATGAAGAAGCAAAAGCTCCCCACCTTCGGTATTGGCGAAGTCGAGCGCATAGGGCAGCGCAAGGTACGAGGCGTCCCCGAAGTCGGTCGCATAAACGACTCTGCGCACCCGGGGCACCGGAACCGCGTAGGGACCAACCGTCAGTACCGGACACGATGCGCGCCGAAGCAGTTCTTCCGCCACCGATCCTAGGACTACCCTTTCCAACCCCTTTCGCCCGTGAGACCCGGTGACGAGCAGATCGATGCCCTTCTCCTCGATGATGTCCGAAACTACGTCGGCCACCGGCCCGCGCCTCACCAGCTCTTCATGCCACACGCGTGCGATTGTTTTGCAGGAAACCAGCTTTTGAATTTCGAGGTCCGCTTTACAGCCGGCACGGTCCAACCCCTTCGGCAATGGATCGAGGGTAACCGGAAGCCGCGGCTCGCCCGGCAGCACGTTCAGCAGAAATAGTTTTCCATCGTTCAAACCGGTGATCGACGCAGCCCACCGCAACGCATGCCGCGATGCGTCGGAGAAATCTGTAGCTGCAAGAATGTTCTTGAAAGTCACGCTCTTTTCGAGCTCAAGGGTCGCCATAACCAACCTCCCTCAGGAGAACCAATCCTCTGGTTGTAGTCTCCTCCAGCCCGCCAACGGACGCCGTGCTCCGCCCAACGGCACCCTGTGACGGGAATCACACCTGCGGCGACTAGTCGGCGCGGGCGTAGCTCCACCTGCGGTCGTCCTGGCGCAGGTATTGCGTTCCTTTTACCGCCCGCATGTACTGCGCCCGTTCAAACGCCGAAGGATCGGCGGATCGTAACTGGCTCATGCTGCCCTGCATCTGGCGTACAGATTCGTACTCGTGATCCGCCATCCATTGTTCCAATTGCCGCTCAACCAAACGCATGTGCTCTGGTCCCTCGCGCAACAAGACCGAACACATCATCGTGGCGCTGGCCCCAACCATGAGCATTTTCACCACATCTTCCGCCTGATGGATGCCGCTCGTCGCCGCCAGGCTGGCCTTCACTCGGGCATAGAGAATCCCAATCCACGTTAGTGGTAGGCGTAGATCCTGCGGAGTGCTCAGCAAAACATTGGGCTGGATCACCAGGTTATCCAGATCGATATCGGGCTGATAGAAGCGGTTGAACAGGACCAGCCCATCCGCTCCTGTGGCGTCCAGGCGTTTCGCCATGTTCGCGGTGTTGCTGAAGAACGGGCTGAGCTTCACCGCCACTGGAATATGCACGGCCAGCTTCACCGCCCGGAGAATGTCCAGATAGATATTCTCAATCTCCAGCGATGATGCATTCATATCCGTCGGCAGAAAATAAATGTTGCACTCAATCGCGTCCGCGCCCGCTTGCTCGATTCGCCGCGCATAGTCCGTCCACCCGCCTAGCGTGGCGCCGTTCAGGCTGGCAATAATGGGAATGTCCACCGCCTCTTTCGCCTTGACGATGTGCGCGAGATATTCCTCCGGCCCGGTGTGGAAATCGTGCGATTGTGGCAGATACGTCACTGCTTCCGCGAAGCTCTCCGTACCGGCCTGCAGAAAATACTCCAGGTTGTGGTTCTCCCGGCGTATCTGTTCCTCAAACAGGGAGTAGAGCACCACCGCCGATGCGCCCACATCTTCCAGACGGCGAATACCGCTCAACTCGTGAGAGAGAGGCGAGGCCGAGGCAACCAGCGGCGTGCGAAGCTGGAGGCCGAGATAGTTTGTGCTCAGGTCGATCATAAGATTCTCCTCCTGGCTTCCGTTCAGCGAGTGCCCACTGCGTGACCTTGCGGTTCTTCAGCCTTGGCCTCGGTCTTTGACGGCTGCTCATTGTTGCGTTGTGCCAAATACTCGTACATACGGTAACGAATTTCCGAGTCATGCTGCGCCAGTGCCCAGAGCCGTTTGGCGTCTTCCGGTTCACTCTTGGCCAGCATCTGAAAGCGCGTCTGCTGTTGCAGGAATTCTTTCACTTTCTTCGTAGGTGTCCGCGAATCCAGCGTCAGCGGATTCTCTCCTGTTAGCGATCTTTCCGGGTTGTACCGGTAAAGCAGCCAGTGCCCCGAATCGACCGCGAGTTTCTGATCGCTCATCGCGGTGGTCATGTTGATGCCGTGCGCGATGCAGTGCGAGTACGCGATGATCAGGCTGGGACCGTCGTACGCCTCCGCTTCCAGAAATGCCTTCAGCGTGTGCTCGTCTTTCGCTCCCATCGCAACACTGGCCACGTAGACGTTCCCGTAGTTCATCGCCATCAGGCCGAGATCCTTCTTGGCTGTCGCCTTCCCTCCCGCCGCAAATTTGGCGACGGCGGCTCGTGGAGTGGATTTGGACGCTTGTCCTCCCGTATTGGAGTAAACCTCGGTATCGAGCACCAAGAGGTTGACGTTGAGTCCACTCGCCAGCACGTGGTCGAGTCCGCCGTAACCAATGTCATAAGCCCAGCCGTCGCCGCCGACGATCCAGATGCTTTTCTTCACCAGCATGTCGGCGAGCGCGAGCAACTGCTTCGCTTCGGGCAAATCCACTGTCTTCAGTCTTTCTTTGAGCTGGGCTACTCTCGCCCGTTGCTCAAAGATGTCAGCTTCATCCTTTTGTGACGCAGTAAGAATCGATGTCGCCAGTTGCTCCCCAATCTGGCCCGCCAGGCGCTTTGTCAGTTCGCCAGCAAATTCCGTCTGCTTGTCCACAGAAACCCGGAACCCCAATCCGAATTCCGCATTGTCTTCAAAAAGCGAGTTCGCCCAGGCCGGCCCTCGGCCCTCGGCATTCTTGCTCCAGGGCGTTGTCGGCAGGTTCCCACCGTAGATGGAGGAGCATCCGGTGGCATTGGCGATGATCGCCCGGTCTCCAAACAACTGCGAAACCAGCTTCAGATAGGGAGTTTCCCCGCAACCCGAGCAGGCCCCGGAGAATTCAAATAGCGGCTCCTGCACCTGTTGCTGCCGGATACTCGTGAGCTTGATTTTCGTGCGATCGAGTTCCGGGAGCTTCAGGAAGAATTTCCAGTTCGCGGTTTCCGATGCACGCAAAGCCGGCTGCGGTTCCATGTTGATGGCCTTCAACCGCGTCTCGCTCTTGTTCTTGGCGGGGCACACATCCACGCAAATCGCGCAGCCGGTGCAATCTTCCGGAGCAACCTGAATCGTGTATTTGAGGCCCTGCCATTCCTTGTCACGCGCATCGGTCGATTTGAAAGTTGCCGGCGCTCCCGCCAGTTCTCTTGAGTCGTACACCTTGATGCGGATCACGGAATGCGGACACACCATGGCGCACTTGCCGCACTGGATGCAGGTCTTGGTATCCCACACCGGAATTTCGAGCGCGAGGTTGCGCTTCTCCCACTTGGCGGTCCCGGTGGGGAACGTCCCATCGGCTGGGAAAGCGCTCACGGGGAGATCGTCGCCGTGGCCTCCGTAGATGCAGCCGAGGACCTCGCGCTCAAACTTGGGGGCCTCCGCCGAAAACGGCGCAGGCATTTCGATCGTGCTATCGGATGTTTCGGGAATCGCGACTTCGTGCAGGTGGGCGAGGGTTTCATCCACTGCCTTTAGGTTCTTCTGGACGACCTCCTCACCCTTCTTGCCATACGTGTCTCGAATGGATTTGCGAATGGCCTCGATGGCCTGCTCCCCCGGCAAGACTTTCGAGATTGCGAAGAAACAGGCCTGCATAATGGTATTCATCCGCGAGCCCATGCCCGTGTCGCGAGCCACCTGATACGCATCGATGACGTAGAACCTCGCCTTTTTCTGGATCAGTTGCTGCTGCATCAAGCGCGGCAGATGGTCCCAGACCTCGTCCTGGCCAAAAAGACTGTTTAGGAGGAATACGCCGCCTTCCACCAGCGAGCTGAGCATGTCGTAGCGCTCGAGGAAAATCCACTGATGACAGGCGATGAAGTTGGCCTTCGAAACCAGATAACTGGAACGAATCGGCTTTGGACCAAAGCGCAGGTGCGAAACCGTCATCGCTCCTGATTTCTTGGAGTCGTAGACGAAGTAGCCTTGCGCGTAGTTGTCTGTATTCTCGCCGATGATTTTGATGGAATTCTTGTTGGCCCCGACGGTTCCATCCGCGCCGAGACCGTAGAACATCGCCCTGATGACGCTTTCCGGCTCGATCGAGAAGTCGGGATCGTAGCTCAGGCTGGAGTGGCTCAGATCATCCTGAATGCCGATTGTGAAATGATCTTTGTGCGATCTGGAGGCTAGGTTGTCATACACGGCCTTGACCATGGCCGGGGTAAATTCCTTCGAAGAAAGCCCGTAGCGGCCGCCCAGGACGGTTGGTTGCGAGGCGGGCTGTTCGGCGAGATTTAACTTTGCGCCTTCCTGAATTGCATTCACCACGTCGAGGTAGAGGGGATCGCCGGCAGCGCCCGCTTCCTTGGTGCGGTCCAGCACGGCAATTTTACGAACTGTGCGAGGCAGCGTCTGGAGAAAATGCTGCACGGAGAAGGGCCGGTACAGCCGCACTTTCAATAATCCAACCTTCCGGCCGATGGCGACCAAGTGCTCAACCGTCTCATGCGCAGCTTCTGCACCGGAACCCATCATCACGATGACTTCCTCCGCGTCCGGCGCCCCGACATAGTCGAATAGGCGATAGGCGCGTCCAACGATACGGGAAAATGCATCCATTACTCCCTGGACTTTCTCGGGACACACCGCGTAGTAAGGGGTCACGGCTTCGCGAGCCTGGAAATACACGTCTGGGTTCTGTGCCGTGCCGCGTAGTACGGGATGATCCGGCGATAAAGCGCGTTGGCGATGTTCAATCACGCGATCCATGTTGATCAGCGCCCGCAGATCGTCCTCATTGAGCATTTCAATCTTGTTGACTTCATGCGAAGTGCGAAATCCGTCAAAAAAATGCAGGAAAGGGATGCGGGATTCGAGGGCTGCCGCGTGCGCGATCAGCGCCATGTCCATCGCTTCCTGGACCGAGTTCGAGCATAGCATCGCGAACCCCGTAGTTCTGCACGACATCACATCCGAGTGATCGCCAAAAATTGAAAGCGCGTGGGTGGCAAGGGTGCGGGCAGAGACGTGAAACACAGTCGGCGTAAGCTCACCGGCAATCTTGTTCATGTTGGGAATCATGAGCAGCAAGCCCTGCGACGCGGTGAAGGTTGTGGCCAGCGCCCCGGTTTGGAGGGCGCCATGGACGGCTCCAGCCGCGCCACCTTCGCTCTGCATCTCCACCACACGTGGAACGGTTCCCCAGATGTTGGGGAGGCTTTCCGAGGCCCACTGATCAGCCCATTCGCCCATGCTGGACGATGGAGTGATCGGGTAAATGGCGATGACTTCATTGAGGCGGTAGGCGACACTTGCCACCGCTTCGTTGGCGTCCATGGTCTTGAATTTGCGCTTCATGATTGCCCCTTGCAATGGCTCCCGACGGATTAAAGAACATCAAGAATACATTCATAGAATGCCGCAAAGCAGGTTGGGCGTCGCTAGCTGGGCTCACAATCGCCTGTGATTGAAATCACAAATTCAGGGTCGGGGATGACCCAGGTCTGGTCTCCCGAAACGGGCATTAGGCGCTCTGACCCGGACCTTCTTATGTTGGGAACTACGACTCAGAGTTCGAGGACGGCCGCCACTGACTGGCTATCGCTATGGGTGCGAAGCCGGAATCCAAGGCGCTTGGACAAGACCTGCATGCCTAAATTGTCGCGCAGCATCTCCGATGAAACCCGGCCGAGTCTTTCGTCGCGCGCGACCTGGACGACCCCGCTGAGCAAGCGGAAACCCAACCCTAGATTTTGGTATTCATCCGCGACCAGGACTGCCACTTCCGCTCCATTCCGGGTGCTCAACTTATTGAGCCGACCCACGCCTACAATTCGCGGACTGCTGCCATCCTGCAGGTGATGCTCCGCCACCAATACCATCTCCCGGTCGTAGTCACCGAAGCAAATGCGGAGCAATCGCTCGTGGGCGATTCTCGCGCTCAGGGTCAGGGATGCAAAATATCTCAGATACACAGTGCGGTCGGAGAGTGTGCGGTGAAATTCGGCCATCAGCGGCTCGTCTTCGGGCCGGATCGGCCGAATCGTGACTTCACGGCCATCCTTCATCTTCCACCTGGAAACATATTGCATGGGATAAGGACGGATCGCGGGTTGCGGGACTTCCTTCTGTTTCGCGGGATCGTGCAGGACGATCCGTGCATCAAGTGCCAGCAAACGTTCTGGCGAAGCGATGAGCGGGTTGATGTCGATCTCCGCAATCGAACTTTGTTCGATCACCAGCTGACTGAACCGAACCAGCAATTTCTCCAGCCCCTTAAGATCCACTGGTTTGCGGCCGCGGACACCCTTGAGGGCCTTGAAAATCTGTGTCTGCTCTATCAGACGCTGAGCCAACGTGGTGTTCAGTGGCGGAAGGGCAAGCGCACTGTCCTTGTAGACTTCGACGAGCTGGCCGCCCGAGCCGAACAGCAGCACCGGTCCGAATTGCGGATCCATGCTACTGCCCAGGATCAGTTCGTAGCCTTCCAGCTTGACCATCGCCTGTACGGTCACTCCGCCGAACTGGTCTGCGCCGACTTTTTCCGCAACCGATGTTTGGATGGATCGATACGCCATGCGGACCGCAGCTTCGTCCTGCAAGTTGAGCTTGACTCCACCGACATCTGTCTTGTGAGTGATGGTGTCGGAGAAAATCTTGAGTACGACAGGGAATCCGATTTGCGAAGCGTGGCTCACCGCTTCATCCTCACTGCGCGCAATTCGCGTTTCGACCGTGGGGATGCCGTAGTGTGAAAGAACAGCCTTCGACTCGAACTCGTTGAGCAGCAATCGCCCGCTCTGGCGAACGCCCTGGATGATTTCTTCAACGCCGTTTTTCGCTGCGGCAGTCAGCTCATTACCTTCAGCCAGACTCGGCGTCTCATACAAGCTTCGCAGGTTCTCTGAGTAGCGCCACATATAGGTGAAGGCCCGCGCCGCCGTGTCGGGATAGGGAAACGTGGGAACTCCGCCCGCGTTCAGAAGGGCCTCGCCTGCCGCCACACTGGTTCCACCCATCCAGCTTGCGAGGAGCGGTTTGCCGGAAGAGTGTGCGTACGGCTTCAAACGCTCCGCGATTTCCGACGGGTTGGTCATTCCCTGCGGTGCGAGTGCCACCAGCAAGCCGTCACTGTTTGGGTCCTGTGCCGCAATCTCAATCGCCTTGGCATAGCGCCCCGAGTCGGCATCGCCGAGGATGTCCACCGGATTGCCGTGGCTCCAGTGTGCCGGAAGAAATTCGTCCAGCTTTTGCAGTGTCGTTTCTGAAAGCTTGGCCAACTCGCCACCATTCGCCACCAGGGCATCCGTGGCAAGCACGCCGGGCCCGCCGGCATTGGTCAGAATAGTCAACCGGTTGCCTTTGGGCCGGGGCTGTTTGCCCAGCACTTCCGCCATGTAGAACAGGTCCGCAATGTTGTGGACCCGCAACACACCGCAGCGTCGGAAGGCCGCATCCAAAACTTCGTCACTGCCTGTAAGCGCGCCAGTGTGAGAAGCCGCAGCTTTGGATGCGGCTTCTGACCTACCAGCTTTGATGACAATGATCGGCTTGCTGAGGGCCACTTCGCGGGCCGCCGACAGGAACGACCGCGCATCGCCTACGGACTCCATGTAGAGCAGGATGCTTTTCGTGTGAGGATCGTCGCCGAAGTGATAAATCAAGTCGCCCCATCCGACGTCAAGCATCGAACCGGTGGAAACGATCGCGCTGAAACCGACTTCTTCCTTATGGCTCCAATCCAGAATGGCCGTGAGCAGCGCCCCGCTCTGGCTGAGGAATGCGACGTTGCCCGCCTTCGGAGCGTCCTTGGCAAACGTGGCGTTCATTCCGATGATCGGATTCATCACACCCAGGCAGTTGGGCCCAATCAGACGCATCGCACCGCCACGCAATTGCTCTTGAATTTGCCGTTCCAGAGCAGTGCCGGCCGCGCCGCGTTCTTTGAATCCAGCGGAAATGACCACAGCAGATTTCGCCTGAGCTGCTAGGCACTCGCCGATGAGCCCAGGAATCGTTGCCGCTGGAGTAGCGAGCACGGCCAAATCAACCGCTTCCGGCACATCGCCTATCTTCTTGAATGCTTTCACACCAAGGATTTCGGCCCGTTGTGGGTTGACTGGATACACCCTTCCGCGAAAGGCAGGATTCAAAAGGTTTTGGAGAACGGTCAAACCGACGGTACTAGCGCGGTCTGTGGCCCCGATGACAGCCACAGACGACGGGCTGAACATGGCGTCCAAGCTTTCTCTGGGTGATGTACCTTGGGTCATTCGGCCCGCCGTCTGCGTCTTGGAATCAATCTCGAGCGTAATCATACACAACTCCATCAATTGCCAATGCTTCTTGCCTTCGCTGCCCTGTGGTTCACCCGCGGACAGTCAATACAGGACAAGTGGCGTCCCCGACTATGTGCTGAGCCGTCCTGCGGGCCAGGTGAGTAGCAATTCCCAGGCGGCCACGTGCTGGTCGCACACCCAGCACGATCACGTCAGCCGCGCGCTCCTCGGAGAATCGACGAATCTGATCTGCAAAGGGGCCAAACTCGACTGCATACGTGGGATAAGTCCCAACCTCCGGGTCGATCGGAATCGGCTCCCGCATCTGGCGCAGCGCATGATCAGCACTGGATTCGAAATCCACCGTGCCCGTACTAGTTCCATCCAGCACATGCAGCACGGTAAAGTCTGTTCCAAGATCCTGGACCAACGCGGTGGCATGGGGCAGGGCGGCTACGGATTCCTCGCTGAAGTCTGTGGCAAACACGATCCGGCTGAAGTGGTTTACCTTCCGCTCCCGTGGGACGAAGGGTCCGATGGTGAGAACCGGGATTGGAGAATACCGGAAGATTATCTCCGCAACCGAGCCCATGAGCAGTTTTGGTAAATCGGTGCGGCCCTGCGTGCCCAGCACCAGCAGATCGATTTGATTGTCCTGAATGAGCCGGAACAAGACATCGGAAATATCACCCACCGCGCTGAGAACTTGGTGTGGAACGCTCCGCAGATGTTCCTCCAAACGAGCAGTGTTCATTTGTTGCCGCTGCTCCCGGTCTTCGATCAATGCGGACCAACTCTCGGGCGTAGCGAACAGGTACGTCTTCGGGGAAAGGACGTGCGTGGCATATAACTTCCCCCATATTCATTAGCAAACTGCAATGCATATAGGGAGAGCAGCCTCTGACTAGGGGGAGAAATCTGTTGCAAACAATGTCTTGCTGAACGCAACTGACTTGGGAATCTCTAAGCGTTTTCATTCAACACCTCCCACAAAACTTGAACATTGGCATCTTCCAACTTGCTTTACCTGCACCGGGCTACTCTGAGGCCGCTGCCCGATCGCAATCTCCGGCAATCGTACCGTTCCCAGGGGCACCCACTAGCGACGGGGCGACGGTCACGGCAGGATCGAAGGCCTGCTGAATAGCCAGTGCGCGCGCCACCAGACAAAGTGCTTTGGTTTTATGCAGGAGCTTGACCCCCAGTTGCGCGTCCTCTTCTCGGGCGACCACAAGATTGGCGCGAATCGAGATTCCAGCAAAACCATAGCCACCGTCGTCTTGCGCGACGGTGCTGCTGACCTCTACTTGCAAGTCGACGTATGCGAATCTTGAATGGTCTGCTATCGCCCGAAATGTCGTGGTAAAGCAGCTAGCGATGGCGCCGAGCAAGAGATCCTCTGGCGTCCATCTTCCCTCGACTCCACCAAAGCTAACGGGAGCGGTGAAATGGATAGCGTTTGGTGCCGAGTCGGCTTTTGCAATGCCTGTTCGCCCCGAAGACCACCACGCAACGACTCGAAATTTGTGTGCCTGCTCCATAACGTCTCTTTCTCCTTGCCGCGCCTCGGTGAATAATTCTCCACTCACTAGAGGAGCAGGAAGGTAACCGTGATCGTCGTTTCCACTTCTACAGGTCCGCCATTCAGCAGATATGGGCGATAGCGCCATTGTTTGACTGCGTCGATTGCCGCTGGCTAGCGATGAGCGGCATCGACGCGCAGGAGGATTACGACCTTGCGGCACGGAGTTGTTGGCGGATGCAAGACTAGTCGTGGAGAACAATGTTGAGAAGGGAACTGTGGTGACGACCTCACGCTCTCGCGGACTCAACAATTCGAACCGCTCCCGCAGCACCGCAAGATCCGATTCTTGTTGGCGTCTGCTCCGATCCCTTTCCAGCGCCACCTGGATCGCATCCAAAAGGTCCTGGTCGCGAAATGGCTTGGTGAGAAACTCCACCGCACCCGCCTTCATGGCTCGCGTCATCGGGATGTCCCCGTGTGCGGTGATGAAGACGATCGGAATCTGAACCTTGGCGTCAGCCAATTGACGCTGGAAGTCGAGCCCGCTGATTCCTGGCAACCTGATGTCGAGAACGAGGCAACTAGCGCCGCCATTCGCAGGCTTGCTTGCCAGGAACTCGTGCGCGGACGCAAAAAGTTCGACTTGCCGACCCACCGATCCGATCAGGCGCTTGATCGCGCGCCGCACCGAGGGATCGTCATCACCAGCACTTTGCAGGGTGAACTCGAACTGGGCCCACCGGAATTGGGAACGGCTCGCAAACGACCGCCATGGGACTCGATAATGGAGCGACTGATCGACAATCCCAGTCCTATGCCGCCCGGCTTGGTAGTAAAGAACGGTTCAAAGGTACGGTCCGTTTGCTCCGGGTCAAGACCTGTTCCGGAATCCCGTACCTGGACAACCACCGCGCGAGCGTCTCTTGCCGACTTGATACCAAGCTCCCGTGGCCTGTCATCGAGAGGACGCATCGCGTCGATACCGTTAATGATGAGGTTGGTTAGGACCTGCTGAAGCTGCACCCGAGCGCCTGCCACGAGTGGTCAATCAGTTGAAAGATCCAGCCGCATGGTGACACCGTTTCGGGGTAGCCTGATTCCGAACGCGATATGCGACTTCCCGAGTCACCTCGTTGATGTTCAATTCGATCCGGTTGGATGCGCCCTTTTTTCAACAGCGCGCGAATGCGGGAGATGACAGCGCTGGCCCCGCAACTGCCTGAGGTTGGGCGCTTGAGTATCGAGTTGGCGAACTGCAAAATTGCCGGTTGTCACCACGGCTGTCAGCGGTGGTTGACTCCGTGGCGATTGACGTAACCAGTTCTTCCAACCATAGCACGCGGGTAGCGTGAGCCAGCCCCGCCTGCGACTCCGGGGTTGCCTCCTCGACCCGCTGACGGTCGGCGATTTCCTGTCGCAATTCTTCATTGATGGTAGTAAGTTGTCTGGTTCGCTCGCATATCAAGATCCACATATCAACATGGACATACCAAACGGGC